>Ga0102917_1000199_pt1 | contig 19531 bp, 19 predicted proteins | sample Colrivmet1562A02_FD_78201 | JGI IMG/M metagenome (GOLD analysis project Ga0102917, IMG submission 78201) | Estuarine microbial communities from the Columbia River estuary - metaG 1562A-02 | ecosystem: Environmental > Aquatic > Marine > Intertidal zone > Estuary | place: USA: Columbia River...
ATCTAGATTACTTTCACCTTCCATTATCTTTACTATACTAATCATATTAGTTACCCGCAGTGCTTTCAAAGTCACTTTTATCGATTGCACGAATTATAACACTTTTATTTTGTTCTACTGCAGGTAATAGGTGTTTTTTAACATTTACAGCAAAATTAGGTCTTGATATCATATAATACAATACAGCCCTCATCATTGTATCATCTTCTTTTGTGAAATTATGATTTTTTGAAAACATCCTATATCCATTTGATTTTAAAACATTATCAATTATTCTTTTTTCAGGTGCATTCCATCTCCATTCTTCACTAGAATCTTTTAACATTTTCCATATATATTGTTTCCACATTACTCTATCATCGATACGATATCTTTTAGTAGTACCTCTTGTATGGAATGGATGTGCATCATCTTTATATTTAACCAAAATATCATCAATTATATCTTGCAAGTTTCCTTCTTTTTTTAAGATTTCAACAAAATCTTTAACAAATTCTTTATCCTCATATAACTTATCTAATGCATCATATACATTTTTAGATAACTTGGAACTTTTGAAATTACTTTTATCAGTTAGCATCAACACAATTTTAATTACAACAAGTAATCCAACCCAAAGTTGGGGTCTATAGTCTCCAAGTAATTCTACAAAACCTTCTTTCATTTATTTGTTTCTTTTATTAAATAAAGGTTTGGGGCGGCAAAACCTCCTGCATCTTTTTGTTTGAATGTAACTTTATCTACATTACTTTCGCCTTCTAATATTGATTTTAAACTAATCATTACGCTTACCCAGTTGGCCATTGAAAAGAACCCCTTGGTAGAGGTGGAACTCGAACATTACTATTATTACTAGCTGCAGTATATAAATATTTTTCAGCTGTAGTTGCAAAGTCAGGTCTAGTAATTATATAATAAAGTACAGTAAACATATCATCATCATCTTCCGCTGTAAACTCATACCTTTTCGAAAATTTTTTATACCCATTTGATTTAATAACTTCTATCGCTATTCGTTTAGCATCCAAATCAAAACCTTCACCTTTAATATTACCTCTAATCAATCCTTGCCAATCTTGGGTATCTTCTAAAGGTCCTCTTTGTACAACACCCCTGTATGTTTTCGTATCTTTGTAAAATTGTGTTATCGATTTATTTACAATATCAGATAAATTTGATTCTTTTTTTAAGATATTCACAAAATCCTTAACAAATTCCTTATCCTTATATAAGTCATGTGCTGAATCCCAAACCTTTTCAGATATTCCCAAACTACCGGTTCTACCATACGCTGTAAATTTATTTATGGCCCAACCAACTGCAGCAGTAAGTCCTATTACTATAAATGGTAGGGCTTCTGAAAAAAATGAGGCTAAAAATATCATTTTGAATTTTTTTAATATATTATACTAATCCAGATTAAAAAATTTCATCTTCTCTTTATCTGTCATATATCTCGTAGCTAATGTAGTATCTTCCCCCGCATCTTTTAACATTTTAGTATATACTCTTCTAAAATTCGGGTCTGTTATTACAAAATATAATCCATTTTCAAAAGACGCTTTAATATGTCCACCATATTTTGTTTTTTTACCATCTGCTCTAAAAAAACTTTTAACTATTGGCGTATCCATAATTCTATTAACAATTCTAGGAGCATTTTTACCGGCAACATTATTAATAAATGTAGTAGAATTTATACCACCTAAATTCCATAAAACTTGAGCATCATAATCTCTACCTGGTTTCATTTTAGGTTTAACTTTATCTAAAAAATCATAAATTCCACCTTCATCTTCTATTATTTCAGCTAGCTCTTTAACAAATTGTTTATTTTTTAATAAATCTTTAAATGGATTTGCTTTTATTCCCAATTTATCTCCTAAATAATCAAGCGTTCTCCATACCAGAAAAACAGCTACAGGAATTACAGTTACTAGTAATATAATAAGATTTGAAGAACTGTCTGACATTTTTGCATTATTTTAATTAACTATTGTAGGTTGTCAAAGAAAGTGAACTATTTAGTCGTAATTTATTTTTTTATTAAATTAAATATTTTGTTTTAAAATACTACTTAGTGAAATTTCCTGTATTTTCAATATGCACATTCTGAATCTTTAAATAATTCCCATTTTCAACACCTTTTTTAAGCACAGTAACAACCTCCTTAGTATAAAAGTTAGTGCTAGGACTTTTTACTAGAATATCATTGAAAGTATCAATAGCATTATTCGATTTTACAACTAACACATCGCTAGGGACTTTAGATATCTTCTTTAGTTTACAATCTCCATAAAACACAATCATAGAGTGAAATTGAACATTTAAGTAATTAGGTAGACTATTTTTAATAGTCCTTATGTGTCCATCATTTTGAAAGATCGGATTATATAAAGAGTACTTCTCCTTACCATAAGCTAAGACTTGAACCCAGTTTTTCCTATCACCAACTCCATATATCCAACCACTACACTTTTTAACTTCAATCACTACAATCCCCACTTCTGTAACTACTACTAGATCTATTTGAGAATAAGTTCCATCATTCTTTTTAACATAGAGATCATGATATATTGATTCTGAGGGGATACCACTTTTTAGTAATCTTAATACTAAATTTCGCTCGGACCAGGTCCCTCTTCCATTATTAGTTACTGTTCTAAGAAGCTTATTATCTTGAACATGTTGATAGATTGAATAAACTACAAGAATGCTTAATATAATAAAAATCAAAAACAACATTAGTATCAATATGAATTTATATATGCTTAGATATCAAAAACTCTTTTATCCTTTGATTAATTAAGAAAGAACAAACTTTGGATCATTTAAGCATATACTTTCACTATAAAGAAATCTAAGATCAAAATCTTTATAAGTGGGATTGTCTTTTTAGTAAAAATGATTACTATCTAAAATTGGTTCAAATTCAGAGGCACTTATTGCACACCGTGAAAATTTTATGTTTTTATCTATATATGGAAATAAAAAAAGTTCTGCAGTTTTTGGAAAATCTGGCCTTGAAATGATATAATAAAAAATGTTACTCATGTTATCAATATCAATCTGATCATAATTATGTTTTTTACTAAAGTGTTTAAACCCATTAGATCCTACAATTTCTTCTGATATATCTAAGATAAGTCGATCTCTAGTTTTTGAAAAATAATCTAGTAAATCACATTCTGGACAACGTGACATTGAATAAGTCTTAGAATAATGAAATTGACAACCATTATTAATTGAAATTCGAGCATTATATACGATATCCTTTATATTACCGTGAAATCGGATAATTCTAACCATATCCTTAAGTAATAAATCATCATTGTAAACATCATATAATGATGAAATTAATTTTTTTGAAACGCCTAATCTTTTTGCTTGTCTTGTATCATTATACGAATTTATCGATTGAAAATAAAACCAAGAAACAAGAGCCAATATTATACTAAATAGAAGGGTAAATATGATGGAATCAGAAGCAACGTAAATGAAAATAATACATAAAAACATGAAGATGTACTTACTAAATGGTTTTAAATAATCTATTATTTTTTCACGATAATCAATAAGATCATCAAAATCTTTTGATTTTAAAACGAAGTAGATTAGTATTGCCACAAGTATAAAAATAAATATAATTGCAAACATATTTAGTTGAATTTCAATGAAGAGGTAAACATGATTTCATCTTTCACTAAAATTTCGTTGGGTCCAGATGCCTTATATATAGTATCTTTTTTTTCAGGAGAATCTGTTCTATTGAAATCATCTCCACCGCATGCCGATAGAATAATAACGGTAAAGAAAATCAAGCATAAATAGTTTTTTATATTTTTCATAACTTTATTATGTTAATGTATTGAATTTATTGTTCAAATATAAATCTTTTATCATGCATCCACTACCACCTACCGTAATTCCTAGGAAATTCCCATAATTAAGCATGAAATCACAAAAAATCTAGCTAATATTTAGGCTTTTGCATTGATTTAAAGCTATTTATTCATAAAAAAAAAGCAGTAATGATTAAGATGTTTTTTGTCTGTTGTGCTTACAGAACACGTATCAAAGACCATGGTATCATTAAGCTGAGAATTGCCTGTTTAGATAAACAAATCAATCACTCTACAAGCATTTGCATTCCTATTGCAGATTGGCATAAAAAAAACGCAACCCAAGGGTTGCGTTTAAAGTCTTTGTGCTAGCTCAATGCGGAAGATACGCAGGCGGATTGCAACGGAGCCGACAATCCGAGCTAAAATTTATTTCTTAGGCACAGGCTTATAGATAGCACCTGTAGCAAAATCTACAATCAAACCAATACCACCAAAAAAGAAAGCATCAGCAAGTAAAGCACCTACTTTAATTTGTCTTGAAGGTTCACCAGGTAATGGCTTTTTTCGCTGACTTTCTGTTACTTGACCACCAACAATTGTTGCACATGAAGTAATTTGTAGCAAAAGCACAAATAAACTTAAAGCAAGGATAACTTTTTTCATAATAATACATTTATTTGATGTAATGTATACATTATATATTAAAGTAAATTATTATTCTTTAAACAACACCTTATCTGCATAAAAAGTTCCAAAAGGAATTAACGATGCCAAAAAAGCCCAAAACATTTTGAGTAGATTCCATTTATACAAAACAGAAACTTGAAGTACTAAAACAACATACAAAACAAATAGAAATCCATGCGCTAAACCAACAATATAATTAGGCAGCGGCATAGCATATTTATATTTTAAAATCATGGTAACGCCTAAAAGTAAAAACGAGCATCCTTCCAAAAATGCAACGATACGTAGTCTGCCCAATGCCGTTTTTAATAACTTATTAAACATATTTTATCAAATTAAATTAAAACTACTTCTTCTTCTTCTTTTTAATCACCTTCTTCTTACTAGCTACCTTAGCATTTACTTTCGCTTTACTTTTTTTAGGCAAAACGTTGGTTTTTCGCTTTGGCAACTTTTTATACCTAGTATACTGCTTTTTAGTTATGGGTTTTATAACTAATTTACTACAATCTCTCAAATTAAGAGCATCAAAACTAGTAATTGGATCTTCAAATGTAAGAGATAATAAACCTTTCGAATTAAAGACCCTATTGATGGTATTTTTAAAAGCTGTATAAAACAACTGCCCCTTTAATTCATACCCTAATTTTGTCAAATGAATATTATCTGGCCTAGCTAGCTGATTGTCAACCCAATGAATCATTCCAGTATTGCCACCAGAAATTGTAAACCAATCATACAATAAACAATGATTATCAAAAGCTATTTTTCGAATCAATTTAGAAAATTGAATTGCAGATGTAATGTTAATCCCTTTTCTATTCATATCCTGAACAGAGGTTAGCATTATAGTTGCATTGGGTAAAACTTTGCGAACCTTATCAATTGTTTTTGTAATCGTATTAGACAGGTTAATATCAATACAATTTGTATACAAAATATCATTTGCACCCCAATCCAAAATAACTAAATCAGGACTTACTGATTTAATCTCTTCATCAAAATACCTTTGTTTTAATAGAGATTCATAAGCGGCACCACCAACTCCAAAATTATTGTACGTAAAACCCGTACCATTTTCAAAATAAACACCTCTAATAAATACTGAATCTGTACCAACTGCAATTCGTCGAAAAACAAATTCAAGTGAATCTAAAGAACCATTTATAGAATAGTCTAACCGAGCACTTTTTGATGAAAACTTTTGAGAAGCAGGATCTTGTAGTTTACGTCCCGCATTTAATGCTATTTCATACTGATTATTTTCATTAGAAACAAAAAGTGATATTTTTTTGATATTTAATGAATGATTAAAAACAATTTTGAAAGAAGCCAAACTATCACTAGTTGAAGCTGAAAAACCAGATATGCCTAAAGGAATTTTAGGGTTACTATGTATACTATTGGAACTAAACCATTTTCCTTTAAAAGAAGACTTAAAATCTGCTTGAGAATATGTTTTTGCAATACTATAAGGAAATACCATACCTCTCCCACCATCTCCATAAATAGATTGAAAGGTATTTCGTAAATAACCAGTATAGTAATCCGGCTGAATATGCGAGTCACCAAAGTGAGCAATTACAAATCTAGATTCTTTGTTATTTAATTTTGAAAGTAGAGGATCGAGATCTACATTTTGAAATTCAATAAAATTTTTATCAGCGTTTAGGAAAGGAAAGTTTGAGATTTGTCCAAAAGAATAAACATTACGGAACAAAAAAGCAAATACGAATAAAAGAAACCGTTTAAAATATTGATTAAGCATTTGCATTAATTACAATATTTTGATTATTTAAATGTGCCGATGAGGCAATCAGCATTTCAACTACTTTAGCCACCTCAATAGGATCGAGTAATTGTTTTAAAGGGTGGTTATTTACAAGTTCTTCAATAATACGCTCATCAGTATCTTTAGTAAAATCTGTTAGCATAAATGATGGTGAAATACAATTAGCACTTATGTTATATTTAATATTTTCAGCTGCCCAACTTTTAGATAATTGTAGTAAAACTGCCTTATTTGTCAAATACATGGCAGTGCCAGCTGGCGGTGTACTATCTAAAAAAGAAGATAAAATAGATATGATTTTCCCCCCACCATTTTTCCTGAAAAACAAAACACAGGCATTGGTAATACTTACCAAAGGAGCAATATTTGAAGCAAAACTATTCACAAAATCACTAGCATTTGTTTTATGGAGATGCTTGTTTACTGCCTGTCCAACATATGCATTGTTTATGAGCGCATTAATATTGAAATCCTGAATATGATTAATTAAATTATCTATATCGTTATTATCGTTAAAATCACATTTTATAGCTTTAGTATTTGGAAAAATATTTTCAATAGCCTTAGCCTTACTATCTGATTTAACATATGTAAAATATACAAAATGATCATTGTTAGAAGCTAATAATTTAGTTATAGCTTCCCCTAGCCCATTTGCACCTCCAGTAATTAGTATATTCATAGTAAACCTATTTGAATTTTTCCTTTAGCTACAACAACATTTTGGCTATTTTGAAAATTAAATTTAAAAATTACAACATTAACAGATTCTACAATAGAGTCTACAGTTGCAATAAATTGAATTTTTGTATTGATATAAACCGGTTTTTTAAAATCGATGCTCTGGCTTTGAATGACAACGTTTTTTACAGGCAAACATTCGCCAATAAAATATGAAATAAATGCGTTTAATATATTACCGTGCATAATCTTTCCTTCAAAACCATACTCTTTTGCATAATCATCACTTACGTGCATGTGATTATTATCATTGGATAGTTTTAGAAAAAGAGCATACACATCCTCATTTAAATCAAAATGATTACTAAAAGTTTGGTTTATATGAAAGTTATCAATCATTTAGCTAAAATACTTTCTATCATTTCATTGACATTCTCCCAATTTCTAATCTCATTTGACTTAAAACGCACATTGAATCTTTTTTCAATTGCTACTACCAATTGAATATGATTTAATGAATCCCAATCTTCAACATCGTTTGCTGTGGTATTTAAATCAATAACAATATTTGGGTTATCAAGAACATCCACAAAAACTTCATTAACAATTTTTAAAATCTCTTCTTTATTCATAATTATAATTTATTAATATATGTTTCTCTATTTTTATAGTCATTTAATGACAAAGTCCATTTACCAGCTTCTTCCATAAAACCAAGATTCTTATAATGATCTAGCACCAAATTATTTTTAGCTGTTGGGATATACTCTCCAATCAACTTTAAACAACCTGTTTTATTAAGATCCTCAACAATCGTATTTAAAACAAAATTCTCCATAGTACGTTTCAAAACCCTGCAACTCATGAACCAATTTTCAATAAAACATACTGATTCAGTCACCAATTTTAAAGATACAACACAAATAAGTCCATTTTCACCAAATTTGTCGTTTAAAGTAAAACAATAATTCATATAATCAGATGATGCTGCTAATTCTAAAACATCATTATCGGTATATCGTATTGTTCGTAAATTAAACTGATTTGATCGCTGAGATAACTGAACAACTCTTGCTAAATTACTTTTATTAAAAGGTTCGACCAGTGAAACCATTTCTAAACTAGAAAGGAAATCGCTTTCGTTAACAAATGATTTCTTTAGCGTTGATATGTGTAATTCTTTTTGATATGATTCGGTACGTTTGATATCCTCAACTGTTACTCCAGTTGTATCAAACAGGTTTAAAGAATATAAATATTGTAAATAATACGCTGGATCTTCCGGCAATTCAGGCACAGTAATATCAGGTATATTGTCCTTTACAATTTGCCTTTCTACAGGGTTATCATCTAAAAATACCATAGAATTATACCCTATGTTTAAAGTAGATTGAATGGATCTAATATTATCCGCTTTATTATTCCAATTAGCAACAAATACAGATATGTCATCTAACTTAAGCACCATTTCCGTATTACGTAAAAACGCTTCTTTAGCAACATCTTCATTGTTTTTACTACAAACAGCAAGAATGATACCCCTATTTTTAAGTTCTTTAAGCCATTTTTGAAATTCTGTAAAAGCTTTTCCGATCCCTAGCGTTCCAATTTCAATATTTTCATACCCATCATCTCCAATCACACCTCCCCACAAAGTATTATCTAAATCTAGAATTACACATTTATTAACGATACCATTTCTAACCTTAATGATATTTAATACAATTTCTGAAACATATGGTAAGATATCTGTGCTTAAAACAATATCTGTTGTTATATAAATATTATTATTGAATAAATGTCCAACACCAAACCTATTTTGCAAACCTACTAAGTCAACAAGTAGCAGGTGATTTAACTGCACTGATTTTTCGGAAAGCAAATAATTGAGTTTACGACATTGATACAAAAAAGAATCTTCCGTTTTACTAGCCTGATTACCAAATATCGTATCATCGATTTCAGGAAAATTGCAACACAAAATAATACTATTCTTAAGTTTAGTATTTATTGTGCTCACCAGATCTTCTATATATGTTAAGTATTTAAATGCAAATTCACGTCTTTCCTGTGCAGGGAATGAATAGAATTTCTCCATTAACTTATTTGTAGAAAGATATAGCAATATATACTTGGGCTCTTTACGATACAATTCAGATCCCTCATTAAATACTTCATATTCAACTTGATTATAATCTGCCTCATAAATATTTAGATCTATGTTATAATCAAAAGCAAGGCCTCTAATTCCAATATTTAATAATTGAGTTGCAGAATTACTTAAAATAGCTATATCCTCTTTTACAAAAGAAGTGTAATCCTTTTTGATATTTCTTTTTATCTCGTTAAATGTTTTCATTTATTTCAGCATATTTCTCTCTCTAGATATAGTATAAGAAGCATTAAACATAAACACATTATGAGCAAAAAGTATATCTGTTATTTTATTGTCATTTACAAGCTTTTTAACACTACCTTCAAAATAACGATAATCGATAACATACACTTCTTCAAAATGGGATGCTAAGTAAGGCACAAATGCATTTCCGTATGAATCTTTAAAAACTAAAATTTTCTTACCATTTTTAACTGAACTTGTTATTTTAGTAAGAGGGAAATCCCCACCTAAAAATACCCCATAAGCATTTCCGCCCTTTGCATATTCTGCATATAAGCTACTTTTTATAGGCTTATTTGAATTTTTAGGATAATATTCTGATTTAGTATCTACTTGAACTTTAAAGTATTCTACACTGTCCTTATTGTTTTTTAATCCTTCGCTTAAAGTATAATAATATAAAGTACCTAAGAAGTTAGGTATAACTTTCCTTGTAAGCTTCTCTATAGGAACAGGACTAACCCCTATTGCATTACAAAAGCCTGCATAAGCATAATAAGCGCCTCTCCCTGTCCAATGATGATCTGTGTTAAATTGTAAATATTCTTTATAATGAGGCTTCATATATTCATATGCTCTGATTGGAACTACGCCATTAGAAAGTGAATTATATAAAGAATTAATAAATTTAATTTCATTGTTTTTATTAATGTTACTAGGCAAATAAAAGTCTCCTCCAACAGGCACGGCCATGCAGTATACGTTTACATTTGGAAATGCCAGCTTATACTCTCCCATTAACTTTGAAAAATTTGCTGCCATTTTACTTGAGCCAGCAAACATTTGTAAAGCACGATTTTTATAAACAATTACAGATTTTATATTTTGATATTCGTGATCATCATTTACAATTTTAACTGTATCGAGAATATCAGCTTTAACTTGCTTATTTTTATCAATTAAATTATTTGATTCCTTGTTTTTTGAGTAAATAACAATATCACTACTTTTTATACCCTTATTATCCTTGATCTTATTTGCAATAGAAATTAAGTCATCCCTAAATAAAAAGTTATCAGAATAGTACAAATCAATACTGTCTGTATATTTTCCTGAATAATAATTTTGGAAAGTCAATGTTGGAAATGGACTTAGTTTTCGTTTTTCATTTACAGAAATCGTTTTATGAGGTACAATAATAAACAAAACACCTCCAGCGAATATTATAATTAAAAAAAGTATACTTAACAAATACCGCATAATCTAAAATCTAAAATATAAAAAAGGATTATAGCTGCTACCAACCAATAAAATAATTGAGATTACAAAAAACATAACAGTAATACTTGTATTTAAAACATTTACAACTAAATTATTCTTTATTTTATTTACAAGTCCATTCAAAAACTTAAATGTTGGTAAAGAAAAAAGTATTGCAAGTATCAACCAAAATATATTTTCTTTTATCAACAACAAACTTTCTAAGTCAGCAGAAATATTGTTGAAAGAGAAAATTGTAGCTCCTAATATTTTAATTTTATTGAAATCAGTATAGTAAAAAAGCATCCAACTCGGAATTATTAGTGCAATAAAATAAACATGTTGAACTATGCTTGGTGTACGCTTTAAAATTTTAGCAAAGAATAATGATTCAAATAAAACCCAAAATCCAAAATACAATCCCCACAAGACAAAATTCCACGAAGCTCCATGCCAGAGTCCGGAAACAAAAAAGGTTGTAGTTGTAGCTATGATCAAACTAGCAACACGATGGTCTCTAAACCTGATCATTATTGGTGTGAAAATATAATCCGACAACCAAGTAGATAATGACATATGCCACTTTCTCCAAAAATCTGTAATAGACTTTGCCGTATATGGATGGTTAAAGTTTTCATTAAAATCAAATCCAAATATTTTACCTAATCCAATAGCCATATCCGAATAACCAGAAAAGTCATAATAAACTTGCAACCCAAATATTATAAGACCCATCCACCCGCCAAAAAATGTAATACTTTGAATGTCTTTATCTAATAATTGATTGGCTATTGCCCCTGCGGTATTTGCAATTGCCACTTTTTTAAATAGCCCTTTACAAAACCTTTCAACCCCTTTGTTAAAGCCTTCCCAGCTAACTTGTCTTTTACTTAACTGATTTTGAATAATAGAATATCGCACAATAGGCCCTGCAACAAGTTGAGGAAATAGAGTAACAAAGGTTAGAAAATTTAAAAAGGATCGCTGCGCTTTAACTTTACCATTATACACATCTATTGTGTATGAAATAGTTTGAAAAGTATAAAACGAAATACCAATAGGTAAAATCAACCCAGGCGCTTTAAATGACGATCCCAATAAAAAATTTACATTTTCTATAAAAAAGTCAGCGTATTTGAAAGTACATAATAGGCCTAAATTAAAAATGAGTGTACTGATTACACCCAGCATTGCAATTTTAGAATCCTTATTATTTTCAACAAATATTCCGTTTAAATAATCTACAATTGCTGAAATAATCAACAATACAAACCATATCGGCTCACCCCATGCGTAGAATATAAGAGAGAAGAAAACTAAAATGACATTCTTGAGTTGATCACTTTTGGTAAAAAAGTAAAAAATAAGAATGATTGGGAGAAAGAAGAAATTGAAAAATAAACTTGAAAATACCATAGAAATAGAATAACCGAGTAAATATAAAATAATTCTATTATATAGTTGTTATTTCAGCATAATTCATACAAATTATATTTATTCTATATATTTATTTAATTCATATATAGTAATTAAAATCGCTTAATGGAAGCCTTATCCATACTCCACAATGAATTAATCATTCAAATAAAAAAGCCATCACTCAATAAAGAGGATGGCTTTAATATTATATGAATTTTACTTTGTAACCTAGTAATGTCTTAAGAGCATTGCTCCTAATGCTTGACCTCTTGCAGTACCAATTGCAGCGAGTGTAACTATTCTTCCGCTAGATAAATTTGCACCTAACGCAAATGAAGCCACTACTGTTTGTGTACCTGGCAATTTAACCCTGATCGTATATGTACCACCTGGGATTGGAGCAAAGGTTGACAAAGCACTAGCATTAGGCGTAGCACCTAAATAGCTTCTATTTGATAAAGTAACGCTATCTGTGCTTGGGCTCGTTCTTAACAATGTAATATCCACAGCAGGTGCTAATGGAGCTAAATGTAAGAAACGAACATGCACATTGGTACCAGAAGGCACTGTTAAATCATCCGTTAACTGAACCGCACGTAAGGTTCTTGTACCTGATGCAGCAAGTGTATCATATGCAACAACCGTATACGCTTTCTTTGCTTCAAACTGTAAGGTTGCATTGATGAAATTGGTTTTTCCTGAGTCTGGTGAAATTTTAATTGTACGAGAACCAGGAGTGATAGGCATATAAGCTCCACCATTTCCTACACCACCACCAGCAGAAACAAGTCCATAAGATAAACGACGGCTTCCGTTTGATAATAGATCATCAATCAATATATCCACAGCTGGAGCGGCAGTACCTGCTGCAGGAGGTGGCGTTGGAGCAGCATGAATAAATGCTACTGCTGCACTAGATTGTGCAGTAAGTTCAGTTGCTTCCTTGTCGCAAGATGCAAAAAGGAAAGCTGAACCAATTGTTAAAATATTAAATAATTTTTTCATTGAATAAGTTTTAAGTACCATGAATTAATAACCTGCATTCTGTGACATATTTGGATTAGCGTCTCTTTCTGCTTGTGGAATTGGCCATACCCATGAACGGTTGTTGGACGTTAATACAGATTGAGTTGTTGGAGCAAAGATTTCACCACGATTAATCGTACGTGTTGTTCTCTTTAAATCCAACCAACGGTGTCCTTCCATGAATAATTCTTTTCTTCTTTCCAATTCAATAGCATTTGTTAATGCGGCACCTGTTTCTGAACCATTTACAAAACCATTAATACGAGCTGCTCTTAATGTATTTAAATCATCAAGTGCAAGTGCAGCTTGAGAAGAATTTGCTCTTGCTTCGGCACGAATAAGATACATCTCCCCTGTTCTAAATGCTTTCCAATCTACCACACCATCTAATGCCGCACCTTTTCCTAAATGCTTAACTACTACTAAACGGTTATTACCTCTTAAAGGAGAAGCAGTTGTAGCATATCCTCTTCTAACATTTACGTTAAATCGAACATCGTTAGCCTCGTCGATGGTAGCAAATAAGCTATTGTTACCTTCAAATTGAGAACGGTTGATGGGTGGGCTAAATACGTCACCAGCTAAACGGCTCAAAAATTCACCAGTATTAAACAAACTAGCAAATGCTACTTCATTCACACTTTGATCTCTCCAAATATTTGGAAAAGTAGATCTATTAGCAAGTGGCAATGCATTAATTACCACTGTTGAAGAGGTAATTGCTGTTTGCCAGTCTTTAGCATATAAAGCAACCCTAGCATGAATAGCATTTAAACCAACCAAATCAATATAGTATCTGCTGGTAGCTGGGTTGATTGGTCTATCAATACTAGCAAAAGCAGTTCTAGCTGCAGCGATATCTTCATAAATAGCATCATACACTTCTTTTACTGTTAATCTATTTGGCTTAAATGAAGCTGGAGAATTTTCTAAAACAGAAAGTTTCACATACGGAATTGCAGGTGAAGTACTGTTTCTATCTAGATTATCAGCAAAGAATTTCATTAAATCAAAATGAGCCAATGCACGAATAGCAATTGCCTGACCTTTGATTCTATTAATTCTAGTTTGATTGTCTGCAGTTTTTAATTGATCGATGTTATTAATAATGATGTTTGCATTATTGATAACGCTCCATCCTGCCAACCATGTTTCAACAACTGTACCATTTTGTGGCGTGAAAGCCCAATCGGTCATTTCAATAAAATTAACCAATGACTCTGGCGTTTGAACTAGGTTGTCTGTCATCATATCAGAAAGGACAGATTGATTTCTACCATAATAACCTACTGCGCGCATAGAAGTATATGCCGAACTAAGTGATGTTTCAAAATCACTTAAAGATTTGAATGCATTTTCTAATGTTGCTGAGTGGGTAGGATTTTTTTCTACTACTTTTTCGCAACTGATACTCGTAAGGATCAGTAATGCAGCAAAAGAATTTTTGATAATATTTTTCATGTAAATACTTTTTATATTTTTTTTAGAATCCAACAGATAATCCAAACGTTAATGTTCTTAATGCTGGATACTGCGCACCCGATAGTGTTCCATTAGATAATTCAGGATCGAATCCTAAGAACGTAGAACCAGTCCAAAGGTTTTCACCCATGAAAAAGAATCTTGCAGAGCCAATACCTAATTTTTTAGCAGTAGCTGGAGCTACATTGTAGGCAAATTGAAGATTACGTAAGCGCAAGAAACTACCATCTTCAAGGAAACGAGTAGTATTACTTCTGAAAGTTTGATTGGCTCTAGGGATCGTGGTAATATCACCTGGCTTTCTCCATTCTTTTGCCACTTCAACCCACATATTATCAAAGAAATAACTTGGGTTTTCTACGTTTGCACGGTCGTTGTTAAACACTAAATTTCCAAAAAGGTAAGAGAAAAATACACTTAACTCAAATGATTTGTAAGTGAATTTATTGGTAAATCCACCATAATAAGGCGCATCTCTTGTACCAAAAATTTGACGATCATTAACATCATCAAATAATTCTGTTAATGCACCATTTGGTCTACGGTAAATTGCATTTCCATTTGCAGGGTTCACACCTTCATACTTCACTAAGAAATTACTATTCAAAGGGAAACCAACTCGTTGTACTGTTGTAGAAGTTGTAATTCCAATTGGCGGTGTAGTTGGTGTTAACTCCAACACTTTATTTCTATTTACTGTAAAGTTGATGTTGGTTGTCCAACGGAAATCACGTGTTTTGATATTTTCAGTGATCAAAGTAAATTCCCATCCACGATTTTGTACTCTACCAATATTTGTATTCAAAGAAGTAAAGCCTGTTGTTCTTGATAGCTGATTATTTAAGAATAAACGATTTGTAATATCGTTATAGAAATCAACACCAATAGTAATTCTACCTTTTACAAAAGTAGCGTTAAGACCCGCATTAAATTTTTGTCTTTCTTCCCAAGTTAATTCTTGGTTAGGTAATTGGTTGATACCAGGTCCTGGAACACCAGCATAAGTTCTGTTTGAAAACAACTCTCTTGAAGCAAAATCACCAATACCCTCTTGGTTACCAACGGTACCATAAGAAGTAGAAAGTTTTAAGGTTTCAACAAATTTTACATTTTTAAAGAATGCTTCGTCACTAATCATCCAGCCAGCACCAACTGTATAGAATGTTGCAAAACGGTTGTTTGCACCAAAACGAGATGATCCATCTCTACGCACAGAACCGTTTAAGAAATACTTGTTTTTAAAACTATATGATCCAATTCCAAAGAAAGAAATGAGCGCATTTTCTGTTTTATTTTCTGATACAGAAGGAATATAAGTTGCTGAACCATTGGTTATACCAGCACCGTTTTGAAAATTACCAGTTAAACCAAATCCGTTATATCCGAAAGAAGAAAATAAACGGTTTACAAATTCATTGTACGCGCCAACACTAAAATCATGATCCCCAATTTTTTTGGCATAATTTAAAGAAGTGGTTCCTGTATAACGGGTTAATTTTCGAGAGGTTTTACCATATAAACCATTGTTGCCGGTTTGTCCTTGACCTACAACGCTAAAGCGAGTAAACAAGGTAGTTTGATCCCAATCTTCGTAATCCACACCCCACTGCGTTCTAAAACTTAATCCATTTAAAATGAAAGGTAATTTTTGCTCTAAAAATGCAGAAGCAATGATTTTCATTTCTTTGGTTCCACGATTTGTTTCGTTCATGTCTTGCACAGGATTTGGCTGTCCTGATAAAAACTGCTGGTACCCTCCTGTTCTCGTAAACGGACGCTCATAAGGATTAGCCCAACGAATGGCGTTTAATGGTGATGCGATACCCGTGTTATTTTCGGTAGTATTTTCAAAATGACTCCAACCAATGTAAGAGTTAACACCAATTTTTAAGTTTTGATTTGCAGTATGTGTCAAATTCATTCTACCACTGTATCTTCTTAATCCAGTTTTTTGGATGGTTCCTGTTTGATTAAATAAAGCACCAGAAACATAGAAAGATGTTTTTTCATTACCCCCACTAGCACTTAATTGGTGATTATTGGTAATACCAGTTTGTGCAATTTCATCTTGCCAATTGGTATTGATTTTACGGAGGCTATCTATTTCAGTTGAAGTAAAACCATAAGGATTCCCTCGTGCAATTTCATAATCCAGTTTTTGATTGGTATTCATCAGTTCCAACTTATTAACTGGAAAACGAGACTGACCATATTGAGCGTTGTATTCAAATTTCGTCTTACCCAATTTACCTTGCTTAGAAGTAATTACGATTACACCATTTGCTCCACGAGAACCATATTGAGCAGTGGTAGATGCATCTTTTAATAAACTGATACTTTCAAAATCATTAGGGTTGATTGAAGAAAAGTTAGCAGCAGAAATTTGCACACCATCTAAAATATAAAGTGGTTCGGTTGTTCCGTTTACAGAACCCACACCACGAATGATTACTCTTGCAGCAGCACCTGGTTGACCAGAATTGGCTTGAATTAAAGCACCTGATGCTTGACCTTGTAACATTTGGTCAAAAGAACCAATAGGTGTGTTTTTAATGGTCTCTGCTTTTACTGTGGAAATAGCACCTGTTACCTGACGCTTTTGCAAGGCCTGATAACCAGTAACCACAACTTCGTTCAAGGATTTATCTCCTGGAACTAGTTTAATATTTTGTACAGCAGCACCAACAGTTATTTGTTGATCATCAAAACCAACATAACTTACTGTTAGTTTTTTTGCATTGCTTGGAACAACTACTGAATATGTACCATCTGCTTTTGTAAGTCCTAAGCCTTTTCCATTTAAGCTAATAGTAACACCAGAAAGTGGTTCTCCAGTTTGTGCATCTGTAACTTTACCAGTTACAGTTGTGTTTTGTGCTAAAAGCGAAATAGACGCAAATAGAATAGCACAAAAACTGAGTAAAATTCTTCTTCTCATTTAGTTATTTTTTTTGGTGTAATTATCAATCATTACGACTGAAGTGCGTGAAATTAACAGAATAATAACGCATTAAAAAAAATAAAAATCAAGAATTAAATGATGCTTAATATATTTTATAAGGTTTAATTGTTTTAATGTTTATGGTTATAATTATTGAATTAATTAAACATAAAATCCTAATAATATAGTCACCAAAATCTGAACGCAAATCATTCAAATTATAAGTTAAACTAAAGAAATTAAGTACGATTAAATATCGTGTATCAGGTTTAACATCAGCATATTAAGTTGTAAACATTTTAGTAATACATGAAACTTTATAATAAAAATTTTGTCATTTTTATTGAATTATAATTTTACAAATTGCTTTTTAAAAAACCAACGATTATGAAAAAAATTTTACCACACTTTTTGTGTTGGTGCTTCTTGATTTTTTGTTCATTTGGTTATGCCCAAAACAGAACAATTTCTGGTAAAGTGCTCGATGAAAAAGGAATGCCAGTATCATACGCTAGTATCCTAATTAAAGGAACAAAACAGGGAACATCTTCAAATGAAGATGGCGTGTTTACCATTACAATTTCATCTTCAAAATCAGTCCTTCAAATTAAGGCAGTAGGTTACGAGGATAAAGAATTAGAAGTTGGCGCAAACAATAATCCCACAATCACTTTAAAAAGTGGTACTTCTATGAGTGAGGTTGTTGTAACTGCGTTTGGTGTAAAACAACAAAAGAAAGCTTTGGGTTACGCTGCCACTGAAATTGGCAACAAAGATTTGATGATTAGTAAACAATCAAACTTAATTAATGCCATACAAGGTAGAGTAGCCGGTGTTCAAATTAATTCTACTGGTGGTGGTCCTGGTCAGGGAGCAAGAATCGTTATTCGAGGTCCAAAAAGCTCATTAGGTAGCAACCAACCTTTATTTGTTGTTGATGGAGTTATCGTGGACAATAGCACAGTTGTAGAAGGTGGTAATGCTGCATTAAGAGGCATGAGTAACCGTATCTCTGATATCAATCCTGATGATGTTGAAAGCATGTCTATTTTAAGAGGTGGTGCCGCAACAGCTTTATATGGTTTTAGAGGTAGTAATGGTGTAATTGTTATAACAACAAAGAGTGCCAAAACTGGCAAAATGAGAATAAGTTATAATGCAACGGCGGGAACTGAAGAAGTAAATAAGTTTCCTGAAGTTCAAACTACCTATTCGCAGGGATACAATAATACGTATAACAGAAATGATTTCTTCCCTTCATTTGGGCCTACAGTTGATGCTGCAAAGTTATTAGACCCATCTCATCCTAACCAGTTATTTAATCATTATGCACATGCATATAATACAGGGTATCAATTTAGAAATACCATCAATATTAGTGGCGGAACCGAAAAAGCTTTAATCAATTCTTCATTTGGTTATTTTAAGCATTCAGGCGTTTTACCTAACACAGATTATTCAAATTTTAATGCGCGTATTAATGCCACATTAAAATTAAGCGATAAGTTAAAAATTAATCCATCAGTTAACTATGTAAGTAGCGGTGGATTAAGGTATAACGCAGATAGATTTAACGAGAGTCTTACCTATTGGAGCCCTAGATGGGATGTACGTGATTACAAAAATGAAGACGGTACGCACAAAACATACGGTAATAACAATCCAATTTTTGGTGCTTATTACAACTTATTTAATGACGATGTTGACCGTGTAATATCAAATGTGGCAATAAATTATACACCACTTAAATGGCTAGACGTGAGCTATAGAGTGGGTTATGATTTTACTTCTGATAACAGAAGAGCAACTGCACCTGCACAAGTAGCAAGAACCGGTGTAATCAATTTCGCAGACAATGCTTTAGGATTTGTTGGAGAATATAGAGTACTGAATAAAATCTTAAACAGCAACCTTTTAGTTACAGGTAAATTTAATTTAAATGATGACTTTGGATTAACAGTTCGTGCTGGTCATGATTTAGTTGATCAAAGTTATAATTTTCAACAAACAGAAGGTAGAGAATTGGATGTACCTACCCTACTATCTTTAAATAATGCAAG
>Ga0102917_1000203_pt1 | contig 19310 bp, 20 predicted proteins | sample Colrivmet1562A02_FD_78201 | JGI IMG/M metagenome (GOLD analysis project Ga0102917, IMG submission 78201) | Estuarine microbial communities from the Columbia River estuary - metaG 1562A-02 | ecosystem: Environmental > Aquatic > Marine > Intertidal zone > Estuary | place: USA: Columbia River...
CAGTTCCTTGTGTATTTATTGCACCTAAATCTGTAGTATATATTTCAGTTTCATTAGGAATTATTGCACTAATTTCATTTCCCAACAAATCTACAAATCTCCAATGTGGTCTTAAAAATGACCATTTATTTTCAACCTCTTGTAATTGATATGATCTTGAAAATTGTGCTCCTAAATCTATATAATGCGGTCCTTTTTTAGAGGATGTGAAATTTACTTTAAAGGGATATCTATTATAATGTCCAGAAAATGTTGGAGGAGGAACAAAATCAAAATATACAGATTCGTTTATTAAAAGATTTACAAATATTTCCGTATTATAAGATATAACCTTTCCTTTAAAGTGTACATGTAATTTTGCAATATATTTTCCAGGAACTTTATATATGTGTATAGGATTTTGTTCATTTGATATACTTCCATCACCAAATTCCCATGTAAGTAAAATTGGTTTTTGGGATCCTGCTATTATAGGAACAAATTGAAAAGGAGTAGAATTAGCATATCCTTTATTTGGAGAAATAGAAAAGGAAACTACAGAACTTGAATATACATCTTCTATTTTAAATTCAACAACAGAAGAATCTGTTCCTTCGGAATTTTGTAAAACAACAAAGGAATAAAAAACACCTGCTTGTATAGGAGTTCCATAAAATCCACCATTTACATAATCAAAAGTCAATCCATCTGGCAATCCTACTATAGTCCAAGTAAGCGGAGTAGTACCTGTTCTGTCTATCTGGTCTACAGCATAATTACCAGCAGATAAAGAAAACGTTTGATTGGGAATTATAATTGGAAGAGACATTTAATTATATTTTTGAAACTGATGCGATATCTTCTACTATTTCTATTCTAGAAGATATATTTGCTACGTTATAAAATAAAGGATATTGGAAGAAATCTAATTTAACATTTTGTGTATATACCCTAGTATCTAATTCAGGATATAAATCATTCCACATCATTAATGACAATCCATTAATGGAAGTATCAGAATCTGATCTATATGTTTCTATATAATCCACACCATCCATATTCAATATATCAGAATTTAATTGATTTATGTTTATTAAATCTCCTAGTTTTGATGTGGTATGATTAAAGGTATTTTTAAATAAATTTTGTATTTCTAGTAATATACTAGAAGATGCTCTTCTAGTATATTTGCTTTTAACTATTCTTAATTTGCAATTAGATAGATCATCAAAACTAGCATTTCCAAATGGAGGTTTTATATAAAAATCCAAATTCATAAATATAGGATCTATTAAAACGGGATTTGCTGCTATTGTTTTATTGGGTGACAAGCTATTTATAATTATTTCTTTTTGAGGTGGAGATAAAAAGTTTTGTGAATTATTATTTGGTATTGTATATATGTATAAATTATTGAAATTACAAGAATTTGAAAATTTAACTTGATTGAATAAAACTTGATTTTGAATTTGTGGATTATTCAATCCTATGTTATACAAATATCTCATATGGCCTCTCATATAATCTTCGTTACTAACAACTCTATTATCTGTAATGATATTAGGAAAATTAGATCTCATATAAACTTCATAGTCCAATGCAGTAACAAGTCTTTGTTGAGCAGTAAATGCTTGTGGGGCATTGTTTCTTATATTATCTACATTTTCATAATCAGTATATGAATTTGAAGGATAATCATTGGTAATTGAAATGTAATTTAATTGTGTTGTGTCTATTTTTGAATTAAAATTAAAAGAAATAGAAGACAATATTTCATTGTATCTAGTACTATTAAAATTAATAAATTTAGAATTATCCAATGCACCTTGTCCCAAAGAAGGAGTAGTATCATCTATTTGTAAATAATAAACTGCTATTTGATCTCCTTCGTTTATTTTTTTTCCTGTTATACCATTTCCAAATTGGATTTCATATCTTAAATTCTGATTGAATCTTGTAGTATATACATTGTCTGTTGATGTATATAAAAATATGTCAGAAACGTTTGTCCATTCATCCCACTTGTCAGAATTTTTTTCTTTTACATATACAAAAATATTAAAGTGATCTATTTTTACAGAATCTCCTAATGATAAAAATAAAACTTCATTATCAATACCAGATGCTGTATATATTGGATATTCTTTGAAACTTCCTTGATATAAGAGATAGCTATTATTGACATCATTTATTTCGGCAGTTCCATCAAATAACTTTGAGAATACCATGTCTTTGTTTATAGAATATTGTGTTCCTCCGACATTTACATAACTATATCTAGGAACAAAATAATTTCCTCTTGGTATGTTAGAATTTGCAAACAATCTGAATGGAACATTTTGTCCTAATCTACCAATGGGTCTATAATTCAAAAGCTTTACTATTCTATTCATGTTTTCATATATTTGTGCTTCTGAAAACATACTCTCCGAAGAAGTTTTGTTTAAATAATATAATAAAGTATTAAAAGTATAACTTAAAACATCAATAAGAGCAGATAAGTTAGATCCTTGATAATTTTGATCGGTAAATACCTTTCCTTGATTAAGACGATTTACAATGATGTCACGAATACTGACACCATCAAAGGCAATGTAAGAATTTTTGTTAAATGGGGCTATATCGCTCATATAAATGTTATGTTATTTGCATTAAATAATATTTCAAATTTTTTAATATCTTTTATATTTAATATAGTATAATTAAATATTACGTAATATTGATTTTCATCATACATTGGCATTACTTGTACAGAATCTACTCGCACTCTATTTTCAAATCTTGAAACAGAGTCTACGATGCTGTCTCCCAATATTTTAGCTTTAAATTCTGTAATATTTTCAAATAAATGTTGATCTAAAGAACCTCCAAAAAGAGGATTTAATAATTTTTGCCCCTTTCTTGTTGTAAAAATATTATAAAGAGAGTTTCTTATTGCCTCTAAGTCATAAGAAGCCTCAATATCATTGGAAATAGCAGGATTTAATCCGTTTCCTAAATTTTTGGCTTCTTTTAAATCTAATTTTAAATCTGTATATACAAATTTATTTTGTACAGTTTCTTTTGAAGGATAACTACTAGGAGAATTTATTTCTCTAGGTTTTATTAGATTATCTATGTAAATAGCAGCCATGTATGGTAAATATTTATGACAAAAACCTAATATATATGAGTAAAAAATTTAATAAATTTGAAACATTGTGCGAAAAGGCACATACACATCATTCAAATGGTGGATTTCGTACAAATACTCCAGTAAAACTACGTAAGGAGTTTTTTAATTCTGATTTTTATAAAGCAAGATATCAGAAAGATTCTAGCTTTGATCAGTGGCTTAGAAGTAGAATAGAAGAAAATCCAAATCTATTCTTTTTTATTCATGATATTGCTGGTAACAGCACAAATGCATCTGCTAAAGATGCAAATGATTTAGCAGGATCTATTAATATTATTTTAACATTAAAAACAGATCCACGTTCATTACAATCACCTACTGAATTCAATGAATTTCAAGTTCCGGGAGACTTTGAGCTTGTAGAAGTTTTAGATTTTGGAGTAAATTTACCACCAGTACAAGGGGTTCCGAATAAATACGAAAAATACGATAATTACGCTCAATGTAAACCAATACCCGTGGATACTGATGCTTTCAAGGGTCTTAATAATCATCCAATAGATAATAAACTAGCAACAGCACAAACATCTATTCCAGCTTCTCCTGCTATTGCAAAGAAATATTTTACTGGTCCTAAAAGAAAAAAATCTAAGAACAAATAGAGTTTTCTATTGCTAGAATACAGCAAAAGAAATTGATTTCATGATCCAACACGAAATTGTCTCTATACATGTATTCTCCTAAATCAATCAAAAGACTTCTTTTTACTTTATCTGTTAAATCGTCTGATTTATAGGTATATTCAAATATATTTTTCATCAGTTCTTGATAATCACCATTAAAGTCCTTTTCCGATTCTATTATCTTTTTTCGTATTTCTAATGAAGATATACTTTTAGAAACTAGTCCTTCTATTATATAACTAGAAATATTAGAGATTTCATACTGTTCTGGAAATACTAAAGTTCCTGTTACAGAGAATTTTTGCAAATCATTAATTATTCTTCTAAGATCTGGGTATCTATCATTTAAAAAGTTTGTTAGATTTTTCTTAATAGAAGAAATATCAAATTGAATATTTTCCTTCTTTAGAATTTCAATACAACGATCTGCACACCCTCTTAGTGTTGGTTGAATTTTAAATAAAATACAACGAGATCTAATTGGTTCCATGATCTTGTTTAAATTGTTAGCTGTCAATATGAAACGAGTAGTATCACAGTACTCTTCCATAACATTACGAAGGATTCTTAAAGATTCACCAGTAAGACCGTCTGCTTCTTCCAAAAGAACAATCTTTTTCTTGGAATCAATAGAACGAGTCTGAGCAAATGTTATTACCTTATTTCTGATAGTATCAATACCATTCTCATCAGAAGCGTTTATGTAAAGGTATTGGCACTTTAATATGTCATTTACAAGTATTTTTGCTAAACTACTCTTACCGATACCCGGAGGTCCATAAAACAATATACTAGGAACATCTTCAGTAATTGTCTTGAAGTGTTCTTTAACGTCTCCATCTAAAATAATATCATCAAGATTTTTGGGACGATATTTTTCAACCCATAATGTGTTATAGTGATTATTCATGTTTTTTCAATTCTGGTTCAATAGTTAACAGTGGCATATAAACAATTCTAGCATATACTTCACCTTTTTTTAATGTATAATCATTTTCAGATGCATTGTAAAGACAAATCTTAAGTTCCCCTCTAAATGTATTGTTTATTATCTTTGTAAGGGGAAACACTTCATACTCTTCATTAAGAGCGTCAGTGGGCATTATTAAGCCCCAAACGCCCCTTACAATGTCTTCTATGATGAGATTGGTGGAAATCTTTATTTGATTTCTAGATGGTATTGTAATATCTTCTGTTGCTTTGAATAAATATCCAGGATCACTTATGTTTTCTCTATGTGGAAGTTCCGCATTTTCATTTGTTTTTGTGAAGTATATTTTCGGAGTTTCAAACATTTCTATATTATAGTAGAATTATTGAAACAATCAACTAAATAATTAGTAAGATATATATATCATTATGGAACAATCAAATGAAATAGATTCGATAATAGATCAATTGCGAATCGATTCAGTGCCAGCACAGCCAAAATTAAATAAACAAGTCACAAGAGAAGCGTCACCTCCCCTAACCGATGACAATGTAAGTAGTTATGTATATGAAAAAACCGCTCAAGTAATTGAGGTGGGATTAGAAGCTGTAAATAGTTTAAAAGATTTAGTTATAAGCGGACAAGATCCTAAAGAAATTGCATCATTGGCACAATTAATCAGTGCAACAACTAAAGCAATAGATAATCTAAACAAAATCAATTTACAAGCAAAACAGCATAAAAACAATCTAGAAGTTGCGAAGGTAGAATCTACAGCATCAAAATCTCTTGGTGTTGGAACACAAACAAATAATATTTTAATAGCAACAAGAGATGAAATAATGGGGAAACTTCAAGGTAAAGATTCTAGCAAAAGAGAAAAGATAGAATTACTAGACGATATTATTCAATAATATCTTTTATTTCATTTAAAAAAATACAAAAAAAATACCCACCCTCTTTCGAGGATGGGTAAGTTTTTGAGTTCTGTGATTACAGATAGAGTTTAGAACCGTTGGCTTCAAATTCAGTTCCCAAGCCCTTGACGATGATTACATGGTAGTACAATGAAGCACCAAAGATGTAATCTACTACCCCGTAGCGAGTCATTAAACCGACGCGAGGTGAGAAGTCATTTGGACCTACTGTACGCTGAATCATCACAGGAATGTATGGGCAATACACGATACCAGTATCGTAGTATTCTGTGCCTTTGTAACCAAGAAGTGCATACTCAAGTGCTGCTGATCTTTGACCTGCAAGATACTGTGCGTCTGTACGAGTGTCGCGGTAAACAGTGAATCTACCACCCAATGTTCCAACTTTGGCAATGCCTGTTGGTTGAGTGTTGACGTTTCCGTTTACTGACATCCACTGGAATTCAGGAAGCATCTCAAGGATTGCGCAAACGCGAGGTGTTGCAACAATGAAGTTGGCAGAACCACGACGATTACGAATTGCGATGCGATTAGCTTCGACAATTACCTTGCTATAGAAGTCCCTGTTTCTCTCTCCGAGCCAACGTGCGTCAGCTGATTGAGCATACCAGAAGCTGTATCCATTTTTACTACCTGCATTGAGAGCGATCTGAACCATTCTGATGATCATTTCACGGTCGATTTCGGCTTGAATTTCATACGACATAGCGTTTGTCAATTCACCATCGATATCGAGGCCGTTCATGTTCTTAAGATCCTGTTCGAGTTCAACAGACCAACGAGCGGCGAGGCGGCGTGTGCCAGCTTCGACAGCTGTTTTGCTGAATTCAACAGTAACTTGAGGAATGTTTCCAGAAAGTTCGAACTGGCTAAGGATAGCTGCAACACCTTGATCGGACTCAGCGATATCAAAATCACTGTTTCCGGTAAGGGAGGCTGCACTTGTTCCTGTAAAGCGAGTGTCGAGGAACTGATAACCGAGTTCATTTGGTCCAGCAACGCGGGGAGTACCGTTGTTGCTATTGTTTGTGGCACCTGTTTGGTAACCATCAAGACCATTTGCACCCAAGCTAGAGTTCTCATAGCGGTAACGCAGAGCAAATGCAAGACCAACTGGGCCACTCATTGGCTGAACACCGACGATTTCGTTAGTGATTAACTCTGGGAATGTACGTCTGATCATAGGTATTAATACCTTTGGTAAACGAGCATCATTTTGAGCATAACCATCATTAGAACCAATAGTGCCGGGAGGGCCATAGATACCACCAACAGAACTGCCGTTGCCGAAGGCACCGCCATTTCCTGAGTAGTTTCCTGTTTCCTCTAAACACCAACGCTCTTGGTTTTCCATCAGCATAGCTGTGGTAACGCGAGCATGCTCGTCTTCAATAGGTCTGACTTTATCACTTGAGTAATTAAGTACAGGGGCCCATTTTTCGAGTAGTTGATTTGCACGATTTCTGTCAATGAAGCCAGGTGCGGGTTTTACATTGTTCATATGTTATTTATTATTTCTCCTTATGGATTTATTTAGCGTTCGGGAAGTGCGTTGTGCTCTTCCCCACCTTCGAAATTATCTAATATCTTGTAAAGCAGTTAGATATCTGTTTACTGGTGTATTTTCTCTATTAACAACAGTAGACTCTGAAATTATTTTAGAAGAAGGTACTTTAGCATTTTTAGATACTGCTGACTGTTTAGCTTCTTCAACTAATTTACCAGACAAGTCCTTTTCTTCTCTTTCAAACATTTCTACAACAAATTTAAAGTTTTCTTCAATATAAGAAGCGGGTTTATCACTTAATAATTTAGAAATATATTCTTTTTTAGAGGTTGGCATTCCCTTTGTTTTTTGTTCTAAAATTAAAGCACCTTTTAAGTCGTTTAGTTGTTCATGTAAATCGATGTTTTCTTTATAAGAAACATTGAGTTCTTCATGAAGATCTTCAATTTTTTTCTTGCCTTGTGTGATGAGACTTTTAACATCTTCATTTAAAGTAGCAGGATCGAATGAAATGATTTTTTTAATTTGTTCTAATTGTTTGATTGCAGTTTTGTTTGCAACTGCTTCTTCTAATTCTGCATGAGGAATGGATTTTGAAAGATTAGCATCTAAGAAGTTGCTGATTTGATTTACAACCTTTTCACTGAAAGTTTCTGCTTTTTCGTTTAATGCCTTTTTATAGAAATTAACTATTTTTATTAATTTAGAAGCATGATTTTCATTAATAGCATTTACAACTTTTTTTAATTTTTCGGAATGATCGGCATCAATAGCCTCTAATAATTTTCCTAATTTAGAAGCATGTTCTTCGTCTTGTTTGCTGAGAGCACCTTCAACTTGAAGTTCGACTTGAGCATTTACTTTTTCGTTAACTGCGATTTCAAATGCTTCTGCGATTGCGGAGGCTGCTTCTTCGTTGAGAACGTTTGTATCAAATGCTGGTATTATTGATGAGATATCCATAAAATTTTTATATATTACTATTTACTCTTACCTACTACCTTTTTTGCTAAATTTTTTTTAGTTTTTGTACAATCACATTTTGATTTATCTTTTTTATCGGGTGATTGTTTTTTAATTGTATTTTTAATACGTGTTTTTACCTTTTCTGTTACTACTGTATCTAAAGTTTTTTTAGCATCTGAAAAATTATTTTCACATATTTGAGCTACTAATTTAGAAATTAAATTTCGAGTGTTCATGATATTATTTATACTTACTTATAACAATTACAATGTTTTCAATGAATTAATAAATTTAATTATTTGTTCAGTTAAATATTTATTTCCTTCTTTATTAGGAATGTTTGAAATTGCATTTTCAAATCTTTCATAAGTAGGAGCAAATTTTCCATCTTCATTTAAAATCCATTGTTTAGATTCTAGGATGCCATTAACAAAGGCAGAAGGAACCGAAGGATCAGCAACAACGTCTACTGCCACTAATCTAAAATCAGAAACACGATTAACCCCTCTTCCATCTTCCTGTAATCTACCTAATGCACGACTAGATACACCGAGCTTTACACCATCCATTATAAGAGAACGAACGATTTGTCCCATAGGTGTTGAAAGAACTTTTGATTTTCCTTCAAAAATATTACCATTTTGTTTTAATTCTGTAACAACATGACAAACTCTTTCTAAATTAATATCAGGACTAGATGGATGATTTAATTCTCCAGTAGCTCTTTTTGTGTCAATCATTTCAGATGTATATCTTCCAACTTCTTTAACCATTTCTTCCAATGGGTATACTCTTTTATTTTTATTAGCTTCGTTAGCCATTAAAAAGGGTCCTTGAATGTGTAAAATAGAAGGAGTGTTTCTATTTTTTTCTTCGATTAGATATTGAACTTCGTATGTTGGTTCCTCTATTAAGAGATTATAGGCATTATTGGACATAATTGTTTAAATATTTATAGATATAATTATCTTTTTGTTATTATTATTTACAATAGAAAGCAAAGATTCAACTATTTATATGTTTTTCTGTTAAAATAATAAATTGATATCCTTTAGATTTGCTCCATGCTTCAGCAGCTTGCCACTTGGCTTGATTAAGTGCAAATTGAGTCTGTTCATATATCATTGTTTTAACTTTTTTATTTTTAGTAGCTTCTGGACGAAGTGTTTGTTTGTGTGGTTTAATTTCTATTAAGAGTTTTTTAATATTTCCATTAGATTCTTTTAATGCGGCTACTAAATCAACAAAATATCTATGAATCCTTCCATCTAAAGGAGATTGATAAGGAACTACTACACTTTCTGATCCCCATGTAAGAACATTGGAATTATTATCAAACCAACGAAACACTTTAAGCTCTAGGCTACTACGATATACAATAGGAAATTTGCCTCTATACTTTTGTTTATTATGTGCGGTGAATATTCCTTGCACATATTTAGGATTTTTCTTTTTAAGAGGAAGTTTCATTGATTATTTTCAAAAACTCCTCGTAGTGTTTATCTACTATAAGAATAGTTATATATCCTTTAGACTTACTTCTTTTTATTTTTAAATCATTTAATTTTTTTTGATTTTCGTATGTGTATTTAGATTTTATCTCTATAATCATGTTAAACTTTGGTATATGAAAATCAGGATAGTAATGAATATGTTTTCCTTTATCAGAAATTTTAATTCTAAATCCTCTATCAAATGAAAAATCCTCTTCTTTCAGAATATTATTCCCAAAAACAAAATCAAGAAAATGATCTTCATATCCCATTACCTGAATCGTCCTACCAGAAGGTAATATGTAGTTTTTGTTTCTATAATTTTTCTTTAAAGCATTTTCTTGAAATCCTTCTGATAAATTCATATTCCTAATTATTTCTGATTTTGGTTTTATTACCTCATTACCAAAATTAGATATTAGAATTTTTTTGATATTGTAACGTGTTATATTATATTTTTTTCCTATATCAGATGTGTTTAAATTACCATTTACATATAGATTATAAATTTCATCCTTTATCTGTTGTTCTTTTTCTGTAGATATTTTTTCGTTTTTTCTTATTAGAAGATTTTCACTTTTCAAATACCTATATAGATTACACTCTTTCACTCCAAAAAAAATTGATGTCTTTCTGATATTATTTGTTTTATTGTAATAAGATAAAATATCATTTAAATTTTCTTTTATAGTGATTACTTCTCCTTCAATAGGATTTTTTGCTCTGTTTATATATTCTATTCCGTTTTTAGATAGAATTTTTTTAAAAACGTTATGATCAAATCCATATTTTTTATTGAGTTGATTTAAAGATGTCCCTTGTTTATATTCTTCAATAGCTTTTGTAATATTTTCTATATTTTTGGTATTTTTCCAAACCATAGAAACATTGTTATTTTTTAAAATATTTCTAATCCTACCATATGATAGATTATTTTTTATAGCTACTTTTTTTATAGATTTTAAAATACTATAATCTTTTATTATTATTTTTTCCATTATAATACTTACAACTACAATAAAAAAACTAATAGGATTATTATCAATTATATCCTAAAATCATACTTCCTATTGATAAAAGACCAATAAAAATACCAATAAAAAATTTAATAGGATCTCTGTCTATAGTATCTTTGGTTATTTCATCTTCTAAGGCAGCTTTTTCGGCTATTCCTTGAGACATAAGATCACTATGATTAAGTGTTTGACCACCGAATAAATTAGTTCCTGCATATTTTCCTCTTGTATGTGCAATTGCTATTTTTGTAAGTGCTAAAGTGTATCTATATACCCAAAGTTGACTTACTAAATATTTTATTGGTTTTTGTAACTTACATCCAACTAAACCAAAATAAGGAGTACCACTTTGTTGTGATGGTTCGGGAATTATTTTAAGAATTTGAGAGTCTGGATCAAATCTAAGATAAGGAGTCATTGCTAAAACCTTTTCTCTTGTGTCTATCCATGTTTTTAATGCATTAAATGTCACTAAATCATATCCAACATTTCCTAATAGATGACCAAAGTATGCTTGTTGAGCAATTGTATTTTCAATAGTAAAAAGAGTATTAACACCAGTATTATTTCCTTCAGCAAATGAGAAAACATCTACAACTCTTCTATAATCATCTAAATCATAATCAAATGATGCACTTAAAGAAGGATTGGATGTATTGTCTTTATACATATCTGGAGTAATATTCATTAATTCTCCTATATGCAATCCTACTCCCTTTTTATAAAGATCTGATCTAAAAACCAAATATTCTTCCTCAACACCAGCAAATTTTGTAAAGTATTCTAGTGAAATATCAATCAACTCATACATTTGTTCACTGCTTATTTCTAATTGTATAAGAGGTTCACCTAAACTTCTTCTAACTCTTTGTGCAAGATGATTGTAGCTTTTAATCTGAGAATTAAAAGTTGTGCTTCCATGAAAAGAATTTGGTAATACTGGTTGTTGAGGATATGACATATTATATACTTATATGTTTGTTATTTATCGACTATATATATTATTCCTCAACAACTTCATCAGAAGACAAACTCAATCCAAGCCTGTTTATTTCTGCTTCACATTCTTCTTGAGTCCCTGTAAATAAAATACTCTGTGTTGATATTGATTTGTTTGTTTGTTCAAAAAATATAATATTGGTTCCATCATGGACGAGCTTCCATGCATCCGATTCGTCATATGACCAGTTGTTTTCGTTGGGTGAGATTATCATGGTATTGTTACGGAAAGTGTTGAGGTTGCGGAGTTATAAGTTGCGGTCGAGCCAGATGGAAGCCCCACCAAAGTAACAGTTGCATAAGTTTGCGTTGTCGTTCCTTGGAAAAATCGGAAGGTTGTTACGCCAGATGGCGGGGAAACATTGAATGTAACGACCAACGAAAGATTGCCAGATTGAAATGTTGCGGTTGCCGTTGACGCTCCAGTAGTTTTTCTAGCTCGAATGAACCCACCCGTAATGGTCGTTGATCCCGTGTGGGTATCCGTTGATGCAGTTAAATCCAAATACCCATTTCCTGTTTTGTTTAGGTTTCCGCTACCTGTGATACTGCCTGTAACTGTTATCGTAGGTGCACCTGTGGTGCGATATTGCAAAGTAGCTCCAGCGTTTATTATAAAATTATTTGGCAAAGTTACATTGTTTGGTGTAATAATTTGCGATGCTGTCTGAGCCGTAAACGATCCAGTTCCAAAAGCATTGCCAGACGAATATGTTATCGTCCCACCCGCAGATATTGTTCCGCCAGAATAAGTATTGTTGCCTCCGATAGTTATGGCGTGTGAACCGCTTTTATAAACCTGTCCTGACCCACTAATAACTCCATTGAGCGTGACGATTGATGAAATTATAAGTTGTCCTTGATTAAGTATTGTTGGCCCAGTATAGTTAGCTCCTCCTGTTAATGTTAAACCTCCAATTCCATTTTTTACAAGACCAATTGTGCCGCCAATTGCATGCGAAATAGTTGTCGCGGAGTAGCACATGAATTGACGAAATGTTGCTGATGTGCTGATTATAGCACTAACCACACTTGTACGTACTCTGGCTGAAAGTGATTGTGTGAGCGTCATCCGACAATTATATAAAGGGTATTTACAGCAGGAGTTATTGCATTATAACCCGCTTGTGTAATTTGCATCATATTAGTTAGCGATGTAGCTCCACCTATACCTGTTATGTTAGAAGTGACAAAACCTGACCAATTAGCGGAATTACTTTGAACTGTTGTAAAGGCAGAATTAGCTTTGTTAGCAACATCAGTTAACCCATTAATCTTAGATTGATCAATAGCGGCATTAGCCGCAACATCAGTATTAACCAATAAAGAAGCAGGACTCTGATAAACACCATTAATAACTTTTAATAAACCAGAACCACCCACACTTGGAAAAGTAGTATGAACATGAGTTGGAGTTGTTCCACCAAAGTAAATTGTAACGTTTTTATTATTTTGTGTTCCTTTGGCTCTTAATTCAATATATATTCGGTCTGTTGTTAAGAGAGTTGTTTGTGGAAATACAACGGAAGCAATATATTGAGCAGTCGCAACAGGATCATAAATATAAATGTCACCAGAAGATGCGAGTAATGTTGGAACATTTGAACCATCGTATTTGTACACATCCAACTTTAAAATCATTTGATTTGTTACAGTTGATGTAGCATCTGCCCAAATATTAAAATCCCACAAACCAGCAGGAATTACTGTTGTATTTGGACTTGCTGTCAAAGAAACAAATCCGCAAATTAAGTCATAAGTTGTAGTTGAAACGTTGTTTAGTGTATAAGAGGAAGCTCCAACGATACCTGTTATTCCAAGTTCTTTTGGTGTATTTGGAGTAGCGGAAAGATTTGTTGTTGGGGTTTGAGCTTCATTTGCAAAGTTTAAATAATAAACTAAACCACCACCACCAGAACCTCCATTTGGTATTGCTCCAGGTGTCCATGCTGTTCCGTTCCATTGTAATGTTTGTCCATTATTTGGATTCTGTACCGAAATTGGTGATCCTTGAATAGCTACTACTGTTGCACTTACAGAACCATTAGAAGTGTTTGCTGTTATATCACCATTAAATGTTGGAAGTCTTGCAGCATCAAGAGTACCGCTAGTAATATACGAAGCATCTATGGACGCACTATTTGCATTATAGGATGTATATACACTATTCCAATTAGCTGAATTTGATCTTACAAGAGTAGTAGCTACAGTATCTCCCGCAACTCCACCTATCCATGATGCGGATTGATTTAATACCGTTGTATATGTAGATTCCCAATTAGCTGTTAATGCTCTTACTTCAGTATCAGGAGCTACAGCAGCAGCTAAATTTGTTAAACCACTACCATCTCCATAAAATGATCCTTGAGAACTTATGTTATTAACATATGTAAAGTTAGATTCATTAGAGATTAAGTTTGAGCCAATTGCAAAACTATTTTGATGCTCAATTAAATTATTACTTCCACCTAAAATAGCAGAATAATCTCCAGCTGCTGAAATTTTATTTTTATATCCACTACCAATAAAAGAAAAATCACCATCAATATCATTATCTTCGCCATTTACTACTGAAGATCCCCCACCAGATATATCGTTATTATATCCACCTAAAACTGAAGCAAATACTTGAGTAACTGTATTTCCTCCGTATTGGGTATTAACAGAACTTAAGGTTTGATTTAAAATGTATGGTTGATGTTCTGAATTTAAAAAAGAAACAATCGATGATATTCCCGGTGTATCTGTTTTTGCGGTAAAAATTATTCCATCTGCACTGTTTACAGCAATTTCTCCTAATTGTAAATCAGAAATGTCTGGTTTAACACCAGATAGCATATTTCTTTTAAGTAAAATTAAATTAGGATTTACATACGACATATTTTATTTTTTAAACTGTTTAATTTTTGGTATATTTATGTTTTTTTCTGTATTTTCAACTTTTATATTTACTATCGTTTCAAGGATAGTGTCTTTTTTGTTGTTTTTAAATAACGATTTGTATAAAGTTTCCTTTATTTTTGAAAACATATTTGTTATTTTTTTTAAAAGCATAAAAATACTTATAACAAAAAAACATTTTTTAAATTTATAATTTATTAAAAAAAACTCTAGAATGGGATTGGACCATTCTAGAGTTTATATTTTTAGTCTGTTACAAGTTTCTTAGAATGAACCACCATCAAGGATGAAGTTACCCAAGTAATTTGTTCCATTACCGAGAAGATCTCCAGTAGTAATGTTTACATTACTACAAGTTAAATCAATATCGTTAGCTCCACCGTTGGCATTAATAACGATCTTTTGACCATTATCTGTAGCAATTGTATAAGAAGCGTTTGCATTAACAGTTGTAATGCCATCTAAACCATAAGTTGTTTCAGAGGCGTCTACATGATTAACAACCTTTACGTTCGAACCTTCGATTTCTACGTGTGTACCAGTAGTGTTAAGTACAAAGTCAGTCGATTGAACTTGTAATTTATCAACGACTATAACGTTATCGTTAAATGTAGCTAATCCATCAATGTTTAATGTACCAGCAGCAGAAACGCTAGAAGCGAATGTTGCGGCATTAGTTACATATAATGTTGAATCAAAATTAACAGATCCAACAGTAGATAAATAACCAGTAAATGTACCATTACGAGCATAGAAGTCTTCTGTAGCAGAAATTGAACCGACAACTGTTAATTCTTCATTTGGGGTTTCAGTGTTGATACCAACTAATCCGTCTTCGACATATAGTGTAGTGTCTGCACCACCACCAGAAACTTCAAAGTTACCACCAGCATAGATAGTTCCACTAGCAGAAATATTACCATTAACTGTTAATCTTTCGTTTGGTGTAGCAGTATTAATACCAACATTACCACCATCTTTGATGATTAATGCAGTATCTAAATTATCACCATCATAAAAGGCGGCGATATCGGCTGCACCGGTTTGTGTAACCATCAAGGCTGGACCAGAACCAGTATTTGTGATACTGAAAGCACTAGCAGCAGTTATGGTTGTTTCGAGTACTGTACTATTACCTAAAACAGTAAAGTCACCTTGAACCGTTAAATTACCAGAAGCATTAATATTTCTAAATGATGCGTCTAAATCATTAGTAATAACTTCAGTACCATTAACTTTATATGCACTAGCATTTACGAATTTTGTAACGCTAACAGTTTCTAAGAAATTAGCAGTATCGAAAAAAGTTTTAACACCAGAAACATCTTGAGCATCTGTACGATTAACAAAATCACCAGTGGTTGTTACTGGTATGTAGTTATCATCAACATATTGTTTATTTGCTGCATGATCTGCTGCACTTGGGTAGGCAACATTAGTAAGAACATTATTACCAAAATCAATTAATGAATCAGGTGAAACTGTAATTGAAGATAATGTGGTAGTTCCTAAAAGGGTTTTGTTACCAGATATTGTTTGATCTCCATTAAGACTAACAAATGCACCGGAACCAGCTATTGCTAATGTTCCGAATTCTCCACCATAGTAGAGTGTGTTGTTTTTTTCGCTGAATGCGAGTTCACCACCAGATAAAGATGGTATTGATGTATTTGGGCTAGAGCCCAAACGACGTTTGATTAAGATTGTATTTATTTGTGACATAATAAGGATTAAACTGCATTAATACTTATATTAAATAAATAACAAATTTAATTTTTTTTTTAATACGTATTAAAAAAATCCAGCATCAACTACGCCTCTGTCAATATACTCATAAACATCTTGCCAATGACCAGTAGGTGCAACTTGCAATGTATCCATTTCTTGTGCGGTTTCAATCCATTTAGCTGTTAGTGGTTGAACATAATTATCCATTTCATCTGCGGTTTCTTGCCATTTAGCAGTTAGAGGTAGAATATATGAATTTATATTATTAAGTAGTTGATAATAAGCATTTAAATTCACTGAATTATCATCAAAGTCTATAGAATCGTTTCTTATAGTATCGTCTACTGCAAAAGGAGATATTTCCCAATCACCTTTCAAATATGTTTTTTTAATTCCTGTTGGAAATTCTACATTTAAATCATATCGATATTCTCCTGGAGGTATATCAACTATTTGAGGAGGTATAGACAAAACCCCTTGTGTTGGTGATGTTATCAAAATTGTTCCAACTTCTGATGAAAATTCAAAAAAAACAGGAGATGCTAAATGTAATATAGATTTTACTTTTATAATAACTATACAATCCGTTAAATCTACAGGAACACCACTAGATTTAATAGTTATGCTATTTACTCCTAACCAAGTATCTCCACTAGTATGTATTGAAAAATCATAATTCATATATTTTTATATTATGCTTCCGCAGGAGCCGATTTTGCTTCTGGTGCTGTTGGTGTTTCTGGTGCTTCCCCTGTTGCTTCTGGTGATGCTCCTGCTTCTGGTGATGCTCCTGCTTCTGGTGCTTCTTCTGCACCTCCACCACCTCCACCACCGAATTCTGGAATTGAAGATCCTGAGAAGCCTCCACCACCTCCACCAGATCCTTGCATCTCGGTAGCAGCACTAGTCGCAGCCTCTAATTGTTCTCTCCAGTTAGGACCACTTCCTTCGATTTGAGCAAGTTCCCATTTAAGAGCAGCTTCCTTTTTAAGCCATTCCATGTTTTCTCCAATTTTAGAATCGGAATATTCAAGATAATGACGTTGAGCAAAAATATTAGATATTCCATCATTCTGACTCATATCAGAATAATTTTTAAGTTTTAATTCTAATAATTGCTGTTGACGAATAGCAAAGAAACTAGCAGGAGGATTGAAATTTAAATCAAAATCATATTCATGTAGTTTAAATTCTCTCCACCATCCTCTTAATTTTAAATGTGTTATAAAAGAATTTTTAAGACCTTCTGCGATTTGATTTTGTATTCTAACTATTAATTTTGCAAATCTTAGTTCTTCTCTTAATATTTCAGCACCATCTCTAAAAGATTCATTTGGATTTAAACGACTAAGAGGAACACCAAGACTTTTGTATAATTTATTTACAAAATACATCAAATCATCCAACTGTCCTAAGTTTTGACCACCAGCCATTAATTCAACATCAGATCCAACCTCACCATTTCTTTTTGCAAACCAATAACTATCCAACATGGATTGTGGATTATAAGTGTTTCCTGCACCACTAGTATCTGCATTAGAATTATAAGTCTGTTTACTCCAATATTGTTGCATTAATTGTTTGAGATATGATTCTGCTTTAGCAGGAGGCATATTTCCGACATCTATTTTGAATTTAAGACGTTCTGGTGCTCTTACCATTCTGTATATGATAATAGAGTCTTCTAATAATGATAATTGTTTGTATGATCTTCTACAATTTTCTATAAATGGAATTCTAATTGTTTGATCATCGTTCCACATACTATTGTGGATATAAGTTACTTGATTTCCTTGAAGAGTTACAATCTGTTGTTGCAAAGAATTCATAGGACTTATATTGCTTTGCATCTGAGAAAGGGGAGATGATGGATTTTGTGTTAAATTTATAGGTTTTTGAAAAACAAAGTTTTCAATAACATTGTTTTGAATACTATCATAAACAGGATTTATTAATTCTCCGGGTATGCTTAAAACGCCAATGATTCCTCTTTCTTTATTTTCTTCGTGGACAACATTTTCAAAAAATACTTCACCTTCTACTAACAATCTCCTAGCATACATCCATCCCTTATGTTCTAAATCAAATATGCTTATAAATTTTGAAAATTCTTTTGATAATTCGTTTTTTTCTTCATCGTTTTTGCTACAATTCAATGTAAAGTTTAAATTTATAACTTTATCATTTTCGTCTTTTACTATAACTTCATCACAAATTTCGTTGAGAGCATCAGATATTTCAGAATATGAAGACATTCTTCTATATTCTGATAAACGACGAATTTTATCACTATCTATATTTGCATATATATATTTGTGATAAGCATGATCAGAAACAAAACTACCGGGATTATAATACTCAGAATCACGCATATGCGGTCCTGTTATAACCGATTGTTGCATGATTTTTAACTCTTGTCTTTTTGCTAGACGATCAAATAATTCATACTTGTCGTTACTAACATCTGTTGTGATTGCACCAGCAACATATGGGAGTTTTTGTAGTATTTGAGAAACAAAACTAGAATTTGAGTTTTGAGAACTAGTATTTGATTGTTTAAATTCTGGCATGATATTATAATATATTTAGTAATATATTATCTTTTATCAAACACTAATTGTCAACTATTATTTTAGGTTATATATAAACTATATACAACTGATTTAAGTGTTAAGTGTTTCCACTTCCAACATTATCTATTACGGTAACTCCTGTAGTAGAAGTTCCTGCGTATGCAACCAATTTTAAGGTTCCAGCATTAGTTCCCGATTCCCATCTAAGAACTCCCAAATCTACTCCAGGATTTAATGATAATGCTGATGATGATTTTAAAAATTTAACTGGTTGTTCTACATCTGCTTCTAAAGACAAAGAGTTTCCATATACACTACCAGAAGCACTTATGTTTCCAAAAACTGTTAATGATTCGTTTGGAGTTTCTGTGTTAATACCTACTAATCCATCTTCAACATAAAGAGTAGTATTACTTCCTCCATTTATTTCTAAATTACCAGAGCTATATACACTACCAGAAGCACTTATGTTTCCAAAAAC
>Ga0102917_1000209_pt1 | contig 19070 bp, 10 predicted proteins | sample Colrivmet1562A02_FD_78201 | JGI IMG/M metagenome (GOLD analysis project Ga0102917, IMG submission 78201) | Estuarine microbial communities from the Columbia River estuary - metaG 1562A-02 | ecosystem: Environmental > Aquatic > Marine > Intertidal zone > Estuary | place: USA: Columbia River...
CACTTTATACCTGGTATACAAGGAGTTGCATCTAAACAGAATGAATCTGGTATAGCTGGTAAGCTTTGGGCTGTGTTGTATTTTTTTGCATTTGGATCATCTTTTTTTACCAAGCCGCGTGGTGAAGTAGATAAAACATATAATAATGCAACTAGAATTCCACTTCCCCTTTTTTTCAACATATCTGGGGTGGGTACATCATTTTTGGGAACAAATATTGCATTTTCTTTTACATCATAAATGGTTAAAGGTGGAATGGCACCGGGTGCAATAATTTTATAAGCTGGTCCAAATGGTACGTTTTTTTTAGGTGGGTTGATAGTACTATTATCCATAGTAACCCCTGGTGCAATATTATATTCAAATTCGTCTTCATTGTATAATCCATAAAAATACCCATCTTCTCTTTGTGTATAAGTTGTAGTTTGTCCAGGTGTATAAATTGTAGTTTGTCTAGACATTTTAATATAAGATTATATATTAAAAAATTAAAATTAAAAATTAAAACCTTCTTAAATAAACTAATAAATTATTTGTTTGTTTTTTATCACCAATAATATGATCTTTAGTAGCATCGTTTAATACTTTTTCTTTTAAATCCTTCATCGCTAATTCTGGATTTTGATTTATATAATGATTTAAAACTCCTACTAGTACCGGACAAGCCATACTTGTACCCGAGTACACTGCTATTTTACCATTAGGAATAGTACTAGTGATATCAACACCAGGTGAATAAATATCAGCACATTTTCCCCAGTTGCTAAACCAAGCTCTATTATCATTACGATCACTTGCCATAACTGTAAAAATTTCTTTTACACTTGCTGGTGATGTTTTACAAGCGTCAGAGTTTTCATTTCCTGCAGCTGCTACAAAATAAAAATGTTCATCTTTAGTAGTGATTAAAACTGCTTTGTTTAAAGCATAACTAAACCCACCTCCTAATGACATACTAACAATGCTTCTAACTTTTTTGTCTTGTTGAAGGTGTCTTTTAAATGCATAATTAATACCAGAAATAACACTAGAAGTACTTCCTCTACCTTCACAATCAAGAACTTTTACAGCAAAAAGTTTAGCATCTTTACAAACTCCATATGTTTTACTTCCAATTAAACCTGCACAATGAGTTCCATGATTTTGACAATCTGTATCATCAGAATCTGCAAAATTAGCCAACCAAGTTGCACGTCCTTCAAATTCCGGATGATGAATATCAATACCAGTATCAATGACATATGTATGAATATCAATGTCTTTATTAGTATGACATTTATCGTAAGGAAATGATTCGTTTAATGGTAAATTTCTATTAGTAATTCTTCCTAAATGCCAAGGTAAAGGCGCCGTAATAAGATCAGTTTTATTTAAAAAATCAACTTGTAAATTATTGTTTGTTTTTGGCCCGAGCTGAAGCTCTAATTCTTGATTATTTAATGTTATTTCCATATCTTCTTCAATATGATAAAATTCTGAAAGGGTTGATTTGTATTTCATTAAATTATCATGTGTAGTAGTATAAAAAGTTACATCTGAAAATTTCGCTAATAATTCTAAATTGTGATCTTGTGCAATTAAAATAGATTGGTCATTTTTAGAAGTTAAAATATACTTGGTTGCCAAACTTAATAAAGGTGTAATAAAGTAAAAGTAAAAAAACATCTTTAATATCTTTAGTTTTAACATTAAAGTTTTGACATTTTTAAATCAATTTTTTTTTATATAAGATTAATATATATAGAATGTCGATTAGTAAATGGTTTACAGAAGAACATTTTGAAAAAGTCTTTCCTTATTCTGCAGCTAGTGCTGTATATACGGATGATTTAAAACCTTTTTGGACATACTCTGCATTTTTAGAAGCAGTAAATTGGATGAATTCTCATTCTGATAAAAGATTCCATGGATTTTGCACAGAGTCACGTGATCAAAATATAAATATTTTAGAATTGGCTGCATTTTTGGCAAATACTCATCAGGAAACTGGTGATCCTAGTTTGAAGATACCGTATCCTTGGTGGCCAGTTACAGTTAAAAAGACTGGTCCGGAATATGGTCCAGCTGGTGGTTTATTGGCTATTATAGAAGGAACGTGTGTTGCCGTTACACCTCATCTTGTTAAAGATAAATTACCAGGAAAGTTTGATCTTGTAGCAAATAATATACGTCTTACAAAAACAGCTAGAGATATGATTGGTTTAAATTCAGAGTATAATTTAACTGCAACGATTTCCAAGTTGGAAAATGTAAATCAACCTGGATTTGGATTGGGAACGGGTACGGCTGCTTTCCAACCTGGTTTAGTAGCAGTTTCAGATGATGGTACATTATATGGTGATAATCCAGAAGGTTCTGATGCATCAAGTGTAAAAGGGACAAGTTCTTTGATTCAAAGTACAACTGATAGAAAATATGCATCTGGTGGTGTTTATTCGCAATATGGAGGTAGAGGTGCTATACAATTATCGTATAATTATAATTATAGTACATGCTCTTTAGAATTATTTGGTGATTATAGATTAGCGCGATATCCAAATTTAATAATAACGACAGACCGTACCTTTTTTAATGGTAAATCTCAAATATTTGGTTTCCCTGGGCCTCAACCAAATGGTAATAATAAGTTACCTATTAATATATTACGTACAACACCACCAGCTAGAATGATGGCATGGATAACGGCTATATGTTTTTGGATGTTGCCGAGAAGTAATAGACCTATTAGTTGCCATCAATGTATGTTGGAACCTATTAAATATGGTATTACAGGTGTGAATTTAATAGTAAATAATGATTCAGGATGTAAACCAGGGTGGGCTTATAAAAAAGTAGAATATTATAAGAGAATTTGTAGTATTTTAGGTATCGATTGGGATAAAACAATTGTTTGTCCACCCAACATTGAACTTGTAAAAAAATAAAAATACTTTGATTAAATTAATTTTATTTTATATATATTATATATTATGACAATTGATACATCATTGACCTATAAAATTAGAGGTAGGGACACTGGAAAATGTATATATACATGGGGTGATCATCATGGTCATTGGGATTGCATAGGAGATGATGATGCTCAAAACTTTAAGTTTGAAAGCGTTGGCGATGGATATTATAAAATTAAAAGTATAAAGACTGGAAAATGTCTATTTTCAAATAATAATCATGGTTTTTACCCTTGCATAGAAAATGATGATGCTCAAAAATTTAAGTTGGAAAAACGGGGAGATGATCCCAGAGAATATAAAATATATGGTAAGAAATCTCAACAATGTATATATTCAGCAGGGCACAGTTTTGGTCAGTATACTTGCATAGAAGAAGATAATCCTCAACGATTTTACTTTGTACCAGCAGAATTTAACTGCTGTTTTGCAAATGTAGAAAGAAAAGGTGCGGCTACAACAATCGAGTATGGTTTACAATGTGACTCAAAGAATACAGATCCAGGTGGAACGGCTTGTACAGGGGTTTATGATAATTATTGTAAAGTAGGAGATCGCATGATAACTGATTCTAAATGTAAAAAGTTGCAAGATTCTAATATCACCTTATTTAATACTCTTATGAAAGATAAATGTAATTTAGATGAATTTTATAAAACTACAGAATGTATTAATTGGTGTAAAAATAATTCAACGGACTGTAATAAGTTAAATACATTTCAAAGTTGTCAAGAATTCGGAATTGGCCAAAGTGAATGTACAGCTCAGAAAGTTCTTGATGTAAAAACTGATTGTCAAAAATATGGAATTAGAAGTGAACAGGGACTAGCAGTTTCTCAATGTTCGCCTGCTAGTATAAAAGCTTTAGTAGATCAATGTAAAGAATACAAATTAGATTCTTGTAGTCCTGGTGGTATACAAGATGCTATTGATAATGCTACGCGAGCTGCTCAATTAGAAATGCAAGCACGAACGCAAGAACAAATACAGCAAAATTATGAAACTACGCAAAAAACTATAGCTGACATTCTTAATTTAACAGAAGAACCATCTGAAATAACCCCAACGGCAAAATCGCCTGTTCAAAATATTTTTGATATAAATAATATTCAACAATGGATAAAAGATAATTATAATATTACAATAATAATAGTTGTAATTATATTTTTAATTATTAGTAGCAGTAGTGTTACTGGATTATTACTTTTAATATAAAGCTTATTTTTGATTTAAATCCTTTATTTTAATATTTTTAATTTACATTTATTATATTAGAATGAATAATAAATATATAATTATTATAATAGTAATATTAATTTTGATTTTGGTTAAAAGGAATACAGTAAAAAATAGTATAAATAATATAATAGAAAATTTAAATGATATATCGCGTGACATATCTAATTTTTTACAGTTACGTAAAAGTGTACGTGAAACATATGTTGGAAATTTAAAAGTTGCTACAGATTATGATATGAAAAAAGCAGCTAAATTTGCGATTGAAACAATGTGTAAAAAGAAAGGTTATATTTGGGTTCAAGGTGGTTCTGAATTTGTATATGATTGTAAACATTCACAGCAAACATGTGAAAGAGATTCTATTTATCCAACTCCAGATGCAGAAGATGCTATACCGCAATACTATGAATGGAGAGATATAAATTCACCAGAAGCTCAAGAAGCTGCTAAATTAGCTGAACAATTTGGTACTGGTAGAATGTTAAGTAGTCAGCTTGGAGATTCTACTGATATAACTGATCGTGATTATGTTCTTAATAGAGATATAGGAGGTTTATGTATTGTTGGAAATGAATCTATGAGAAAATTGTGTGAAGATGAAGGATTACGTTATGATAAAAGTAATGGTAAATGTTTTACAACAATAGACTATTGTTATCCAAAATCATTAGCGTTTTGTGATGGTGATTGTTTTCAACCACCTATAAGTTATATATCAGAAAAAGTATTTGGTAAAACTCTTGGTAGAAGTGTAGCTAGATCTGCTGAATCTATAGAATATTATAATGAACTATGCAAGTTAAAGTAAAATCTTTACTTTTACAAAAAGCTTTTTTTAAAGGTTCAATTATTATTTTCTACATTTTTTTTTTATAGAATTAAATTAGAGAATGTCACAAGTATCAGATACAAAAAAACTATCGATTGAGGATATGAAAAAAATAAAAGATTCTGCTTCAAAATTCAGTACAGGGGTAATATCTAAGATAAAAAGTAGTAGATTAGGTCAGACTGGGACTAAGGCTATAACATATGCAAAAGATGTAGGAAAAGCTGCAGCTGCAACAAAAGCTGGAGGTGTAGCTATAAAAGCTGGTAAAGTAGCTGGTAAAGTTGCAAGCGCTGCAGTTGGACCAGTTATGGATATTGCTATGGGAGCAGTAGATATAGCATCAAACGCTACGGCTGAAAATGTTGATAGTGGTAGAAAAGCATATAATATAACAGGTGATGTAGTAGGTATAGCCGCAAATATAGCAGCATCGCTTGTAACTGGTCCAGTTGCTATTCTTATAATTGCTGCTCAACTACTTGGAGCTATTTTAGATTTAGCGTGGGATCCATTTAAAAATTATTTCAATTCTGATTTGGAAACAATGAGATTAGGTATTATTAATTCGTTAAAAGTTGCTTATAAAGAGGCTAATATGAATTATCCTATAGAAACAAAGCCAGATATTTTATCAAGTCTAAGTGATCCTAATAGTGAAGAAACTAAAGAATATTTAAATATTATGAAAAAATACTTGGAAGATAAAGGATTTATAACTAGTGAAGAAGTAAGAGCAGAAGAAGAATATTTTTTAAGTTTGAAATCAATAAAACGTCGAAGAAAGTTATATAGAACAGATGAAAATGGAGAATTGGAAATGCAGGATCCTGATATATCAGCAATTGCTTTATTTGATAGTGCTATAAATAATGATTTAGTAATGATGGCTTTGGCGGGAAGATATGCTAAACATAAAGGACGTCTAAATAAATCGGAAGAGGATCTTTCAGATACAGCTAAAATAAATTATATAATAGGGGCATCAGTAATAAGTACTATTTTTTTAATATTTTTTTTCTTATCTATATTTATAGCTAGTATATAATGAATTTAAATGTATATATATATGCAATTATAGTAATTCTTTCAATTTTTGTCCTGTATTATTATCAGGTTAAACGTCAACAAATATCTGAAAATTTTGCACCGCTTGAAATTGAAATATTACCACAATATAAAGATATAACACCTACTCAATTATATGCATTATTTGATAATAATTTAGATAAAATGACACATGCTATGGTAGAAAGTAAAATACCAATTGGAGCTTTGAAAACACCATCTTATTATCCTAAAATAGCAAGTATATTGGCAAAAAATAAATTAATTTAAATAACGGATTTGAAACAAAACTAATATAAAATTATTTCTAGATTTTTTTATATTATTTTATTATATATATGAGTATTTTTTCTATAAATTTGATAGAACACTTTGGAGGGAAAATTAGTAAAGTCGGACAACTAACAGATGTGTCAAAGATTGGTAAAGTTAAAGTCAAACCACCTTCTGTTAGAGCTAAGGGTATATCATATGATAATTTACGGCGAGCTTCTATAACTAAACCTAAAGCACCTAAAGCACCTAAAGCACCATCTGCACCTAAAGCACCATCTGCGCCAGCTGCACCTAAAGCACCATCTGCGCCAGTTCCTAAAGCACCATCTGCGCCAGTTCCTAAAGCACCATCTGCGCCAGCTCCACCTAAAGCAATAGATGATCTGAAAAATTATACCAAAGATATGGGTCAAAAAATTCAGAATACAGTAGATGATTTAGACAAATTAAAAACTGTCAAATTAGAGGATTGGAAATTTATTGACGAACTTGGGGAGTCTGGTAAAGTAGCGAAACAAATTGACAAAGGTGGTTCTGCTATACCAAAGGGTAGTTCTATAGGAAAAGTAGAAGCTGATGAAATTACTTCCAACTTGAAAAAATTGGAAGTAGATCCTCCAAAGAATATAGATGATGCAACAGCTAAAATTAAAAAAACATCTGATAGAATCGAAGAACTTGGTAAAGAAACCGATAGTGGTATTATAAATAAAACTACAGAGTGGGTTAAAAATAACAAAAAGTTAGTTGGTGGTGTAGTACTTGGAGCTACAATTGTTGGAGGTATTGCTATAGCTGCTGCCGTAAAAGAAAAGCAAAAAAGCGATGATGCATATAATATTGTTTCTATTGACGATATCTCTACATCTAGTTTGTCACTTGCAAAAGTTACCTTTACACCTGGTGAAAAAATATCAAAAAATGATTATTTGATGTTTAGTGGTACAAATTGTTACCCCCCCCTCCCTCCTGATTGTGAAATTTACAAGATTGATTCGGATTTCCAAGTTCAAGTTATTATACCACAAAAACTTACAAGTAACGGTACGTCAGGGACTATGAAAATAAAAACATCATTTGATAATCAGTTTTCTCTTATATTAACAGATACTACAGAGGAATTGGCTAATATAACTGCTAATGTAACTGGTGAAATAGCAGGGGCTATTGTAGAAGGTGCAGTTGATATAACAAAAGAAGTAGCAGGTTCATTTTGGGAAAGCTTAGGGTTACCAGATTTAACAGAATATTGGTGGGTGTTACTTATTATTTGTATCTTATTCCTTTTATCTAGTTCTGCTTTAGTAGCTTTACAAGTAATGTAAAAATAAAGTAATTTATTTGATTTATTTATACGATTTATAAATAAATGAAGAAAATGATATTATGTATTATATAGTGTATCTACATATAACGGTAAAATAATGAATACCAGTGGAAACACTTTGAAATTTAACAAAACCTCGAGTGCTAGATTTTACGGCTGTTCCTATTACATTAAATAATGGAATTACATCATCATCGTCTGTATACCCTGAACAATTGAGAATTAAGTCTCTACGATTGATAAAATTTGTAATACGTTCTGGTATAGAAAATTCTATTGAACAATTTTCACTTGCTACTGAAGAGGTTACCCAGAAACCAAATGAAAGTGTAGCTTGATCAGATATAATAATCAATTTGGTATGTTCATAACCAGCTAGTGTACAATTTACATTATTACTAAATGTAAGCGTTGGTGATAAAACAGATCCTTCAGAGTAGACCTTTCCTGTGACGCGAAGATCACCTCCAATGTAGGTGTCTTTTAAAACACTTGCACCTCCAGCTATACTTAATGCACCTCCATTAGAAATATTGACTGCATTTCTTGTAGAACTAATACCCATACCACCAGATAATACGAATGATCCAGATGTACTATTATTTGATACAGTTGTTGAATAAATACTAACCTTTCCCAGATTGTTAATTAAGATTGCATTATTATTTCCATTCATTATAGTAATAGATCCACCTGTACCACTTGAAAGAATTGTATGGCCTCCACTACCAGTTGTATTATCACCATACATTATTAATTTAGGATCAGTTGTTGATATATCGTTTGTATTTGAAGAGATCATTCCGATATAGCCAGTTTTAGAATCTGATGAAATTAAACTATTTGAAACTAAAGTAAGTGGGCTTGATATATTACTTGTTGTATTAATACCAATGTAACCATTTTGCGTTATAGTTAATGCTTTATTAGAATTTTCAGGTGTTTGATTGGCAGTAGAATATGTAAATGACAATATGTCATCTTTGGACAAAATACCAAATCTATTATTAATACCAGTAGTTGTAAAATCTATATAAGAATTAGCTCCAGCTGTATTTTCTAAAATGATTGTACTATCAGTTTGTTTAATATGCAAAGATCCACGTGGTATCCAATTTGATTGACCAATTGAAATTTGTTCACCTACATATAAAGATTTACCAATGCCACCACCACCTAATGTAGTAAAAGTACCACCATTTGAACAGTTAATTGCATCTGATGTATTTAAGATGCTTATACCACCAAAACTAACTAAAGACCCAGATGACCCGTTTGTAGATGGTGTTGTATCATACAATGTAACCATTTTAGCATCAAGACCGATATAATCATAACTTATAATGTCTTTTGTACTAGGATTAAGTGTATTTGAGACTAATTTAAAGTTACGATTTAAATAATCATAATAAAATGAAACGTATTGGGCATTGTAAAAATATACAATATCACCAATACTAGGGGTTTGACTTGTCCATGGAGTATCAATTTCGGCAACTCTTTGAGAACCATTATATGAAATTATTTTTCTAACTTGACCTATATTAGGTCCTGATGCAATTTTAATCCACCATCCAATGTAATAATCGTCAGTTGAATTTGTTAAATTGCTAAATTTAACTTGTGTAGAATTACTTGTAGATTGATTAGGTAATGAATCAAAAAAAATATAAGAGTCATTGGCCAATTCTCCTAAACCAGAATCATTTGATGATTGGTATCTTTGAAAAGCTAATCCTATATTTCTAGATGATACGGTATTTTCAGTATTTTTACCAACTATTGGAAGATTATCTGCAATTTTAAAATCGGAACCGTTTGCGTAAATACTACCAAAATTGTAATCTAAATCAGATGATACAATTGTACTATATGATAATGTCCAACTGTTTTGATATCCACTATTAGATCCATCTGGTTCAGATAGTAATCCTTCATTTGTAATAGTAAATCTATCTCCGGTTTTATGCATTATAAAAATGTAAACTTGAGTATTTGGATCAGTTTTAGAGAATAGATGAAATTTATCAAAAGCATCTTTGTAAATATAGACAGTAAAATTAGGATCGTTTCCGTAACTATGATAACTTGCATTACACGTAGTTCCATTAGTGTCAATTTTTATTTTCACACCATATGTTTTTGTATGAAAATCTATTTGTGACGAAGCAGTGGCAATGTCATTTATGATACCGAAATAATTCCAAAGTGAACTACCATTAGTATTTGAAACTAAATCAAATGATCCACCTGCTAAAAAGTCTATTTTATCGTGAACAGCTAAAGAACCACCAATACCTACTCCTCCACTTACTACAAAAGCTCCTGTACTTATATTTGTGCTTGATGTTGTAGAAGAACACTTGATATCACCTCCAATAAAAACATCACGTTTAATAGATGCTCCACCAGCCAAGGTTAATCCTCCACCATTTGTGATACTTGTTGCATTTGTAGAATTACGAATAGATAACCCACCGGTAATAACAAATGATGCTGTGGAACTGTTTATACTATTAGAACTATTATTAAAGATTGTAGATCCAGTTTGTTGATTGATATTGAATGTATTTTCTGCAAATGTACTGGTACCACTATTATATCGAGAAACTGAAAAATCACCATTGTTTATATCAATTGAAAAGCATTTATTATTATCTAATTTGTAAAAATTTACTAAACTAGTATCTGTGTTGTAATAATTTGCAACTCCGTAAAGATAATTATTACCACCAATATAAACATCTTTGGCAATACTTGCACCGCCTTCTGTTAAAATAGATCCACCATCTGTTAAACTACTTGAATTTGTAGGACATTGTAAAGTAATACCTCCATATGAAACCAATGATCCTGTTGAATAATTTACAGCTTCATCTGTTGCTGTTAAAGTTAAATAAGCATATGTACTAGAACTACTTCCACTACCATTAATAGAACCTCCTACATATAAATCTCCTTGTATAGATGTTCCACCTCCTACAGTTAGGGCACCACCATTACCGACATTACTACTATTTTCATTACAAGTAATGGATAATCCGCCTTGAATAACAACAGCTCCGGAGTTGGCACTTGTACTTAGTTCTGTATTATGAACTGTAAGATAACCTCCGATATTAACTGATTTTTGTATACTAGCACCACCGATAATTTGAAGAGCCCCATTAGATAAAGTAGTAGAATTTGTAGGATTAGTAAATGTAACTAAACCACTTGCGCTCAAAGTGCCTACAATATCTAAAGTGGTTGATGGTGTACTTGTTGCTATACCGATATTACCGTTATGTAATAAGGTCATTCTACTTTGATTTGCTGTAGCTAATTGAATAACAGATGTAGTATCAATTTTGTTATGACTAATTACCAAGGCATTACTGTAAATATTATTAGAATAATCGTCTAATACTCTAGACATTCCTATAGATGACTTGGAATCATTTGCATAACGAAATTGTATTTGTGGTTTGTCAGTAGCATTTGTACTTGCTGAATCTGCACTTAATAATAAACTACAACTACTAACGCTAGAAATTTCTAAATTTGTACTTGGAGTATCTGTACCAAGACCTAAACGTTCATTAACATTATCATAGTATAAGGTCCTTGTGTGTAAAAGTCCATCTGTATCATTCCCAAACAATAAATTTCCTTTGCTAAAAAATGTTTTACCAGTACCTCCGTATGTGACTTGTATAGTAGATGCTTGCCATGTACCAGTATTAATAGTACCTAATTTAGTTACGTGAGATTGATCACTTGTAGTTTGTATAATTTGGCCACTACCACCTGTTAGGCCAGTACCTAAGGTAGTATCTTTGATACGTAAGATATCATTATCGATTTCAATACTGTAATCATCTACATTTACATAGATTTCATTAAAATTTTTTGTTAAACCAGGTCCTGCTGTGATAGCTCCTAAACCACTGAATTGAGCAAAGATAATGTTATGTGTTCCGATTACGTCATTGTTTTGTTCAGAATTACAAATCCAACCAGATGAGGCTTGTAAAGTACCGTATCTAATAAAAGTAAAGACACCAGCTGCGTGATCACCGATAGGTAAATCTAGAGATCTTTGTGGTGGTCCAGTGCTATAAATAATATAAATACCATTTTCAATTTGATTGATTTGGTTTTTGATCAAGATTCTATCATATTCTTGTAATGTATAATTATCAATTACAGTTCCAGGATTAAAATCTGTAGCTAAATTACCATTTGCGATAGTGGCAATATCTACAGACTGTTTTACATAAAGTCCTCTAAGATTGGCTAAATCAACATATGCTTTTGTGGCAGCATCTTGTAAATTAACTGGATCTTTTATATTAGTAATAGTTTTATCGTGCATATGAAGACCATTATATAAATGTGCTTGACCGGATACATGTAGCATTTTTTTAATACTTGCTCCTCCTTCTACAACAAATGCAGCAGTCGATATATCACTTGTTTCTGTATCATCTGTGATATATATTTTCATATTGCTTGTAATTTTATTGTTTGATTGATCTGCTACAAATTTGTCTTCGTTTAATTGTAAAATAACACCAGTGTTATTAATAGCCATTTTACCATTTAGTGTAGTAATATTATCATTTGAATTTACATTAAAAACTGGATTGTTAGAACTATCTTGTACGAGGAATGCGTTATCAGAGTCTACAGTTGTGACAATTTTTCCAGTTGATTGAATATCTTTTGCAATACCGATTCCTCCACTTAATACCAAACTAGCAGTTGAAGCGTTTACTGTTTGTGTAGCATTTGAAAAATTAGCAAAACCGTCTGAATCAATTGTGAATAATTCTGTTGTAGTATTACTAATAGATACAAGAGGTTTATCACCAGAATTTCCATAATCATTATAACTTGGTATGTTTAGTGATAATACGCGGCTAGAATGTAAAGTAGCATCTCCTCGTCCAATCATATATCCAGGTGTTGTATCATAATTTGTTTGTAATGAAAGTAAACTTCTAGCACTATCATTAGATACTGGACGAATTTCTAAAGTAGGCTTTAGAACAGTTCCATCTCCTGCGAAAATGTTCACGTGACCAGTGTTATCGTTATCTACTTTTAAAACATTTCTGACGCTATTGACTATTAATAAACTGTTGGTATTATCTGATTCAACTCGTAAACGATTTTTTGTATAAACACCGCCTTCAACTCCGATACCTCCCATTGTGTAAATTGATCCTGATGAAATACTTGTATCGATGTTATGTGTGCTGTCTATAAGGATGTCACCATTAAGTAAATGAAAATTATCGGATACAGACATTACTAAATTGCCAAGGGATGAAATGATGTATTCGGTGGTGCCTAAATTTACACGTTTATTTACTGGTATATTTATATGTTTTGTTGGTGTTAAATAAATATCATCGGATGCTAAAATATGCAAATCATTTGTACTATTTGCATAAATTTTTTGGAGACCACTACTTCCAAATTTTATACCATTATCAGTGGGAATATTGACATTAGCCAAGGCAGTTGGTGTTAAATTGATATCATTTCCTGCTTGTATAGTTAAATCATTATTTAGGTTGGCTGAAATTTTTTGATTATAGTTGGAAAAAGACAATCCTAGACTATCTGGGATTAAGACTCGCTTACTTGCTCCAGGAGTTAGGATAATATCTTCACTACCTGCTATATTCATATTATTTGAACTATCAGTGTAAATTTTGTCATTTTGTGTAGCAAATGTTATAGGTATTTGATTTGGTACATCTATTCTTTTACCAGCATTTAAATCTATTTTAATATGTCCAGAACCTCCTATAGTAATATCTTTTGTTACGCTATCAGAATTAATAAATTGTGTAGATTCTCCAAATATAAGATTTTTATTATACGGGATTGTTACATTATTAGTTGGGTAAAAGGATATATCATTACCAGAAGAAACATGTAGAGAATTTGTTGTTGCATTTGTAAAAATACTATTACTAGAACTATTTCCAGTTAAATATAATTTGCCACTATTCCAAATGTCTTTTTGTACACCTATACCTCCAGAAAATACAAAAGATCCAGTTGTACTACTTGTAGAATTTGTTGTTGAACTACTAGTCATATCTATTGAAAATACATTTTTTGAATCCATTCGTTTAAGGGTGTTATTCCACATTATAACACCATTTTGCAAAGGATTGTCTTCTCTTGTAGGGACTGCTTCTAAATGACTAATAACACCGATTCTTAATGTTTGATCGGATTCATTAAATACAACTCTGTAATTTTCAAGAGAACCTCTTTCAATTTCAAACCCAGATTGATTTAAGGTAACACCTGAACCAGTTTCTAAACGATTAATTAAAAAGATATTGTCTTCAAATTCTATTAAATTTGTATCTAATATTGTAGTATTACCTTCAACATACAAGTTTCCTTGTACAGTAGCATCTCCTGTTAATTGTAAATTAGCAAATGTTGGTGAATCTTGTATAGTGACACCTTGATTTAAATAATTTGTATGCGTTGCCACCAATCCATAAATATTTTGATAAATAATTTTATTATTAAGAAGAGGTTTGGGCATTCTTTATTATAATAGAAAATTAAATAAAATATTAATTAAGTACGAAAAATTAATATTTTGATTTTACTTTTTTTTAATAAAGCTTATTTTTTTTGCATATGTTACAACCTTATTAATTTAATTTTTTTAACAATTGTTCCAAGTCGATTTTCCAAAGTTCTTCTGGAGTTTTACTTTGTATAAATAATAAACTTGATCGTTTTGATTCGCAATTTTTGTTTAATTCTTGTATTTTTTCAAGTGTTAATGAATAGATTGGTAATTTTAACAGGTAGTCATAACTAGATTCATCTTTTGGATAGTCGCGATCCTCTAGTAACTTTATAATAAAATCTTTTGATTTTTTGTTAATTTGAAGAGAACCATCTATATATTCTTTAATAAATCTAGCTTTTGATTCTAATAATAATAATTCTTGTTGTAATTTTTTTGTAATATAAATTTTACGTTTTTCATAGTATTCTATTCTAATATCATAAAAACAAGATAAAATATCTGTTGGTGAATTATATTTTGTCAAGATAAGTTTTTCATTAAAGAGATACATATTATTTGTACTAAATGACTTTGTTAATTTTAACTCTTTTTCAATTGTTCCAGAATTGATAAGATGATCTAGATCGCTTTTATTTTTAAATTCTACTATAAAGACAATATCATTATTTTCATCTTTTGTTTTATTTTGTACATCTTTTAATTCAAATTTTTTCTTTTTATTTTTTGTATCTTTTGTGTCTTTTGAATTTTTATAAGTAGTACCTTTTTCAATAAATGATTCCAAGAATTCTTTATAATTTGTAACACCTACACCAACTGGAATTTCTGTAATTTTTAATTGTTTATCAGATAAACGCTCCCATCTACCCTTTGTTATATAACTACCTGGAACTTCAGTTTCTTCTACAATTCCGCCAAATCCTTGAAAATATGGTTTCATAGGATGTGGGATAAAATTTTCATCGTCAATCATTTTGATTAAATTAGATATAATGTCTTTTGGATTATAACTAGGTATATAAGTTGAATATCCAGTACCAATACCTTCACATCCATTTACTAAAATCATTGGGATTATAGGTAAATACCATTCTGGTTCGATTTGCATACCATCATCATTTAAAAAATCTAAAAGTGGAGTATCATCAGAATTAAATAATGTCTGTGTCATATCTGAAAGTCTTGTGTAAATATATCTTGGAGAAGCAGCATCTTTTCCGACTTGATATCTAGATCCGAAATTTCCATCGCCATAAAGTAAATTGATATTATTACTTCCTACAAAGTCTTGAGCCATATTAATAATGGCTCCTTGTAAAGATGCTTCTCCATGATGATAACTTGTTTCAGCAGATACATAACCTGATAATTGTGCAACTTTAATAAGATCAGTTTTGTTTTTTTTCAACATATAATATAAGATCTTTCTTTGACTCGGTTTTAATCCATCGCATAAACTTGGAATAGATCGTAAATTGTCATATATAGAAAAATGAATAAGTTCTTTGTTAATGAGATCTTGATAGCTAACACGATTTTCTTTTACATCAATATAAATATTTTTATCATAATTAGATAACCATTTTTTACGCTTATCAGAACATTTTATAATATCAACTACATCTTCTAAAACATCATCACTATTTTCTTTTTTCTTTGGTATTTTAATATTTTTGTCTTTTTCAAATGCTAATAAAATAGATTCGTCACAAGATTTATTTTTATAGTAATAATCTACTTTTAATTCTTCCAATCGTTTAAATGTATCTTTAGCATCTTCTTTCTTTGATGTACCTAGACCCTTGAAATATCTAATTTGGTAACTATTTATATTAATTCCGGTTTCTTTCCATTTAAGATAATCTTGATCTGTAAAAAATTCCATTACTTTTTTACCTTTAATAGCTTTTACTATAGGTGTTTTTAATGTTTGTAAAAAATCTGGATTAATTTTTAATAAATTGGGCCACCAATAATGGAAAAAGTTTACCAATAAACTTTTAATATGTGCATTAATACCCCACTTTTCAGTGTATTTAAATTTTCATAAGAAAATTAGGGAGTAGACTATATCTTAAGTCTTCGTAGAAGTGTGTTAAACTCCTCAGACCCACTAACATTTAGTCGTTGAACCTTTCTCATATCCTAACATAACGGACTTAGAGACTTGGCTGCGGATTATCCATTGTAATATATGAAAACTTTTTACCATACTCTAGTTTGTTTTTCTAGACCAAAATTTTGTTTCCAAAATCTCTTGGTATTTTCATCTTTAGGAAGTCCCCGCAATTTGAAAGTGTTGCAAAAACAAACTTTTTACAAAGTTTAATTTTCACTAGCATTTGAGCATATTATTAAAGGACTCTAACTGATTTTATAATAACAGAGCCTTTTGTTATTATCAGAATACTTTTCTGGGCCACATTTAACCCATCGCAATCAGCATCTGTTAACATCATTATTTTACCATAACGAAGTTCTGATGTATCTTTATAAACACGATCTTGTTTTAATCCTAAAATTTGTTTAATATTATTAATTTCTTCATTTCCTATTAGTTGTGACATTGAAGCATCACGTAGATTTAAAATTTTCCCTTTCAAACTCATGACACCATACTTTTCTGGGCCAACTACTGATCTCCCCCACATTGCAAAGGTTTTTGCAGATTCACCTTCTGTTAAAATAAGAGTGCATTGATTTGATTTTGCTGTTCCTGCCCAAAGTGCATCTTCAAGTTTTGGTATAAAAACTCTACTTGTTTTCTTACCGTCTGTTATCTTACTTAATGAAGCAGATTCTTTTAATTTACAAAATTCTACAATTTCTTCTGTGATGGAGCTTTTATAAATTTTATTTATAAATTGATCACTTACAGTTACATTACAACCAAAGTCTTTTGATTGTGTTGTTAATTGTTCTTTAGTTTGACTATTAAAAGATGGATTTGCAACAGTTGCTCTTAAGAAAAGAAATAGTTTGTCTTTGATAAAGTTTGGTTTTAATTCTTTAAGTTTTTTCTTGTCTTCTAATATTTTTTTTAGTTTGTTAATAATTTGATAAAGAATATAATCTACATGTTTCCCTCCATTGTTGGTTGAATTACCATTTACAAAAGAAACTTGTTCATATGTATGATAAGGAACAATTGCATATTCCCATGTATATTCCACAAACTCGCCACCTTTTGTTTTGACATTTTCAATATGAGATTCGCTAATAATTTTTTCATCTTCAAAAAAGTATTTTGTATAATCAGTTAAACCCTTTCCGCGTAATTTTTCTCCATTCAAGTAAATTTGAACGTTTTCGTTTGTACATGCAATACAGTCAATTACGCGTTTTCTCATTAGTAAAACTGTATCTGGTTCCAAGTTATTCATTTCAAATCTAGAGTAATCAGGTATAAATGTTATTTTTGTATAACTTTTACTAGAATTTGAAGTGATTTTTGGTTGTGTACGTTCTGTCATATTATTACTAAATTCTTGAACAAATTTCTTTTTAGAATTACTATCAACGGTTTCTATAATAAAAAGTTTAGAATATACATTAGAAGCTTTGCTTCCAATTCCATTAGTTCCAGCGCCAGTTCTGGTTGATGAATCGTCGTAATTGCTTCCTGAAAGAAAATTTCCAAAAATAAGTTCTGGTATATACATATTATGTTCTTTATGCATTTGAATTGGAATACCATTTCCATTATTTAGTACACTTATTTCACCTGTTGTAACGTTGTAGTCAACTTTAATAAATGTAACAGTTTTGTCACGTGCTGAATGATCAGTTGCGTTAGTAAGAATTTCATCAAATATTTTCATAAATCCTGGGCTGTATTCGATCATCTTTTTTTCCATTTTAATATTTTTAGGATCTGAATCATTTGCAACCCATAATTCTTCTAATTGTTTTTTTACACTACCTATATACATTCCAGGACGCTGCAAAATATGTTCTCTTTGAGTCAACTTTTTATAAGTTTCTTCAAGAGTTTTTGATTTAGTCATTTAATATATTGATTTTCTTTTAAATTTCAATTATTTATTATTTTTAAATAATTACTTTTAGAAAAAGTAATGGCAAATGACACATCTTAATCAAAAAATTATTTTATATACTTTTTATATATGAGTTACACAAGCAGTTTACCTAAAATACAACCAGCTCCTTTAACTCTGAAAACTCTACCTAAATATATTAGTTTTATTAAAAAACACGGTGAAACACCTGGTCAATACATTGAACGAATGAATAAACAACAAACATCTTCACTTATCGATGTTGATGTTAAAAGTTTTCTAAGTAAAGAAAAGGCATTAGGTTCTCGACGTAAATCTCAAATATTAAAATCTAATAAAATAAACAATGAACAAGATATGAAAGAAGTAACCTATTTTAATACCGATTTACAAAAATACGTAACAACAAAAATACCTGCAAATATAAGTATTATTCCAAAAAAAGAACGAGTACCATTATCATTTGATTTAAATATACCAGAATTAGATTACAGTGATCTTTATGATGTTACACCTACTAGTGGTGGTGCCAAAAAGCGCATTTCCAAAAAACGTAGTGGTACTGTCAAAAAACGTAATGGTACTATCAAAAAGCGCATTTCCAAAAAACGTAGTGGTACTATCAAAAAACGCATTTCCAAAAAACGTAGTGGTACTATCAAAAAGCGCATTTCTAAAAAACGTAGTGGTACTATCAAAAAGCGCATTTCCAAAAAACGTAGTGGTACTGTCAAAAAACGTAGTGGTACTGTCAAAAAACGTAGTGGTACTGTCAAAAAACGTAGTGGTACTGTCAAAAAAC
>Ga0102917_1000210_pt1 | contig 19045 bp, 17 predicted proteins | sample Colrivmet1562A02_FD_78201 | JGI IMG/M metagenome (GOLD analysis project Ga0102917, IMG submission 78201) | Estuarine microbial communities from the Columbia River estuary - metaG 1562A-02 | ecosystem: Environmental > Aquatic > Marine > Intertidal zone > Estuary | place: USA: Columbia River...
AATGGCGATAATTTAGATGAAGTTATTAAACTAGATACTTCTAAACTCTTGGGTGTTTCTGATGACGGATTGTACTTTACCAAAAAAGGAAACTTGCTAGCAGACAACCCAGAAACTATGGAAAAACTATTTGCAAACTGCAAAGCTGTGATTGCCATACATTCTGAAAAAGAACAAATTGTAGAAGAAAACGAAAACCAGTACAGAGAAAAATACGGCGAAAATGTACCCGTTAAATTTCACCCTCTCATACGAAGCGAAAAAGCCTGCTACGAAGCTACCAAAAGAGCCATCGAATTGGCCAATAAGCACCAGGCCCGTTTGCATATTTTACACCTAACAACTGAAGCCGAAACCCATTTATTCCGGAATGATATTCCTTTAAAAGAAAAAAATATCACCACCGAGGTTTCTGTACATCATTTGTGGTTTTCAGATGTAGACTACGAACGATTGGGCACCTTAATAAAATGGAATCCGGCCATAAAAACAGAAAAAGATAAAAAAGGCCTGTTAAAAGCGTTGTTAGACGATAGAATTGACTTGGTAACCACCGATCATGCGCCTCATACCTTAGAAGAAAAACAAAAACCCTATTTTCAATCCATGTCTGGGGCTCCTATGGTGCAACACTCCCTAAACATCATGTTAGAGTTTTACAAACAGGGGCTCATATCTTTAGAAAAAATTGCGGAGAAAATGTGCCATAACCCAGCCATTTTATATCATATTGAGAAAAGAGGTTTTATCAGAGAGGGTTATTTTGCAGACCTAACGCTAGTTGATTTAAATACGAACTGGACCGTTAGCAAAGAAAATATTTTATATAAATGTGGCTGGTCGCCCGTAGAAGGAACTACCTTTCACAGCAGCATAACCCAAACCTTTGTAAACGGTAATTTGGTTTATAACAATGGTCTTTTTAACGAAAAAACGAGAGGCATGGCCCTTACAACCACGCTTGGGTAACAAAAGAAAAACCACTTTAAAAGACTAATTCTCTCAAAAAGCCAAGCCTATCGCTTGGCTTTTTTGCGCTCAATAAAACAAAGGGCGCCTGAAAAAGCGGTATATTTAAAAGTGGAAGGTAGAAAACGAAAGGCAGGTGTATTTACTAAGTTCTGGAAATTACTAGGACCAGGCCTGGTTACCGGTGCCAGCGATGACGATCCATCGGGTATTGCTACCTACTCTCAAGCTGGTGCGGCCTTTGGACTTGCTACCCTCTGGACTTCCATTGTAGCCTTTCCGCTCATGGCCTACATTCAACAAATGTGTGCCCGAATTGGTATGGTTACATTGCAAGGTTTAACCGGAACCTTAAAAAAGCATTACCCCAAACCCATACTCTACCTCATGTTGCTTTTTAGTTTTCCGGCTATTGTACTAAACATTGGTGCCGATATTGCCGGTATGGGTGCTGTAGGAAACATGCTTTTCCCTAGTATTGATGCGACATTTTTTAGTGTATTTTTTACCGTGCTACTCTTAGCATTAATTATTTACCTACCCTACCAAAAAATTGCAGCTACCCTAAAATACCTGTGCATTGTTATGCTCGTATATTTTGTGGTACCCTTTTTATATAAACAAGATTTTTTAGCCATTGCAAAAGCAACCTTTATACCTACTATACAATTTAACAAAGAGTTTATAGCCATTGTGGTTGGTATTTTAGGTACTACTATTTCGCCCTATTTATTTTTCTGGCAAGCATCGGTAGAAGTAGAAGAAATGAGAAATCAGAAAAAACACCTCGTGGTAAATAAAAAACTGATCCACGAGGTAAACAATGATGTAGATTTCGGGATGCTATTTTCTGGCTTGGTGATGTTTTTTATCATTTTAACCACCGGAACGGTATTATTTAAAGGAGGCATACACCAAATAGACACCGTAGAACAAGCCGCCATGGTACTAAAACCTTTAGCCGGCAACATGGCCTATGTATTATTTGCCATTGGCGTAATTGGCACCGGCTTAATTGCCATACCCGTATTAAGTGGTTCGCTTTCGTACATTTTTACCGAAACTTTTGGCTGGGAACAAGGCCTGGATAAAAAGTTTCACGAAGCAAAAGGCTTTTATGTAATTATTGCCCTATCCTTACTAGTAGGCTTGGGCTTAAACTATATAGGCATTTCGCCCATAAAAGCACTTATTTATACAGCCATTTTATACGGAATTAACGCCCCGGTACTCATTGCTATTATTTTACACATTGCCAACAACAAGAAAATTATGGGCATGTATGTAAATGGCAAAGCAGCCAATATTTTTGGTGGTATAGCCTTGCTACTCATGACCCTTGCTGCCGGGCTATTATTGTATTTTCAATTTGTATAAATTTTTTAAATTAGTGAATGAAATTACTAGCATGTATGTTGGGCTTTTGCCTATGTGGGTTCTTGGCCCAAGGGCAAACTACGCCTCAAGTTGTATCGGGGAAAATTGAACGTATAACACAATTCCCTTCAAAATATGTTACCGCCCGCAATATAGATGTGTGGCTACCTGAAGGCTATAGCCCGAGCAAAAAATATGCGGTATTGTACATGCACGATGGCCAAATGCTCTACGATGCCACTACAACGTGGAATAAAACCGCTTGGGAAGTAGATGATGTGTTAAGTACCTTAGAAAAAACAGGCCGCATTAAAGAAACCATTGTAGTAGGTGTTTGGAATGGCGACAAAACACGTCATGCAGATTATTTTCCGCAAAAACCCTTCGAAAACTTAAAAAAATCGGAAAAAGAGGCCATTTATGCTGCCGCCAGATCCAACGGCGCTTCCGTTTTCAATAACTTCAAAATTTATTCTGATGGCTACCTTAAATTCTTAGTAAAAGAATTAAAACCTTATATAGATAGCCATTACACAGTTTCAACCAATGCTGAAGATACCTTTGTTGCCGGTAGCAGCATGGGCGGGCTTATTTCTATGTATGCCCTTTGCGAATACCCCAAAGTTTTTGGTGGTGCAGCTTGCTTCAGTACCCATTGGCCAGGTATTTTTAGCATGGAGGGCAATCCCATTCCGGCTGCTTTTTTTGCCTATATGAACAAACATTTGCCCAAAGCAAATACACGCAAAATTTATTTTGATTATGGCGATCAAACCCTTGATGCCTTCTATCCGCCACTCCAAAAACAAGTAGATAGCTTAATGAATGCCAAAGGTTATATGGATTCGTATTGGCTTACCAAATTTTATCCAGGCGACGATCACAGTGAAAAATCGTGGAGCAAACGTTTGCACATTCCCCTCGAATTTTTATTGAAAAAATAATTTGAGCCGTATTAAACCTTCAAGTCCAATTGATGTCTAAACAATTAACCGACACCAAGGATGAATAGATTTAGCTTACCCTTTGCCTTATTAGGCCTAATTATTTTGGGAGCAGTTTCTTGCTCAAAAAATACCGATACACCGAGCAATGCTGATACTGGCAGCACTTCACCAACTGGCACATATCCTAACATAAGCACAGCATTTGGCACAACTATCAATTTGAATAGTTTGGCCAACTATGCAAATCAAGCAAAACCAAATTATATTGTAAAGGATAATACAGGAGCTAACCCGATTACCAATGCCAAAGCAACCTTAGGCAGGGTGCTTTTTTACGATAAAAGTTTGAGTATTAACAATTCCATTTCTTGCTCGAGTTGCCATAAACAACAATTTGCTTTTGGAGATACGGCTTTGGTTAGTAGTGGTGTAGTGGGTGGCCTAACCGGCCGCCATTCTATGCGTTTAGTGAATTCTAGATTTGGTACAGAGGCTAAGTTTTTTTGGGATGAACGAGCTGCTACTTTGGAACAACAAACCACCCAACCTATACAAGATCATGCCGAAATGGGTTTTAGTGGACAAGCAGGTAGAGGAACATTGGCTACATTACTAACTAAATTACAGGGCATTGGCTATTACAACGAGTTGTTTAAGTTTGTTTATGGTGATATTACCGTAACAGAAGCTCGTTTGCAGGAGTCTTTAGCTCAATTCATAAGAAGCATCCAATCTTTCGATTCTAAATACGATGCTGGAAGAGCTCAGGTAAATAACGACAATCAGCCCTTCCCTAATTTTAGTGCCTTAGAAAACACAGGCAAAATACTTTTCTTAACACCTCCAAACTTCGATACACAGGGTAACCGTATTTCGGGTGGTTTGGGATGCAACGGCTGTCACAATGCACCAGAATTTGATATTGATCCCAATACTCGAAACAATGGCATTATTGGCAATGCAAATGCTGCAGGTATTGATGTTACGAACACCCGTGCTCCTTCTCTTAGAGATTTGGTAAATAATGCCGGTGTAGTAAATAGCCCCATGATGCATACCGGAGCGCTTAAAACTCTGCAAAATGTAATTGGCCATTACGGTAACATAACTATAGCTCCTGGAAACAACAATTTGGATAATCGATTAAGACCAAATGGAGTGGGACAAAAGCTACAACTAACTGCCAATGAAGTGGATGCCGTAGTTGCTTTTATAAAAACGCTAGCAGGCACCAATGTGTATACCGATGCTAAATGGGGAAATCCGTTTAAATAATTGGTAAAGAGCTAAGCAAATTTAAGGGTCTCTATCCCAAACTTATTCAGAAAGTCTACTCCTTCATCGCTAGCTAGGCCTTTATACTCGGCATACGAATTTTTGAACCATACTTTCTTAATCCCCGAAGAAAAAATGAGTCGGGCGCAAGAGAGGCAGGGAGATAAGGTGAGGTATAAGGTTGCACCTTCTAAGGTTGCTCCGTTTTTAACTGCATACAAAATGGCATTTTCTTCGGCATGCAACGCTAGTGAACAGCTATTCTTACTATCTCGGGGGCAGCCCACATTAGGAAATTCTTCATCGCAATTGTGGGTGCCTGCCGGCGGACCATTATAGCCAATAGAAATGATACGGGTATCCTTAGTAAGAACTGCACCAACCTGAGCCTTTACGCAATGAGAGCGCTGGGCCAGGTCGGTGGCTAAGTTCATAAAAATGATATCGAAACTTGGTTTGCTCAAGGTATAAAAGAATTAATGACCAGATGCCAAATTTTTATCAAAAGTAATTCCCTGAGCCTTTAAAATACCGCTCACTTTCCACGCATAAAAAGCTAAATAGGCAAAACAAGCAATACCTACAACATAGCTGTATTGAATACCTGTAAATTCTGATACGTACCCTTGTAACCAACTTACTATTCCACCACCCATAATCATCATAATTAAAAAGCTGCTTCCTTGGCTGGTATTTTTACCAAGTCCGCTAACAGCTAGCGTGAAAATACAAGGCCATAAGGTACTACAAAACAAGCCCACACTTGTAAATGCATACACACTCAGCATGCCGGTAGTGAGCATTCCTACACAGAGTGCCAAAATTCCCACTACAGAAAAAATAAACAACATACGAGCCGGATTCGCTTTACTTAAAATATCGGCAAATATTAAAACTAAAATAATAAGGCCATATACATAAAAAGGAGCTAAATCGTGTTTTGCGATGGCATTCACCAAAAGAAAAACACCAAAAGCTAAATAAGGTGCAACAAAGCGCAACACTTTTTGTAGGCTCAGGCTATCGGTAAATGCTTCCACAGCACCAGTCCAACGACCAATCATCATACTGGCCCAATACAAGGAAATATAGGGGGCAATATCTTTTATAGCAAAGCCTAAATCCTTTTCCATATACGCCGGAAAATTACTTACGGTAGAAACTTCTACACCAACGTATACAAAAATGGCAATCATGCCCAGTACCAATTGCGGATATTTTAAGGCAGAACCTTTTAACCCATCTTCGGTACTTTCTACCAAGGCTGGCTTATCTGGTATTGATGAAAATTTAAGGAATAAAGCCACCAGTAAAAATGCAGCACCTAATACTAAATATGGAATTTTAACACTCTCTATACTAATATTGGTTGTAGTGCTTGTACTAGCTCCAAAAATGGCAAAACTCACAATTAAAGGGCCAATGGTGGTTCCAAAATTATTAATACCACCTGCTAAGGTTAAACGCTGAGAGCCTGTTGTAATAGGCCCCATAGCAATGGCTAATGGATTGGCAACGGTTTGTTGAAGTGAAAATCCCAATCCAACTATAAATAAACCCGAAAGCATGAGTGGAAATGAACCTAGATTTGCTGCTGGATAAAACAATAAGGTACCGAAAGCTGAAATAACAAGACCCAAAGCTAATCCATTTTTATAGCCTATGGTATTAATTACATCTTTCTTGAGTAGCATCGAAATGCCCATATAAATTAAAGAACCTACGGTATAGGCAATATAAAAGGCTAAAGAAACTAACTGACTTTGACTTTGCGTTAAATCAAAAGCTTGTCTGAATACCGGGATTAAAATATCGTTGCTTGCGGCAACAAAGCCCCAGAAGAAAAAAACGGTTACTAAGGGTATAAATTGACCCCATTTGGTATGTGAATTTGGTTCCATAATGTTGTATAATATTAATTTGGGTTTATTGGTTTAGTATAGCTAACATACTTATTTTTTTTTTAACAGCGTATTTTTAACAAAAGTGTGAAAGCTTTGTAGTGTTTTTAGCACATAAAATCGGATATTAGCATAAGGAGGAAGACGATGGAAATTATACTTTCAGGGATAGGCATGGGCATTGTACTGTCTTTTTTAACAGGACCGGTATTTTTTGCCCTCATTAAAACCAGTATAGAAAAAGGCTTTTATGCCGGTATAGCTTTAGCGGCTGGGGTAGTTTTAAGCGATGGTATTTTTGTGGCTTTAAGTTTGTTTGGCTCTAGTTATATAACCAAGGGAAGTGCCTATCTAGAGTATATTGGCTATGCAGGTGCGGTTATTTTATTGAGTATTGGAATTTTTTACCTTCTTAAAAAGGTGAAGTTAGAATTCGAAGAAAATACTTCTAAGACAAAAAAACTAGGTTATTTCCTCAAAGGCTTTGCCATGTGCATTTTTAATCCATCCTTATTATTGTACTGGATTAGTGTAACCAGTGGCGTAATTTCTGTAGCCGGAGGCTATAACCCCAATATTATTGTACCATTTTTTACAGCCATTTTAATTACCCAATTCAGCTTAGATGCACTAAAGGCCTACTTTGCCAATAAACTGCGCAAGCGTATTACGGTGCATAATTTAGTTGTATTGAACCGAGTGGCTGGTACCCTACTGATTATTTTTGCTGCGAAATTGATTTACAGCTTGGTGGTAAACCATTCGCCACTCTAGTAGGCCCGTTGGTTGTTACCTTCTACCCAATTCATGAAGGCCTGATTGACTACTTTATTTCCTCCTGGAGTAGGATAATTACCCGAAAAATACCAATCGCCTAAATGATTTGGGCAGGCTGCATGTAAGTTTTCTAATTTCTGATAAATAACCTCTACCTGAGCGTTAATGCCCGCTGGAGTAACAATCTTAGCAATTCGACCGGAAATTTCTTCATCGGTAAAGTGAGCATATAAAGCCTGCACCAAGTTTTTCTCTTTCATGCTGCCTGTAGCCTTAGCTTTTAAACAGGCCTGATAAGTATCCTGTATTAAGTGCTCTTTGCCCTGCTCTTTTAATAGAGAAATCATCGCCTCAAAGGCAACAAATTCGCCCATTTTAGACATATCGATACCATAACAATCGGGGTAGCGAATTTGAGGGGCCGAAGAAACTACCATAATTTTTTTAGGTTGTAACCGATCTAAAATTCTTAAAATGCTTTGTTTTAAGGTAGTTCCCCGCACAATAGAATCGTCTAATACCACTAAAGTATCTTGACCTGTCTTAATCAGTCCGTAGGTGGTATCGTACACGTGGGCCACCATATCACCCCTATCGGCATCTTGCGTAATAAAGGTGCGTAATTTGGCGTCTTTGAGTGCAATTTTCTCCACCCTTGGCGCCATTTTAAGCACCGCTTCTAACTCGGCATCGGTAATTTTATCGGCACGGTTTAACAATTTACTTTTTTGCACCTGTTTTATATGCTTATGAATACCTTCTACCAAACCATAAAAGGCTACTTCGGCGGTATTAGGAATAAAGGAAAATACGGTATTTTCTAAATCGTTGTTTACTGCCGATAAAATTTGTGGGCATAGTAAGCGCCCCAATTGCTTGCGTTCGCGATATATATCGGCATCGCTGCCTCTCGAGAAATAGATACGCTCAAAAGAGCATGATTTTTGTTCAACGGGTTGGCTAAATTGTTCTTCGCTAATGCGTCCGTCTTTTTTGGAAATAAGCGCATGGCCGGGCTTTATTTCTTTAACAGAACCAATTGGCACATTAAAAGCGGTTTGTATAGCTGGGCGCTCAGAAGCAACTACCAGTACTTCGTCATCGGCATAATAAAAGGCTGGGCGAATGCCCGCCGGATCACGCATTACAAATGCATCTCCATGGCCAATAATCCCCGAAATGGTATACCCTCCGTCCCAGGTTTTTGCCGAACGACGTAGTATATTGGCAACATCCAATTCATCGGCAATTTTATGGGTAATTTCTACATTACTTAGTCCTTTGGCATTGTAGCTATCAAAAATTTCTTGATTTTCTACGTCTAAAAAGTGGCCTATTTTTTCCAATACCGTTACGGTATCTGCTTTTTCTTTGGGGTGCTGACCAAGTTCATATAGTTGCTCCAATAATTCGTCAACGTTGGTCATGTTAAAATTGCCACAAATAACCAAATTACGGGTCATCCAATTGTTTTGGCGTAAAAATGGATGGCAACTTTCGATGCTATTTTTTCCGTGGGTACCGTAGCGCAAATGGCCCACGAGTACTTCGCCCGTAAAACTTATATTTTCTTTTAACCAATTAGCATCGGCTAAAAGCTCGGGGGTGTTTTCCTGAACGTCTACAAATTTCTTTTGTACGTATTCAAAAATATCGGAAACCGCTTTTGAACCCATGGCTCTGTGCCTGCTGATGTAACGGGTACCGGGCTTCATGTCTAATTTAATAGTAGCAATTCCAGCGCCATCTTGGCCGCGGTTATGCTGTTTTTCCATTAATAAGTAGAGTTTATTGAGGCCGTAGAAAGGCGTACCGTATTTTTCTTGGTAATAAGATAGCGGTTTTAACAATCGGATGAGGGCAATGCCGCACTCGTGTTTTATTGGTTCGCTCATGGTGTTGGATGAGCTAACAAAAATAATGATTTAATTGAATAAAGCATGTTAATTCTACAACTTCTCTCCGTGTTGACTCAAATCTAGGCCTTCTAGTTCATCGCTTGCACTAACACGAAGTGGACTAATGATATCGGTTAGTTTTAATAAGGCCATAGAACCTAGAAAAGCAAAAACAGATACGCCAACTAATGCCAAACTTTGCACAATAAATAAATGTGTTTCGCCAAAAAGCAAACCGTTACCCGTGGTATTGGCTCCATTTACTGCAGTGTGGGCAAATACGCCAGTAAGCAACATACCTACCATACCGCCTACGCCATGGCAGGGAAATACATCCAAGGTATCGTCTAGGCCGGTGCGGCTACGCCAATCAACCAAAATATTACTCACCAAGGCGGCAACTACGCCAATTATTAAGGAGTGTGGAATGCTTACAAAACCGGCTGCGGGGGTAATGGCTACCAAGCCCACTACTGCAGCAATGCAGGTTCCCATAGCCGAAGGTTTGCGGCCTTTCCAAGCATCGTAGAAAATCCAACTCAAAGCTGCTGCCGAAGAGGCTGTCATGGTGGTAGCCATGGCCGTAACAGCTAAGGTAGATGCACCAAAGGCCGAGCCGGCATTAAAGCCATACCAACCAAACCACAATAAGCCGGTACCCAACAATACGTAGGTTATACGGGCTGGAGTATGCGATACTTCGTTACGTTTTTTTAGATATAGGGCCGAAGCCAATGCTGCCCAACCTGCCGACATGTGAACCACAGTTCCGCCGGCAAAATCTAATACACCTAATTTAAATAATACGCCATCGGGGTGCCAAGTGGCATGGGCCAAAGGGGCATAAATGAAGATGAAAAACAAACAAATAAATAAAGTATAAGAAATAAAACGAATGCGCTCTGCAAAAGCTCCGGTAATGAGCGCAGGTGTAATAATGGCAAATTTTAACTGATACATGGCAAACAATAAAAATGGAATGGTAGGCGCCAATTTCCATGGCTGTCCATCTATTACACCATTCATCATAAAGTAGGTACTTGGATTGCCAATAAAACCGCCAATACTTTCACCAAAAGCTAAGCTAAAACCAAATACTACCCACATAACTGTAATGAGTACCATGCAAATAAAACTTTGTAGCATGGTTGATATGACATTCTTTTTATTCACCATTCCGCCATAAAAGAAAGCCAAACCTGGAGTCATGATTAACACCAAAGCGGTGGCTGTTAACATCCAAGCGGTATCGGCAGTGTTAATAGATGTATGTATTGCTAGTGCCTTGGGTATGGAGGGAAAGCAAAAAGCCAATACAACAACAAGAAATAGAAAAATGAAGGGAAATTTGGATAAATTTTTTGCCATTTTTAAATATTTTGAACGAACTAGCTATAAATATCTAATTTTTAACTCAAAATCTTAAAATTGATTACTAACATTTACCAAAAATGTGAATAAATGAAGAAAATTTTAGATTAAAAACTATTTAAGACCAAATATTTTTGAGTTTTAGGTGTATTTTTTCACCAAAAAATAGTTTTGTGCTCTTTTCAAAGGAAGAAGTATAATCAGAAACAAAAAATTGATGTTTTTTTGCTTCAACTTTGCTCAATAAATTTAATTCGGCTAGTTTTTTCTGAACAGATTGGGCTACAATTGCTGCAGAATTAATAATTGTTACCTTTTCGTGATAAAATTCTTCAATTTCTGCTTGAATGAGGGGATAATGGGTGCATGCCAAAATCAAACTATCTATATTTTTTAATTTTGGAGAAGATAAGTAGGAATGGATGACCGTTTTACTAATGGTATTGCTAAAAAAGCCTTCCTCTATCATGGGTGCCAAAAGTGGCGTAGCCAAAGATTTCACTTCAATGCCAGGCCGAGCTAATTTTAGTTTTTTAGCGTACAAATCTGAGTTGATGGTGGCTTTGGTACCAATTACACCCACACACTTTAACTGCTTTTCTGCGGCCACAAAGTCAACCACTGGATCAATTACATTAAGCACCGGTATTTTATCGCCTATAAATTCTACCAAATCGTGGTAAGCCAATGATGAAGCGGTATTGCAAGCAATCACAATCATTTTACATTGCTTATCGAGCAAAAATTGAGCAATTTTTAAGCTGAAGTATTTAATGGCTTTCGGCGATTTATCGCCATAAGGTAAATGGGCAGTATCGCCAAAATAAATCAACTCTTCATTAGGCAATACCTTATGAATAGCACTGGCAACAGTTAAACCGCCAATGCCCGAATCGAAAATACCTATGGGGAGTTTTGCGCTCATATAAACAAAAATGCGAAGTCAACTTGAATTTATTGACTTCGCATTCATTTAATTTTTTAAGATCCTTATTTTTTCTTTGCTGGAGCAGCTGGTGCTTTTGCAGGAGCTGCAGCAGGGGCTACAGGTGCAGGAGCAGCTGCGGCTGCGGTAGCAGCAGCTAATTTAGCTTTTACTACTTCAATAATATCGTCGCCACCATCGAAGTAAACTACGCCTGGTTGAGATACATCAAATACATATGCGTAACCTTTTTCTTTAGCTACTGCTTTTACTGCTTTTTCAGCTTTTTCAAATACCGGCTGGTACATTTCAGAGCGTTTGGCATTTAGCTCTTCTTGAGCTTTTTGCTCGGTATCCGTAATACGCTTTTCCATATCTTGGATTTCTTTACCCAAGGTTTCCAACTCTTTACCTAAAGTTTCTTTGTTTGCTTCGCTCAAAGATTTGTATTTCTCTTGGTAGCTCACAATTTTTTTCTGACGTTCAGCATCCATTTGCTCTAAAGCACTTTGTTTTGCTTTCGCATAGGTTTGGAAAGCTGCATCGGCAACCTTCATTTCGGGCATTGATTGCAATAAATCGCTAGAATTGATATGACCAAACTTTTGTTGGGCTTGTGCACTCAACACTAAAAAGCCTAATACAAAAGACAAGGCAGCTATTTTAATTGATTTTTTCATGTTATTGTTGTTCATGTTATTGGTTTACGATGTTACTAAAGTTTTTATTATTTCGCAAATGTTCCGGGTTTATATCCTAAACGAGTAATTACCTCATTGCTTCTATCTAACCGGGCATTGGCATAAAGCATGGTTATATCACTCCCTTTATCAAACACTACATCTAACTGCTGATCTTCGGCCAAGGCTTGCACGGCTTTGGCTACCCGTTCTTGTATGGGTTTAATTAAGCGACTTCTTTGTTGAAACAATTCGCCTTCGAAGCCAAATTTTTGGCGTTGAAACTCTTTTGCTTGTTTTTCTTTTTCTACAATTTCTGCTTCGCGACGTTTACGCATATCGTCGGTAAGTAATACCTGATCTGCCTGATAGGCTTTATACAGCTTTTCAATATCGGCAAATTTTGCATCTACTTCTTTTTGCCATTGGTCTGAAAGGGCATCTAATTGTTTTTGCGCCGAATTGTATTCGGGAATGTGTTTTAAGATGTATTCGCTATCTACGTACACAAAGCGTTGAGCCATGCTGCTTACAACAGCAGCACAAACAAGAATGATAGTAAGCGTTAATTTTTTCATGCCTTGTTAATTAAAAACCTCCACCCATTTGTTGGGCAATACTAAAGTGGAATTGTCCTTTGTTGGCTGCCGATATTCCCGGAATGGAATCAAAACCATAACCATAATCTAAACCAAGTAAACCAAAAATAGGTAAGAATATACGGGCTCCAAAACCAGCCGAACGGCGTACGTTAAATGGAGAGAATTGCTTGAAATTGTTCCAGGTATTTCCTCCCTCGGCAAAGGCCAAAACAAACACTGTGGCTTGCTGGCTTAGAGTAATGGGATGACGAAGCTCTAACACATATTTATTGTAGATAGGGCTACCAGAACCTTGTGCGATTTGCGGATTAGATCCCACTGGGATAACGGAATTGTTTTGATACCCTCTCATACCAATAATTTCTGAGCCTTGTAGAAAATCAAATCCTTGCATACCATCTCCTCCTAATTTAAAGCGCTCAAACGGTGATTGACCTACGGCTTGGTTGTAAGAACCTAAGAAACCAAACTGTGCTTGTGCTTTCAAAATTAGTTTTCCATAAATGCGTTGGTACCATTGAGCATCGAATTTCCATTTGTGGTATTCTACATATCGGTAACGCTCTTGATCGGTAGCCGTTACATAATTAATTTTATTAAATAACGAATATGGCGGGGTTAATTGTACCGTAAAACGCAAGTGTGATCCAGAGGTTGGGTAAATCGGTGCATCTACAGAGTTACGTGAAAACTGTTGCGTTAAGTTAAAATTATAGGATTTACCATTAGAGAACAAAAAACGATCGGCATAGTTTCTTAAAACATATTGTTGCAAATTAATAGAACTTACCAATTGAAAATAATCGTCGGGCCATTTTAAGCGCTGGCCCAAGCTAAAGGTAATTCCATTCATTCTAATTTTTTGCAAGTTCGGATCTGCTCCCGAAAGTCCGTTTGATTGCAATGAAGTAAAGGCGCTAATACCAAAATTGACTGGTTTTTTACCACCCAACCAAGGCTCTGAGAAAGAGAAACTGTAAGATTGATAAAATTTACCATTGGTTTGCCCACGTATACTCAGTTTCTGCCCATCGCCCTTCGGAAGTGGTGTCCAAGCTTTTCCATTAAAGATATTACGAGCCGAGAAGTTATTAAAGGTTAATCCCAATGTGCCTATAATACGGCCGCCACCAAAACCACCCGATAACTCTATTTGATCGGAAGGTTTCTCCGATACGGTATATTCAATGTCTACTGTTCCATCGGCAGGGTTAGGAATAGGCTTTACATCTGTTTTTTGCTCATCAAAATTACCCAATTGTGCAATTTCACGAGTAGTTCTTATAACCGCTTCTTTGGAGAACTTTTGTCCCGGCTTGGTACGTATTTCTCTTAAAACCACCCGGTCGTTGGTAATGTCGTTACCTTTTAAGCTTACCTTACTAATGGTGTATTGCGGACCCTCGTATACTCTAAACTCAATATCAATCGTATCTTGATGGACTTTTGTTTGCACAGGATCTACATTAAAAGTTAAGTATCCATCATTTAAATATAAAGCCGATACATCATCGCCATTAGCGCTGCCGGTGAGTTTTTTATCGAGTTTTTCTTCGCTAAAAATTTCACCTTTTTTTATAGAAAGCACTTTTTGCAATATATCAGCAGAGTATTTTGCATTGCCGGACCAACTAAGATCACCAAAATAGTATTTTGAGCCCTCGTATATGTTTAAGAAAATTTCGATGGACTTACCATCAAACTTGGCAATAGAATCTCTAAGCAATCTGGCATCGCGGTATCCTCTCTCTTGCAATTTAGAGAGTAATTTTTCTTTGTCTGATTCAAATTTTTCGGCGGTAAATTTACCGGTACCCAATAATTTATAAAAGGCCTGCTGTTTAGTTTTCTTCAGCATCTTACGAATCTGGTAATCAGTAAATACCGTATTTCCTTCAATAGAAATGTGGTGCACCTTTACCTTATTGTGCTTATTTACCTTCACTTTCAAAATTACAGAATTAGCTTCTACCGTATCTTTTTGCTGTTTATAAGCTACTTCGGTATACAAATACCCCTTTTCGGTAAAATGCTTTTTTATGATAGAACTTACGGTATTGTATAAATTATCGTTTATAATTTTACCATTCTTGTCTTTAATCTTATCCTGAATATCATCAATTTCGCCCTTTTTAAGGCCTGTTAACTCAAATTTGCTTACACGTGGGCGTTCTATAATTTCAATTTCAAAAAATACACTATCTCCTCTTATATCCGATATATTCAATTTTACATCATCCAAAAGGCCTTGATCCCACAAGTTTTTTACTGCATTTGCAGTAGCATCGCCAGGTACCAACACTTTTTCGCCAACAGTTAATTTAGAAATGGTAACCAGCACACCTGCATCGAGGTACTGTGCGCCTTTTACGGTAGTTCCGCCTACAATGTATTCTTTTGGTTCTAGATAGCTAACGCCGCTTGATGAATTACGGGATATGGTCGGTTGCTTGGTGCGTCCAAACTGACCAAAAGCCCATAAGCCGTTAAACAATAATAAAAGTGTAAAAAGTATGCGATTCATCTCGTGGAATTAAGGCGCTAAATTAGCTTAAACCTTTGTTAAAAATTGTTAAAAATTGATTTTTTTGAACTATTCACTAATTTTTCCAAATCTACGTTCTCGTTTTTGAAAATCAAGAATAGCTTCATGCAAATCTGAACGGCGAAAATCGGGCCATAATTTAGGGGTAAAATAAAGCTCAGTATAAGCCAATTGCCACATCATAAAATTGCTTAAACGCAGTTCGCCACTGGTGCGAATCATCAATTCCGGATCGGGCAAGCCGATGGTGGTTAAGTGATTGCTCAGCAACTGTTCATCAATATCTTCGGGTGCTAATTCGCCAGCTTGTACTTTTTTAGCTACGGTTTTTAAGGCTTCTGTAAGCTCCCAGCGTGAGCTGTAACTTAAGGCAAGCGTAAGCGTACATCTCGTATTCGCACTAGTTTTTTCCATCGCTTCCATCAATTCCTGATAACAAGCAGCTGGCAAAGAAGTTAAATCGCCAATGGCATTAAGACGAATTTGGTTCTTCATGAGGGTAGCCGTTTCTTTGGTAATTGTTTTCACCAAAATCTCCATTAAAGCGTTTACCTCTTGTTGGGGTCGGTTCCAGTTTTCGGTAGAAAATGCATAAAGAGTAAGGTATTTTAAACCTAACTCCACCGCACCTTCTACGGTATCTTTTACCGCTTTTACTCCATTTTGATGACCGAATACCCGCAATTTACCTTGTTCTTTTGCCCACCGGCCGTTGCCATCCATAATAATGGCGATGTGTTGTGGTAAATGCTGTAAATTTATTTCTGTTGGAATAGCCATGTGTTAAATTAATTGCCTACAACCGGACATTTTCGGCTTACAAAGGTATAAGTTAAGCTTAAGCCCGCAAACATATAGGTGAATCTTTCAGTATATTTAATAACAGGTTTACGGTAGCCGATTTCGGTATTTAAGTTCCAAGTGCTCTTAATATTGTATTTTAAACCAACACCGTATGGTATGGTAAAGTTTTTATGAGATTTTGTAGGATCAGAATCATTTATATCAACAAATCCTATCCCACTAAATAAAAATGGACTAATACGGGTTCGACTACTACCGGCTAAATAATGCAAAAAATTAAATTCTACCTGTAAAGAGAGCTCTGATATTGGGTTTAATATTCGCTTCTGCGTTTGTAGATAGTTTAGCTTAGCAGACCAATAGGGGTCGAAATTGCGTTTAATTTGTGCGCCAACAGCAAGGTCCTTAAACTGGGTAATGTTTGTTAGGCTTGGATCGCCCAAATACCCCGAAGCACCCAGAAAGCCTCCTACCTCCCAAGTTTGGGCACGTAGTTGGAGTGCACAAATGTGTACTAAAAAAATAAGTGCGAATCGTTTGCTCATTAATAATTCCGTGTATCAATACCCCAAAGCAATTTATTTCTTAAGGTTTCGAGGTAATTTTCTTGATGTAAACGAATCAAATTTATTTCAAAAGGGGCTTTCTTTACTACTGTTTTTACCGAGGTATCTACTACTTCGGTTCTAGAATCGCAAGATAGGCGATATTTAGAGCTTCTTCCTTCAATCTCAAAAGACAATTCGTTGCTATCTGATAAAACAATGGGGCGCACATTTAAATTATGTGGCGCAATGGGAGTTACCACGATATTGCCCGAACTAGGCATTACAATAGGACCACCACAACTTAACGAATACGCTGTAGAACCTGTTGGCGTAGCCACAATAAGGCCATCGGCCCAGTAAGAGTTCAAAAATTCGTTGTTTAAATATGCATGAATGATAATCATGGCCGACGTATCTCGTTTATGAAACGTAATATCGTTGAGGGCAAAATTATCAGCACCAAAGGGGTTAAATGCTGATTCAATACACAATAAAGAACGTTTGTCCAACGTATATTGCTTATGCAAAAGGCTTTCAATGGCCTCGTCTATAGCATCTTTATTTATACTTGCCAAAAAGCCCAAACGGCCAAAATTAATTCCCAAAACAGGAATATTAGAATCTCTAATGAGGGTAACGGTATCCAACAAAGTACCATCTCCGCCTAAGCTAAACATAATATCTACCTTGCCGCTTAAATCATCTCCTGCCGAAAAAGTATCGGGAACCTTTGGCAAAGAAACCTGATCCTGAATAAATTCATGAAATTTATCATACACCACTACATCTATACCTTTTTTAATCAAAGAATCGAATAAATGTTGTAGAAAAGGAACTACACGTGTATTAAATCGACGTCCGTAAATTGCAACTTTCATACCTATGCTGTTTTATTGACCTCTACCATTCTTTAATATTGTATAATATATGGAAGTACCATATCTAAAGTTCCTCCAATTGTTTAAAACCTGATGTAAGATATGCGTATCAGGCATTAAGATTAAATAATAAAATGATTCATTCTTAACGTAACCTCTAACCTAGTGGTATACCGAATGATGTTTGCTACCATTAGTTGGAGGCAATTCGGGTTAAAAATGAATTTAAATATGCGTTAAACTGTGCCGGGTGCTCCATCATGGGAGCATGTCCACATTTATCTATCCAATTTAATTCAGAATCGGGTAACAGTTGATTAAACTCTACGGCTACTTCTGGTGGAGTTACAATATCGTTTTTACCCCAAATTAAACAAACCGGAACGGTAATGTGTTTTAATTCTTTGGCCATATTATGCCGAATAGCTGATTTAGCCATGGCTAAAATGCGAATAACTTTATGCCGATCATTAACCGTGGCGTACACCTCGTCTACCAATTCTTTAGTGGCTGTAGCCGGATTATAAAAGGTTAACTCAACTTTTTCTTTAATAAACTCGTAGTTTTCACGTTTGGGGAAGGTACCACCAAATGCATTTTCATACAAACCAGAACTACCGGCCAATACCAGGGCTTTTACCTTGGCGGTATGCTTTGTGGTAAAAATTAAGCCCACATGCCCACCTAAAGAATTACCCAATAAAATAGCTTGATCTATCTGCTTAAACTTCATAAATCTGTTTAAGAATTTAGATAGCGTTTTTACGCCAGTGGTTAGCAATGGCAAGTCGTAAATAGGCAACATGGGGATAATAACCCGATATCGGCCTTTAAATTCGTTGATCACGGCCTCCCAATTACTCAGCGCACCCATTAAGCCATGAAGCAAAATGAGCACTTCGCCTTCGCCTTCTTCTACGTATTTAAACCCTTTTTCTTCTTTAACTGTAAATTGCATGTACGTTCTTGTTGATGTGTTGGCTTAACCAAAATTTACCCAATAATACTAAAAATTAATGTTCGAACACGAGGGATGCTACTCATTTAATAATTGTTTAACCAGTTCAGAAATCAATTTTCCATCAGCTTGGCCGGCTAGTGCTTTCGTGGCAAGACCCATAACCTTACCCATATCTTGCATACCAGTTGCTCCACTTTGGCTAATCAGATTGCGTATAATAGCCGCAACCTCTTCTTCAGCTAGTGCTTTTGGCAAATACGCCTCAATAACGGCAATTTCTTCGGCCTCTATTTGATACAAATCGGGTCTGTTTTGTTCTTGGTAAATAGCCGCCGATTCTTTGCGCTGCTTCACCAATTTTTGCAAAACTTTCAATTCGGTTGCCTCATCTAATTGCTGAGCGGCTCCTTTTTCTGTTTTGGCCACGAGCAAAGCAGATTTAATAGCTCTAAGTCCGCGAAGACCAGCCTCATTTTTAGCCAACATGGCGGTTTTAATATCCTGATCAATACTAGCTTGTAAACTCATATGCTTTTATTTTTTTAGTAAATGGCTGGTGTTGGCTTGAGCGGTTGGCATAATCACCA
>Ga0102917_1000233_pt1 | contig 18211 bp, 13 predicted proteins | sample Colrivmet1562A02_FD_78201 | JGI IMG/M metagenome (GOLD analysis project Ga0102917, IMG submission 78201) | Estuarine microbial communities from the Columbia River estuary - metaG 1562A-02 | ecosystem: Environmental > Aquatic > Marine > Intertidal zone > Estuary | place: USA: Columbia River...
CGCTCGAGTACGAACCTGTCATACGGCAGACCTTGCGCCGACACGTCGTACACGGCGCGATTGCCGCCCGCTTCATAAGCAGGGGCGGTGCGCCGCACGATGCGTAGCGCCGCCACCAGCAATTCACGGTTGCCCATGCTGCGAGTGCAGGCACTGATCAGCGTATCCACCGTCCGCGCTCCGAGCGTACGCCGCAATTCGGGCGAGAGATGTTCGCGATAGTACGTATCGCAACGCCCGTCCACGAGGGATTTCTCAGCCGCATCGAGCAGCGCCAGCATCTGCGGCGTATTGCGCTCGGTGCGCGCCGGGGCCGACCCCGCGCCGGATGCAGCGCCCGATGATGGCGCACCACCGCCGCCCGCGCTGGACACCGCGCTGCGATCGTCCGCCGTACGCCGACCCGCGAGCAAATCCTCGAGTTGTGCCGCGAGCTCAAGTGGCAGCGCTGCCTTCCACTCCTTGCCGTACGCCAGCAAGGACACCACTTCGACGACCTCGGTCTTGCCTAGACCGCGCGGCTGTCGTCCACGCACCAGCACGTGCACGAGGTTGCCATCGCGTACGGCCACGAGGCCACTGATCTCTTCGTAGGGGCGAACCTGCCACTGCAAACGTCGTGCAAGCGCACGAAAGAAGTTGATGCTCGTGAGCCGTTCGATATCGGCGAGCGGCTGTGCTTCACCGAAGAGTCGAGCGCGCAGTGCGGTAACACCTCGCGCCTGCTCATCGCGCAGTTGTTGCAGCACACTGGAGCGAATGCGCTCGAGCTCCGCCGGATGCAGTGCGAATGCCAGCGCCTGCGCGTCCCCCGCTGCCGCAGCAGCGAGAAACTCACCGGCAGCGCGGCGCTGGGCAGAGCTCACATCGTCGGCGGCTGCCGTACTCGAGAGCGTGGCGCTGCCGAGTGTGAGAACGAGGCCAACCGCGACGAGGCGAGCGAGTCTAGGCATCCGCCGTGGCCCGCGAGTACCCGACACGCCAGCCAAACAATCGGGCGGAACCGAAAAGCACGATGTACACCGCCATCGACACGAGCAGACCCCACAGACCCGAGGCAATCCAAGCCGGCGTGAAGCCGTACGCGGCCACCACGCCAATGAAAAACGCCGCCACGGCCAGCGGGTTCCAGGCGGGTAATCGATCGAGCAGGGTCGTGTCGTAGCGTCGTCCATGGAACACGTAGTAATCGACGATGATCGGGCCGATCAGCGGCGGCACGAGGTTAGCGATCTGGTTGATCCAGTCCATGAAGTACTGATAGATGCCCAGACCCAATATCGTGCCAATGGTTCCGCAAATGACGATCGTCACGCGCTTCGGCAGGCGGAATACGCTGGCCGTCTGGATCGAGGGCAGGTACAGATTGGTGTCTCCGGTCGTCCACAAGGCGAGGCTCATGGAAATGAGACCGATGATTGCGATGATCGGACCAGCCGTGCGCAGGTAAGCGCTGAAATCGAAGTTGCCCGACACGATGCCACCCATGGCGCCGATGACCTGCAGGAACAACTGCGTCGCCACCAGCACGATGAACGGGATGGCAATCGCGACCCAGGCCTTGCGCGCGAAGCGGGTGTACTCCGCCATCACCACGCCACCGACGATCCACGAGCCGATCACGAGGTTGATCGCCTGCGTATCCGTCAACGGCTGCGCTGCGGCGGCACTCGCCGACATATTGAGAAACGCATCCCAGCCGCCCGCCTTGTCGACGTTGAACCAGCCGGCATAGAGGCCAACGAGCGCGAGCACCACGGTCGAGGGCACGGCGACGCGCTCAAGGCCCTTCACGCCCTTGTAGGTGGTGTAGGTGTAGAGCACTCCGGCGAACAGCGCGACCGGCACGAAATACGGGCTGTCGAAGCTGCCCGTCCATGTCAGCCCGAAAGCACCCACCACGATGCCCTGCCAGCCGATCGTCAGTGCCGCCAAAAACAACACCGGCAGGTAGGCACCGACGTTCCCGTAGGTCAGCCGATACAACAGGCCGCTGTTGCAGGCGGTCTGGTACCCCATGTAACCGACCAGCGCCCCGACTACGAAGTTGACGAGGTTGCCCCACATCGCGTTGCGCACCAGATCGGGGAAATACAATCCCGCGCCGAGCGAACTGCCGACGAGCAGGCCAGTGACAAGAAAACCCCAGCCGAAGGCGAGCGTCAGCAGCGGCAAGGCGTCGCGCCGCTGATTGGCCTCCAGCGGTGCATGCGGGTTGTCGGCGCTCGCCGCTTCCTCACGCTCATCGAGTCGAAACCACTTGGACAATGCAGACATGGTCCCCTCCCTTGTTGGCCGCTGTTACGGCTCGTCGTGTTTTTTGTCTTCGCTCCCGCGGTCATAGCGGCGGCCCAGCATCCAGCCGTTGGCAGCCCACAAGGCCGCGATGCCCGCACCGACGATCGCCGCCCCGGCGGGAGTCGCACCCACGGCATCGAGGGCGCTCTTTGCCTGCGCACCGACGTAGTCCGCGGCGCGATAAACGGGCACGTCGATGAAACTCTTGGCCTTGTATTTGGATTCCTTGTCGAGCGATCCCCACAGCATCTCGCGGCCTGGCCGGATGAAGGCGTACTCACCCCAGCGCCGCAAGACCAGCAGCAGCGCGATCATGCCGAAGACGTTGAACACCGACAGCAGCATGAACCCGCCAATCATGATGAGCGGCACGAAGGTGAGCAGGGTTCGCACGCCAAGGCGTGACGCAATGCGCCCGGTGAGGAATAACTGCGAAAAAATTGTCAGCGACTGCACCACGAAGTCGATGGTGGCGAACATCTCGGTGCGCGCCGTGGTGTCGGCGAAGGTTTCGCTGACGATGCGCAACTGCTCAAAATACAGAAAGGTGTTCACTGCCGAGAGCAACACGACGAAAGAAGCGATGCCGAGCAGATACGGCGAGCGCAGCACAATCATGATGCCGGCGACCGGATTGCCGCCGAGGCCTTCGTCGTTGCGTGCCTGCAAAACGGCGGTAGACGCGTCGCCCCCAGAGGCACTGGCCGACGGCGCGTTGTTCCAGATGCTCATGAGCACGCGCTGGCAGACGATGGCGCAGAGGAAGCCCACCGTGCCGAGATACAGCACACCAGCGTTGCCGATGTGCTCAACGGTCAATCGTGCCGTCAACGGCCCGACCAATGCACCGAACGTACCGCCCGCCGCGATGAAGCCGAACAGGCGCTTGGTCTGCTCGCGATCGAACATCTCGAGCAGAAAGCTCCAGAACACCGACACGAGCATCAGGTTGAGGACGCTGATCCACACGTAGAAGAACGTGCCGACCTGCAGGTTGCCTTCATCGACCTGGATATACGAACCGATGATCGCGAGGATCAGCGCCACGCCTCCATAAATGCACGGTAGCAGCAGACTGCGCCGCACCCGGGCGACGAGCCAGCCGTAGAGCGGCACGATGGCAATGGAGAAGAGCGCGGTGTAGAGCCACAGATCGGCGACTCGCTCGCGACCCAGCAACGTCGCCACGGTCTCACGCACTGGCCGTACGGCGAAGTAGCTGCCTAGAACAAAGAAAAAGAGACAGAACGCGGCAACGACCGCCGCCACCTCGCCCGGTTCTACCCGCGCGAAGCGCGCGAGCACCCTCTGCAGGGCTGTGCTCTCAGCGCGCATCGGCCTTCAGAGCGGCAAACAGACCGTTCCAGTCGACGCTGCCGCCCTCGGCACCCGAGATGATTTCGAAAGTCTTGCCTGCCGCGCTAGGGTTGCCCAGCGACTTGAGGCAGACGGCAGCCACATCGGCGCGCGGGATGCGCCCGTTGTTTTTCAAATCATCGCCCTGAAAGGTACGAATGCCCGCCTTGCCGCCCGGCGTGTCGAGCAGACCACCTGGGCGCACGATGGTGTAGGGCACGCCCGAAGCCCGCACCGCCTCCTCGCCCTTGCGCTTCCAGACGAGGATGTTGCCAAACATTTTATTGAGCGGATGGTCGTCGTGCGTCACACCCATGGAGGAGACCAGCACGAAATGCTTGACCTTGGCGCTCGCCGCAGCGTTGACGAGATCGCGCACGCCACCGTAGTCGACACGCTCGGGCGTGTTGGTCGGATCGTTGCGGACGTTGGAACCGAGTGCCGAGACGACGTAGTCGACGCCGCGCACCGCCGCATCGACCCCGGCGCCCGTGCGCACGTCACCGACCACGAGTTCCACATCGCTGCCCAATTGGCCGCGCGCCTTGTCGGCATCACGCACCAGAGCACGCACCCGGTAACCGGCCTCGCGCGCCTGCCGCACCACCTCCTTGCCCGTGCCACCCGTGGCACCGACGACGAGAATACTGGGCGCCGACTTGGCCGCGGCGGCAGCGAAAGCAGAGGGCACAGCGCCCGCAACCCATGCGGTGGTCAGTACGACAGACAGCGCAGCAAAGATTCGGCGGTTCATGAAGATCGCACTCCTTTTTCAGTCAAGGTCGCCAGGTCGAGGACAAAACCGGGTTCCGGAATCCACGCTCGCCCTCCGCGGGCCTCGAGCCTCGCCCGCAGGGCTTGCGCCTGCGGCAGCTCACCATGCACAAGGCACACCGGCGGTCGGGTGGTGAAATTGCCGTACCACCGTAGCAAATCTTCCTGGTCGCCGTGGGCGGAAAGTCCGCCGAGCGTATGCACGGTGGCCGAGACGTGGACAAGCTCGCCGTGGATACGTACGGCGGGTAAGCGATCGACCAGCGCCCGGCCGAGCGTACCCGGAGCCTGGAAGCCGGTGATCACGACGTGACACTCCGCCCGCGGCAGATTGTGCTTGAGATGGTGCAGCACACGGCCGCCGTTGCACATGCCGCTACCGGCGATGATGATCGCGTGGTCGCGCACCCGATTGATGGCACGGGATTCATCGGCCGTGCGGCACAAGCTGAGGTTCGGCAGTTGTGGCATCGACGTGAAGTCGGCACGCAGGCGCAGCGCCTCCGGATCGTAGCGATCGACGTGTTTCCAATACACCTCGCTCGCCTCGATGGCCATGGGACTATCGAGGAACACCTGCCAGTCGCACAGCTGCCACGCGTCATAGTGCAGGCCGAGCAGGTACAACACCTCCTGACTGCGGCCGATAGCGAAAGCCGGAATGATCAGGTTGCCCCGACTGGCATCGGCTGCGGCGATGATTTCGCCGAATTCCGCCAGCGTTGCCTCGCGATCGCGGTGTAGCCGATCGCCGTAGGTGCTCTCCATGATCACGAGATCGGCCTGCTCAAACGGGTAAGGATCGAGCAGGATCGGCGAATCGTACTGGCCGAGATCACCGCTGAAGACGATTGTGCGCTGCACTCCCTCGTCGCTGCACTCAAGCAGCACGCTCGATGAGCCGAGGATGTGGCCGGCATCGCGCAAGATCAGCGATACACCGGGCAAGGGTTCGTACTTCGTGTCGTAGCGCAAGGCCCGCACCAACTTCAGCGCGCGCTCCACGTCGTCGAGCTCGTAGAGCGGCGTGGCCACGGGATCGTCGGGCTCGCGGCGGCGATTGATACGCTCGACCTCGCGCAGACCGAGATCAGCCGTGTCGCGCCACAGGATCGGCAGCAGATCGCCACACGCGGCGTTGGTGTAAATCGGACCGCGGAATCCCCGCTTCACAAGCAGTGGTAAACGACCGCTGTGGTCGATGTGCGCGTGGCTCAACACCACGGCATCGATGTCCGCCGGAACGAACGGAAACTCGCGCCGATTGCGCTCGGTCGCATCGCGACCGCCCTGGATCATGCCGCAGTCGAGCAGGATTCGCTTCCCGCGCACGGTCAGGATGTGACACGACCCGGTGACCTCACCCGCCGCGCCGTAAAACTCGATCTGCACGCCTGCGCTCTCCTGCACTCGAACTTGGGTATATTCTGGCCCCACCCGACCACGGATGCTAACCGGGAGAGACCACGTGATCAGTTTGACAGTCAACGGCGAGCGGCACGACATCGATGCAGACCCGGAGATGCCCTTGCTTTGGGCTCTGCGTGATCTCATCAAGCTGACCGGCACCAAGTACGGGTGCGGGATTGCCCAGTGCGGCGCCTGCACGATTCACATCAACGGTCAGCCCGCGCGGGCCTGTGTCACGCCGGTGTCGGCCGCAGTCGGCACCGAGATCCGCACGATCGAAGGTCTCTCGCCGGATGCCACGCATCCGGTGCAGCAGGCCTGGATCGAACTCGACGTGGTGCAATGTGGCTACTGCCAGTCGGGACAGGTAATGGCCGCTGCCGCCCTGCTCGAACAGAACCCCTCGCCCACCGACGCCGACATCGACGCTGCCATGAACGGCAACATCTGCCGTTGCGGGACCTATCCGCGCATCCGTGCCGCCGTCAAACGCGCCGCTGAGCTCAAGCGTGGGGGTCAGCCCGCATGAGCGCAGCCGAGACAGGTGGACCAGGCTCCAAGCCGAACAGCGGACGCCGTCACTTCCTGATCGGCATCGGCGTGATCGCCGGTGGCGTCGCCGCCGGGCAGTTGCTGCGCCCCTACCTCGTGGGCGGGAGCGAGGCGGCACCGAAGGAATTCAAACCGCATGCCTTCGTGCGCATCGGTGCCGACGATCGCGTCACCGTGATCATCGGCAAGAGCGAAATGGGTCAAGGCGTCTACATCGGACTGCCGATGATCCTCGCCGAAGAGCTCGACGTGAATCCGCAGCGACTGGCGGTCGAAATCGCCGGCATCGACCCGGCCTTCAACCATCCGTTCATGCCCGCGCAGTTCACCGGCGGCAGCATGAGCGTGATGACCACCTACGAGGCCCTGCGCCGCGTCGGCGCCACGGCACGACGCATGATCGTGCAGGCCGCAGCGACCGAGTGGGGCGTACCGGCCGCGGAGCTGCGCACTGAAGATGGCGTGGTGTTCGCGCCCGATGGTCGCAGCGCCACCTATGGCAAGTTCGTCGAGGCGGCCTCCGCCCTGCCGGTTCCGGCCAAAGAAAGCGTGGCACTGAAAAACCGTGCCGACTTCCGCTACATCGGCAAGCCGCAACGACGTCTCGACAGCCGAATCAAGGTCAACGGGGCTGCGCAATTCGGCATCGACGTCGATCTGCCAAACATGCTCGTGGCCGTCGTGGCGAGACCCCCGCAATTCGGCGCGACCGTACGCTCCTTTGACGCCTCGCAGGCCAAAGCCGTGCGTGGTGTCGTCGACGTCAAGCAAGTGCCAAGCGGTGTGGCGGTGATCGCCGAACACACCTGGGCTGCCATCAAGGGCCGCGAAGCCTTGCGCGTCGAGTGGCAGGACGGCCCGGGCGCGACGCTCTCCACGGAGAGTCTGCGCGCCGAGCGCCGCGCACTGCTCGCTCGCACGGGCTTGCTCGCCAAAAATCAAGGTGATGCCATCGCCGCGCTCGGCGAGGCGCGTCGCAAGATCGACGTCGAATACGAACTGCCCTACCTCGCACACGCCTGCATGGAACCGCTCAATGCCGTGGCCTGGGTGAAGAACGAGCGCTGCGAGATGTGGATGGGAACCCAAGGTCAGTCGCAGGACGCGCAGCTCGTGGCCGCGGCCCTCGGCATTCCGCCCGCCAACGTGCAGATCAACACCACATTCCTGGGCGGTGGCTTCGGCCGTCGCGCGAGCGGCACCTCGGATTTCGCGGTCGAAGCGGCGCACGTCGCCAAAGGTCTCAATCGCCCAGTCAAAGTGGTGTGGACGCGCGAGGACGATACACGCGGCGGGTACTACCGGCCGTTCGGCCTCAACAGGGTTCAGGCCGCCATCGGTGCCGATGGATTGCCGATCGCCTACTTCCACCGCAACGTGAGCAAGCCCGTGCTCGCCAACACGGCGCTCGGCAGCCAGATGATCCCGAAGGACGGTCTGGATCCGTCGACGATGGAAGGATCCGTCGACATGCCGTACGCGATCCCGAATCTACGGGCCGAAGTGCACAACACCAAAGAAACCGTGCCGTCGCTGTGGTGGCGCTCAGTGGGTCACTCGGCCAATGGTTTCGTGGTCAACTCGGTGATCGATGAACTGGCGAACCTCGCTGGGCAGGATCCGTATCGTTACCGCCGCGCACTGCTGGCGGGCAAGCCGCGCCATCTGGCCGTACTCGACAAGGCCGCCAGTGCCGCCGGCTGGGGCAAGTCCCTGCCCACAGGTCACTTCCACGGCATCGCGTTGCAGGAGAGTTTCAACAGTATCGTGGCCCAAGTTGCCGAAGTGTCGGTGGTCGACAAGCAGGTTCGCGTGCACCGCGTGACCTGCGCAATCGATTGCGGGCTCGCAGTCAACCCGGATCAGGTGGTCGCGCAGATGCAAAGCGGCATTGTCTACGGCCTGTCGGCGGCACTGACCGGCGAGATCACCATCGAAGCGGGCGCTGCCGTGCAAAGCAACTTCGACACCTATCCGGTGCTGCGGCTTACCGAGACGCCCGCCATTGACGTGCACATCGTCGACAGCGACGGCCCACTCGGTGGCGTCGGTGAGCCGGGCACACCGCCGATCGCACCGGCCGTGTGCAACGCGATCCACGCCGCCACCGGCCAAAGAATACGGCGGTTACCGATCTCCGCGTCGCTCGCCTGAGAGATAGTCGACGGCGAGCGCTGCGAAGCTGCGTGACGCAAGCGGCAGCGCCGCCTCGTCGAGGTAGAACAGTGGCGAGTGGTTCGATGCTGCCGTTACGGGGTTCTGTTCGCGCGGCGTCACGCCTACGAAGTAGAAGAAACTCGGCGCACGCTCGGCGAAGAACGCGAAGTCCTCAGCACCGGTGACGAGCGGCACGGCGCGCACATTGGCACCTCCCGCGATGCGCTGCAGGCTCGGCAGCACTCGCGTGGTCAGCTCCGGATCGTTGCGCACGACGGGGTTGCTGCCCGGATCGATCTCGAAGGTCGCTGTGGCGCCGCTTGCGGCCGCGGTGTTTTCCACCAGACGTCGAATGTTGTCGATGATTTCGCGGCGCTGCTGCGGATCGAAGGTGCGAATGGTGCCGATCATCTCCACGTCATCGGGGACGATGTTGTTGCGAATGCCGCCCTTGATTGCACCCACCGTCACTACCGCGGGATTGGCGGTGATGTCGGTCATGCGACTGACCACGGTCTGCAGGCCACCCACGATTTGCGCCGAGACCACTACCGGGTCGACGCCGCCCCAGGGTCTCGCGCCATGGGTTTGCCGGCCCTTGACGACAATGCGGTAGGAATCGGAACCCGCCATCAACGGGCCGCCGCGATAACCGATCATGCCGGTCGGCATATTGGAAAACACGTGCAGACCGAACACGGCCTCAGGTCGGTACTTCTCGAGCACGCCTTCTTTGATCATCAGACTCGCGCCACCTTCCTCACCTGCAGGCGCACCTTCCTCCGCGGGCTGGAAGAAGAACACCACCGTGCCCGGCAATTCGTTCTTCACCGACACGAGCGCCTCGGCAAGACCCATCAGGATCGCCGTGTGCGCGTCGTGCCCGCAGGCGTGCATCACGCCGACGGTTTCGTTGCGGTAGGTCGAAGTCACCTTAGATCGGAACGGCAGATCAGTCTGTTCGACCACCGGCAAGCCGTCCATGTCGGCACGCAAGGCGATCGTGGGTCCGGGGCGTCCGCCCTTCAGCACGCCGACCACCGCCGTCTTGGCGATGCCGGTGTCGACCTGTAGACCAAGCTTGCGCAGATGCTCGGCGACGATCTTCGAAGTACGGAACTCGCGGTTGGACAACTCCGGATTCTGGTGAAAATCGCGACGCCACTCGATGATGCGCGGCTGCACCTTGGCGATGGCGGCATCGACGCGCGCGGCCAGATCCTCAGCGCCCTGTGCGGGCAGACTGCTGCACAGCAGCACGGACAACAGCCATGGACGAGTGCGTAACGACATCGCGAGCTCCCGAGGACAGCGAGGTGGAGCCCCGACGGTAGCGCGGTGCCGACGGCACCGCAATCTAGACGAGACGCACGAGCTCGAAAATGGTGAGTCGGCCGCTACGCTCGCCGACGGCGATGAATCGACCATCCGGGGACCAGCGCAGCACCGTCGGTTCAGCGTCGGTCAGGTGAGCATCGAGCGCCCGCGGGGCCTTGCCCGGCAACCACAGCGAAATGCGCCAATCGAGACCGATGGTCGCGAGGTAGCCACCTCGAGGCTGGAACGCGACGCCGACTACTCGCTCGGTATGACCGAGTAATTGCACGGGTCGCGATCCTTCCGGGCCCTTGCCGCGAAAATCCCAGACGACGATCTGGTCGTGCGCCACGGTGGCCAGATACTTTCCATCGCCGTCCCACTCGGTGTGTGCGACACGGCTCGGGTACCCGCGCATCTGCGAGTCGCGCCCCGTCGCGAGGTACCAGAAATGAACCGAGCCGTCCTGCGTGCCCGTAGCGACTACCTTGCCGTTCGGGCTGAACGCCACCGTCGTGCACGGTGCAGCCCACTTCAGACGCCGCACCTCGACCACATCGCCGTCGAGGCGATGCAGCACGAGTCCACCGTTGATTGCAGCAGCCAGGTCGCGCCCCGGTTTGTCCCAGGCGATCGCCGCGACCACGGCATCGAGCGAACTCAGCGTGCGTTCACTCTCGAGCGCCGCGGACCACACGACGATCTCACGTCCCGCCGCAGTGGCCAGCCGATCGCCGTTCGGTGACCAGGCGAGGGCAGTCGTCCACTGTTTCGACGGCCGCCGCTGCACACGTCGCTCACCCGAATCGCCATCGTAGAGATTGACGCAGGAGTCCTGTCCGCTGCTGACAAAAACGTTGCCACCCGGCTGCCATGCCACAGCGATGGCACCGAGCCCGTGCTCCGCCACTTGCCGCGCGCGCAGCGACTCACCATCGCGATGCAGCAGGAACACCTTACCCTCACCGCCCGCGACCGCGAGCCGAGTGCCATCGTGGGACCAACCGAGATCGGCCACGTAGTCGTCGAGCGCGATGCTGCCGCGCGGTTCGAGGATGGCTGCAGGCTGCTTCATGCGGAAAACCCTGCCTCAGGCGAGACAGGAGTGAAAGCCAGCTTCCAACTCCTGTCGATCGAGCTTGCGACCGATGAACACCAGCGTGTTGCTACGCGACTTGCCCGCCGGCCACGGTCGCTCGAGCTGCCCGTCGTACATCATGTGTACGCCGTGGAATACGTAGCGGCGATCCTCGCCTTGCAGCGACACCACGCCCTTCATGCGAAAGATATCTTCACCACGACTCTTCAGCAGGTAGGACATCCAGTCGTTGAATTTCTGGGGATCAAGCGGTCGCGGATCACTGATGCCGATCGAAGAAATCTCGCCATCATGGTGGTGCGAAGCAAAACGTCGCTCCGCCGCCGGCTTCGCACCCTCGAGGCGCAAGTTGAATTCGCTGGGTGCATGCTCGAAGAACAAGGCATACGCACCGGCCTGCGGCACTTGAAGATGGAACTGTCCGCCCTCGTGCGCGGCATCGATACGGAACAACTGCGGGCCGGGTGACAGCGCTCCGCCGCAAGCGACCGCCGTCGAGTCTTCGGCGAAGGCGCGCACCGCGGTTTCGATGGAGGCAGCCAAGCCGTCGGCCGTTGCAGCCGCCACCGGCAGCAGCACGACGCCCAAGCCATCGCCATGATCGTGCCCATGATCGTGATCATGGTCATGCGCGTGCTCGGCGTGGTGATCGTGCGCGCAGTCGGGGCCGTGCTCGTGATGATGATCGTGATCATGGCCATGGTGGTCATGCGCGGCATGCGACTCGGCGCCCGAGCGCAACATGTGCTCACCCGCCGAAAGCGCGTACACGCCCGCCCACTCGAACGGATACTGCGGCTCGAGGAAACTGCCATCCACCGCAAGCGCGCGCTGCAGATCAAAGGCACCGACATCAAGAACCTGTGCAATGGGCACATCGGCGTTACGGGTGCGGAAAATCCGCGCTGTCCCATTCATCGCACGGATGCGCCGCTCGATCCGCTCAAGATCAGCTTCACTGACTAGATCAGTTTTGTTGAGCAGGACGACGTCGGCGAAAGCCACTTGCTCTGCCGGCTCATTCATCTGCTCGAGATGACCCTCGATATGACGAGCATCGACGAGGGTGACGATGGCATCAAGCACGAACTGCGTCTTGAACTCATCGTCCAGGAAAAAAGTTTGCGCTACCGGGCCGGGATCGGCCATGCCCGTCGTCTCGACGATGATGTAGTCGAACTTGTCGCGACGCTTGAGCAACTGCCCAAGGATGCGCAGCAAGTCGCCGCGTACCGTGCAGCAGATGCAGCCGTTGTTGGTCTCGAAGATTTCTTCTTCGGCGCCGATGACGAGTTGGTGGTCGACGCCAACCTCACCGAACTCGTTTTCGATGACGGCGATGCGCTTGCCGTGCTGCTCCGACAAGATGCGATTCAGCAGAGTGGTCTTTCCAGACCCCAGAAAGCCCGTCAGTACGGTGACGGGGACCCGATCCGTGGTAGCCATAAGCCGCGCATGATAACGTAAAGCATGGTTGCAACCCCGCACTCTCACGCGCCTGCACACGATCACACGGCCTGCATCGATCAGGCGGTGAGCACGGCCGCGCAGTTGTGCGAACGCAAGGGGTTGAACCTCACTCCCATCCGGCGCCGTATCCTCGAGATCGTCTGGCGGGCACACGAACCGATCGGTGCCTATGAAATCCTCGCCGAGCTGGCCAAGGAGCGCGAGAAAGCCGCACCGCCCACCGTCTACCGCGCACTCGAATTCCTCATGGATGCGGGGCTCGTACACCGCATCGACTCACTGAACGCGTTTCTGGGCTGCACCGAACCGGGTCACGCGCACGTGGCGCAGTTCCTCGTCTGCCGTCAGTGTCAGCGCGTGGCGGAGATCGACGATCCGGCGATCAATCGGGTGCTTGCCGAACAATCACGCGTCAAGGGTTTTCGCATCGAGCCTACCTCGCTCGAGATCAAGGGGCTCTGCAGCGACTGCAGCAGCGGGCGGGTCTAGCGCGCAGTCCGTCTTGCCGCGCGATCCGTTTACCGCGCGATCAGATAGATCGCGATGACGAGCAGCAACACTCCGAATAAGCGCGACGCCGTCACCGCCTGCTCGCGAAAGCCAAGCAAACCATAGTGATCGACGATGATTGAGGCGACCAGCTGCCCGGCCACCGTCAGGGCAAGCAACAGCAAGGCGCCGAGTCGCGGACCCGCGAAGGTCGCCGTGGCTACGTACAAGGCACCGAACAGGCCGCCGAACCAAGCCCAGGCCGGTACGCTTTCCCACTGAGTGCGATCCGGCCACGGCTGGCGCAGCACGAACAGAAACAGCAGCAAGGCGACAGTGCCGACCAGAAAGTTCACGAGTGCGGCAGCCGGTGCGCTGCCAAAGCTGCGTGCCAAGGCCATGTTCAAGCCGACCTGCACGACGAGGCCTGCGCCTACCAGCAAGGCCAGCACGATCGACACGGTTTGCATCAGCGATTCCCTCGATTGATAAGCGCGGCGAGCCCGCGACGACCCACTGCGCTTTTCAGTATCCACAACATCACCCGCCACAGCACTCGCTTTCGCCATGGTACGGGCCGCGGCGGAATGACGGCACGGATGGCCGCGCCCACGTCCTCGTGCCGCGGCAGGCTCTTCGGGTTGCGGGACTCGGGCGGCTGCATCGGTTGCCAGAATAGCGGTCGCGCCCCGCCACGCGCTAGGCTTGTGCCATGCATGCGATCCCGCAACACACGCGGCATCTGCTCGAGCGACTGCTTGAGGCCTACTGCGCGCGAATCTGTCCACCGACTGCTCGCAACACGGTGCTGATCGGCTATCGCATCGAGGAAGATCGCGTCTGGATCGACGAACTACGGCGGATCTGCGGAGTTCCGGGTACCCGCCGCAGCGTCCCCGTGGCGCGCTTTCGCTACCGCGCCAGCGACGGCTGCTGGCTACTCGACCAACGAGACGAGGCAGGGCGATGGCGTCGTCACCGCGCGCTGGCCCCTACGCGCAGTTTTCTCGAGTTGCTGCGCGAGGTCGATGCCGACCCGGATGGTACGTTCTGGGGCCGCATCGACGGCAAGAGCCTGCGCTGGTGCAGTTCGAAGGGTCGCTGCACCGCCTGCGATCTGCGCTACGGCGAAGTACTCGGCATCGCGGTCAGCGTTCCTGTAGCACCACGTCGAGCGTGAGCGGCTGACCATCGCGGCGCAGTTGGGTGCGTACGCGTGCGCCAACCGGATAGGCCTTCAAGGCGTCGGCAAAAGCCGCCAAACCGTTCACCGGTTTCCCATCGAGCGACAGCAACACATCCCCTGCACGCACACCTGCGCGTGCCGCCGGTGAGTCTGGAACGACGGATTCGGCTTTCACGCCCTCGCCCTGATGCGCGTAGTCCGGCACCAGTCCAAACGACACCTTGCGCGGCGCGGTCGATACGGCGGCGGGCGCAGCCACATTGGCGATGGTTGCGGTCAGGGGCGTCGGCCGTTGCGCCAGATACTCGAGCGCCTCGCGCGCCACGGTCGCGACTTTCACGAGGCCATCGAGATCGATGCGATCGGCCGTGTCGCTCGGGCGGTGATAGTCGAGGTGTGCCCCGGTGAACAACTGCACCGCCGGAATCCCCTTCTCGATGAAACTTTGCTGGTCCGAGGACTGCCCCGCGCCCGGGATGTTGCGCACGGCGATACCCGTCGAGAAGCCGATACCACGAAACACATGTTGCCACTCGCTCGCAGTGTCGGTGGCGAGCGCCGACAACTCGCCATCGCGCAGACGACCGACGGTGTCGAGATTGAGCACTGAACGGATGCCGCTCACCGGCACTGGAACCGCATTGGCGACGAAGTGCTTCGAGCCCTGCAAGCCGGACTCCTCTCCAGAGAACGCCACGAACACCACAGTCCGCGGCAACCCCGTACCGGCTGCGGCTCGCGCGAGTTCGAGCATCACCGCCACGCCGCTCGCATTGTCGTCGGCACCCGGATGCACACGCCCGACTTCAGACATGCGCACACCGGGCCCGCTGCGACCGAGATGATCGTAGTGAGCCGTCACCAGCACGGCCTCGCCGGCGAAGCGCGGATCCGTTCCGGGCAATACGCCGATGATGTTGCGCAATTCGATGGGTACGCGCGCACCCGGTGGCGTGAATGCGAAAGGCTGGACGTACCCCGCCGCGCCTGCACTGGCGCCCGCAGCGGCGCCTGCGCCCATGCCCGTACCCGCACCCGTTGCCACAGGCTCGACGACGGGCTTGAGTTTCGCCTGCTTGAAGACCTCCGCGACGTAATCGGCGGCGGCCGCCAGCCCCGCCGTGCCTGGACCGCGACCCTCGCGCGCAGGATCCGCCAGCCACTCGATGTCGCGCTGCATGCTTTGCGCATCGAACACGGCAGGCAATCGCGCCAAGGCTGCGCGTCGGACATAGCCGCCTGCCGGCAAGGCATCGCCGCGTTCGGCGATGGGTCGCAGGTCCACGCGCAGCGGTGAGTCGCCCGTCGACCACTCGCCCTTGTCGGTATTGGTCGGCTCCGTGCCCGAGAACCCGAGCCAGGAGTACTTGCCATAGTGCGGCAACTTGCGCGCAAGGCCATCGGCGGCGGCGAGCGACTCGAGTGTAATCCAGCCCATCACTTTCAATTCGTTGCGCGGATGACGACGGACCACCACGAGCGAACGATCCGCGAAAGCAAGGCGGGTGGCACCGAGCACCAGAGCGTCAGATTCGCGGCGAAAGCCCGGCGCCGCATCGGCACCGTAACTGCGCTCCGCCCAAGCGTTGCCGCGACCGAACAGCCAGACGGGACGATCGGCAGGCAATTGCTTCATCTGTCGATCGGTGACGATCTCGAACTGCTGCGCGCCGCCACCGCCCCAAAACTCGAGCATCTTGCGGTAAGCAGTCAGCTCCGCGGCAGGTGCCGTGGCCGGCAACACGGCAAGCACCTGCGGCTCACCGAACATCTGCCCGAGCGATGGCGCCGTCTCCCGGGCGTGCAACAAACGAAAGAGATCGAACTGTGGGTCGGCTTCAAGCGCGAGCGCCGGTGCTTTCGGGGTGAATTCGAAACTCGTCGAGCCCGCGGCGCTCTGCACGGTGAACGATTCAAGGCCCTGCGTGGTACGCACCACCATGGGCACGTCCAACGCGAACGGCACCCCCGATTGGACTTGCTGCAGCTCACCCACCACGCGTCCGTCCGGCATGCGCTGCACGTTGCGCAGCCGCAGCTCCGGTGCGCCTTCGCGTGTCGTCCACTGACGCATGAAGGCGTCGAGATCGACCGCGGCCGCCGCACTATGCGCCCGAGCGAGGTCGGTGAAACTCGCGCGCTTGCCACGCTGCTCACGGTAGAAACGCTGCAAGCCGCGCACGTACGCGGCATCGCCCACTCGCTGACGCAGCATATGAAAGGTCATCAATGCCTTGCCGTAGCCCACGGCCTCGGTGGCCGGGCTGTGACGGGAGCGGAACTCGGTCAACGGAAAATCATGTGCCTCGCGCACGAAGTCCCGATACTTTTTCAATGTGTCGCGCCGGTACTCGGCACCGCTCCCCGATTGCTCCTTGTAGAGATGATCGGCGAGATAGGCCGTGAGCCCCTCGCACCAGTTGCCGCTCGCGTAATCGACGAACACCCCGTTGCCCCACCAGTTGTGCAGCACCTCGTGGGGATAGGACGAAGTGAGGATGAACGGAAAGCGGATGATCTGCGGGCCGAGCAGCGTGAAGCTCGGCATGCCGTAACCCGTCTCCCAGAAGTTCTCGACGAGCGCGAACTTGTCGTACGGGTAGGGGCCGATCAGTGTGCGATACATCTCGAGGTTGCGCGCCGTAGCCTCGAGGTACTTCGCGGCCAGTGCCGGATCGTCCTTGCGCAGATACACCTCGGCCGTCACGGCTCCCGCTTGCCGCGTGCGTCGATGTAGTGGACCACCGACGATGTGTAACTCATCGACCGGCGTGCTCACCCGCCACTGCGCACGACCGCTCGTGTCGCCGGCGCTGCCGGTACCCGGACTGATGAGTTGCCAGCCTGCGGGTGCGTCGACCGACAGGTCGAAGGTGAACAGCACTTCACCCAGATACGGGTACCACAGCGTACTGCCGGCGAGGTACACGCCGTCGTTGCGGATCACGCCTGCGGTTTCGCTGAAACCGCGAGCGTATTCCTGCCCCGGTGTCTCGAAGCCAAAATCGAGTTTGCCGCGATAGCTCAGCGTGAGCGGCGAGCCATCGGCAGGGGCCACCATGCGGTATCGCTGTGCACGTCCGCGCTCAAGCATGGCGGTCGCCGACCCGTTGATGCCCTGGAAACCCTGAGCGGGCGCGCCCGTCTGCTTCACGAGTTCGACGGAAGCCGACGTGATCTGCAGCGGCGCCGCGAGCAAAAACTCGACCGGCTTACCCGCCTGCTCACGCGGCCACTGCACCTGCACGGTCGCCGTCAGCTCGCCCACTGCAGGCTCGAGAGCCGCGCGTATCGAATAGTGTGCAACGTCGGCAACGCTTGCGATGGGCAGCAAAGCGAGTGCCCAGACCCATATCGACCGCGCGCGCCGACTCACCGGGCATCCTGTGTTGTGCGTCGAAATACCAGCGGCAGCGTCATCAGCACGCCGGCGCGCTCGATCTCGAGTCGTGCGGCATCGCCCCAATCGTACTCACCTACTTTGCGCTGCAAGGCGGCCGTGCCGTCGATCACCGTGCCATCGAGTGAGCGCAGTACGTCACCGACGCGCACCCCGGCCGAGGCCGCACTCGAACCCGTCTCGACCTGAATGACCGCCGAGGGTTGCTGACCCAATCGACCCATCAAAGATACGCCGAGCACGGGCAAAGTCGGCTGAGCCGTGCGGGGGATGCCCCAAACGAACTGCGCGTAGGCCGCGTTGATGCGCTTCGGTACGGTCACCGGAATGAGCGACGCAATGCCTCCCTTGAAGCCCGAGGCCAACTGCCGCGCGGCACCGAGATCGTAGGCGACATGGCCGGCGCCGATCAGCACCACGACGATTTCGCGCGGGTCGGCAGGGTCAGTGAGGGCCTGTCCGGCCTGCCAGCCCATTGCCGCATCCCAGGTGACCTGCGCGCGGTAAATACCCTCGCGTGCTTCGTCACTCATCCTCGCGTGCAAGGGATCATCGTCATCGAAGTAAGCGCGTACCAAGGTGCGATGTTCGGCATTCGACAGATCGATGTTCGGCGGAAAGCGACGACGTGTCTCCGGCGGTAAGGCCTCGAATCCCTTGCTGCGCACGGTGCGCACCACATCGCGCGGCGCGTTCAGGCCGA
>Ga0102917_1000240_pt1 | contig 17894 bp, 19 predicted proteins | sample Colrivmet1562A02_FD_78201 | JGI IMG/M metagenome (GOLD analysis project Ga0102917, IMG submission 78201) | Estuarine microbial communities from the Columbia River estuary - metaG 1562A-02 | ecosystem: Environmental > Aquatic > Marine > Intertidal zone > Estuary | place: USA: Columbia River...
GCAACGCGGCGCTCAGCACAGCTTTGTCACACGTAAATTTCACGTGTACCTCCGTTGTTTGTTTCTGTGGGCATAGCCCAGCGAATCGACGATTCGCTCTTTACACTGTGCACGCGTTCGACTCTTACACCAGTTCCGCAGAGTCATTTCCGTATAGTGCTGTATCGCGCTTTTAGTTGGTTTAGTACACCTGGGTGTGGTTGGTCTGCACCAGCAAGGAGCTGTTCCCTTTTGATGTGTTGCTCAGCGCCAACACTGTGTTACGTCTGCGTACAGCGCAGCGTCATACGCACACTAACAGGAGGACATCATGACCACAGTAATCACCAAAGCCGCTACAGGCTTACCAAAGAGAGACGCGGCAAGAGCGCGTGGGGAAGCCCGCGAGAGAGTCGAGACCGCCGAGCGTGTCGCTAACTCTGTCGACGCCTACCACGGTGCAGCAGACCGACTTGAGAAGTCGCAAACGGACCTACGCGAAGCTAGTCGCGATCGCGCTGAGTCTATTCGAGACTTGCGTAGTTGCCGACTCACAATTGCCGACATAGCTGAGCTCACAGGACTATCCTCTTCACGCGTTCAGGCGCTCTTGAAGGACCCGACCGCAGACCAGAGCTAAAAGTACGTAGCGCGCAAGCGCGCCTACACTGAAGTAGCACTATATATATAGATGACTTTACGTGTAGGTGAATTACAGATCAGGCATACGAAAGACGCACCTAACAAAGGTGCGTCTTTCGTGTTTCTGGGCTTCTTTGATCTTTCGATTCCGGTATAAGCACCGACAGTAGATCCCACGCTAACGCGTATACAAAAACACGAGAGGAAAATATGGCTAAGACCATTCTCAACACCCTGTACCATGTCATGGTGCAAGACACAGCGTGCGCCGCTTCAGTACAGCGACGCATCTGCGCAGTAGGCTCGTCTCAAGGAGACGGGGACCTGTTAGCAGCCCTGGCGAGTCATCCGGTAATCCCAGATGATGTCGATTTAAAAATCGGCAAGCGCGTAGGAGCTAAAGAGCGAAGTGCTTGGGTGAGCCGTAAGGAGCGCACTCTTAAAGAACTTCGTGCTGCGCTTTCGAAAGAAAAGCGTGTAGGAGTACTCGTCGCAGCCGCGAAGCGTTCTGATCTACACGACCAAGACTACATTAACTTGGTGCATCATAAGCATCCTAAAGTGCTCAATGAAATCATCAGCAACAGCAGTGTCGCTGACGTTGTTAAAGAGCATGCTGCAACTGTGATCGGCTCTACGCCGATTGACGACTACAGCTCTCGGACAGACTATCATCTAGTCTCCTTGTTTAAGAGTCGTCCTCAGTTACACGATGCGCTCGCTTCTAGGTCGGAATATCCCCACATCCTGTGTTTCGTTGCAGGAAGTAAGATCAGTGAAGCGGTTCAACGTCGCATTTTGAGCTTCGTTGCTGCACCTTACATTAGCTTTATGTCTACTGAAGGTGAAGCCATGTACTCAGAGGCAGAGCGCAACAGGACGTACAAGGAAGCGCTAGATGAGTTCGCTAAGAACCCACATGCGTTTGACGAAGTACGTGCAGAGCTACTGCTTGCATTGAAGAGTGCGTCGTTCAAACGCACCAGCCGCTACGGTAATCACAACAGCGACACAGACAGACTTGCGCTTATCAAACAGCTCGAGATGCCTGCAGTCGTGGCTAGTGATGATCCTATGAACGAGGCACGTTCTTCTTCGGATCCTGTCAGGTTGTTAGAGCTCGCTCAAGCAGCACGCGACGGACGCGGGGAAGCACTTGCGCAAGCGTTGTTCTCGAATCCATCTTTAACGCTGGATGCGGGACGTTTGGCTGCACAAGCTCTACAGTACGGTTCTATTAAACAGGTCGCAAATGACCTGTCTGTTAGAGGTCGTGCGGATTTGTACGCCGCTGTTGTCGTCAGGTATTCATACCAGACGCTCAACGACGAGGCACTTGTTCGTTTCGACAACCCAACTGAAGTGCTTGCTCTTGTAGCTCGCGAGATGCTGGAAGCTTTCCGCGCGAAAGGCGGAGCGCGAAGTGCGATGGATCAACAGTCCATGGCGCGTAGCTTGCTCCTTAGTCGATACTGCACATCTGGAGTTCTTCTGGAGATGCCTATCGTCGTCTTCACAACTCCTGATATCCCAGCGCACATACCTGGGATCTTGACTGCAGCACTAGCTGAGGCGTTTCAAGAAGACTCACGACAGTGGGAACTCTTTGAAGCACTCGTCGGTGACGGAGCACTGCCTTTGCGCGAAGCTATTGCAGCCGTAAAGGCTCTTTCCTGACCTTAGGTCAACCCCAGCAGCCTGTTATAACAACGGGCTGCTGATTATACATAATCATATTTGACGAGCACTGCTTGAAGTGCGCGATCCGCTTGAGCAACTATCCCGATGAACCGGGTGATATCACAGATAGGACAAGGCGTGCGCCTCTCAGACAGCTCTTATAATAAAATCAGTGACGAGGTAATGTTTCTGATGAACGTCCGCGTACCTGAGGTGCGTGCGATGGTTGTCGAGTCTAAAGGAGCTGGTGACAACAGCCAGAACACTGACTACTTCAGCGCTGCAGAAGAAGAAGGACGCGTGCTATCAGAGCTCGCTAGGCTTCAATCTGTTCTTGATGCGCACGAACTGGCAGTGGTAGCGGGACATGCGTTGCCAGACGGTAGCACTGTCGTGTGTGGTGTGATTGTCACTATTGCGTTCAGCGAGGAAGATCACGAGGACTATCTGATCGGCTCTATAGAGGAGTCTAGGAGTTCGAAAGCAGCGGTGGTGACCCCTGAAAGCCCTCTTGGTTTGGTGCTGATGGGGAGTCGCGTCGGTGAAGAAGTTTGCTGGAGTATGCCAAACGGTAAAGAGATGAAAGCGGAGTTAGTGAGAATCCGGTTGCCTGACTAAAGGAGTGGTATCTCTGGCGTGTATAAAACAAGAACTCCGTTAGGGGGCTCTTGAGTATTCGTCGCAGTTAGCTTGCGATTGAGGTCAACTGCGGAGAGTTGGTAGATGTGTTCTTTCCTGCGTTCTCGATGATCTCCCAAGCTTCAAAGGCAGCGCCTTCATGGTCGGTTGTCTTCTCGTACGTCATAACTGCCAGGACGTCTTGGTCCTTTGGTCCTTTGAGTCCTTGCAGGTCGGCCAAACTAACAGTTGGCGGGTGCCCGGTTGCGGCTTCAAGGAATTCGAATAAGGTATTCAAGTCTTTCATGTGCTTACTTTCTTTTGGGGACAACCTCTACAGTGCGCGTGTGTCAGACTTGTGAAAGTGCAGGGTTGTGAGAAAGCAGAGTTATGTGCGGCGCTTAGATGCAAGTAGTCCGGTCGTAGCGGACCTGTACGGGCGCCTCGTAGCAAAGGTTGTTACAGAGACAGTGTCAGAGAGTATAAATCAAAGACGTCTTGCGTTGTCTCTGAAGTGATAGTTCCTGGTCTTGCTAGCTTAAAAAAGCTGCAAGTTCCAAGTCGATCATTGGGGATACGCTGTTTGCGTTATCCACGAGTTCCCATGCGTCAAACGCAGCGTCCTCGTTCGAGCTGTTCTGCTCTACGTAGGCTTCGACAGCGAAGATGTCTTCGTCGCTTGGCTCTTGCATTGCTCGAAGGTCGTCGAGGTTGATAACTGGCGGGTGGCCGGTCGCAACTTCAACGGCTACTAAGTATTCTGATAATTTCATGGTGTATTCCATTTCGGTGCTTGATGTTCGGTTGTTACAGCAGGAGGATTCCCCTGACGATGGTCACCGTGGGCGGGACTTAGGCACGCACAAGGAGTTACTCAGTTGGTTCGTCTAAAAGTTCAGCCACTAGAGCCGCGATAGCTCCACGTTCTGACCTTCGAAGCGTCGTGTGGCCGAATATCTGGTGGCCAGATAGGGCGTCGACTACTGAAGCGATCCCGTCATGACGTCCAACACGCAGGTTGTCACGTTGAGCTACGTCGTGCGTGAGAACAACCTTGCACCCCTCACCCAGACGCGATAGCGCGGTCAAAAGTACAGGTCTCTCAAGGTTCTGCGCTTCGTCGACGATAACGAATGCGTCTGCCAAGCTGCGGCCACGAATGTGGGTGAGCGGTAGGACTTCGAGCAGTCCGCGACTCACTACTTCATCGATAACAGTCTTTTTAGCTACCGACTCGAGCACGTCGAAAACGGCTGCAGCCCATGGCGCCATCTTCTCGCCCTCGGTTCCAGGGAGATAGCCAAGGTCCTGGCCGCCCACGGCGTACAAGGGACGGAACACCATTACTTTTTTATGTGAGCGACGCTCCAGGACCGCTTCTAGACCTGCAGCGATAGCTAGTGCGCTCTTACCGGTGCCCGCGTTGCCGCCTAGAGACACAATTGACACCAGCGGGTCGCATAAGAGATCCAGCGCGAGGCGTTGCTCAGCTGAGCGTCCCCGAACGCCGAAGACTTCCTGATCAGGACGTACCAAGCGGGCGGTGCCATCGTCCAAGATGCGCGCCAGGCAGGACTGTGACCCAGCTTTCAGTATCAAACCGGTGTTCACCGGTAGATCTAACATCTCTGGTAGGTACGGAGGGATGCCTGCATACATGTCGTCTATGACTGAGTGCGCTACACGAAGCTCTGTAACACCTGACCAGAACTCTGTGTCTTTAGAAACAGACACAGCTTCACGTGCGTCTAGACCAGCGATCGAGGCTTTGAGGCGCATCGGTAAGTCCTTAGACACAACCGTTACTGTCTCTCCTTCTGCAGCTAGATTCGCGGCAACAGCGAGAATTCGATGGTCGTTGGTGTCGTCAGTGAGCGACGCTGGGAGATGAGCTAGTTTCTGATGATTCAGTTCGACGCGCACAGTGCCGCCATCAGCATTAACTGGTATCTCAGTTACAAGCGAGCCATGCTGGAGTCTTAGCTTCTCTAGCGTCCGTAGTGCGGTGCGAGCTGCCCAGCCGAGTTCTGGATGGTGGCGCTTGCCTTCCAGCTCGCTAATAACAATGACGGGAAGCACTACTGCTCCAGTCCCGAACTTGGAAAGCGCGTTGGGGTCCCCGAGCAGCACCGAGGTGTCTACTACATAAGTGATTCTGCCGTGCGCACCGCGCTTTTGGCTCATCTTACGAACTCCACGCTATGTACGCTTTTAGGCGCTGTATGTGTCACAAGAATTACCGTGCGCCGTAAGCAGCGTGTGGCATGTATTGTCGCGCTGAGGTACCGAGAAATACTTATTACAAAGCAGCCGTAGCGAGGCTTGGGACAGTGTGCAAGTGAAGCCGTTGACTAGGGCATCTGCTCCTGCTTAATGCACAGTGTTTATGTGTCTAGGGCCGGCGGGTCTTGAACCTTCCTGAGGCATAAAACCTAGACCGCAGAAACTGCCAATGATCAGGCGGCCTGGGTGAACGCATACAGCGTTTCGTCAGAAATGATTGACCAGTGCCCCGGGTACAAGCGCCCCGGGGCACTTGTTTGTACAAGCATCAGCCTCTAGTTTCGAGCTGGTCGTCCTTAGGCTTTTCGATGGTGACTTTCTGGAAAGATTCAACTGCCAACAGACTCGACGGTGAGTTGGCAAACCCCCATGAACTCAGTGCGCCTTTATCGTTTAAGTTGACTCGGAACACGACTGTTCCTGTATAACCAGCCATACGTGCTGCGGCATAAAAATCTGCTGGAACCTCGACGTCGTACGTAGCTAAGTCAATCGGCATGATAACAACCGCTGGGTCTTTGAGGCGGTCTGCGTTTTTAATAAACTCAAGAAGCGTTGCCATTTTAGAACGCTCGCTGGTGCTTCTTTCTGTCGTTACGCCGAGTGACTCCAACGTCGACGTGTTACCAACCACATACTTTTTCAGACCATCGCGTGAAGACTCGATGTACATTATCTCGTTGTGGACGAGGAAGTTTACGCCGCTATTACCTAGCACGCTGTAGGACTTGAACCCAGACGACACCATCACGCGCGCAGTAGGAACTACCAGCGTCATGCCTCCGGCTTTAGTAGCGCCCTCTTTGACATCTGATACAGCAGTCGTGATCTTGCCAACTGGCGTAGTGTCCGGTTTGCTGGTGTTTCCGCAAGACGCGAGCAACGCACAAATGAACGCGAGCGCGACTACTTTTCTCACTTGGCAGCTACTGGGCGTTTAATAGCTTCAGCTGCGGCGACAGCCACGATGCGTTGCTGTAATAGCGCCGCTTTGGCAGCTGCGATGATTGGGCGAGCGTAGTTCGAAGAGTTGATCTGCATGGGAGCCTTTCAGCTGGTTCATAATCGACAGGGAGTGCTCACGGTGCGGGAAGATCCGCCTGCTGCAAGGTATGTGTCGCTAGTCTGTCTATACGGTCGTCATTCGAAGGGTGCGAAGCTAGGACTTTTATTCTGGCTTCATGACTCTCCTCGGTAGCTAGATGAGCAGCTAAAGAGGCTGAGGTAGATCCCCCGATCAGCTTTGCGACCTTTAAGTCGGCCTCAAACTCTTGTGCCCTCAAAAGGTGATAGTACAAAAGCATCCCAGTAGCAGTGAGAGCCCCGACGGCTGCGGCCAGGAGGACGGACTCCTCGAACGACAGAACGCTACGCCAGATCAGAGCACCAACAAAGAGCTGGGGGAAAGACCAAGCAAAGAAGAACACGAGAATTGCCTGAGATCTGTGGTGACCAGTCATATGACCATACTCGTGAGCCAAGACACTCCTCAACTGATCGTGTGGAATCTGCAAAAGTTCTAGACTGATACTGACTCTACGGTTGCGCCGTGTAACACCTCGCAATGCTGCCCCACCTGTTTCGCGGTCCACTACGCGTACGCGTAGTTCTTTAACCCCTAACGCAGACGCGATCTCACAACTGAGTTGCTGGACTTCATAGGGTGCCGGTACGCCCTGTTGGCGTTCAAAAAAAGCCCGTAACGTAGCAATTAAAGGCGCCGAAGTCACGATAATCGTTGACACTATCGCAGGACCCATGGATGGTGTGTGAGTCACTATGCGGCCGACAGCAAACGCTGCTGAACCGACGAGTGCTTTTACAGTTAGAGCAAGGATCTCAGAGAATCTCGTCGAAGGGGCGAGAATATTAGGCACGATACGCTGCTCTGCGCTCAGCTATTACTCGAGACTCGGGCTCTCGCAGTAACGCTCGCAGAGCTCCACACATCGCTCCTGTTCCAGTTCTTTGGAGTCCGGTGATCTGTCGAGCTGGCAGACCTAATAGTACTCGGTGCTCTTCATCGAGTGTTGTAGCGGCTCCCGCGAACAAGAGTTTATAAAAAGGCTTGTAGGCCTGAGGTAGCGGAGGGTTTTTTATAAAACGTACGCTACGTATCGCAGGTTCTGTCGAGTAAAGCTCAGACCTGAAACCATCCAAGCATTCCTTCAATTCGAGAGACGTGCGGGGTGCGTCCGTTACGCCAAGTAGCGCGACGATCCGTGACTGCTCGTCCACAAATGCGTCTTGCTGGCTCTGCGTAAGTACTTCTTTTCCATAAAGTTGATGGCTACGCAACAGACTGTCTACTAGCGCCACATGCACCCATAAGAGCAGCCGAGGGTCGTTAGCGTCGTAAGGCACTCCGTCTGGACGTACTCCTTTGACGTTTTGGTGCGCCTTTATGACTAGCTCTGCCATGCGCTGGGCCTCTGGGACTGCTCCAAAAGTAGAGACAGTTACGTACGCCACGGTTCTATGAAGGCGACCTAGTGGATCTGACTCAAAGCCGGAGTGTTCGTCTACGCCTTGTATGGCGGACGGGTGACAGGACTGTAACAACAGAGATCTAATGCCTGCAACCATCGCTGCTGGGTCTGCCAGTACTTCCCAGGACGTACTACCCGGACCACACAGACCGGGGTCACCCTCAAAACATCCCTCTTTCACACCAGACATGTTCCCAGAGAGCAAACCACGAAGGCCAGAGGTCAGCTTATCTCTGACGGGTTCTAGTGGCGACATGACTTCACACTGTGCGCAGGTCGTCAATACCTGCCAGACGGAGCAGAGCGTGCGCTACTTGGAAGCGCGGGCACTATAGATCTGTATGACAAAAAAAGCTCAACCCATGACGCGCAGCCTGCAAACCCGTATTATTGGCACCGAGGCTCCCAGCCTGCTTGCAGCCCAAACTGAACCTCTACGCATCATCCGATCTTTTGCTTTCATGGATCTTTGTAGTTTCACAAAGTACACAGACGAACACGGTCCTATAGCCGCACGAGAAGTTCTCTTGGGCTTTCGAGCCGCTGTGAGGGATGTGACCGAGAGGCGAGGAGTCCGCATTGCTAAGTGGTTAGGTGACGGAGTAATGGTAGTGGGTGTGGAAGCTGGGACTCTCGCGTCAACAGCTGTTGACATTGTGAATCGAATACACACCAGCGAGCTTGACGTACGTGGTGGGCTGTCCACTGGTCCTGTGTTGTTTGTAGACGGCGATGACTACGTCGGGAGAGCGATAAACCTAGCTGCCAGGCTGTGCGACCTAGCAGAAGCTGGCGAGGTGCTAGCAGACGGTGATTCCTGCCACGAGCTGCCAGGTTGGATTGTCGCAGAACAGTACAAAAGCGTGCGCGTTAAAGGTCTTGGAACCCGCTCTGACCTGATGCGTCTTGGCGTTCTTGACGGCTACCGAGCTCCGCTTTGGGAACTTCCCGGCTGAACTTTTACTTGCTGAGTTTAGCTACGCTTGCGAGCAAGTCAGCTAGTGGCGTGTCTGGTGCTATCTCTAAATGTTCGAGTACAGATTTAGCAGTGTTAGAGCCGATCATCTCGTCGAAAACTCCGTTCGGTATCCCCTCGCACCACGAAAGCGTAGCGCCCTGCGGTATGCATCCGTAACGCAATAGACGCCTGCCGCAAGCCTCTAAATGAGAACCTTTTTGGTTCTCTTCGAGAGCATCCGTAGAGACCTGGAATAAATCTAAATGGCTGGCAAACGGATCTCGTGGGCCGAACACTGAAGCGTACTTCACGCCGTCGTGCAAGGCTCTCGCTGCATTAACTAGCGAACTGTGCGTAGCTAGTCCGACTGGGCACACAACGAGATCTGATGCAATGGTGCAGAGGAAGCTCCATGACGTCGGATCATGTAGAGCGTTAGAAGACTGCTCAACAATACCGCCATACTGCGCGGTGCGGAGACACGACTCAGCAGCGATGACATCAGATGACCTCAAACACGCGGCGATCATTCGGCAAGCGAGTTCCTTGGGTTCGCTATCCCATCTCTCAACCAAAAAAGACGGGAAGTAACCTTCGTTGCGCATAGCTCTCGGATTTGCAAGAACGAGGTTTGTAAGAAGCGCTACGTCTCCTGCTGCTACAGAGTCGAAAGCATCCGCGAGCTCTCTAGCACCCTTGGAGCCAAGTGAAGTCTCACTCACCAGTGTTCGTGATGCGCGTGCAAGTAGATCGCTGTGCTCAGAGCTCATGAGCGACCTTCATCTACTTCGTACGCATGTCCTGCTGAACTAAACTCGTGGAGCAACTCGTGAATTGCAGCGTCCTGGTTAGACAGCGATCGGTGCTCATCTCGGTCACCATTGTTACTTGAGTAGTGAAGTGCCGCGACACCTCCAGAGCGCACCAGTTCTCGTACTTGTGCGAGGTCCCAAAAGCCATGCTTTAGGCCTATATTTATATGAGCCATGTCTGCAACTAACGGCCTCTCGTAACCAGCTGCCTGCATAGCGCGCACGTAGCGCAGAGTCTCACATCCAGAGTCCATGCTGTACTCCTTTCGCGTAATGCCGTTCATTACCAGAGGGTACATTGTCTCCAGCGCACACGGTATTTGGTACTCGTCCATTGCTGCAAACCACTTTGCTGCGTGCGACTCTGGAGTCGCACTTGATGATGACTTAGGCGGGTGCAGGGAGTAAAACTTGACTCCTAGCGCGTTTAGTTCTGATGCCATCACGCCGGGCAGCGTTGTTTCTGGGTGCCTAATCTCACCCGTGACTGTCGGAGTCGCGTGGTGAGCTATCGCGCTCAAATTGAGTCTTGTCATGTGTGGTAATGGCTCTTCACCTGGTAAGCAGCCAATAGTGAGCTCAACAACCTGGTGACGGCTAGCCACGGCTTCTAGCGCAGATTCTAGTGTTCTGCCACGACCGACTGCAGCGAGACTGGTCACTTGAGTACTCAAGATACGTCCCTCAAATATCCCTGAGCTAAAGGAGCTACGAACATGTTCTCAGCTATCATCTGCCTGATCGAGGTCTCCACGTCTTCGTCGAGGAACTCTGGCGCTACTAACGATAGTGTGCGCGCGCAGAACGCAGTGATGGCTTGCGGTATTTTGTCGCGTGTCGCACACTCGGCTACTTCCCATCCGTAACCTGACCACACAGCTCCAGAAGGCTCTACAGTAATCAAAGGCACCATCAGCAGCGCGTATTTCTCGTACTCGTTGTCTTCTTCAACCTGAAACCTGTACAGACGATTACCTGCAGAAAAGAGACCCTGCACTGAAGAGCTTGAGCTAGCTAGATCTTCTTCTGAAAAGTTATCAGCGGTCCATCCGATACTTCCAGAAGCAATACTGTTGGTCCTGCTCTCTTCTGCGTGTTGAGCGTTACTGCCAATGTAGGCGATGCTGCAGCCTGGGACCACTTGGTAGAAAGAGTCGTCGTAGGACAACCCGGGGGACGTGTGTACGTATAAAACTGGCACGCCTCCATGATGCCTGAGATGCGTCCGTCAGCACGTGCTCTAGTGCTTTTTGGTGGTCTTGGAGGCTTTCTTAGTGGTTTTTTTAGGGGCAGTAGTGCCTTTCATCGCATCTAACTGCTGTCTTACTACATCCTCCGGGGTTTCTTGATTGTTCTGCACCTTCCACACACTGGTGCCGCAGCCAGTTTTTTTAGGCGACTGCCATGACGAACACCCGTAAAACTTGCCACGATCCACGATGGAACCAGAACATCTAGGGCATGGTGCGAACTCTGGGGCTTTTGGTCTTCCGTTCCCTTCACCGGACGCAATCATGGCCATAGCCTGCTCTAGTGACACCTCTGACTTATCGGAGTTTGTCTTCCAAATGGTGAAACCGCACCCGGGATCTTTAGGTCCTTTATACGAGTTGCATCCCCAGGATCGTTCGCGCTCAACAATGTCGTGACCACAATCAGCGGTAGGGCACTTTGCTAGCACTTGTCGGTCCTTTGCAGCAGTTGGAGGCTTCACCTTGCCAGACCGTATGTCTTCTAACCTAGCTAACATCTGCTTCTCGGTGACTTTCGTCGAACCTTGCTCATGCCAGATGACGAGCCCGCACCCTGTGTCTTCTTTAGATTTGTAGGTGTCACAGCCCCAGGCCTTTCTACCTTCTACTATCGTGCCTTTGCACTCTGGCATCGGGCAGTTTGCTAGTTTTCTCCTACCCGCCAACATCCGCTCAGGAGTGGCGTCTTTGAACCCCTCGCAGACCTCTTTAGTGAAGTCTCGCACAGCACGTTTGAAATCCTCGCGAGCAGCCAGAGCTTCCGGAGCTTTAACGCGCTCTATCTGACGCAGTTTCTGCTCCCAGCCCCCAGTTAGCTCTGGCTTGACTAGTGGGTGCTCTCCGAGTGCGAGGATGAGTCCGCGGCCTTTGTCTGTAGCGCGTAGTTGGCGACCGTCGCGGAACATGTATTCCACCTCTATCAGCTTCTCAAGTATTGCAGCTCTTGTAGCCGGCGTGCCTAAGCCTCTTTCTCGCATCGCTTCAGCTAAGTCATCATCATCGACTAACTTTCCGGCGGTTGCCATCACTCCAAGTAGTGACGCTTCGGAAAATCGCGCTGGCGGTTTTGTGTGTCCAGTTTTCACTTTTGCATCAGACACTTTGACACGTTCGTTTTGCGCAACGTTAGGTAGCTCTTGATTTGACTCTTCTTGGGTGTCCTCTTCGTCCTGCGGAGTTTTCTTAGAACGCGACTTATCTTGGGATGCTTCAGGCCAAGCTAGACGCCAGCCCAATTCCACTTCACGTCGCCCCGTAGATTTGAACAATAAAGATGCCTGTGGAGAGTCGACCTTTGTCCACACGACCGTTCGTTCTATTCTCTGAGGAGGCAAGAGTGACGCGAGGAGGCGGCGTGCTACGAGGTCGTACACACGTCGTTCGTCTTCAGAGAGCTTTGAGAGGTCGTGCTGCGCATCAGTTGGTGTGAGAGCATGGTGGTCACTCACTTTAGAATCGTCAATAATGCCTGAAGGATCGCAAGAAGCAAGTACAGCGTCTGCAGCGGCTTCGTACTCCGTTGCGGCAGCGCGTATCCTGGCTACGAGTTTGGGCACGTTGGGCGCCATGTCGGCTGTGAGGTATCTGCTGTCTGTTCGTGGGTAGGACAGAACTTTGTGAGTTTCGTAGCAGCTCTGCGCTGCTGCAAGAGTGCGCGTTGCAGTCATCCCGTATCTCTTATTAGCCTCGCGTTGAAGATCCGTTAAGTCGAACAGTCTTGGTGGCGAGACGTCCTCTATTCTGACGTCTACAGAATCTATGAGGCCTACTCCTTGTGACTTGGCGGCTGCTGCGACCTTCTCTGCGTCACTAATGTTGTCGAACCTGTCGGAGGCGTCAGTGTCTTTTGAGGAACGCCACAATCCTGTGTAGATGCCTGAAGATGCGGCAAAGGTTGCTTCTACTTGATGGAAGTCCTCTGAGACGAAAGACTCGATGTGGATGTCTCTCTCTACGATCAAAGCTAGTGTAGGCGTCTGGACGCGTCCGAGCGTGAGTGTTTGTCTACCACCGCCGAGAGTGCATGTTGCGGCCCTCGTCGCGTTCATACCGACCATCCAATCGGCTTCTTCTCGGCAGCGCGCGGAGTACTCAAGTGGGAGCATTTCGGCGTCTTGTTTGAGGGACCCGAACGCTGTCTGTATAGCTTGTGGTGTCATTGAAGAGAACCAGGCCCTCAAGACTGGCTTAGTTGTACCTATCTTGGCGTACTGCGCGATCAGCTTGAATATCAACTCTCCCTCGCGCCCCGCGTCGCAAGCATTGATAACTTCAGTTACTTCTGGAGAGTTAATTAGTTGTGAGAGCTGACGCAACCTCGCACCTGCGCGCTCGTCTCGCGGCTGGTACATAAAACGATCTGGCAGTATTGGTAGGGACTCGTACGACCATAGTTTGTAAGCAGGATCGTACTTGTCTGGGGGTAGAGCGGCTACGAGGTGGCCTGCTGCTGCTGCGACATACATTGAAGCAGACTTGTAGCCCCAGTCGACTTTTTCAAACTTGTGTGTCGCGGACAACGCCTTGCTGACATCTGCTGCGACGGAGGGCTTTTCGCAGATCACTAGTTGCACAGGCACCTTCTACACCGTGCGAGTCACTGTCTGCTACGCAACCCCCTTCGTTAGGGGTGGCTGGGCTGTATATCAAGAACCCCTCCTTATGAGAAGGGGTTCTAGTTTGTTGGTCAAGCTGGCTGAGCCATAACCCTTGCAACCTGCATTACGGTAGCGATGTCAGACATAGCGCCGTTGTTTGGGTCGTAAAGGCTAGAAAGTACTTCAAGCACTTTCTGCGTGTCGTCTGCTTCAGCTGCACAGGTTCCTACTAGTCCTCGTCTGTTGTTGTCAGCAAGGTAGCGGTGGAGAATCGCTGGTACTTTTACGGCTAATATGCCCGCTCGATACTGGATACGCACTGGATTGAACGTCGATATGTATGTCATCGAGAGTTCTCTACCGTAGCTGTCGCCCATCGCTGAGTACAGAACAATTTGGTCTGGGAGTTCTGCGAACTCTTTGACCTTGTTCTGAAGCCTGAATTCCCAGGTGCTGACGATGCCGTTGATGGCGTCGTCGCGCGACATCGACCACTCAGCAGTTAGCCAGTCCTGCAGTGAAGCATGGTCTGACAAATCCGTGCGTGTTGATGCTGGAAGCTGGTCGATAGCTACGGGTTTGACGCCGATCTCTGCCTCAACTGCTCGATGAGCCTCTTGACGCGCTGTTGTCGAACGACCATCTCTGATGGCCTCTGACCACGCCATCCATGCACGATCGATTATCCGTGACTGTGAGAAGGATCGCGAACTATAGCGCTCTTTTTCTCCCAGAGCATCGAACTCGTTACCTTTTGCTGTCACCTCGTGATCAAGCATGTAGGTCGCACAGGCGTGAATAACACCTGATGGATCACCACTTGCTTTTCTGAGTCTCTCAACTGCTTGACGGGCGTTGTGTTGCGCAGCTGTCAGTTCTGTCACCCAGTAGCTACAGATCTCGCGGTTTTTGAGACTTTCAATCTCATCTACTGCTCTCTCTGCTGCTCCTAGAGCTTTCCATCCTGCTGATGACTTCATAGCGTCAGCACTGCGTATCAGTTGCGACACCTCCCAAGAGGCGCGTTTGTACTGCTGCAATGACGTTGGTAGTTCTTTACAGCACACCGAACATATGTTGATGTTGTCGCTCGAGGCTGGATCGATAGTCACAGGATTGATAGCGGATGCTTTACGCAACCTGCCACAACTGCTTTTCGCGTGGTACAACTTGCCAGAACCGGCCTGGTACATGTCTCTTTGACGATGCGCCATTTCGTTACTGAGTCCTTGTTCCCTCAGTTCATTTGCAAAATTGCGATAAAAATTCGCCATTTCTGCTTCCTCTCTTGTTTAAGTTAGACATCACCTTTGACGCTCAAGGCGCTCTCAGAAGGTCAGTTTGACGAGAGAGTTGCGTTTAATCCCCACCCGTGTAGCTGCATGCAGTAGGACTCAGCCTGGCTTTTCTCCCCAGACCAGGCTGCGGTCTTTCCGTGCGTGTGTGCTTCCATCATTAAACGCTCTGCTTTCTCCTTGGAGAGCGCGAACACTTTTTGCAGAACCTTAGATACGTACTCCATCGTGTTTACTGGGTCATCCCACAAGAGCACATCCCATGGCGTTGCCACGTCGGATTCTGTGATGGATAGAGTGTCTGTGGCTGCATTGGACATGTTTCTATAGTGCCCTGCTAGTGCGTTTAGAGCACGCTCCCGCGTGCTTAGTTCCAGTTTCCGGGCACCTTTTATTTGAGAAAACCAGGGAGGAACTCATGGATATAGACGCATCGTTCTCAGAAATCGCTGCACAGCTTCGAGAAGAAGGGGTAGGAGACTCCCAGGACCCCTTCCGTACCGTAGATGGGCGCATAGTTCTTGAGCTATCGCCTGAAGTACAGAAAGTACTTACAAGAGTGTTTGAGGACTTTCTAGCAGTCCTGGTGGATGACGATCCGATCGGACGAGTACTTAGAAAAAACCCACACGAGGACGAGATGGACAGCGCCGCATGGGAGCTACTAGCTAACGACGCCATCTCTAAAGACCGTGTCAAGCGCTGCGCGCGCGTTATCGAGAACCTCTCTGAAGGATCGATGGATACAGCTGACGTGGAAGCTTGGCTCATGTCGTGTAACGACGTCAGGTTGCTTTTGTGCGGAAATGACCCTACGCCTGAGATTGTTGCGGAAGTAAGTGCAGACGAGGGGACGATAGGTTCGATTTACGCCTTGATGAGTGCAGTCATGCACGAACTTCTACGCGTTTGGTGAAGACGCGCGCTGTACAGCAGCCGTAAACGCTACAGGCAGGAAGCTGCTGTTACAGCGTCACTTGGACCCATGTACTGAAGCATCCTGACAGCTACTTTGGCCTGGTAGCGATCCAGTTTGAGCGCTAAGTCGTCTACTATCGAAAAGACACTTAACGGGACAACAGAGCCGCATGTAGCTAGCGCTGTACCTAGTACGCAGTAGTCGTCACCGTGCGTCTCTACTTGAACCTGCATGCGTGTCATACTCGCGCTGAACTGACCAGGCAGACTTGTAGATGACCACCAAATTCGTGAAGACTTCGGAAGGTCTTGACACAACAGTGCGGCTTGTAACCAGCAGCGTGAAATGGACGGGAAGCGTGAGTCTGACAAAGGACCTAGTGTGAATAGTCCGGAACTGTAAAACCCTACTAGGGCAAGGTTACTCACGTCGGATGCCTCCATGCCTCGCAGAAGTTCAAGTGTTACGGCGTGGTGGCGCGCAAAGGCGAGAACATACACGGACGAGGGGACCCGTGAAGAGATTGTCTCGTGTATCACTTGTAGGTCCGCAGACGTAGTTGCCGATTTAGCTAGCGCTGCCGTCCATACGGGGCGTAGTGAATCGTCAAGCGCAGTAGCAATACGCTCAGCCGCGAGCTGTATGGTGGCGCGCCCTAGTGACGAATGACGTGTAGCAGCGTGCTCGAGTGCCCAAAAGGTGTGGTCTGCCGGAGCTCTACGCAGGACCTCAGCCGTGTGTGTGTCATTGCGGAGCCAAGTTCGCGACGGACCAAGGACTCGTATTGTCTCGTCTAGATCACGCTGCCTCATAACCACACAGTCATGCGCGAACCCTGACATGGCCAGGGTTCAAGACCGTTGCTTTGGTCATTAACGCATCGACAGTAGACAGAGTCGCAGCACTTGCCGTGACGTCCAAACCACCCAGAGATGTTTTCGAACTTCTCTAAACCCCAGCCAAGCTGGAGAAAGGACATTAAAATGTCCAACCAATACCAAATCACAAGTTCACGTTTTCGTCGGGAAGCCGATGTTGACTTAGTAGCCATGATCGAAGATCGTGATGGTTACATCACTCACTTCGTAAATGACTCAACCCCAGAATCTGCTCTCATGCAGAAGTTTGAAGACGAAACAGCTTTGGCTGTCGAGATCGCAAACGAAGCAAAGGCCCAGAACGCCGCGCTTGCAGCACTGCTTGTCGAGGAAATGAGCTTGCCAGCTAACACTGGTACAAAGCGCATCGGTCGTGCAAACGCACGCGCCCTTGACACTTTGCTCGACGAAGTTGCAACGCTTGACCGCGCTGCGGCACGCAAGGGCAAAAAAGCCGACAAGGCCCGTGCTGCACGTCGTGCTGCTTACGTCCAGATCGACGCCCTTATCGGCCAGATCTTGATGAACGGCATGCCAAGCTACATGACGCCCCGTCAGTCAAAGGCTCTAGCAGTCTTTAACGAACGTGCTTCACACGCTGAAGGCAAGGCTGCCTACGAAGCTATTAAGGCACGCGGAGCGAAAGCACCTCGCGCTAACAAGCCTCAAAACCGCAAGGTTGGGACACTGCCTCAAGTTCGGGTTCGCCTGAGCAACGGAACAATCGTCCCGGGAAAGCGCGTCGGAAAACACGCTGTACCCGCCTGACCGAGACCGAAATGTGAGAGTGCTTTAAAAACACTCTCGCCTTCGACTCTCGTTAGACTGGATCTCTCGCTTATCAAGCTTGAGATCCGGTTCTATATACACAACACTTCTTTTTGACTAGTTGCTTTCTAGCGAGAGGCCTTCTCAGCGGGACAACACTCGGACTCCTGATATACGGAAGTACATCCGCACTGTCTATTTTGTGACTGACCGCAACTGGATAAATTCCCGAGAGACCGACACTTACACCTACGATCCAGGTCTAGGTAACACCGCAGCCTGTAAGTCAAGTATCACGTACTTAGATGGCGACGCAGGTGTGCTCCTATATCGAGGTTATCCTATCGAGGAAGTCGCGAGCCAGCTGTCCTACATGGAGGCTGCGTACTTAGTTCTTTTTGGTGAAGTACCCAACTCTGAACAGTTATCAACATTCGAAAAAGACACTAGTAACGCGGTAGGAAATCTCAACGTTGATTTCTACTCAACGCTTGTTGGTCTCTTTTCTAACTCGCACCCAATGCTTTTTCTTCACGCTGCAGTGCAGACACTTCCTATATCTGATGGTGGGTTCTTGGAGAACGCGCCTTTGTTTATCGGAGCACTCCCAGTGTTGTCCGCTATGCACGCGCGCACTGCTGCAGGGCTAGAGCCGGTCGCGTGGCGTCTAGACCTACCATTCACCGAGCGTTTATTCCACGCACGTTTTGGTTTTGAAAGCAC
>Ga0102917_1000241_pt1 | contig 17834 bp, 14 predicted proteins | sample Colrivmet1562A02_FD_78201 | JGI IMG/M metagenome (GOLD analysis project Ga0102917, IMG submission 78201) | Estuarine microbial communities from the Columbia River estuary - metaG 1562A-02 | ecosystem: Environmental > Aquatic > Marine > Intertidal zone > Estuary | place: USA: Columbia River...
GCTGCAGCCAACGTCAGTCGGTGTAGCCCGGTTAGCTCGTCCATCTCCATGTTCGTTGAGTAACCACCAGCGAGAACCCACGCGACAGGTACGCCGTGAGAGGCAGCCCAGGAGAACACTAGTTCTTCGCGCCGTGCGAGCATCTCGGTTGTCACACCAAACACACCACCAGCACTTTCGTGTGGATCCATACCTGCGTTGTACAGCATAACGTCAATAGACGCAGGCGACGCGACACGACTCAGTGATTTCTCTACGTCATCTAAATAAGTATCAGCACCGCTCATCACGAGTTCAGCACCGGCAATCCCAGAGTATGTGTCGTACGAAATGACAGAGACATCGAGTTGCTCAAACAACCCACCGATACCTTGCTTTATGTAAGCAGCAGTTCCACCTCCCGCGTGGGCGTCCAGATCTAAGCTCAGGACACGTCCCGCACCAGACGAAAACGCAGCACGAGCTCCGAGAGCTAATCCGTTGATAGTACAAAACCCACTGCCACTACCTGGCCGTGCGTGATGCAATCCACTTGAGAGCGAGCCTGAGTTAAGTCTATCCGTGAGCGCTGTCATGGTTGCTGCCACAACACCACCAGAGGAGCTACGCACAGCAGAAAGGAGCTTTTCGTCCCAACCGATGTCGTTGCTTTCGGCAAGCGCGCGTGGACAACCAGTAACTAAAGCGTCAATGTACTCATTATCCAGCACGTCAGCCAGAGAGCTCAAGCTAGCGATCTCTGGTTCTATTAACTCGACTCCGTTTATAGGGTTGGCAATGAGAGAGTGTGCTACATGTTCTGATTTACGAGTTGTGTCCCAAGCTACGGACGTGTCGCAGTACGATCTCGAGTAGAAGACTTTCACTACCAGGACCGTGCGTTTGCAATGCGGGAAATGACCCAGTTGGTATCTATAGGGTGTGATCGCATCCAGTCTGACACTTCACGGTGTTCTGCGTTAGCTTGACGCGCTGTTGCACCAGAAGTTCGGTGCCACCACGCGAGTGCATCAGGTGCATATATGAGCGCCGCAATAGGTCTAGCAGTGCGGATAGCCGAGAGGGACTCCACAGGGCTGTAACCAAGAGCGAGCATGATCGCAAACGTCAAAGAAGGTGCGCGATTTACTCCCATGTGGCAATGCACAAAGACTTTACGCCCTTCTTTACTTAACGCAGAGACCGCTGCTGTCACTCCACTTTCAAACCAGGCGTCAGGACGTGCATAACCGTCATCGTCTGTTGCTATATGGTGGTAAGTGATGTTCGCCTGCAGTCTGCTGACGAGGTCTTCGTCGGACGCTTCCGCCCGTACGTCGATGATGTCTGTAACGCCTAGTTCAACTAGATGTGATAGCTGCTCGGAGAAAACCGCGAAAGAAGAGCTATCTAGGTCTCCAGAAACAAGCAGGTTAGGGGTAGCAAAACACACAGTACGCCACCAATCTTCAGGAGATGACGGCCTGCCCAATGGCAAAGAGCCACCACTGACGTGAGTGTGTTTAATGGGCGTAGGTGTGATGTCGCGTGTTGTTCTCATGCCTTATAGACGTCCGGAAACAACGATGTGACACAGTTTCGCGGCAAGCTCTGCCAGCTAAGGATGCCTACTTAGGGTTGGCTTCAAGCCACTCGAGCACAACGTCGCCGTGACATGCACGAGGCGCGCACCAGCAGCCTAGATCTCTCCCGCGCACTTCCTCTAGTGCATCAAGAAATCCCGGGTCAGCCAATTGTTCGTTAAACCATGCACGGTACTTCTCAATAACCAACGCTCTGGCAACCTCGTCCTTTGGGTCTTTCAGAGTAAAAGGGTTCCCCAGTTTAGAAGGCCTGCCGATATAGACAAAGCTGTCTTTAGGAGCTTTTTTACAATGCACTACAACAGCTTTTGACTTTTTTACCATGTTCTTATAGTGCATGAAAAACAGAAGGAAGCACACGTTGTCGGCTTGCCGCGCAGTGAAGTATCAAGACATAGATCGCGAGTAATCTGAGAGATCTCTAAGGAATAAGTCCTGTTGTGGGTGCAACAGGGTGGACAGGAGTCCTTGTGGCTGAAGTATTGCTACTTTAGTTTTGTACGCAGCCACCGTGTGTGTAATAAACACCACGAGGATTGCGCAACGTTTTCTTGCCTTTTTGATAGCTCATCCCGTACTCTAGTGAGCCGGTTGATTTGCACTTTGAGCACCAGTGCATGTCTGCAGTGGATGCGTAAGCCACAATGGGTATCATCACGGCAAATATTGTGATCAAAATTGTTTGCATGTGTCGAATTCCTTTCTTTAACACAGTGGTCTAGACCATCGGCGTGCTAGGACCCTAGGCAAGACACCAAATCCCGCTCCAGCTGACGCGATCAGGAGTGGTTACGTGAAAAATAGTCTCAGAGACGCCGCATCGTCACGCTTTCCGCAAAAGCTCGACCACGGCCCTGTTTGCAACTCTTATTAATAAGCCTTTTCGCGTGCTTTTGATACTACTCCTAGCACCATGTGTGTAATGAAGTTTCCACTAGCCGCCGTGTCTGTCATGGCGCTCACCGTTATCACTAGCTCCCCAGTAGCGGCTGCTCCTATCTCCAAGACAGATGCAGCGCAAACGACGCAGGTAGTAGTGGAGTTCAGCTCAACTACGCTGAGTACTGCTTCTTTAGGTGGAGCTACTAATGCAGGAGCGAACTACGAAAGTTCCGTAGGTCCCAAAACAAGAGTTTACGAAGTAGCAGGAACCCCAGGTTCTCTCGAACTTGCTCAAAACATCACAAAACTCAAATCTGTTGTAGGCGTGGTCTCTGTAGAGCTAGACGGCAGGATGTATCCGATGACAGCTCCTGACGATCCACTTTTAGCGGATCAATGGGCTCTAGACGATGGCTACGGAGTCGACGCAGTGGCTTCTTGGCAGTTTTCGCAGGGTGAAGGAGTGCGCGTTGCGGTAGTAGACACAGGCATCGTGTCACACGAGGATTTGACTACTAATGTAGTAGGCGGCTATGATTTTATTAGCGACGCCACCACGGCTAACGACGGTAATGGTCGTGACAGCGACCCAACCGATACGGGTGACTGGGCCACAAACGAAGTATGTGGTTACACAAGCAACTCTTCGTGGCACGGGACTCACGTAGCAGGAATCATTGCAGCTGTAGGCAACAACGGGATCGGTGTCAGCGGTGTTGCCCCTAAGGCAACAATCGTACCGATACGCGCCCTTGGTCGTTGTGGTGGTAGTACGTCCGACGTCTTTGCAGGTGCAAGGTGGGCGGCCGGGTTGAGCGTTTCTGGAATTCCAAACAATCCGTACCCAGCAAAGATTATAAATATGAGTCTCGGTTCTGTACAAGCATGCCCGTCATGGATGCAGTCAGTGATCAATGAGATAGCGTCTGTCGGAGTACTGATCGTGGTAGCGGCAGGTAACTCAAACCAAGACGCAGCAACCTTCGCGCCAGCTAGTTGCGACAACGTACTGACGGTAGCTTCAACAACAGCTCAAGGCGCACGTTCTTCTTTCTCGAACTACGGAGCATCTGTCGACATCGCAGCTCCTGGCAGTTCTGTGTTGAACACTGTTAATCTCGGGACTACCGTTGCTGCAGGTTCCGGATACGCATACATGAGCGGTACGTCAATGGCGTCCCCTCACGTCGCAGGAGTTGCGGCTCTTGTACTTGCCCTACAGCCCTCGCTATCGCTCGCTGACTTGCAGAGTCGTCTGCTAGATACAGCTACAGCTTTCGCTTCCTCACCAGGCTGCACTACTTGTGGCTCTGGTATTGTGAGCGCTTCAGGAGCACTCGCTGCGTCAGTCAGCACTCTCTTACCAGGTACGCCTACTGGGGTTGCTGCCACCCCAAACCAGACTGGTGTCAGGGTATCTTGGACAGCCCCCTCTTCAGTTGGCGGGTCTGCGGTGACGAGTTACGTTGTCAGCGGCGGGCCTGGTTGTGAGACGTCTGCGTTGTGGTGTGACATTACAGGGCTTACACCTGGCGTCGAGTACCAGTTCTCAGTGCTAGCCAAAAACTCTTACGGCTCGGGTCCTTCAAGCGCGATCGTTACAGCCGTGTTCGTAACAGTCCCAAGCGCCCCTCAGACGGTTGCTGCAACCCTCACTGACGAGCTAACAGCACAGGTCACATGGGCTGCGCCACTTACTAACGGAGGATCTGCAGTAACGAAGTACGTTGTTACTGGAAGCCCGAGTGGCACATGCGAAACCACATCGCTGATTTGCGTGTTCACAGGTCTTACTGTCGGAACTTCGTACTCGTTCCAAGTTGTAGCTGAAAACATTGCTGGTACAAGCCCGGCTGCTGCTAGCAACTCCGTGCAGACCGCGGCAGCTCCCGCGACCCCGATAGCGCTGAACATAGAGATATCAAGTCTCACGATGACCGCGACATGGTCGCAGGGACAAGGACCAGGGTTGAGTACGTACGACTACGTCATGTCCGTAACACCAGGAAATCACCGTTGTGAGACAACGAGCACAAGTTGTCAAATAACAGGCCTTTCTAGCGGGACTCAGTACGAGGTGTCACTCGTCGCGCGAGGACCTCAATCGACAACAAGTAGCGCGTTGTTGGCTCTCGCGAACACTCCCCCAGCTGCGCCGAACCTCCCTACAACCACCAGCCCTTCGGTACCGCCCACAACATCAACGCCGGATCCAACACCAGATCCTACACCAAGTCCGACTCCAGACCCAGCGCCAAACGCAGAAACAGTGACCACAACAACACCGGCGTTGCCGAGCACTACTGTTGCGCCTCCCCCAACAAGCGTCGCCACCACGACCACCCCTCCATCTTCAAAGCCATCGCCCGTGGTAGTAAAGCGCGCCTCAACCACACGCTTAAGCAAGATTATGCTCCCGCCACCTAAAGCAACAGCTAAATGGACAGTCACTGGGGGCTGCCGTATCACAGGCGTAAATCTGGTCGCACCTAAGACCGCAGGGACATGCAAATTGACTCTGCAAACAACCACAAACGGTGTGAAATCAACCCGTTCTCGCTTAATAACTATTACTGATGTCCCGACCGGCCCGCCTACTACAAAGCTCTCAGCTGTAGTAGTAAAGCGTTCCTCGACTACGCGCTTAAGTAGTATCATGCTCCCATCGCCAAAAGCAACAGCCAAATGGACGGTCACTGGAGGCTGCCGTATCTCAGGCGTAAACCTGGTCGCACCTAAGACCGCAGGGACATGCAAATTGACTCTGCAAACAACCACAAACGGTGTGAAATCAACCCGTTCAAGCGTGGTCACTGTCCAGTGATACGTACCTCCAATACTACGCAAGAACGCCTCGGCCTACTAGGGCCTGTACTAGCAAAGTATTGTAGAGCACTCAACTAGTTAGTCCTCGCGTCGCGCCCTGAATCAGCTACGTAAAACTACTGACTGCTATGCGCGCGCCGATGGTTTGTGAGGCAGTGGAAAGGAAAATATATGACTACTTTGGCAATTGCCACAGAGATCGACCCCAACATGCAGTCGGACGAGTTTTACTTCCAATTAAACTTTGAACAGTTCCTAATGGAAGACATAGCTAAAGCAGAGATGGCTTTAGTACATCCTGTAACGTCCCACACGGCTCTGCACCATTTTGATATGGCGACAGATTTTTGGAGCGATATGGTTCAACAAGCGTACGGTCAACGGCATCCAGACGATCGTCTAGAGAAGTTAATCGCCAAACTAGCGAAGCTGATCAGCATGGTTGAAGACCGTTCTGCTGCCTTAAGAGAAGACGATAAAGTTCTGGCCTCCGCTTGGTCTCAAGCAGCTCAGACGTATCTCTCTTTGTCTGGCCGCAACATCGGGTATAACGACCGTGTTGTGCTACTTCAGTCTTCACGGGAACCAGCAGTCGAGTTTGGGATCGCTCTTCTTTTAGAGCAGTCACTTGTTCGACGAACTCGTAACGGAACTCGTCTGTACAAGATCCCAATGTGGCTTGCCGAGCTTGTTGATAATACTCATCAAGAACCTCGGTATACGACGTTTGACTCTCAGGTAATAGAAATAGTTCCATTACCCCGAGCCGATAACGAGGCTCAGCTTCTTTACGCTATGGTCGAAACCATGACTCTCAGCCGTGCAGCAAAAGCTGTTCGACTGTTGTCTCACACCTGATTTACTTCAGGTGTCGTATACGGCAATATAAAATTTCATAGTTCGCCTCTCAGACCGTCGTTGTACGTGGCGACACTGAGAACATGGGTATATTTTCACGCATCGTACATACTGTCTCTGGCGGAGATTTCAGAATGAGCATCAAAGACCCGAGCCAGGTCGACAAAAATGCAGACAGGTTTACAGCAGTAGTGGAAGCTTCGAACCACTCAGAACAGCCCATTGTCTTGTCGGGCGAAGCTCGGTACGTACTGAAAGCAGTATACAAAGACAACGACAACGACAGTTCGCGCAGCAGTTCAAGAAGTAAAGAGATATCAAAGGGCCCGGTAACTATCTCTGATGAGTTAATCACCATTGAACCTGGTGCGACTATTGAATACACCGCTGAGATCGTCTTCGCTAGTGGTGAGTCCGTATCGGACGTACTCGATGAACACACAGACCAGCTACCAGAGTTCATGCAGACCGCCATACGCATCGCAGGAAAACTTGGGGAGATGTCCAGTCGGCCCGATTACTATGACCTCTCGATCACTGTTTTTCTAGAAAATGGCGAGAAACTTGAGGCCGACTCGAAAAGGATCCGCTGCGGGTCTGGTATGGGGTTTAGTATTGGCTAACTAGCCAGCAGTCTTTAGTTAGAGATGTACTTTTTTAGACCCAGGTAACGCCCTAAAAACGGGTGGAGTACCATGTGCACCGTTTCCACCCTCTTTTGAATAAGCCACGTAGGGCTGACATCGGGTAGAGATCCATAACGGCCACAGCTCTGTCCAAGACGACCAACGTACGCGCCTGCGGCACAGTTACTAGTGACAGCACATGACATGTCCCGAGACGCAAAAATGCCCCGGATTTCTCCAGGGCATTTTCACGCTAGTTCGCTGTTTTGTTACAACGCGGCGATGTCAATACCTGCTGGCAACAGCACCTTGTCAATGACGTGGATCACGCCGTTTGACGCAGGTACGTCTGGGGTGGTGATCTTCGCATCGTTGACCATGATACCGCCTGTTGTCGAAAAGGCGAGCTCTGATCCTTCAACGCTTGGAACAACACCGTCTTTGACGTCAGATGACAATACTTTTCCAGACACCACGTGGTACGTGAGAATCTGGGCAAGAATCGTTTTGTTCTCTGGCTTCAAGAGCTTCTCTAGAAGACCTGCTGGGAGTGCAGCGAAAGCTTCTTCTGAAGGAGCGAAAACCGTGAAAGGTCCTCCTTCAGAAAGAGTACCTGCGAGACCAGACACTTGAATTGCAGCGATCAAGGTACTGAATGATCCGCTTGCGGCAGCAACTTCGACAACGGAGCCAAGGGCTGCGGCTGCGGCAGTGGTTTCAGGGGCGGTTGTGTCTGTCGTGGCGGGTGCAACGGTAGTGGCCATCGTCGTCTCTGGTGTCATCTCGGTGTTATCCGAACTGCATGCACCGAGTGCGAGTACTGAAGTGGCGGCTAGGACTGCAATCAACTTAGATTTCATTGTTATATCTCCATAATGGTAAGGGTGGCTTCGGGACTTGCTGATACCACGACGAATACAGTGCCGCTTAACACGAAACAGGCAAGACTGTGACGAGCCACACAGAACAGACGGGCTAAGGCCTATCAGGAGAGCCCGAAAAGAGTGCATAGATCGAGGGAAAGCGCAGAATGGCTAGTCTCTTCACGGACTACGAGACGTCCCGCCTAGTGTTCTACAAGCCTTACGCCGCGTAGAAATAGCACCTTAAAAACGGGTGGAGTACCGCGTGCACGCTACGCACCCTCTTTTATAAAGTAGCTCTATGTCTAGAGCTCGTCAGAGACATCGAAATGGCGTAGCGCTGTTTTAGATTCATGCCGAGAGCGTCGGCGCTCTTCCTTACGCAGATCATGGCCCGTGCAGAGACGACATCCGCAGGCTTTAGCAAGAACCTCATCTGCAGGTACGTAGCGGCACACACTCTGTGCGACACCGTTTGCTTTGAGTCCCGCAATGAATTCTTCTATGGAAGGGAGATCGCACTCTTGAAACCGGTGGTCGTGACGTTCTCGCCGCAGATTTTCGTCGTGAAGCAACGCCCAGCAAGGTTGATGGGGTAAGGATTTCGACATGATTGCCTCCGTACGTGTTGTGTCTCGCAGGAAAACCCTGCACCAGAAATCGCAGCCTCTGTCTAACTAACTGTGAGAACTAGTTACGAAATACAGTGCTCGGCACGCACAACTACGCCATGCATGTTGTTCGCTAAACAGGGTGGAGTACCGCGTGCACGCTACGCACCCACTTTAGGACCGCTACTGCTTCAGCTGTGTTCGAGATAGCCAAGATGAGGCGTCGTTGAACCGACTGGCTCATGTTTTTATTCACGAAGAAGACGCACTGCGGCACGACGGTTAAATAAAGGTCTCTGCCGTGTCTCCTCCGAACAGTAAAAAACATGAAAAAACCCTTCAGCGTGGCCAAAGTTTTGGCTGCAGCCGCAACATTAGTTTTACTCACGTCCGGATGTATGCAATCAGAGACTGGCATCACAGTCAACGAAGACGGCAGTGCTGACATAAAGTGGCGCGTAGTCGTGTCCATGGATGCCGTCGCCGCTATGTCGTCTGGATTCCAACCAGCGTCTGATGTCAACGATTCGGGTATGTACCTTCGATTAACCGTCGAAGGTTCTTCTACTGGTATGAGCTACAGCAGTACACCATGCGATGACCCATCTGGAGCTCCGGAAACATCCTCTCCTGAGGCTGTAACAACTTGCATACCACCAGGTGGTGCTATACCGACGACCGTTCCGCTCAGCAAAGAGGACTTGTGCGCTAAGACCAGGGAGGATGAAGCGGACGATATGGCCGCTATTCAGGCGGAAGGCTTCGTCGTCACTGAGGTTTTAGACGACAAGTGGTGCGGATGGGAGATCACGGGTACTGCTAAGAGCGCTCAAGAGCTCACCGCAGATCTGGCTGGCCTTAACGGTGTGATGGACGACGAAGAGGGAGACGCCCCGCCGGCTGCCGACCAATCCTCGCTCACAAAAGACGCTGCTGGTGGCTGGTCCCTCTTACTGAAAGACCCGCTCGATTGTGCTTCAAAGGAAGAAAACTCAGATACTGCTGGAATGGAAGCGATGTTTGGGCCCATGATGAGCGATTTCAAGATGACGTATAACGTTAAACTCCCAGGTGTGCCGGGCACGAACAACGCGACGAGCGTGAGTGGTAACACGTTCACCTGGACGTACTCCTACGCAGAGATGACCAAGTTCTGCGCACAACCAGACCGTGACTTCCGCGCCCTAACAACCCCGGGGACTGTAGCGGCACCTGTGGAAGGCGAGACTAAAGACGCAGCTCTCACGGCTGCGCCTGCAGGAGGCTCAGACGGTGGTGGCTCTACCCTCAAGATCCTCCTCAGTGTTGCAGCTCTCGCTGCTGCAGGAGCTGGCGGCTTTGTCTTAAAGCGACGCCGCGACTACGGCTACACAGAAGCCGTCACCCAGACTTCAGTCGCACCTGTGCAGATAGCTCCAGTCTGGGACGCAGCAGCAAACGCTTGGGCAGCAACTGGGCCTGATGGTATCGCGTACTTGTACGACCAGCAGACTAGCCAGTGGGTCCCCCGCCGTTAATAACCTAGCGCGCCTCGCTGCTAACCTAGAGTAAAGCAGTAAGGTGCGCCTTGGTCACTTGGTATAAAACGATCTCTCTTCTAATTATTAGGAGAGAGATCGGATAGTTGTTGCTTTTCAAAGAAGTGAAACTAGTCGATGCACTTCTTGAAGTGATAGCTCGTCAAAAGAAGGTGAGTTCATGAGCTGCACTGCTGCGTCAGCCACAGGCCAGTCTAACGGCTGCGAGTACTTGCTGCTGTTGTCAAACGGACCTGAGTGTCGCGATGCAAGCATCTCGTAAACCCAAAGTGGCGCAACTAATGTTTCCTCACCACGTTGTTCCCGGAAAGGCACAACGTACGATTTGTGCAGTATTCGATACACATCGCGTAGTGACGGCCCCTCAGCGAGAAACATCACTTTGTCTAGCGAGGGCTGATTGCTAGGGAAGAGCCTTTGATACTCAGCAAGTGTTATCTCTCGGGCTTCTTGAACAAGGCTGTCGCTAAACGTCCTTGTTAATGCAAAAGTCACTTGATTGCAGAGAGACGCGGCTTCGAGTAGGAACTCTTCGCGTGCTGCGTCTTCGACCGTATCTGGGTACTCAGTGTAGAGATGATCAACAATCAGAGAGCTCACGCCCTCAGCGTCAGTGATCTCTTGACACGTAGGGTTCTTGTTAGCGAGGTACCTGTTGAGAAGCGGCATGAGATTTTCTAGTTCGTAACCAGGATCACCATTTTTGCGTTCTTTTTTCAGGTGTTCTGCTACTAGTTCTATAGCACGTAAGTCGCGCATGTTGTTCTCCTTAATGGTTTGGGGCGTTTAGTACGCATCTACCACAGTCACCGCCAGTGGTCTCTACACAAAAGTTTTACCGCTGGAGGCCTCTAATAAGCCCTGCTCCTGCCAAATCTAGTGGCAAACCAGCGTGGCACTGCCTTTTACGGACACGCGCACATCCTTGACGTAAGGCACCTCGTGGCACACATTACGTGGCATGTCTAAACCACTACTTTTGAGCGCAACGGCCATGGCTCTTCTTTTGGTTGCAGGGTGTGCCAGTACGGACGAAAACCCCACTGCTTCACGCACTACAACGTCAGCCCCGGCTAAGAGCGTCATCACGGAGCTACCAGAGATATCTGTCTCAGCTAAAGACGGTCTCGACGTTGCTGTCGTGGTGTCTATTGAGTCAGCATCCCCGTTGAACTTGGAAGCTCGGTCCTTTCTATATGACACAGACGCAGTTAAAGACATTGTATCAAATTACGCTTCTGACGTATCGTCCCTTACGGTCTCTGCCAACCGCACGGAGCTTGCTGACCTCATCGAGAAAGCACTCAGAGTTGAAGACGGATTTGAAGACGTTCAAGTACGCATCACAAGCGTGATAATCCAGAACGTTTAGGACTTAAAAGTCTCATGGGAAAGCGCGCACAGACCATGAAGCGCCACCCTGCTCGAGACACGAACCACTCTACGCTAGGAGAAGATGCTGACGTACTCGCTCAACTCCGTCATGCGCGGGACTGCTCTGCTACCTGTCAAGAAGTAAGCACACCTGACGTAGCACACCTAGATAAGTGCGGGGCCCTTGCTTTAGAGATACTCGATCTTCTGATAGACGTCCAACGCTTATACGGAGAGTACAATTACTCCACCAACTCCGCAATCAGAGAGATCTTGGAGACTGCTTCTTACACAGATCTGCGTGCAGCACCCGACAATCTTGCTCGCTACTTGAAGTCGCATTACTCAGATACTTTAGTCGTAGAGAGTGCGACAGATCTCGCTATGAAAGAGTACCGCACCAAAATAGGATTTCGTTTAAACAAGGAGATGGTCTGTTACACATGGAGAGGGTCAGCACAACAGCTGCGATACGACGTTCTTCTACTCGCGCACACACTCTCTGAGCACGCCCAGTATCCAAGCCTCGAACAGTCCGTAGCATGTAGCCCGATGTGGCTATATACGTTGCTCAAAAAACGTACCATCTCGACGTTTGTGTTGGGCCCGCCGATTCCTGCCCCCAAAAACGGAGCGACGCTGGCGTTGATAGGGGCCCCTTGTTTTGAACACTACTCACTTGATGAAAGAGTGAAGATCGTCGAAGCGCTCGGGACGCAGCCTCGCCAGAGGATCAAAGACAGACTCAAGCGAACCACTGTCCGCCCATAGACGTGCCTACGTGTTGAAGCCGCGGACGGTATTAGCCATGCGTCTTGCCTTAAAATATACAGCTGCAGCACTAGCGTGTCTGTTGTGCGTGTCTTGTACGTCGTCAGCTGTCAGCGAACCACAGCGCGCCGCAGAGTCCCTCGTGAGCGTCGCGGCTAGAAGCATCGACGCTCAGATCAAGACGCAAGAAGCGCTAGGTCTCGCTGCGCCTGGAAGTAGCACTCTTTTTACTTTGATGGCATCTTCTGGTGACATGCCTGCTGGCGTCGCTGTACGTATCAAGTCCGCAGTAGCACCATCGGCAGCGCTCGTCTGGGACGGTACGGCGTCTTTCGCTACTGGACAGTTCGCTCCTGTAGTCACGCAGTACGAAGTGTCACAAAACGGCTCTTCTATCTGTGTCACGCTCACCCCAGGGTCCCCTTCTTCGTTCGGAGAACCTGTCGCAGGCGAGCACGCTTGCAGCTCCTGGTAGAGCAGTACCTCACCTAGGAGCACAAACAGCAAGCGCGTCCTAGTACCTCAAGGACCATATAGTTATGACGTACCGACAGCTCAACTTGAACAAGAAGGACGGTACTGGTCGTCAAGCGTTCACTTTGGTTGAGTTGATTGTTGTGATCGTTGTCCTGGGTATCTTGTCAGGGATCGCGATGATGGGGTACAAAGTAGTTGTAGATAAATCAAACGATGCCAAGCAGGCTTCCACTATAACTCAGGTGCTGAAAGAAGCTAAAGCTCTATACGCGCAGGTCAGCCCGTCTGACTCGTCTTATACCTGGGAGCAAGCCATTCAAGACGCTGTAGCGGATCTCCCGACATACACAGCGATGTCTTCTATGGACGGCGTCTTCGCTTCTGCCGGTAGCAATGGTTGGACAGTGCGGGTAGACAGCGGTGACAATATTTACTCGGCGTCAGCTAACGACATCGTGGTAAAAGTAGTATCAGGTACTGCCTACACAGCCTCTGCGCTATCTGCGTCAAAGGGTGTGTTCGGAATGGTTTCGCAGTACACCTCTCCATTCGTCTGGGTTGCTGCTTGTTCAGCATCATCATGCGACGCAACTAGCGCCTCTGCAGGACCGCCATCTAGTGGGTCGTACGACGCGGGCGCGACCGTTACCACGACCTCTGTGCCTGCTACAACGAGTACGACTAGTACAACAACCAGCACAACTACCACTACTACTACAACTACAACTATCCCGACCGGCTCCACCGCCCCGATCGGCGCTCTTGTTTGGTATACCGGTTCCACTGCACCGTCTGGATGGGTTAAAGCAGATGGCGCGGCGCTTTCACGTTCCACTTACTCTGCAGCATTTGCGGCAATGTCGACTACATACGGTGCAGGTGACGGTTCTACTACCTTCAACGTACCTGACGCCACAGGTCGTGCGCTAGTAGGGAAGGATTCTACTCAGTCAGAATTCGACACTCTCGGAGAGACTGGCGGATCAAGCTCGGTCACACTGACCACTGCGAACCTGCCAGCTCACGACCACTCGTTCTCAGTGTCGATTACAGCAAACACGTCAGAGTACGCGACTACTTCATTTATGCGCCTCGTCGGCGTCTCTGGTACGAGTTCCTATTTTAACCATATGCCAGGATATGCAGGTGGCGGTTACGCCGACTACGGCGATACGCAGTTTCCTCAACACTTCCACCCTTGGTCTGCCTCTGCATCTAGTACGACGTCCTCGACAGGCTCATCGGGAGCGCACAACAATCTACAGCCGTACATAGCGCTCACCCCTCTCGTATCTGTCAGTCAAACAGCAGTCCTACAGCCAGGCATGGTGCTGGCTAGCAGTGACTCTGGTTCTGTCCCGTCTGGATGGTCTCTCGCTGACGGATCAGCTATATCACGCACAACTAACTCGGCTTTGTTCGCGATCTCATCTACTTCTTTTGGTTCCGGAGACGGCTCAACTACCTTCAACTCACCAAACCTTAAAGGACGCACACCTGTTGGTGTGAGTTCGTCGCAAACGGCGTTCGACACTCTTGGCGAGACAGGTGGCGCAAAGTCGCACACATTAGTGAGCGCGGAGATGCCTTCACACAACCACAACATCTCACTAACAGCTTCTGGTAACACTTCAGAAACCCCGCGCAGTTCGTCAATGCGTTCTGTAGCCCAGGTTGGGACTTGGATGAATTCGACGCACATGGTTGGCTGGGACGGCGGCGGTTACGCTGACTCAAGTGGCCCCTTCCCTCAACACGCGCACTCAATCAACGTCACAACGTCAGCCACGTCGGGGAACACGGGCGGTTCTACTTCCCACAATGAACTTCAACCGTATAAAACAGTACGGTATCTTGTAGCAACATCAAGTGCTCCGCTTCTATCATCGGGCATGCTTTTGAACGTAGCTTCTAGCGCCTCGACACCAGCTGCTTACTCTACGGATATGACAGGCAGGGTCGGGGTAGGTGTTGACTCTACTCAGACAGAGTTTGACTTACTCGGAGAAACTGGTGGGACCAAGACCGAGTCATTGACGATCGCGCAGATGCCAACGCACAGCCACTCTGCAAGCTTGAATTTTACAGGAAGCACCTCAGAGTCCGCCACAGCTTCGTGGAACCGCATCACCCAACAGCCTGGCGTCAACCAGTGCTGCGACCACCGCCCAGGGTACTCCCCTGGTTATTACGAGGATTACAGCGGCGCATTCCCGCAGCACTACCACGCAATCACCATTAGTGCCGCAGGCTCGACTTCCCCAGCTGTTGGCTCTGGAACTGCTCATCAGAACCTCCAGCCGTACTTAGTCACGCAGGTCTGGAGTTACTCAGGATCTGGGTCAACATCTGCGTCTTCCTATTTTGCGGCAGCTTCAGGGAGAAGCGACGGCTCACAAAGCCCGCCCTACGGCCCGCTCGTCATCGCAGCGTCAGCCTTCGCGTGGATCTCGATCAAGAAGCGCCCGCGCGCAATTCCTGGCACCATCTACGCCGCCTAGACGTAAGTCGATTACATATAACGCCCAATCGAATGGCATTGCCGTTTGCAAAGTAGATACACCCCGGCACATTACTGACAATCACCGACAATAGTGGTGTGGTCCAAATCGTGAGCAAATCCCTAACTAGCAACTGTAGCGATCTAGTCGTGATGCTTACACGAAGTAGCGCGCGATGACTCCCACAAAAGGCGATATCATGGTCTTGCCGCAACACGGGTTGTGCGTAGTCGTAGGGCGACGAAGAGTCAGCGACGGATCCTCGCGTGTGGAACACCTGATCCTCAACGTGCTGTCTTACGAACAAGTTATTACGCTGCCCGTTACAAAGCTCGCAGAACGCGGACTCCGAGCACCGATGTCACTAGATGACTTTGATGCTGTGCTTGCGGTGTTGTCGCAACAGAACAAACGTGTATCGACGATGTGGTCAAGGCGCTTCAAGCGCAATCAGGCATTGCTAAACAGTGGCGCGATTTTAGAAGTAGCAGCCGTTGTTCGCAACATTTCAGATTGGTCACAAAAAACCCCGCTCTCGTCTGCAGAACAGACGATGTACGACAGGGCTTACACTAATTTGATAGCCGAGATGAAACACGCTGCTGCAGACTTTGACATAGACGTTGCTGGCTTGGTCGCTAACGCGTTGCTCTCTTCTCGTTGAACACGCATTGGCACTCCTTCTACGCTCTCACCTGGTGTGCCGTTAAAACGATCCCACCCAAAACACAAGAGTGTTTTTAAAGAACAAATATCTGTACTCCGTGCGCTGTCTTGTCTAGTAGAGCACAGTGTCTTTTGTGCGTAACTTTGACAAACCAGTTGTACTTCTAGACCAAGACGGTCCTCTTGCAGATTTTGATGCAGCAATAGATGAGATACTTACTTCCCTAGGCCTGGACCCTGTAACCCTGCACCGCACCACGTGGCACACCTCAGAAGACATTGAACGCTGTTACGGCTTCGAAGCAGCCCGCGCGGTACAAGACGCCGTACACGCAGATGGGTTCTTTCGAACACTGCCCGTTAAAGCCGGATCTGTAACTGCTGTACGTGCGCTCGAGCAGGCGGGATGTGAGGTGTTTGTATGCACCGCACCGAGTCTGCGTAACTCATCATGCGCCTCGGACAAGATGCTCTGGATAGCCGAGCACTTCCCTTCACTGCGCCGCAAGGTAGTTGTATCTAAGGATAAAACACTCGTTCGCGGGCATGTGCTGATAGACGATAAACCTGAAGTCTCAGGAGCCTTAACGCCAGTATGGCAGCATGTGTTGTTCGAAACTCCCGGTAACGCTCATGTGGCAGCTGATGTCTCATTGTCGTCGTGGGACGAAGTTGAGTGGTTAGTAGACCATGTGTTTGTACTTCAAACCCATAGCTGATCTATAACTTATCTACAGCTCAGACGTGAGCAGGCGCGCCTGAAATTGGCGCCAACTTCTGGCAGCTGTTTCGCGAGATCGGCTTTTAAGCAGAACAGGGACAACCCTGCGTTTGACAGCAATCAGTATCGCACTGACAGGTACCATCTGCACACAAGCAGCTGCCTGTCGCCATGCAGTCGAGAATACAGCAACACGAGAATAGTGGTGTTTCGTCCATATCATTCACTATGCGTCACGCCTCAGCACTCGCCTGGGTTGTCAAGCGTGCGTCAACGCCTTTTCCTGGCACTATTTTCAGTGTCTTGCACGGTTTGCGTCTACGACCAGAAAGAAGGATTGTATGAGTGACATTGAAAGTTTCGCGGCTACGCCACTGACTTCGTCAGCTCCCTTTAGTGAAAGTCAGCACCAAGCAATCAAGTCTCAGCCCACGCACCAGCAGGTGGTCTCGTGAGAGATCCAGTTGAGAGAGTAGTTCAGCGTATCGAAGAGCAACTGGCGGTGGCCGCCGGTGCTGGTGTTAAGCCTCTCGAGCTCTCTGCTCAGCATGTAACGCTCCACTCAGTTGTAGGTTCGACGTTACGTCACACAGATGTAGAATGCTTGAACCTCAAAGCAGAAGAGAGTGTCTTCGCAAACGCAGTGCTAGCGGCAGCGCAGCAGCCAGAGATCCTCTCTGTGACTCTCAGTAACAGAGATAACGTACGTTCTTTACTAAAGAACACAATTCTGAACAAACGTATCCGTCGCATCGCATCTCTCAATAAAGCAGTCACGGCTAGCGTGCCGTTTATTGATCTCACCACGCCTCGTAATGATGCACTTCACACAAAAGATGCAGCGTTGTCAGATATCTTAGATAGTCACCACACCTGGTGTAGGTCGTGCACGGCACACACAGTTGAGTCAGCGTTCTTGCGCGCAATGACAACACCTATGCGTTTAGTTGATCTTCGAAAAGCTCGCCAAGCTCTCGAAGAGAACGCTGCAGAACCTACGCCAGCTCTGGTTGCAGACTGCTACACGGCAACAGAACGCATGAAGTCGTCAACCATTGAGCCAAGTCTGGTAGCCCGCGCTCGTGAAGTAGCGCGAGAGATCAACGCAGCTACCTCTCTGGTGCAACAAACTTCGTACTTCGTGCTTGAAGAGCTCGAACGTCGAGCTGTGTACGAGCACTTAAGTAGCACGTCAGACACGTTTTTGTCGTTGGCTGACACAGCAAGTACGCAATCAACAGCTGTCTCTCTACCATTACAGACGCTCGCGACCCTCTGGGGTGCCTTCTGCCGAGCTGGCGTTGAAGGAAGAAACCCACGCGTTTCGTTTTCAGAAACCGCTGGGTCGTTTTCTGTGAAAAGGTACGCAGACGCGGAAGCTTTAGAGCCATTAGTCTCCTCGTGGGAAGCCACAGTAGCGGAGAAGATTCGTCAATCTGGCACACGCCGCCTTGTCGTGAGCCGCAGGGATGGTCACGTATATACGTCATCGAGTGTCGTGTCTTCTTTTGTGGCAATCACTTCAGGTAGAGCTGAC
>Ga0102917_1000242_pt1 | contig 17826 bp, 17 predicted proteins | sample Colrivmet1562A02_FD_78201 | JGI IMG/M metagenome (GOLD analysis project Ga0102917, IMG submission 78201) | Estuarine microbial communities from the Columbia River estuary - metaG 1562A-02 | ecosystem: Environmental > Aquatic > Marine > Intertidal zone > Estuary | place: USA: Columbia River...
CTAATTTCTGTATTCGGAAGTGAAGATTCTTTCCATGCTTCGAACCCATGATCAAAATAGGCACTTGCTTCGGATGCGCCAATCAGTTCTCGAAGTTCGATATACATTTTCTTCCATTTCACGGTTTCCGGTGTTGATTTATTCAACTGTATATTCGGATTTTTTTTAAGTCCGCTTGGCGAAATTGCCAGAAGGCTTGTGACTACCCGGTTGGTGGTATAATAATCTATTTCAAGGTACACTTCTTTACCTCGAGGAAGATAAGACCCAAACGAAGTATAAGCAACCCAAATTGAATCGGTTGTATTTAGGTCAACTTTCGCATACGTATTTCCATTAAATGGTTGTAAATCGGTATTATCTAATACATAATTAGCCATGGAGGTATTGGGGTCGTTCTCGATCATCACGTTTGCCCCTTCAAAGTCTTCAATAATGAATTGAGCGTTTGAAACATATTTTGTAACAGGTGCTATGGAAACGGTTTGATTTTGAGTGAGGGTTAAGTTGGTATTATAAACCGAACAAAATGGATAAATTTTCTTTGTTGCTGCTATCCCGTTTACTCGTATACCAGGGTATACTTTAACGTCTACCGCTCCTGATTTTAATAAGGGAATTTTAACAGGAAGCTCGAAAACACCTACGCATTGGTCGTTTATGTAAACCCATGCCTCGGTTAAGGATTGACTCAACTCTCCCTCCGCTCCGCTCAATTCAGGATTCGCTACGAGGGTCCATTTATCAATGTAAAGCCACGAGGGATCCGGATTGTTTTTAACGCACCCCTGAAGCAATAGAACCAACCCGGCAAAAACGAAGTTTTTGAAATTCATGCGTGGCAAAAACGTAGGAAACTCCATTTTATTTTATTGAATTAAATCTAGAATTTGATAGGCTACTTTTAAGGCCTCATGTCCGGCTTTTAAATCCACTGAAATCTTTGCCTGTTTGCTAATACCCAATGCGAATTCTTTCAATTCTTCCTCTATCGCGTTGGTTGGAAAAACCTTTGGTGAATCAATAGATAATTTCTTGGGATCTTTCCCATTCCCCAAATCCAATACCATGTCGTACGGATCGGCTGGTCCTTCAAGCCCCTCAAGGCGCACTACTTCTATACTTTTGTTTAAGAAATCTATACCAACGTAGGCGTCTCGTTGAAAAAATCGAGATTTACGCATGTTTTTGAGTGAAATTCTACTGGCCGTAAGATTGGCTACCGTACCATTTTCAAACTCTATACGTGCATTGGTTATATCATGGCTCTCGCTTACCACGGCAACACCTGAAGCCGAGATGTGTTTAACGGGAGATTGTACCACATGCAAAATAATATCTAAGTCATGTATCATCAAATCCAGCACAACAGGCACATCTGTTCCGCGGGGATTAAATTGTGCTAAGCGATGTGTTTCGATGAAATCCGGTTGATGAAGCAAGGGTTGAGCTGCAATAAATGCTGGGTTGAAACGCTCTACATGTCCTACTTGGATTAAGGAATCACTCTGAGTTGCTAGTTCAAGTAGAATGGTACTTTCTTGTAAGGTTTGTGTGACTGGTTTCTCAATGAAAACATGTTTGTTTTGTTGAATTGCCTTGCGTGCTAGATCAAAATGAAATGGTGTTGGCGTTACGATATCCATGGCATCAATCTGCTGAATGAGATCATCTGCCATTTCAAAAAACGGAACATTAAACTCCTGTTGAAGGGCTAATCCTGCATTCCGATCAATGTCGTGTATGCCAATAAGTTCAAAATATTGAGGAAGGCCTTTTAAAATCTTCAGGTGAATTTTACCAAGGTGTCCAATTCCAAATAATCCAATTCGTATCATGTGCGTGTTATAATACAAAAATAAAAAAGCCATTAGAAATCTAATGGCTTTCGCTAATAGTTAAAAGGGTTTATTTACTTTTTTACGGCATCAACCACTGCTTTAAAAGCAGCAGGATGATTCATAGCCAAATCTGCGAGCACCTTACGGTTAAGCGCCAATTCACTTTTATTAACTAATCCCATAAAGTGAGAATAGCTCATACCGTGTTGACGAGCACCAGCGTTGATACGCACGATCCAAAGTGAACGATAATTTCTTTTCTTTTGTTTACGTCCAGAATACGCATATAACAATCCTTTTTCGATTGCATTTTTAGCGACGGTCCAAACATTTTTTCTACGGCCATAATAACCTTTGGCCAATTTCATCAAGTTCTTTTTCTTAGCTCTTGATGCTACGTGATTTACTGATCTAGGCATACTTTAATTTTTTTTGAGACACAGAGCCACGCTATTTCAGTGGGCTTGGATTCTGGGTTTCGGGTTAAACATTAATTAAACCAACAACTATTTCATGCAAAGTTGCAATTTAACATTCGCTACATCGGATTCATGAACCAATCCAGCGTGCGTTAAATTACGCTTGCGTTTCGTAGCCATTTTTGTCAAAATGTGGCTTTTAAACGCGTGTTTACGCTTAATTTTACCACTACCAGTAATCGTGAATCGCTTCTTCGCACTGGATTTTGTTTTCATTTTAGGCATTGTTCTACAATTTAAACATTAACTATTAGCACTTTTTATTTCTTTTTCGAATTGATCATTAAGATCATCTTCTTTCCTTCTAATTTCGGCAGCTGTTCTACAATACCAACATCTGCAAGTTCCTGAGCAAATTTCAATAACAAAATCTCACCCCGGTCTTTAAATACAATCGTTCGTCCTCTAAAGAATACATAAGCTTTTACCTTACTACCTTCTTCTAAGAACTTACGCGCATGAGCTAATTTGAAGTTAAAATCATGATCATCTGTGTTGGGACCAAAACGGATTTCCTTAACCACAATTTTACTTTGTTTAGCTTTTAGCTCTTTTTGTTTCCGTTTTTGTGTATACATGAACTTCGTATAATCCATGATTTTACAAACGGGCGGTACTGCTTTCGGAGAAATCTCAACTAAATCAAGTTCTTGCTGATCTGCTAACGCCAAGGCTGCTGATAGTTTCATTACTTGAGGCTCTTGTCCATCAATAACTAATCGTATTTCAGCAGATGTAATTTTATCGTTGATGCGATGCTGTGCTTCCTCAACTTTTCTTACCGGCCTTGTGTTTCTTCTCATTCAGTGGTTTAAATATGCTATTAATTCTTTGCTAATTCTCGTTCAATTTCTTTTTGCACAAGCGCTGCAAATGATTCAGGACTTAATGCCCCTAGATCACCTTTGCCTCGTTGACGTACAGAAATCGTATTCGATTCCGCCTCTTTCTCCCCAACAATCAGCATAAATGGGTACTTGCTTAACTCTGCATCTCGTATTTTCTTCCCTACTTTTTCGTTCCGCTCGTCAACGAGTCCGCGAATATCGGAATTATTTAGCAATTCTAAAACTTTTTGCGCATAGTCGTTATATTTCTCGGACACGGGAAGTATCACAAATTGATCAGAAGTTAGCCAAAGCGGGAAATCTCCGGCGCAGTGCTCAATAAGTACTGCTACAAAGCGCTCCATCGAACCAAAAGGCGCACGGTGAATCATTACCGGGCGGTGTTTTTGATTGTCTGCACCGATATACTCCAATTCAAAGCGTTCAGGGAGGTTGTAATCTACCTGAATGGTACCTAACTGCCATTCTCTCCCTAAGGCATCCTGCACCATGAAATCTAATTTTGGTCCATAAAATGCGGCTTCACCATAGGCTACAAACGTAGAAAGATTCATTTCCTCTGTTGCTTCGATAATTGCCTGCTCTGCACGAACCCAATTCTCTTCGCTTCCAATATATTTTGAACGATTCTCTTTATCGCGTAAGGAAATTTGCGCTTTGAAGTTGTTGAAATCTAAGGTTTTTAAGACATAAAGAACGATATCAATTACTTTCTTGAATTCATCCTTAACTTGTTCCGGTGTACAAAAGATATGTGCATCGTCTTGCGTAAAACCACGAACACGGGTTAATCCGTGTAATTCACCGGATTGCTCATATCGATACACGGTGCCAAATTCAGCAAAACGTGTTGGTAATTCTTTGTAAGACCGCGGTTTAGATTTAAAAATCTCGCAATGGTGCGGGCAATTCATCGGTTTCAAATAGAATTCCTCATCTGGATCTGGTGTACGGATGGGTTGAAAGGAGTCTGCCCCATATTTTTCATAATGACCAGAAGTCACATATAATGCTTTGTTTCCGATGTGAGGCGTGATAACCTGCTGATATCCAGCTGCTTTTTGCGCACGTTTTAAGAATTGCTCCAAGCGATCCCTTAACGCAGCACCTTTTGGCAACCACATCGGTAACCCCTGCCCGACTTTCTGGGAGAAGGTAAACAATTCTAATTCCTTACCAAGCTTTCTATGGTCACGTTTCTTAGCTTCTTCAAGTCGCTCCAAGTATTCCGTAAGCTCTGAATTTTTCGGGAAGGTAATTCCATAAATACGAGTAAGCTGCTTATTTTTCTCATCTCCTCTCCAATAGGCACCGGCGATGGACAATAACTTCACGGCTTTGATGTGACCTGTATCTGGGATATGTGGCCCCCGACATAAATCAGTAAAATCACCTTGCGTATAAAACGTAATGGTTCCATCTGCTAACTCTGAAATCAACTCTAACTTGTACGGGTCTTGTTTTTCTGTAAAATACGCCAAGGCATCTTGCTTGGAAACTTCTTGACGAATGAATGGATTCTTTTGCTTGGCTAATTCCTTCATTTTAGCCTCTACTTTTTCTAAATCCTTCTCAGTGAATGAATAATCTAAAAAATCAACATCGTAATAAAACCCATTTGCTATGGGTGGTCCAATGGCTAATTTAACGCCTGGGAAATGAAATTCTAAGGCTTCCGCCATCAGGTGGGCTGAAGAGTGCCACATGGTTGACTTACCCTCTGCATCATTCCAGGTTAACAACTGCAGTTCGCATTGTGCCGGTAGGGCACGCATCGCATCTTGCACCGTTCCATTTACGTTTGCTGCCAACACATTCCTAGCTAAGCCTTCAGAGATACTTAGGGCTACATCTAAAGCGGTACTCCCCATGGGATATTCACGCGCTGAACCATCGGGCAACGTGACTTTAATAATTCCTTCCATAATCGACTACAAAAGTAGTAAAATCAGGGGAAAACAACGCGTATTGAACTTATTTTCTATGAAGTAATTGCTTAACATCCATTTGAAGCGTTCGAATTGAATTCAGCAGACTTTGTTCGTCTGGAACGATTTCAGGCAACTCCCTGCTGATATAACAAACAAACCTCCAGGCCTCTAATAATTCCGAATAAGGGATTTCATAAGGCTGATAGTTTAAATTCGTTGAAATTAAGGTCAATAACCCAGGCTTTTCTGGACTTAAGCCAATTGTCTTAAATACGATTCCTTCCGATTTAGTGACTAAAATATATTGTTCACCAGCTTTCATGGATGTCCAATCTTGAATGAATTCACCCACTACAATAGATCCCTGATTCACAGGGGGCATTGAATCACCTTGAATTGGAAACGCCCTGTACTTCTTGTTTTTTGAAAGAAATGGTAGGCTTAAGGTTGGGAAATCAGTAAAATATTCAGGGTCCGCAAAACCAGCAGTATACCCAGCACTGGCTTTTTCCGGAATAACCTCAATGAGTTCATCATTAGTTAAACTTACAATTGAGGCTAAGATGCGTAATTCAGTGCCCTTCATCCGTTGCTCCGCACGTTCAGTAATTATTCGCCAATCCACTTCTTTGAAGGTGGAGAAATCTTTAGTTATGAGCTCCTCGATTGACAAGCCATAATACTTACTGATTTGCAACATATTTTCCAGATTCGGTTGGGCAATGTTGTTTTCATACCCACTGTAGGTAGATCGATTTAACCCTAATGCGGCAGCTACTTCTTCTTGTGACTTACCTTTTCTTTTGCGTAAAATTTTAATATTTTCTCCAATAAACATATCTTCGATTTTCAACAAATTTAAAAAATAATCAAATACATTGATTAAATTTTAATCTTTTTATTGAGCCACGAACTTGTATATAATAAATCCACTTTGTTGAACAGGAGCTGAATCTTTAACATTGAATTTAGATTTTTTAGCATAGCGCACGGACTGTTCAATCATGCATTGATTAGCACCGCTACTTTTTGACGCCTCATACTGTGCTTCAACCACCTTTCCTCCTTTATCCACTTTGATAGAAACCACAACTTTACCTGTAGATCCATAGCCACAGGTATATCCTGGATTTCGCACATGCCATAGATTATTATCATATGCCGTTCTACCATCCAAGCGAAATTCAACCATCACATCCCCTGAAAACTGCTGATCGCCACCTGAACCATGATTACCTTTGGCAGCAGAAGCATCCGTCTTATGGGGTTGATTTTGTTTTCTTTGATCCATTTCTCGCTTGATTTTATCGCGCTCCACTACCCCACCCGCTTCATCGAAAAGCGATTGCTCGTATGCCTTAGCCCGTTCATAAGGATCCCCAGCGGCATCATTCTGATTATACTCCGTTGAAGAACTTGTTCTCGAGTCATTCAAATCTCTGGTCAAGCTTCTCACCTCATCATTCCCATTCACAATGGACACATCCTGTTGATCGATTAGCAATTCTTCTTCGACCGTAGTAACTTCAGGCTTAAAGAAAGGTTCGACGGGAATGTAACGCTCATAGTACGAGAATTGTAACGCCATAAATAAGCCAACAAATGTGGCCAATGAAAGCACAAACGATAACACGATACGATCCCTTCGGGTCAAGCTTTTCATTTCAATTGTTAGTTATAACTCGTTTTGAATCAGGAAAATAATACAATAATTGCGATTCTTTTTTAATCATCCAGCACCCCACAACAAACTCTTTAAACAAATCATATTCTGGCGGAAGTAATTCAACACCTGCCTTGGTAAATATACCTTTTTTAGTGCCTCGTTGAACCATATAATATTGTCCGTTTAACCATGGGGTTATTTCATCAAATTCCACAGGAATCAACAACACGCCTTTTTCTGAATAAACCCCCATCTTTTCATTCATTTTAACCACGTATTGATCGTTCCGGAGGTGTTCAACGTAATCAAAGTGAAAAGGTGTCAATTCAGCACCATTTCTATCCCAAAAACCGATCTTACCATTCTTATCCTTGACTCCAGACAAGACTTCTGACACTGAATTCAACTGGTAGAAATTAAACAATTTAGTCAACTTTCCCACGGTATCAACCCAAAGATATTTACTCTTTTTGCGCACCAACCATTGCCCCTTATACCGCTTCCCAAACGACAAATCGGAGACATACGACTCATTCCACGATGGACTTAATTGCCAATTCTGGCAATTTAAATGGGAAAACTGCTGGCCTTTCTTAACCACTCGATATCCCTGATATTCATCACTTATTCCATCAAAATCAACCGAAAGCAACTCTTTACCATATACATCATAAAGTCCCTTCAGTCCTGCTTTGCTGACAATAAATTGTTTGTCGGACAACATAACCTGATCAAATTGGATGGGAACGATTTCCATCAAAGACGAATTAATTACACCAGCCAGTCCATTTCGTTGAACAATTGCTACTATTTCATTCACAGGATTTACTTCCTCAAAACGTGGCAAACACAAGATGTCGCCAGTAATTTTCATAAGCCCTTTCATCCCCTCGCGCTCATACACTAATAAATCCCCAAAAGCCCATTCCAAATCAGCATATTCGTTGTTAATGACAACAATTCCTGCCCGATTAAACAATCCGAACGCGGCATTCAATTCAAAAATTGAATACCCGTTATGAAAATCAGAAATAAAATCATATTTCACTGGAATATGAACCTGTCCTTGCTTGTTAATCACACCGTAGTTATCCCCAAGCATTACCACAGCCAATCCTTCTCTAAATTCCCCTACCCAATCATAGGATGCCGGAATTATCTGCGCACCGTGTTCGTCCATGTACCCCATCATCCCCTCGTTGGAAGCATACGGATACAGTTCTTTTCCAAAACTTTGCAGCTCCGCCTGAACCGATGACACAAACGGATATGCCGGATATTGCTCAATAAACCAACGCATGCGCTGCGGATCATAATTACCAGCACTTAACTGATAAAAAGCACGCCATATCTTATCTACATTTTGGTTTTTCGGATAATGCGTTATAAAATATTTGAATCGAAGCGTATCATTTTCCTCCAAATATAAATGGAACAACTCGTCCTCAGCCAAGCACTTATATGCACTCCTTGGGTGATATAAAATATAGGTAGAAAGCTCATCTTCCGTTCCATGAGCAACCCAACGTTTAAAACCAACCTCCTCAATCCGTGCATTAAGTTCTGCCATGTATGTTGTTTTTGGAGAACATATTTTTAACTCCAATAAGCAAGCCATAGAATTCCTATCGCAACGTGCCAACCACAAACTATCTCGAAAATCACGCGCAACAGGCTGAAGAGTTAGGTCACTTGTATTCGATATAAACCGACTTAAGCCCTCCACATCATGAGCTTCCTGCAGCTGTTTTAGGGTGCGCACGTACATGGAATGAAGCATGTTTTGCATATTCACCTCATCCCAACCAACACGCTGTAAATCATCCCTTCGATTACGTGATAATTTATCCCGACAAACCACATAACTCTGCAATGCCTTATTCAAATAAAAAATAGCTGAATCAACCTGCTCAAACTCCGATGTATTCCCATACAAACAAGCAAGCCCATAATTTGAAATGCTTGAATACTTGCTGTTTATGGCGCTAAAATGTTGAATTGATAATCCATAGTTTTTTGCCTCTAATTCTAAAAAACCACGCGTCAGTTTATTGTTTTGACCTATCACGTGAATAGCCAACGCAGAAAACATCAAGATTAAAAAGAAACAACGCTTCATTAGGTCAAATTTACAACGAGAAGTTGACTGAAAAAAATTCTATCTTTAACGCGATGAAGGACACGAAAAATCCACGTTTTTTTTACGACAGCAGTACATTCGAATTTCTAAGCCCATTAACAGAATCCCTTGAATCTATAGTAAAGGAACTTAATGAATTAACATCTATAAATGCGGGCAATTCATGGCTTGAGACATTTCCATCCTATGTGCATAGCGATCAACCTAAAGCGTGGGATGTTTTCACATTCAAATTTTTTGGAATGAATCACATTCAAAACCAATCGCTTTGTCCCATCACCTCAAACCTTATTAATTCCATACCCGAACTCATTTCGTGCGATTTCTCACGAATGAAGCCCCATACACACATTAAACCTCACAAAGGATATTCACGGATGATTTTAAGAGGTCATCTTCCTTTAATTGTTGCACCAGGAAACGATTGCGGAATTCAGGTTGGAACCGACATCGAACTACACCAAAAAGGGAAAATGCTCATATTCGACGATTCATACGAACACAGCGCTTGGAATCACAGCACCGAAGACCGCATCGTTTTAATGTTCGATATTGCAAATCCCTTGTGGGGATATACTCCTGACGAGATTTGTAAATATAAAATTGAGCACATAGAAGATCCCTTCCTACTACAGATCGCATCAAAAACTGAATGGGCTAAGGCGTATGCTAACGGGTGTTTACCGTTTAACGCTTAACAGCTCATTAATTTGACTTAAATTAATAGCTGAAGGGTTACCAGATAGACAAATTGAGTCTTGCTTTAAATGACGCATTAAACGCGAAACAACTGCTGAAGCCTCAAAAGCTTCTTTAGTTAGGCAAAGTATTAATTCATTACCCTGCTGCGACTGAATCGAATACCCCAAGGTTTGATTATATGCTAACGCGACATCATTTCCTTTTTTAACTCTTACTAATGAGGAGCTTAAGCCTAATTTATTAAAGCAAAAATACAGAAGTAAAATCGAAGCCCGTCCCGGCATATCTGACGTTAAAAACGGTTGTTCACCAATGAAAATCCCCCCTTCTCCAACCATGGATTCTGGATTCACGTTTTTCGCATAAATTAGACCAATTGGCTCTTCATTAACCTCAATAATGAAGTAATAATTATAGGGATTATTAACTGAATCGAACCATGTTACTTGCTGAACCTCGGTGATTAATTCACGCTCAAACATTTGATTCCTGACAAAATCTTGATTTCTCCAGGTACGTATCAGCTCAATATCCGATCGGGTAATGCGCCGCAAAGAAATACCAAAACCTGATAAGATCATTCGGCAACCTCCTGAACATGAAACGTAGGGACTTGATTTATTCGCATAAGGATTTGACGTAAATAAGTTGCTAAAATTCCTAGACCAAAAAGCAAGATACCCGTAGAGAACAATACACTAACAATCAATGAAGTAAAGCCAGGAACCTCAATCTTATCTATTAATTTTTTGTATAAAAAAAATGTACCTATCCCAAGATTCACCAAGGCCATTAAACCACCAAACGCTGCCATAAATCGCAACGGGAAATCCGTTGAATAAAACGCCTTTCCAAGACTCAAATTAAGCAAATTCCTTAGGGAATATCTAGATTTAAACGGTGTTAACGTAACATTCAGCGGAACAAAACAAATATCGTTGGTATACCATCTAATGCATTCATCTAAAAATTGGACACTACCAGCACTTGAACGAATAGGTTCAAATAACTCCTTACGCATCAATCGAAACCCACTGCCTTTTCCGTGATTAGCCCCCACAAGACCTGAAATGACTCGGTAGCCCATAGTTAAAAGCGATCTAAGTTTAGCTCGCTTAACATCAAACATCCCATAAACCATGGTGCGCTGTCCTCGCGATGCCGCATCAAGCATCCTAGGGATTTGAGCTACTAATTCTTGATGATCATCATCCATGGTTAGCATGTAATCGGTTTTAACATACCCCATCCCGGCATACAATGCTGCATGTTGACCAAAATTCTTAGCCAAGCGAATCTTTTTAAGCTTGATGGTTGACGTATGTGCTTTAAGCTGTTCCCAATGAGAAACTTGACTGCCATCATCAATAACAATTAACTGAAAAGCTGGGTACTGCGTTGACAACAAATTAACCAATTCAATTGCTCCAACCGAATTATTATATGTTGGAATAACTACAGTAACTTGATCGTTCATTTGCTAAAATTAAACATTCAACATTAACCCACCATCAAGTAGGAGCTGAGCACCCGTGACCCACTCGGCATAATTGCTTAATAAAAAAGCGCACGGCTTAGCCACATCAGAAGGCACTCCTATACCCAATGGATACTTTGCCTCCACCTGTTCTACTTCTTTAGATGAAAACGTTTCTTTTGTTGCATCAAACATCGGTGACTTTACAAGCCCACAAACCAAGGTATTCACACGAATCGACTTAGCACTCACTTCAAGCGCAAGCGCTTTAGCAAAGGTCTCAAGAGCTGCCTTGGAAGCAGCATACGTAGAACCACCCCTATACGGATAATGACTTGAAACAGAGGAAATAAACACTATTGATGCCTTTGACATTAGCAAATTACGCTTCAGTAAGGCTGAAGCTATGCGTGTTGCCGAGAAATAATTCACTTGAAACAAACCTTCATTACCCGCTTCATTTAAATACTTTATGGGCTGCGGATGAATTGCCCCTATGCAATGAACCCACCCATCAAACCCTTCATTTGATTCAAGAAAAATAGGATCAGTTAATGCATCCCAATACACAGATTCAAACGAATTATGCACTGAAAGTTGAGCAAGTAACGCAGAATCATGATTTCTATATGTTCCAACCACACTTCCTCCTAGGGCAATAATTGTCTGTGCAATTTCAGCACCAATTACCGATGAGACACCAGTGACTAAAACTCTTTTATTTGACAGATCAAGCATGTGTGATTAATTTGGTTTTTGGGAAATCTGTTGTCATACACATAGAAGCCCAAGAAAATCCAACCCCAAACCCAGACAAAATAAGCGACATTTCTTTACGTCCTGATAATTCAGCTGCATGACAAACCAAAGTCAGTGGAATCGACGCTGAACTTGTATTACCAAACTGTTCTATGGAGGTTAAACACCGATTTAACGGAATATTTAATTTTCTTGAAAGTGATTTGGTGATTAGCCCATTGGCTTGATGAAAAACAACGTAATCAACATCATCAATTAATTTGTCTGCTTCTGACAAGGCTTGTTGAATGGAGAACGGCACTCGGCTTAAGGCAAAATTAAACACTTCAAGTCCTTCTAAATGCAAGTGGCTCTTTGAATGTTTATTTCCGTTAAAATCTATCAACTCTTCCGTGTAGGTACCATAGGGATTCCTAGAATGCCCTCCCTCAATGATAATAGCGTTTTTACCTGAACCATCCGAACCAGAATTCACAAACCACGGACTTGATTCGTCTGAAAAAGAAAGCAAGGTTGCCGTACCTGCATCACCAAAAAGCGGAAACGTGCTCTTGTCTTGATATGCGGTGGAAATCGTGGATTTATCTCCAACAAGAAGCAAGGCGTTGCGTACCGCACCGGATTGAATAAACTGACCAACCACCTGCAAACCATAAATATATCCGGAACAACCTAAATTTATATCAAAGGCCATACAATCGGAACGTAGGCCTAGTCGATCCTGAAGAATAATCGAGGTGGCTGGTAAAAAATAATCAGGAGACTGAGAAACAAAGACGAGTAAATCAATTTCGCTCGCATCACCAATATCAGATAGCAACTGGGAAGCCGCGCTATAGCACAAATCTGAACAGGTAACATGATCTGCCGCAACGCGTCGAGCATGGATTCCGGTATTTTTTGTAAAAAGCCGTGCTTCATCCGGAGAAAATAGTGAGTATTCCGTCGTTAATATTTCCTGCTCAGGAACACAGGCATAAATCGCATCAATCTTTGTATGCTGAATTTTAGTGTTCACCTTGTTTTTCTTTCACCAATTCAAACAAATCATTAACCGTAATCACATGCTTCAAGTGTTCGCCTGACAGCAAGACACCGTAGCGGTAATCAATCATTGATACCAGCAGTAAAATATGCATACTATTCCATCCGGGTATATTTTTCAGGACAGTGTCAGAAGTTAATTCAAACACTCCCAAGTCTTCAAACTCTTCAGCCAGGCACCCTATGAACGCATTGATTTCCATACTCAAAGATAATCACCTTAATTTAATGGACCTTCAAAATAGTTCCACACCAAGAAAAACCAACACCAAAACCAAAAATCAACACATGCTCGCCGCGCTTGAATCGATTGGCTTCTTGTGCTTTCGCCCAAGCAATAGGAATGCCACACGATATTGTATTACCTCCATCAGCGAGATAATTATGGACTTTGACCTTTGGTAAATTTAGTTTTCGCTGCAGTGCATCGATAACAATGTTACTCGCTTGGTGAAAAATAACATGATCCACCTGATCCAAGGTTAGGTTATATTTATCCAAAAGCGCAAAAACAGCATTCGGAACATGCGACAAGGTCAGTTTTAGAATCCCATGTCCATCCATTACTAATTCACCAAATTGATTTAACCATGGTGTATTAAGATTGGATTCTAGAAATTCAGTATCCATTGGATAACGCGCCCCACCTCGAAGCACATTCAAACTAGAAAAACCTGTACCGTCATTTCCAAACTCAAACGCTGGTTGGAAACTTGATGGTTTTAATAAAACAGCAACACCCGCATCACCAAACACATGTTTAACCGAGAGATTCTCTGGATGGACCGCGCGTGTCGGCGTCTCTCCCATTAACACCAAGATGCGATTATGTGCCATGGTAGTAAACATCCCATTAGCTAACATTAAGGCCATCGGAAATCCCGAACACCCCACAGGCAAGTCCATTACACCACAAGACGCTTTTAATCCCAGTTTTTTATGCAAAATACTAGCGGTTGAAGGCGCATGATAATCACGTGTTAGGGATGAAAAAACTAAGAAATCAATCGTGGATAAATCCACATCTTTTAGCAAGTCAAGCGCAGCCTTTAGCGCTAAATCGCTGGCGGTTTCATTAGCCGGGGCTTGATATACGGTCGATGTACCCACAAATGAATGATGCGCATTGAACTGTTGCTCATCCTCAAAACAAGCAGCTGTAACTTCAATTTGATGCTCAGGAAAATGATATGTAATCGCTTCTATTAACACATTATTAAGATTTCAAAAAACCAATGTTCATTACTAATCCTTTCCACCCCTTATTAATTCGTCAAAGATGGCAACTTTTAGTTATATTTGACGTCAAGGAACAGAAATGAAATTAAAACTACTTAGCCTATCTATTGTCCTATTGACATTCTTTAATGTTAAAAGCCAAACTACCAACCAGCAAAAAGGTTTTAATTCTCCAACCCATCAAATCAATCCCCCAGTTCAATCGCAGCCTGAAATACCTGTTATTTTTGGCCATAGTGGCGAGCGATCTCCAGCTGCGGATCGCTACATTTTAGACATTAAGACGCTGCGCACCTATTTCAAACGAGGTAAGATACCACGTAATTTCCCAGCATACGATAGTGATTTAATTTTTGAAGACAATAAACGTATAGCGTTAAAATGGGCACTGAAACACAAACGCCTATTAACAAGTGAAAAGCGAACTTGGTTAACTAAAAAATCCAACCAGTGAAAAAACTACTCCTTTTATTTTTCCTTGTTGGATTACTTTTTAATTCAAATGCGCAGTGTAACCAGGCCAATCCATTTTGCACTGGAACCAACTATTCATTTCCAAACAGCACCAACGTACCTGATTTAGGTTCTGTTGGATGTCTTTCAACCACTCCGAATCCCGTGTGGTATTTCATGGAAATCGACCAAAATGGTCCAATGAATTTTACCATTAGCCAACAGACTGCGGCTGGATCAGGAATTGATGTAGATTTTGCCTTATGGGGTCCCTACAATTCCTTAGCCGCTGGATGTGGCGGAGGAACCTTCCCCGTAGGCTCTCCGATAGATTGTAGTTATTCTACCGCAGCTCAAGAGACTGCAGCCATTCCAAACGCGCAAATTGGGCAATTTTATATCCTACTTCTAACAAACTACGCTAATCAACCGGGAACGATTAGCTTTTCTCAAACGGGAGGAACCGGTTCGGCGGATTGTTCCTTTGTATGCGGAGTTACTGGATTTACAGCTGTACCTGGTGCATGTGTCGGTAATACATATTCCGTAAGTGGAACCTTAAATATCAACAACCCTCCAAACTCAGGCACCTTAACCATAAGTAGCAACTGTGGTGGTGCGCCGCAAGTATTTAATGCCCCATTTGGTACCGTAATAAATTATAACCTCACCGGCCTGAACGCCAATGGGGCTAACTGTCTGGTTACAGCCGTATTTTCAGCAAATGCGAACTGTAATACTTCTCAAAACTATACAGCACCTGCACCATGTAATGCAACGCCATGCTCTTTTGGAAACTTCACCGGAAACATTACAAACTGTGACGCGGCAACCAATCAATACACCATTACAGGAACCATTAATTTCACCAATGCGCCTGCCTCTGGCACCTTAACCCTAACCAATTCTTGTGGTGGATCTCAAACTTTTAATGCACCTTTTGGCAGCTCCGCGAATTTCAGCTTAACGGGAGTGGCAAACGGCAATACATGCGTAATTACCGCTTCGTTCTCGGCAGACCCGAGTTGCACCGCCACCCTAACCTATCCAACCCCTCCGCAGTGTAATTGCAACGCGATGATGGGCACCTTTACTACTACTCTTCAGGGATTACCTGCTATTAATAAAATCTGTTTTAATGATCAATTCAGTGTTACAACGAATAATAACTTTAGCGTTCCAGCAGAGATACCAGGTGTAACCAATCCGAATGATCCGAACTATGATCCAACAGCACCGCCGTATGATCCGGGTATTGTTTGGTTGGCTTATTCATGTCCCCCATCAGTTGCACTTACCCCATTCTTAGCGAATCAGCAAGGACTGGATATTCCTGACGACCCTTGTTTTGTTACCGTTGTTACGAGTGACGGAAATTTAACTGATGTCAATGACTTATCGTTCATCAATTCTTTTCCTGCCGGAACGTTTACCGACAATACCGTTTATTTTGTTCCTATAACGATGTACAGTATTCAAAATGGAACATATAGTTACGTAACATTACCTGCCTTGCAATGTTATGACCTGGGTGATCCAATCGCGGTTCAATACCTACCAGATGTTACGACCACATATACATCCAACTGCGCGAATACTACCGCAACGATTACTGTTAGTGGTGGTTCACCTTCATTAAATGGGACACAATTTACAGCATCAAATCCGAACCCTGCGACCGCTGGCTTTGCGGTGAATACCACAACAAACGGTGGCAATATCATAATGAATAACCTCACTGCCTCTGGACCGTTTGGCTTTACGATCACTGACGATGCAGGTTGCACCTATCCTTTCACGGGTAACTACACAGGTCCGGAACCTGCTAGTATCACTTATCCAGACTCTGTGTATTGCTTATCAGATCCAAATCCCATTGCAACTATTGGTGGAACCTTAGGTGGAACAGTAAGTGCTGGGCCGGGCTTAAGTATCGATCCAAATACAGGGAATATTGATCTTTCAAATTCATCTATCGGTAGTTATTTAGTAAGTTATACATCTCCTGCGGCAGTTTGTCCAGGCATCGATAATTTCTTAATAACCATTTCGCAAAGTCCGACGGTAGATGCCGGTCCAGATAAAGTAGTTTGTTTTGGAAATGCAGTACAATTAAATGCAACGGGTGCAAACACTTATGTATGGAATGTTCCGGTAGGAAATGGAATGGCTTACATGCCAGGTCCTGGAACCAATGAACTCATTGTTACAGGATATAATAATGCAGGCTGTCAAGGTACGGACACCTTGCAAATTGAAGTATTAGAAGATTGTACTGGCGAAGAGGTGGTATATTGGGTACCTAATACCTTTACACCCGATGGAGATCAATTTAATCAGTCATTTAAACCTGTATTTTTCTCCGGTTATGACCCATACGAATTTGTGATGTATATTTTTGACCGTTGGGGTGAAATTGTGTACGAAACACGTAATGTTAAGTTTGGTTGGGATGGTTCAACTGGAAAAAAAGGCGGTAAGGCACCAGACGGCGTTTACACGTGGAAGATTGTATTCAAAACCTTGAACAACGACGAAAAGATCATGGAAGTAGGTCACGTTACATTAATCCGTTAATTTCCCTTTAACTTCTCTTTAAAAATTTTTCTGAATTTCTCTACCTTCGGTCGAACCACGAATTGACAATATTGATTCTCTGGATTCAAATTAAAGTAATCATGGTGATATTGTTCTGCGCGATAGAAATTATTCAGTGCCGTAATTTCTGTTACAATCGGCTTGTCCCACACTTCTTCTTTGGTTAATCTTTTTAGGTATGATTCGGCTAACTCTTTTTGGGCCTCATTGTGATAGAAAATAACACTTCGATATTGTGTTCCTATATCATTTCCTTGGCGATTTAATTGGGTCGGGTCGTGTATCCACCAAAACAGCTCTAACAATTCATTAACCGAGATCACTGCGGGATCAAAAACAACTCTGGCTACTTCAGCATGTCCAGTTGTTCCACTGCAAACCTGCTCATATGTTGGATTTAATGTTTTACCACCTGCATACCCCGGGTATACATCAATAACGCCTTCCAACTCTTTAAAACAGGTTTCAACACACCAAAAACATCCTGCTCCAAGTGTGATTTCTTCATAAGTTACCCCATCATCTGCTGGCTTAAAATCTAAGGAAACCGAATTCACACAATACCTTAATCCAGTAGGTTTAGGTCCATCCTCAAATACATGACCAAGATGTGCATCACATCGTGCACAACGAATTTCAACCCGTTCCA
>Ga0102917_1000248_pt1 | contig 17529 bp, 19 predicted proteins | sample Colrivmet1562A02_FD_78201 | JGI IMG/M metagenome (GOLD analysis project Ga0102917, IMG submission 78201) | Estuarine microbial communities from the Columbia River estuary - metaG 1562A-02 | ecosystem: Environmental > Aquatic > Marine > Intertidal zone > Estuary | place: USA: Columbia River...
AGCAGAAACGCAAATAGGCAATAAGACAAAGACTAGCTTTTCAACTAATCCACTCTTGCTTTGGTTTGCAGCTAATTGATTTGATATTTCCTCTTGTGTCATTTTTTCTTAGCTTTTTTAGGCTTTTCTATTACTATTTCCTTTTTAGTAAAAAATCCTTTTATTATGTTTATTAACTTTTTCATTTATTAAAATTTAGTGTAAAATCCGATTGAATATTGATTAGTAGTAGCTGATATAGTAAATAAGCCCTTTTTAGAGGTTTTAAACCCTAAACCAACTCCTACACCAACTTTATTGTCAACTGCCCTTAAATCGGCTAAAACACCCCAATAAAGCTCATTTTTGGATGGTGTTGTCCTAATGGTTTCTACTTTTATCGTTTTTTGACTTATGTCTGCGTAAAATCCCCTATTTAATATCCTATTTTTGGAGATAGTATCATTAATAATAAATGTGCTTGAATCTATCTTTATAGTGTCCGAGTAGGCTCGTACGTACGCATAATCTTGAACTATACGTACAGTATCGTGTACAATGGTTGTATCAATACCTAAAACGACAAAAGGGATAGAATCCCCTTTAATATATTTCTTTGTTATGTCGTGCTTATAGATAGTATCGGTATGCGTTACTATTGTAGGTTCGTTTCCGTTGTACCTTCCGTTAAAAATGAAGATAAGAACTACTGCAATCACCAAAGTAATTACAATGTCTCTCATTACTTAAACTTTTTAGCTGCCTTATAATAATACCTAATGGCAAATACTCCAGAGACAATAGCAACCAAACTTGCTACGAAAGTTACAATAGGTTGAATACTTGCGATGCTTATTGCAGCACTTGTGATACTTAGTACCATTCCAAAGTCGGCTTGGTTGCTATGTGGTGTCATTAGTCTGCGTTTACTTCCTCAACTGGAGGATTTTGTTCTGCATTTAATTTACCAAGAAACTGCAATAGGGGTAAGCCATATTGAGTTGGAATTTGATTAATAAATGCTTCTAAATCTTTTAATTGTTGCTCGTTAATTGATATCATAGTATTGATTTTTTACAAATATAAGATTATTCTATTATAATTCTAGCTACTTTAATTCTAGTTTGATTAATCTATTAGATAGTTCTTCGTTTTGTTTAGATAATTCTTGGATGGCAGCAGTTAGTAATGCTACTAACCCTCTATCATATATTCCCCATCCACATCCTTCAGGTGGTGTATTAGCAGTTTCTTCAGATACAGCATTAACCTCTTGAGCATAAAATCCTAATTGTCTATCTGCACTAAATGCTTCTTTATCTTTCCAATAAAAATATCTTGGTTTTAATGCTAATACTTTTTCTAATCCGTTTTCTACATACCCATCTTCTATTTTCAAATTAGCATCTGAAGAAACATATAAACTACCATTTGAACTTTGGGTTGAAACAGTACCATTACTTGTAAGACCTGTTATTTGTACAACACCCCCACTTGTAATAACTAATCTAGCTGCTGCTGCCGTTGCATCATATATTTCCCAACTTCCAGCAGCTACACTTATATTAGAACCTATTAAAAATGATTTTGCAGTAGAACCCCCATATATAGATTTAAAATTTATTTGAGAATTTTGGTTATTAACATTATTTTCAATAATTAAAGTAGTTGGCGTACCCGCAGTATTATTATATAAATGTAATTTCTCACTTGGACTACTTGTACCAATACCTACATTACCTGATGGAAATGATATAACACTTGTTCCTGTTGGATTTGTTATTAATGCTTGAGCAGCAGCTCCATATACTGCAAAATCAAATACACTTGCAGTTTTACCACTTATAACAGTTCCCCTTGCACTATTCCAACTTAATGTTCCTTGAATAGCATAAGCATCCGATGTAGTTGTTAAAGCAAAATATCCTTGTGCCGTTACACTACTAGAGAATGTAGCACTTGTACCACTTAATGCACCTGTAAAATTTCCTGTACCACTAACATCAAGTTTATAAGTAGTATTAGTATTACCTATTCCAACATTAGTTCCATTATCAAATATTAAGCTATTGCCTATGGTTGATGTGCCTGTAAACTTAGAAACGTAATTTGTAGTTCCTGTTCCTGTTACTGGGTTGGTTAAAGCGTTTTGCTTATTGTTAAATGTAGTCCAATCAGCACTTGATAAGAAACCTGCTTGTGAAGTACTTGATTGTTGTATTGAAAATACACCAGTAGTGTTATCGTATAATAAAGGACTTGTAGCACTTAAAGAACTTAAATTTATACCACCCAAACCAGCTAAGGTATATGTAGGGATATTTAAAGTATTAGAAATAAAAGTACTTGCACCACTATTACCAGTAGTTGTTAATGTGATTGCAGATTGTTTAGCGTTCCAAGTTGTTGCACTTGCTATATATGAGTCAGCTAAATCAGTTGTTAAATGTAATTCATCAAGTAAAGTAACTCCACCTGTAATACTTGCAGCGTTACCACTTCCACTTGACTTAACCACAGTTAAAGCCTCACCATTACCACCTTTAGTAATAGATGCAGCAACTCCACTTCCACTCGCGTGATTAATTATTAAATCAGCAGCAGTTAAACTATGCGTTCCTAAATCTACGTTTTGTGTTGCACCAGTATAAGGCACTAATCCAGTTATTGATGGAATACTTGGGAAGGTTACTAATGAGCCATCCCCAGCTACATACTGACTAGCAGCACCAGCAAAACCAATATTAATATTACCACTTGTAGTTACAGGACTTCCTGTAATAGAAAGTGCAGCTACTGATTCAGTAATTCCTATTGAAGTTACTGTTCCGTTATAAGTATCGTTACTTGTTATTGTAAAAGAAGGATAAGTACCACTAATTGATGTAGTTCCTGCTCCTGTTAAAGTAACAGTTTGGTCTGGTAAAGAGTTTGTTATAACACCAGTTGTAGAGTTATAACTTATGCCTGTACTACCTGATACACTTAATCTTGCTCTAGCATCGGTATAGTAAAGATTTGTACCCTCACTAATGTTAGAAGTAGTTAAACTAACTGCTCCAGTAAATCCATTTACGGAAACTACTGCATCGGTATTATCTACCTTTTGCCAAACACTTCCTTGAAATATTGCCCAATCTCCCACTTGCCAATCGGTAATGCCATCTAAGTTAGTTGTACCTGCAACAGATACAATATAGTAATTACCAGCAGTTCCTACTCCACTTGCCAAAGTAGGAGTATTAGTACTAGCATTCCAAGTTCCTTTATATATTGAACCACCTATTAATCCGTTGATTTGATTTTGAACTTTACCAAAAGCAGTTAAGATTGAATCAGTAGCAGATATTGAACCACCAGTTACATTAACACCAGTTAAAACTTTCCCTGTTACTGCCGAATTAACCAAAGAAGGACTTGCATAAGTTCCACTTAATTCCCCTCCAGCAGCAATGCCTTCAATAGTTGTTAAGTAAGTAGAATTATCGTAAGTAATGGTTGTGCCACTAGCTTTAACAAAGCCTGTTCCGTTTAATTGGTTTTGTTTATCATTAAAAGTTGACCAATCTGTACTTGATAAATATCCGTTTTGAGTTGAATTAGCAACTTGGATAGTAAAATTACCAGTAGTATTATTATAGAACAAAGGAGAAGATGCACTTAAGCCAGTTAAACTAATACCACCTAAACCAGCCAAAGTATATGTTGGAACATTTAAAGTAGAACCAACTAAAGTAGCCGAACCATTATTACCAGTTGTAGTTAATGTTAAAGTTGATTGTTTACTATTAAAAGTTACCCAATCTGCACTACTTAAATAACCATTTGTAGATGCACTAGATTGAGAGATAGAAACTACCCCACTAGTAACACTAATAGGAGCTGTGCCACTTATAGCAGCTTGTGCTCTTGCAGTTGTAAAGTAAAGGTTTGTTCCTTCACCTATATCTGTTGTGCTTAAAGTAGTAGAACCACCTAAAGCCACAGTCTTTGAGTTTATAGTAACTGAATCGTTAAATAAACTTGTATTAGGAATATCATCTAAAGCAATAATACCAGTTGTATTAGAATAAACCACACCTGAAGCAGAACTTCCACTTATAGAGAATCTTGCTCTTTGCTCAGTAAAATATAAATTAGTATTCTCAGTTACTTGCAAAGTATTATAATCACCACTTGTAGCTACAACTGCTCCAGTTCTACCAAATACTGAAGTTACTGCATCTGTATTGTCATCGGTCCAAGAAGCAGTAATAGTACCACCACTTTGCTGATTTAATGTCAAAGTCTTAGTCGTTGTTCCTGTTACGGCAGCAGATGTTAAACTTCTATTATATGCAGTATCCCAAGTTGTTTGACTTGCAGTAGTAGGAATTGAATAGCCTGTTTGTAATCCAAAAGCTAAAGTTCCTGAAGTAGTTATTGGAGAACCAGCTATTGTTAATCCTGTTGGAACACTTGCAGCTACACTTGTAACTGTACCTACATAACTTTCAGTTGAGTTTACCCAAGCAGTTCCATTGTATCTTAAAACTTGACCATTACTAGGAGTAACAATTGTTACATCACCTAAAAGAGTTAAAGTATAATCACCATCTTGAGCAACTACGTTCCCTGTTCTACCATATACAGAATAAACACCAGTAGGCAAAGGATATGCTCCAGAAGGAGCTTCAATTATTACTGGTTCTTCAGTTACATTAATCTCTATAATATCATTTACAACTGTTATTTCTGTACTCATTAGATTTGTGTTATATCTTGATAAACAATAAAATTACCCCAAATATATGTCTTGATATTATCATTTGGAAATTGGATAGTCATATCATAAACATAAGAACCAGCATCTATATTCACATCGTAATTAATTGTAATTTGGTTATCATCTACACCACCAATAGTTATACCATCAGCTAAAGTCAATGTCATATCTGCATCTGCTGAATTAGGTCTCCTACGAACTTGAATTTCTATATTCGCACCTGTTAAATCAATTGGGTCAGTATTAGCAGTTAATTGGAATATTTGACTCCAAGTATTGTTCTGCCATATCTGAATATTATAATTCGCTGGTCTGAAATCAGCATTAGAAGGATTACAAGACATTATTTTTCTATTTTTACAAATTTACTAATTATTAAACAATTCCTTATATTCAATAGCTTCCCCCCAATAAGGATGAGTTTGATAAGTATTGTCTTTAGAATAGATAGAATTATGAGATGTAAAGTGATTGCCGTGATTAATATGGATAGCCTCATTCTTACTTACCCATTGAGTTCGTTTTAATTTATCTGTTTCTATATTGCCACAATTAACCTTTAAGGCATTAGGAAGTATGTTTAAACAATGCTCAATTGCATCATCTAGTCTCATAGTCATCTGGTGGAAAGGCTCATCGTTTTGGTGTCTATGTTGCCAACCTTCCTTATTGATTCCTCCATAGTGCATATTGGTTAAAACTTCTCCTTTGTTAAAGTCTGGATAATCAAAATAACCTTTTGGGTACATTACATCGTGCTCTAAGAAAGATACATATTCGTACTCTCCCATCTCCCTAGCCATAAACAAGCATTGCATTATCTGTAACAATTGGTTAAGGTGGCTTTGAGACTTATACCAACTAAAAACGCTTAGGAACGGATTTAAGGGCATTTCTTCCCAAAGGCAAGTGATTATATCGGCTTTGCCTTCAGAGGCGATTTTTATAGTGTCTAATGACTTATAAATGGCATTCCAAATAGTATGTTGGTTATTGTTAGAATAAAAGATGCCTAAACGCTTATTCCCAGTCTTTGGGATAGAGATTAAACTGCCTTCCTTATACGTTTGTAAATGGACCAAATCTTTATCTTGCCAACTTAATTCTAAATGCTTTACTTGCCCGACATTAGGGTCTCCTATAATATCGTTATTTACTCTTAGCATTAATTTATCAGACTTTACTTTGTTACTGACAATCTCCGTACAATCTACACCACCATATTTAGCTGATATTATTCTCATAGGACTGTTTTAGTTTGTTGTATTAATTCCCAATATTTAGAACTAGCAAACTCTTTATTTATGTTTATAGTTTCCCCATAAGGCAACTTATTAATGTAATTAGACTTAAAGAATAATCCACTTATAGCATCAATTGCTCCTGCGTTATGATAGATGTTTAATTTATCCCAAGATTCAATCCTTGATGTTGCCCAAGCAAAATCTAAATCTGGATGACATATTGTTTTTTTATCCATCTTCCAACCTTCCCATAATACTGCCCACATATCTGCACACCATATCTGTAACTCGTGGTAAACTGGATTATCTGCTTTTATATTTGCACTTAATTCGCTTATCTCTTTATAAAGTCTCTCACAATTCCTTTCTACATTATCCCAAAATTTCCAACCTATTCCTTTCATTAGATATTGAGCACCTATTGAATTGCGTTCATTCTCTTTGATAATTTCTTTGTCTATTCCTACTATATCACACATAGCATCTAATACTTGTTCGCCTTTACTCATTATGTAATCATAACCAATGTAGAATCTAGTATCAGAACCATACCATTTGTCATCATATAAAAACTTATACCATTCAATTGGCTTAGTAAATACTATATCGCAATCGTGATAGAAAATAGCATCTTGTTCTAACTCAGGGAATTTCTTAAAATGTTGCTTTAGAATGTTTGGTCTAATAGATGAAACATAGTTTTTATTTTCTCTGGTATCATCATAAAAGAAGAATCTAGCTGCATAATTATTTGCTAGTTTAGACCATTCAATAGGAATAGAACCATCTCGCCAACATACTATGTCTATGTTGTTAGGATTGATTCCCATTGCACTAAAGTTGTTAATCATTACCTCTACTTGCCAAGCATAGTAAAGCGTTGCTGGTTGAGCACATACGAATCTTATTGTCATCGGTTTTGGTTTTTATTTAACAAGGAGCACAATCAGAATTAACTGAACAAGGAGTGCCACAGCTATATATTGTTAGTGTTCCTGAATTTGCAGATGGTGTAGTTCCTGCTCTTGCACACACTGTCTGAGTAACACCACTTCCTATGTTTCTATTTAACGTAGTTCCATCACTACATCTATCATAAGAATAATTGCCAGTACCACTTCCTTCGTTTACTATTGTCCAGCATTCACAAGGAGCAGCCGTAGTAGTTGTGGTCGTTGTTGTAGTTGTTGTGGTAGTACAAGTAGGAGTAACCGATAAAGCTAATTTGTTTCCGTTACTATCTTTTATTACTGCCCATAATTGACCTGATACTGCAAATGAAGCTGGTGCATATGTATTAGATGTTCCAGCAGTATAAGCAGTATTTGCAATAGCATCGGTAAAATAGTTAAACACAGTATTGCCATAAGAATAACCTCCACTTCCACCAGAGAAAGAGTTAATCGTTACTACTGCATTAGTTCCACTACAAGTATAACTTATATTAAAAGATAAAGGTGCTAAAGTAGTCGTTGTAGTCGTGGTCGTAGTAGCAGGACATCCTGTGAAGCCAGTAGCAGTAATTGATAATTGCAAACCACTTGGGTCTGTATAATAAATTGAATCTATCCTAAAGGTTTGACCGATAGATGTAACTCTATCATTGACATTGAAAGTTCCATTAGGATATTGAGCAGAGGTAACCGAAGCACCTGTTCCACAATTAAATAGATTATACCATACTGGAGGCACAGTCGTAGTACTCGTAGTAGTCGTAGTAGCACAAGCTGGAGTAACAGAACGAGCCCTTCTATTTAAAGGGTTTGCTGCATCTCTTACTGCTACCCAATGAATGGTGTCATCTTGATTATAATAAATATTAGAAGTACCAGCAGTCCAAGCCGTTGCTGATAATGCTGCTGATTGAGTAGAGAATACTGCATCCGTATATTCATAAGTTCCAGCACCTCCAGTATAAGCATTAGATGTTAAAAAAGCCGTTCCACCAGAACAAGTATAAGTCAATGTGAAATCTACTACTGCCAAAGTAGTAGAAGTTGTCGTGGTAGTAGTTGTTGCTGGACATCCAGTTAATCCTGTCGTTGTTAGTGATAATTGTAACCCACTAGGGTCGGTATAATAAATACTATCAATTCTAAACGTTTGACCTATTGAAGTTACTCGTTCATTAACTGCAAAAGAACCATTAGGATAGTTAGTAGAAGTAACAGTTACACCAGTAGCACAATTAAATAAAGCATACCATACTGGAGGTTGCGTTGTCGTTGTAGTAGTAGATGTCGTTGTTGAAGTAGTAGTACTTGTACTTGTTGTTGTAGTACTGGTTGTCGTAGTTGTACTTGTTGTTGTACTTGTTGTGCTAGTAGAAGTGCTTGTAGTACTTGTAGTTGTTGTAGGAGTTGCATCTGTGTAATACTTTCCTGTTCCTTGTAATGTAACCCCATAAGTTCCTATTTCCTTATAGTTTCCACTTATATCAAAGTTTGTTATAAAACAATATCCACTAATGTATTTAAAACCATCATTCCCATTATCAATAGCAAACCTAATAAGAAACAAAGTTCTATCTAAAATAACTTGAGCCATTTGTTGATATGAAAAGCCAGAAAGAGTTACTATTCCTTCACAAGAAGCATTCCATACAGAAAGGTCGGTAAGGTATTCTGTAAAGAAAGCATCTGTTCTACTAGATACTTCTTTTTGTTCAACCTGAACATTAAAAGTACAATTGGTAGAACACGCAAAAGGAGTTTCATATGTAGGAATTACTGAAGTATCAATCTTGTATAAAATAACATCTTTGCCTTGTACTTTAGTTGCCATTATTACTAAGTTAATGTATAAGCACCAATTCCTTGTAAAGTGATTGAATAAGTTGCTATTTCTTTATAAGGAGCATTAATTGAAAGAGCAGATATAATAGCATTGCCACTTATAATTGTATAACTAGAGCCATTATTTATTGAGAATTTAACTGCAATAGTTGTCCTTGCCAATTGATTAGTTAACATATCAGCATATGAATAACCTGCTAAAGTAACAATACCTTCACAAGTAACTACCCAAGAAGCTATGTCAATTTTAAATTCTCTAAACCAAGCAGAAGTCTGGCTTGTTACATCCTTTTGTTCAACTTGAATATTAAAGGTGCAATTAGTAGAACAAGCAAAGGCAGTATCTACCCCTCCAACTACTTTATAAAGAATTATATTTTTACCCTGTACTTTGTCTGGCATATTGCAAATTTACTTAAATTAAAGTATTATATGATATTTCATAACCATTTGTAGATACTATATTAGTATTAGAAATTTGTAGTAATGTAACTTGACTTTCATCATTAGGGTAACTTATTGTAGCATTACCTAACATATATGAATTACTAGCAATGTTTATTTGATTAGGGTCTGTATCAGTAGCCTTAAATAACTTAGAAGCATTTAATATCCCATTTGTTGTTGATAAACTAGATAAACTACAATCCACATTTATAATATTACGAGCATACACATTAGTAAATTGTTGCATCAATAATTGTATTAAACTTGGGTAATTAGTAGCACCACCATATTGATACCAAGATGAAGGATTATAGCCATTACTGAATAAGAAAATACCTATCTCAATTGGATAAAAATAATAACTACTAAAACTACCATAAGGAATTTCAACAGTCTTAACATATTCATTTGTGTTACTTAAATAACTAAAATAATATATATTATTAATCAATGGGGTCATTTTAAGCGACATATTACTTAATTGAGCAAAAGTACCTGTGCTATTTTCAAGTGCATATTTAAAATGTAACTCCCCAGATATTGGAGTAACGGCAGTAGTAAAACTAAATGAATTTACATCACTACCACTTGGACCAGAATATGCTGGAACACTATAATATTGAGATGTACTTACCCAAGCAGTTCCATCCCACCACCAACTAGCAGTTCCATCTGTTAATAAAACGTAAACGTGCCCTCTTGGGAGATTACCTAAATCTTGACCTTGAAATATCCAAGAAAATGTAAGTTTAACCCCTCCTGCTATTTTAGGATAAGAACCTGATTTTATTTCAATAGAAGCCTCATTTGTTATAGATGTACTCCCCCTTATCAATCTATATTGTGCAAAAGAATCAGTTGTATTATTTACAATTGTAACAGTACTTCCTATTCCAGCAAAGTTTATTTGCCAGTTATCTGCATATAAGCCAGTAAAAGGTCTAAAATTGCCATTAGATATATAATTATCTGCTATTGTTACATCATAATTGCATTCAACTTTATTAAAGCCTTTCTTCATTATTTTTAATTGTGAATTATCTATAAAGTATAATCCACTTGTATTGCCAACATATCCCTGAATAACGCTTAATGTATTTAAGTTACTACCACTTGATGCAACTGTTCCTGTGTATGTATATTCAGTAAACCAATTATTCTCATTAGCAAATTCATTAACTGCAACTATCCACCATTTACCACCAGCTTGAAATAATCTACAACCAAATGATTTAACAATATTAGACAATACATCCAAACAACTTATATAAGTTATGTCTGTATCTATAAAGGTTCTATAAGGTAGATATGTTTGATTAAAAGGTTCGCTATAACTATAATCAGACCTATCATCCATACCAGTAGCATAATAAGAACATACTGTCATTATATTAGGGTCAATTGGGAAATCAATACTATTTAAACATAATGTAATGTAGTATAATAAAGTATTTATAGCATTGGTATCAGTAGATGCAGCTATTGGTAATGGAATGCTTTTAAGTATACCTAATCCATCAACGGCATTAAATGACAATTCTTTTCTACCAGTTGAATAGCTTATTTGAACATTATCTGATAATACCCAACCACACCATTGTAAATCAGCATCTAAGTATAATTTAGCAAAATACTTTCTATCATTTAAAGTAGTAAAATCAGGGATATTAGCTAGGTTATCTGTTACATCTAAAACCACTCCTAATTGACTTGCATAAATAGGCTCAAATGGGTCATCTGAATTAGGTATATACTGAAGGTTAATACCTACTCCTTGATACTCAATTAAACTACCAGCATAAGAATCTTCTTGTAAATATAAATAAGCCGTTTTGCCTGATTTACTTGCAAATGTTGCTTTGTATTTATTTTGATATGCCATATTATCTTCTCAGGTTAAGGTTACTATTTGCTCTTTGAGTTGCTAATACTAAATCACTACCCTTTAATAAAAATTGACCTAATAAACCACCACCACCAAATCCCATTCCACTATCTAAAGCAGCAGCACCTAAAGGAGTAGCACCGACACCCAATGCAGTTAAAATAGCTTTGAATATTAATGCTTGTGCAACCATTTCAACTAATTGTATAGCAATTCTTTTAAACGATTCTTCTAATGCTTTGCCTATATCTCCACCATTAACAAAAGTCTCAAATACATTGTTAAAACCTGAAGCAACAACAGATGTTAATTCAGCAGATAATTTTAATTGAGTGTTAAGAGTTTCTAAGTCTTGGGCAGCTACACTTGTTTGTTCATTCATAGTGTCTGTGTACCAAGCTGGTACATCTTCACTTATCTTGTCTGTTCTTTGTCTATTAAGTTGAAATAATACTGGAGTTGCTTTTCTTCTTTGTGCCCTTGTGGGTCTAGTTATATCTTGTTCTGATTTTATATAAGCATTTAATTCTCTCTGATAATTAGTCATTTCATTACTTTGTGCTTTTAAAGCAGTAGTAGATAAAGTAGTAGAATCTTTGTATTTTATTTGCTCACGAGTAATATCAGTTAAATTAGATTTTAATGAATTAATATTTTTATCTACTGCTCCTAATTCTTCTTGATGTTTATCTAGTGCTTCATTAGTTATTTCGGTATTATATTGAAGTGAAACCATTTCACCAGAAGCATTAGTCAATGCAGCTTTGATAAATGTCCAAGCAGCAGTTGCAGCACCTACTTTGTCTCTCATTTCAGCTAAACTATCTAATTGTAATCTTGCTTTCTTTGCTTCTTCTTCAGCTATTAATGTTGCAAATGCTTGTGCTAATGCTTTACGTTTTAAAGCCTCTGTAATACCATTAATGACTACTTCTAATCTTTGACCATCATTAATATCTAATTTTTGTAGTTCAATATTACCTTTATAAGTATTTTGTAATTGTTTTAACGCAGTTTCTCTTTCGTTAGTTGTTAAAGTGCTATCTTTTACAATATCATTTAAAATAGTTAATTTATCTGCCTCTGCTTGTGCTGAACCTGTTGCCTTTGCAATACTATCATTCATTTTTCTTTGAGCCATATCAGCTTCAGATATTTGAGCAATGTATTGACTAATTTTAGGACCGAATGCAACAATAATAGAAGTTAAAGCACCTACTGCTAAACCAATACCTGCTGGACCAGCTAAACTAGAAAGCATTGATTTAAAAGCACCAGTTGTACTTCCAGTAGTATCTTTTAATCGTTGGAATGATTCTAACAACGGATTAATGTTGTTTGCTATACCTATAAAACCATAAGGAGCATCTTGTGCAACCCTAGATAAGTTATTTAAAGCAAGTGCAGCTTGATTAGTATCTCCTTTAATCTCTTGAAACCTAGTCTTTAATCCAGAAGTTGATTTTGCTAAATCCTCAATAGCTTTTAACGCTTCTTTATTATCGGCAGTTATTATTAATTGTAAAGTTTCGTTTGCCATTTTATTATTTTACTCCATACAAAGATAATGTTCTTTGAAGCTCCTCGTTTGTTAGTTTAGGTTCATCTTCATTCTCATCTATATCACTTGGCAAAGGCATAAAGGATTTGAGACTTTTAGGAGATTTATCAGATGTATTAGATAAATATATCATATACGATAAAGTTCTTACTCTTTCCCATTCCTTTACTTCCTTATTTTGGTATGCCATATTATACAACAAAAATTCTCGCCAAGATAGTTGCCAAAACTCATTTATTGTCAAGCCAACTTCAATTGCGAGAATTAATAGAGAATCCCAACTATAAAATCCTATTTTTTTTTTGCCTCTTTCTTAGTTTCCTGTAAATCTGGTGTCATTGAATCTTGCATATACTTCATAAATGCAATTAATTGACCCTCTTTAGCAGATAAACCACCTACTTCATCTATCCATTCACAAATTATATACTCATCAAAATCAATAGGCTTTTGAAGGCTTTTATATCCACTTTCGGCAGCAGCACTAATGATATTAACAATAGTGCTTAAATCATAGTTTCCACTAGATAAAACATTTATAAGTTCTACTAGAGTTTTATTCTCTAATTCACAAAAACGTTTCATTGCCCAAGTTCCCCACTTTAAAGGAATAATTTTGTTGTTCAGTCTTAATTCAAACATAGGTTATTTTTTATGCAGTTTCAGTTTGTGTTAATGGTGGTACAGTTACTACGAAAGTTGCAGTAAATTTTACATCATCTTTATCATCTGCATTTACATCAAAGTTTGAAATAAATACTTGACCTGAATAAACTATATCTCCAGCAGTTGGAGTTGCTTTACCCATCTTCATATTGAAAGATGTTCTTGCAGCGTGAGCAACATACAATTGTTGGTAAGAATCCTTACTTGGAGTTCCTGTTTCATCAATTGCAAAACCATCACCTTTGAATGATTGAGTAAATGAAGGACCAGCTTGATATTGGTCGCCACATTTAGAAGTTGCATCAATAGTGTTAACAGTTGATGTCATTGAGTTAGTTGTAAGACAAGCAACAGGTTTGAATGTTCCGTCATTGTCTATGTCAGCTAAAAGGATATAGTCTCTTGCTGATACTTTAGTTTCTGCCATTTTATTTAATTTTGAGTTATTATTATATTATATGTTATAATTGTTCTAAAAACGTTATCCAAAGGGTTTAATCCATCTAAATTTCTAACACTTCCAACGCTTAAAGCAGATGATGTAAAACCATTACTTAAAGTTATTGTTGAATCAGAATTTATATTCGCCAAAACCAAATCACTTATTTCTTCAGCTCGTTTATAGCCAAAGTTAGCATTTTTTGTAACAATGTCAACTATAATAGTGATAGCGTTTGTATAACCTGCTTTCCCTTGTTCTTGGCTTGATGTTCTGCCATCTAAAATAATGTATTCGTTACCTATTCCATCTGGACCAAAACCATCATAAACACCTAAGCTAGTAGCACTTACTAATTCGGTATAAAACCATTTCTTTATTTCTATATTAGGATTTAACATTGAGTAGTTTTTTTAGTCTATTAAACAATTTAGGTTTTTCTTCTTCATAAGCTGGTATTAAAAAGGGTTGTGGTCTGATTCCTTTCTTTAATATTGAAAATGCTATACTTTGAGCCATTCTTACATCTTGGTCAAATTTTTGCGATTTACTGCCTATTCTTCTTTGTGATTTAACACTATAAGTAGCATCTTTAGGTGTAATTCCTTTTCTTTTAATCCATTGCATAATAGCTAATAAAAAATCATAATAAGTACCACTTTTGCCTCCCTTGAATTGCATTGCAAATGATTCATACCCACTAGGAACTGAAACTTTGCCACCTGTACCAAACTCAACATAAGGAGCATAAGAAGCATCAACAATCACTTTACCTGTTAATCCATTTAACATAGATTCAGCGTGAATACTTTTTCTTAATGAGCCAAAATTAACTGGTGCATTTCTTTTAGCATCACGTTCAATTTTTAATGTAGATGCACTAATTTCTTCAGCTACACCTTTAGTTAGATTATCTTCAAGAGTTTTTAATCTAGTCATAAGATTAGGCAACCCAGTTAAATTAAGTGAAAATCCAGCCATTATGCGTACATTATTATTTCGTAAAATCTAAACTGATTTTCTACATCTTTAATTGAGTGTATTGTGTACATTACACCTTCCACCTCTAATTGGTAATTATCGGTAATTGTTACATCGTATCTAATAAACAATCTAGCAGAACGAGTAAAACTTAACTCCATTTCTAATAATGCTCTATTTTGATTATCTGGGCGAAAATCCCCCCAAACGACTTCTTGTAAGGCAAAGGTAGTTGTATAACCTCCTTCACCATCTGTTACCCTTGTAGGCACATATAAGCTAATCTCCATTGTCATAGAGTTAGTATCTACATAATTTGTTTTTGCCCTTCCTATTCTCATAATATTGGTGATTGTCTGGTCCATCTTTGACAAGCCTTCCAAGTCTTTTCACATATTCCCTTGTCTCCATCTAGTCCTCTATTTTCGTAATCAAATGATACTTGGTCTAAAATAGCTATTTTTAAGTCTTTAGGTATGCAATTAAACCCAGCCATATATTGAGCAGACATATTAGTAAATAAAGGTCTCCTTACTTTAGGATATTGGTCTCCTACTAATACATAATTTTCTGTTGCTATTTCATCTCCTTGCTCATTAAATAGAGCCATAAAGAATGTTACTGGACCAAATGGCAATTCATATCCTCCTGCTTGATTATCAAACCAAGTGTTTACTTGTCTAGGGATAAGGCTTAAATTAGTAACCTTTTCAATAGATTCTCTAGCTTGAGTTATTAATTCTTCAAATAAATCATCTTCTGATGCAGTTGTAACACGACAATACAATTTTGCTTCTGCTACTGTTACACCTTCTACTACTGGAGTATTATCTATGAAAGTATAATCATTTAGAAAGTTATACATATTTCCTTTTTTACAAATTTACATTATTTATAATAAAAAACCCCATCGATTAAGATGGGGTCTCTATATCTATGTAAGATTAGAACTATACGTTTCCTAAGTCAGCAAAAATAGCTGAAGTTGGTTGCATTAAGTTAATATCTTCATAACACTCAATACGAGCAGTAACCATATTTTGTTGGAAGTTACTTGCATTCTCATAAGAGAACTCAATAGCCATTCCTTCAACCTCAATTCTTTCGCAGAAGTTGTTATCTAGAATAAGTACTTTATCATCAGTAACCCAAGATGCAGCAATTACAGGAGTACCCCATATTGTGATGCCACCATTAGGATTAACAATAACACTACCAGCACCAGCATAATAACCAGCAACAATAGTTTCTTTCAATAAGCGACCTAATTGAGAAGGGCTTACTAAAGCAACAGAAGATATAAAGTTTGCACTCTTTTGGTTGCCGATATAGTCAACTAATTGCTTTAAATCAACAGTTTCAGCAGTTGTAGTAGAACCAGTTGCAGCAGCAGAAACAGTAGAGAAGAACGCAGCATTCTCAGCTTTGTAGAAATCTCTAGTTAACATTCTTGGTAAAGTTGTACTCAAAAAAGGTAAACTTCTAGCCATTTGCTTAGAGAAAGTTGAGAAACCAGCGATGTAGTCATTTACAACTTTAACCTCGCTTAATGCGTAGCTATTTTGTCCTTTATCAGAACCTTCAGTTTGAGCAGCAATGTTGTTAGTAGTTGCAGTCTCTTTGTAGAATACATAAAGACCTGACTCACTTCTTACAGTTGGTACTAAATCACGGAAGTTAATTGCTTGACTTGGTAAGATAGAAGCATTAGGAGCATAAGATGCTTGAGCATCTCCTGTTAATGAACCACTTAAAGTCATTGTTTTAACATCAGATAAATCAACACGGAATTTTCCGTTAGACTTCATTGATTTTTCCATCTCATCTAATTTACCATCTAATTTCTCGATGATAACTTGGTCAAGATATTTAGTTTCACGCTTTGCAGCTTTTTTTGTTGCAGCAGCTTGAGCATCAAATTGTTTTTGTGCTTCATCTCTTACAACTCTAATCTCAGCTTTAGTTTCTTCTAACTTAGCTTCGATGTTAGCTTGAAAACCTTTAAGGTTCTCAGCCATTTCGTTAATTACGTTTTCCATTTTACTTTTTTAATATTTTATTAAATTCTTTAATTGCCTTCAGGATTTGTTCATCATTGTTTTTAACTTCTTCGATAATCGGCTCAAGTGATTGCTCGGTCTGAGTGATTTCTTTAACGATTTCAATTTCTAATAATTCTGATTGAATCCTTTTTATTTCAATCTCCATCAACGCAAAGGTCTCATCTGTGAAACGACCACCTTTAAACGCTTTCAAGAGTTTCTCTAGCCTATTTGCTAATTGCTCTTTCTTAACTTCATTTTTAACAGAGATAGTTGGTGTCTCTGGGTTTGCTGCCCATAATACTGCACTACCTTCATAAAGTTTCAGTTCACTTATTGTTCTTACACCATCTTTTGCAACGCTTGAATTTATTGTACTAAATCCAATTGAATGTTGATTGATAAGACCAGCATCATACATTTTAATCATATCCTCACCAGTCTCAGTCTCTACTATTGGAGTGATTGCTATAAGCATATCCCCCTCAATGTATAATTGCTCTGGTTTACCGATTACGGCTTCCATTTCAGCACAATGGTCAACTAATGACCAGATTAAATTCTTTCCTGCTGGACCTCTTTCCTTTAGAGTTTTAGTAAAGGCTTCAGGAACTATAATGTCATTATCTAAATCAATGTTTCCTGTTCTTGCCCAAACTGCTTTAACTCTACGAGTTTCGGTATCAACATCCATTACCTCGTAACCGATATCTTGTTTTTCAACA
>Ga0102917_1000254_pt1 | contig 17386 bp, 13 predicted proteins | sample Colrivmet1562A02_FD_78201 | JGI IMG/M metagenome (GOLD analysis project Ga0102917, IMG submission 78201) | Estuarine microbial communities from the Columbia River estuary - metaG 1562A-02 | ecosystem: Environmental > Aquatic > Marine > Intertidal zone > Estuary | place: USA: Columbia River...
AATAAGCGCAACAAAAGGCGAAGGGGTACCAAACTACAAGCCCAGCGTAAACCGGTCATCGAGATTGCATGGGCACGTTCAGCTGGCAATTGGAACAGAATGCTGCGTAGGAGGGGATACATGCATCACAAAGATACCATACTTGGGTTCCATTGTGTCGCCGTTCCATTTCGGTAGTTTTGGTACAGAAGCAATTCGTTTATGCAAGAAGCCTACATCGTTGCCGGTTACCGAACGGCAGTTGCCAAATCCAAAAAGGGGGGATTTCGATTCACCCGTCCCGATGATCTGGCCGTTACCTTGATCCGGGAATTGATGCGTTCCGTTCCCGGGCTTACCGGACAATCGGTCGATGACGTAATCGTTGGAAATGCTGTACCCGAAGCTGAGCAGGGTTTACAGGTGGGACGCCTCATCGCCGCCCGTGCATTGGGCATTGAAACGCCGGGCATGACGGTGAATCGTTATTGCGCTTCCGGTCTGGAAACAATCGCCATTGCTACCGCCAAGATCCGTTCGGGCATGGCCGATATCATTGTAGCAGGAGGGGTGGAGAGTATGAGTTTAGTACCCACCTCCGGCTGGAAGACGGTTCCTTCTTACGAGATCGCCCAATCGGAACCGGATTATTATTTGAACATGGGACTAACCGCGGAGGCCGTGGCACAGGACTATAAAGTTTCTCGCGTTGATCAAGATGCCTTTTCATTTTGCTCTCATCAAAAAGCAATGGCCGCCATCGAGTCGGGTCATTTCAAATCGGGCATCTTACCTATTCCCGTTGAAGAAGTTTATTTGGATGATCGAGGAAAAAAACAAACAAGAACTTTTTTGGTGGATACCGATGAAGGTCCCCGTGCCGACACTTCCCTGGAAGCCTTGGCAAAACTAAAACCGGCTTTCGCCCCGCAGGGTACTGTAACGGCCGGCAATGCATCTCAAACTTCAGATGGTGCTGCATTTGTGATTGTCATGAGCGAACGAAAAATGAAGGAGTTGAGTCTCTCGCCGATGGGACGACTGGTTGCTTGCTCCGTAGCGGGTGTGCATCCGCGCATCATGGGGATCGGACCGGTAGCCGCGATTCCACTTGCACTGAAACAAGCCGGACTCGTCCTGGACCAGATCGACCTGATCGAACTGAATGAGGCCTTCGCGGCGCAGGCACTGGCCGTCATCCGGGAAGCCAACCTGGATGAACAAAAAGTTAACATCAACGGCGGGGCAATTGCCCTGGGTCATCCGTTGGGTTGCACCGGCTGTAAACTGACTATTCAGAACCTCCACGATCTCAAGCGTTTAGGAAAACGTTTTGGAATGGTGACCGCTTGTGTGGGCGGCGGACAGGGCATTGCCGGTATCCTTGAGTCGTATTGACCATCTCGTAGAATTACGAACAGACAGGGATTTCAGCTGTTTTTTCTTCTTATTTATTGCTTTTGGCTTTTCTTTTTAGCTATTTTTAATGCATACGTAATTCATTTAATCCGACTGCCATGGACAGAAGAGAATTCTTTACGGCCACTCGCCGATCGGCTCCCACTTCGACTGCACAGCCACCTCGCACTTTATCGGGGATCGATGCGTACACGGGGCCCTGGACGGAGCAAGAGGTCGTTCACCTTTTGAAACGTACCATGTTTGGGGCTAAACGCGCCGACGTGAATTATTTCAAGAACTTGTCCATGTCCCAAGCCGTGCAGGAATTACTCAACCCAACCGCCCCGGATCCTGCCCCGCCCGTCAAAGAATACGTCACGTCCACCACGCTGGGCGTTAACGCCGATGCCAATATTTTGCAAGGAACCACCTGGATCAACGACATCAACAACGATGGAACCGTTCAGTCTCAGCGTCGGGCCTCCTACAAAAAGTGGTGGACGGGGGTGATGATCAACCAAGATCGAAGCATTCGGGAGAAATTGATGCTTTTTTTGGTTGACCATTTTGGAAATGAAATCACCGATATTGGGGTCAGCAACTGGACCTACCGTCAGCACGCGCTGATCCGTCAGTACGCATTGGGGAATTACAAGGAATTGGTGCGCAACATCACCAAAGATCTTTCCATGCTTCGGTACTTGAATGGGTATTTGAACAACGCCTCCGCACCCGATGAGAATTATGCACGCGAGTTGTTCGAACTGTTTACCTTGGGCAAAGGCCCGGATTCGCAATACACAGAAGCGGACGTAAAAGAAGCAGCTAAAGTATTGACCGGTTGGCAGATCAATTTCACGACTTGGCAAACGATTTTTACAGCCAGCCGTCACAGCACAGCAAACAAAACCTTTTCTCCATTTTTCAACAATACGGTGATCACCGGAAGAACCGGTGCTACGGCCGGTGATCTGGAATTGGCCGATTTGTTGAATATGGTTTTTTCGCAAGGGGAAGTAGCCAAGTTCATCGTGCGTAAATTATATCGATGGTTTGTTTACTATACGATCGATGACAATACCGAACAACAAGTGATCGCTCCATTGGCGACCATCTTTAGAAACAACAACTACGAGCTGAAGCCGGTGTTGACCGCTCTCTTCCAAAGTCAGCATTTCTACGACGTGCTCAATCGGGGCTGCGTCATCAAGAACCCGGCCGATCAGGTCATTGGTTCTATCCGGGAGTTGAATACCAGCTTTCCGACTGCTACGGATTATCTCTCTAATTATTCCATGTGGAATTTGATGAGCAACTGGATGACGAATATGGGTATGAGCTTGAACGATCCTCCCAACGTATCGGGCATGCCGGCCTATTACCAAGAACCGCTTTTTCATGAGATCTGGATCAACGCCGACTCATTGCCCAAACGAAATCAGTTCACCGATACCATGATCGCAACCGGTTATTTGGTCAACGGCATACGGTTGAAGTTTGATTGTGTGGCCCTGGCGCAAACCTTTCTGAATCCGGGTAATCCGAACGATCTGATCGACGAAGCGGTAGATCGGTTCTTCCGCAATCCACTCTCTGTCAACAGCAAAGCGCAGATCAAGACACAGATTTTGCTGACGGGACAACAGTGGGATTATTATTGGACCAATGCCTGGATGGCTTATACCGCCAATCCGACCACCGCGAATTTCAATACCGTCAATTCCCGGTTGATGAACCTGTTCAAATACCTGTTCAACCTGGCCGAATATCAACTCATCTAAGCATTCGACAACCGATACTTATGAAACGAAAAGACTTTTTATACGGCTCGATCCCGGCGGCTGCAATGCTGCCCGACCTGATCAATGGCTACTCGATCAAGGCCTTCAATAGTCAGTCGCCATTGGTACAAGCACTGATGCGAGGCAATACACTCACTGATCACGTACTGGTGATCGTGCAGTTGTCGGGTGGTAACGATGGATTGAACATGGTCATTCCGGTGGCCGATTACTCCAAGTATTACAATGCCCGCACCAACGTAGCGATTCCGGAGAATCGAGTGCTTCCAATCTCCGGAGTAACGGGTACAGGGCTGCACCCTTCCATGACGGGGTTGCAAGGATTATTTTCAGACGGGAAGGCCAAATTGATCCAGGCCGTTGGTTATCCGCAACCCAATTTTTCGCATTTCCGTGCCACCGATATATGGATGAGTGCTTCTAACAGCAACCAAGAGGTCTATACAGGCTGGGCCGGTCGTTATTTGAATTATGAATATCCGGATTTCCCGATTGGTTATCCCAATACCGACATGCCCGATCCGCTGGCCATTCAGATCGGTTCTACCACGTCACTCACCCTGCAAGGGCCGAGCGTGAACATGGGTATGAGCATTACCAATCCCACGAGTTTTTACAACCTCGTAAATGGCACCACCGATCCGGTTCCCAATACCCCGGCCGGCAAGGAGCTGAAATTCATTCGTCAGGTCAACCAACAAACACAAGGGTACGCGAATTCGGTTCGCACTGCAGCAAACAATGTCACCTCCCAGTATACCTACCCAACCAACAACTCCCTAGCCGATCAGCTCAAGATCGTTGCTCGCTTGGTGAAGGGCGGACTGAAGACCCGCGTGTACATGGTGAGCTTTGGTGGATTCGATACGCACTCGGTGCAAGTCAATTCGGCCGATACAACCACCGGATCGCATGCTACGTTGCTACAACGCGTGTCGGATGCCATCCGGGCATTTCAGGAAGACCTCAAGTTCCTCGGTATTGAAGACCGGGTGGTTGGAATGACCTTCAGCGAGTTCGGTCGACGCATCAAATCCAATTCCAGTTCCGGAACCGACCATGGAGCTGCCGCACCCATGTTCCTCTTTGGCAAATCCGTCGAAGCCGGTATGCTGGGCGTCAATCCTACATTGCCGACAACCGCTACGGTGAATGACAACATCCCCATGCAGTACGATTTCCGCAGCATCTATTCTACCCTGCTGGAAAAATGGTTTTGCTTGGATAAGACCGTGGTCGATTCCCTATTCCCGCCCAATGTCAACAGCCAATTGCAAAGTTTACCGCTGATCAAGGCGGGGGTGTGCAGTGGGGTGGTGCCACCTGCTCCTTCACCGGTGGAGGTTATGATCACCAATTACCCAAATCCATTCCAAACAAGTACTACCATTAAGTTCCGAACGGCCGGTGGTCATACACTCATTCAGATCATGGATACGCTGGGTCGGGTGTTGATGAATCTGGTCGATAAGGAATATGCAGCAGGCACCTATACGATTCCATTCGATAGTGAGCCGTTACCACCGGGTGTGTATTATGCTCGTTTCCAAAACGGCGTGACTCAACATGTGCGCGCTATGCTCAAAGTCCGTTAAACCATTCCATGAACACAAGCACATTTCGCTTTCTTTCACTTACGCTCTTATCACTTGTGGTGGTTGGTGTTTCCTGTACCGGAGATGCACCGCCCAATCCCTGTACGGGTGTTCAGATCGATATCGTTTACGCGACCACACCGGCCATTGGTGCCAGTAACAACGGTTCCATTACCGTCTTCAATCCGGCTGGCGACAGCGTTAGTTACAAACTGAACAATGGGGCCTTTCAGTCAACGGCCTTGTTTAACAACCTGGCACCCGGTAATTACGTGTTGACTGTCCGGAACAACCGAGGCTGTTTGGATACAGCCCAGATCTCCATCGTCAATTATGGTCCCAAATATGCCCAGGTCAAACAGATCGTAGCCGGTTATTGCGGACCCTGCCACCTGAACGCAGGCAATAGCGGCAACAAGAATTTTGATACAGATGCCAGCATCGTATCTGGTTGGGACCGGATCCAGGTCCGCTGTGTCAATGGAACACCAACTTTTATGCCGCAGGGTGGGCAGCTCACCACCCTCGATAAACAACGGATCAGCGATTGGGTGATGGCCGGGCATCGGATCTCAGATTAAAAAAATTTGTGAAACATCGTTGCAATTATATATTTGCAACAAAGTTTCAAATATGCGCCGGACCATTCTTCCTTTCACTGCATCACTTATTATTGGCTTTTTTACCTTTTTCCAAGAGGCTGCTGCCGTCCAGTCGGGTTATCGGATCACAGGCTCAGTGGTAGATGCCATCAGTGGAGAGCCCATAGCGGGGGCATTGATCCGCTTGCCGGATATCAGCCGTCAGACGATCACCAATGAAAAAGGTCAATTTGTGTTGGGGCAGGTGCCTGCCGGTCACCATGTGCTGGAGCTGAGTGCATTGGGATTTTCCGTTCGAGTGGAGCATTTTGAGTTAAAAGCAGATCTGGGTTGGGATTTTCGATTGAATCCCAATGTGACCGAGAATGCCGGTGTGATCATTACGGGTGTGGGAACAGCCACAACCATTCGGAAAACACCGGTCGCCGTATCGACCCTACAACGTCAATCTTTAATGCAATCGGCTGCGACCAACATTGTAGATGCGATGACCGCCTTGCCGGGTATATCGGCCGTGAGTACTGGCCCAGCTATCTCGAAGCCCATCATTCGTGGTTTGGGTGCCAATCGGATTGTAGTGATGCAGGATGGCGTTCGTCAGGAAGGTCAGCAATGGGGCGATGAACACGGCATTGAAATCGACGAGGCCAGTGTAAATGGGATCGAGGTGGTGAAAGGCCCGGCTTCCTTGATGTATGGAAGCGATGCGATGGCCGGAGTGGTGCAGTTTTTAACTCAAGTAATGCCTCCAGCGGGTACGATCCAGGGACAGTGGTTGAATGGATTTCAATCAAACAGCGGACTCTTGCATTCCAATCTGCGCTTAGCCGGTCAACAAAAAGGATTCAATTGGGGCGGCTATGCAACCTATAAGTCGGCTCATGATTATTCCAATCGATTGGACGGCCGAGTGCTGAATTCTCGTTTCTCCGAACGGAATCTGGGGGCACAGATCGGCATTAACCGCGTGCGTGGATTTAGTCATCTGAGCTTTAGTCGGTTTCAACAAGAACCGGGACTCATTGAAGGGGATCGGGATGATGCGACCGGAAAATTTCTGCTATTTGCCGGTTCACCCCTGGAACGGATAGCCACTAATGCGGACCTACGGGGAAGAAAGCCCTGGATACCCAACCAACAAGTGATCCACGATCGGTTGGTGTCTGATAATCAGTGGACAGTAGGGGGTAGTCAATTGAAAGCCAATTTGGCCTGGCAGCGTAATCAGCGCATCGAATTCGGAAATCCGGAAGACCCCGAGGAGAAAGAGCTGTATTTCGATCTAAATACCTTGAATTACACCTTGCATTGGAAACTGCCCACCATGAAGGAGTGGCATACGACCATCGGTGCCAACGGTATGCACCAAACAAATACGAACCTCGGCGAAGAATTGTTGATCCCCGCTTATCGATTATTCGATCTGGGGGTGTTTGCGCACACCCAACGATACTTTAAGCGCGGAACCCTGAGTGGCGGCCTTCGATACGATTACCGCCATCTCGTAAGTGATGAGGCCTTCGAAGGAACGGAGCAAAAATTTGTCGCTCAGAAAAAAAATTTCACGAACGTATCGGCCAGTGTGGGATATAGTTGGGAGTTGGATTCGGCGCTGACCTTGAAATTCAATGTAGCTCGTGGATTCCGAGCACCCACGATCGCGGAGTTGGCAAGCAACGGTACGCATGAGGGTACGAATCGGTATGAGTATGGGACTTCCTCCTTGCGGTCAGAACGAAGCTGGCAGTACGATCTTGGATTTGAGCTGAGTTACGATCACCTACAGATCGGACTATCGGCTTTTCACAACAACATCAACGACTTCATTTTTTATCAAAAACTACAAGGCTCGAACGGATTGGATTCGTTGGTCGATGTGGATGGCGAACTCTTGCAGGCTTTTCAATTTGAACAAGGGAACGCTCGATTGAGCGGATTGGAGCTGGTTTTTGATCTGCATCCGCATCCACTGGACTGGTTGCATTGGCAAAATAGTTTCTCGTGGGTGCAAGGTCGTTTCGATCGTTTGATCGATCTTACCAAGCCCGGCAGCGATCGACTACCCCTGATTCCGTCGCCTCGTTGGCGTTCCGAATTCCGGGCCGATGCAAAAAAATGGGGATCGCATCTTCGTCGTTTGTACAGCAAGTTGGAGATCGATGTAAATGCGGCGCAACGTCAATTTTTTAGTGGGTTCGATACGGAAACGGCTACCAGCGGTTACACCTTGGTCAATTGGGGCATTGGCTCCGACGTGGTGAATAAAAAGAATCAGTTGACGTTTAGCTGGCATGCGGGTATTACCAATTTGTTCGATGTAGCTTGGCAAAGCCATTTGAGTCGGCTTAAGTACACCGACGAAAATTCAGTGAACGGTCGGGCCGGCGTATTCAATCCCGGACGTAATATCTATTTCAAATTGATCGTTCCCATCCGAATATCGCAGTAAGCAAGAATTGATGCATCTTTAGGGTATGGACATCAACCTCAATACCCCAGCGTTGCTCTTCCCTGGCATTACCTTATTGATGCTGGCATACACGAACCGTTTTCTGGCCTTGGCGAGTCTGGTTCGTCGATTGCATGAGGAATACAAAAAAGGGGCAAGGCATCCAACGTTGCTTCCCCAGATCGCCAGTTTGCGTCGACGAATCAATTTGATCCGTTACATGCAAGCCTTAGGCATTCTCAGCTTCTTGGGCTGTGTGGCTTGTATGTATGCGCTTTATCGGGAAGCGTTGAGCCTGGCAGAATGGATATTTGCCGTAAGCTTGTTGTCACTGATCGCTTCGCTGATCTTATCGTTGGTGGAGATCACACAGAGTACCAAGGCCATCGAATTGGAGTTGAGCGACATTGAGGAATTGGAGCGTTCCAATATCTTTTATGATATGGTTACGGATCGTTCGGAGAAAAAAGACTGAATTTACAATTTGCGCAACAAGGATTGCCAGCCGCCGCCATTGTATACATCCTTGATGCCTGCACGTTTCAGCGTTGATTTGGCGATGCCGGCCCGCATCCCGGAGGCGCAGCACAGAATGACGGGTTTGTTCATTTTCTGAATGCGGTCGATTTGAGTGCTGATTCGATCCACCGGAATGTTGATCGAACCGGGGATTTTTCCCTGATCGAATTCGTGGGGGGTACGTACATCAATGATGACGGCACCGGCTTCGATGGCTTGTTTAATCGAGTTGTTTCCGAACCCCAGCCAAGATAATATACCCATATTAACTGTTGTGATTTGGTTTTCGCTCTCCGATCTGCTGACGCCACATCGCAAAATAAAGTCCTTTTTCTTCCAGCAATTCACTGTGTGTGCCCGTTTCCACGATGTCGCCCTTTTCCAGCACATAAATTCGATCAGCATGCAGAATGGTCGATAATCGGTGTGCGATCAGGATGGTGATCTGTTCCCCGCGTTGGGATACCTGACGGATCGTATTGTTGATCTCTTCTTCTGTGATGGAGTCCAAAGCTGAGGTAGCCTCATCAAATAAAAGCAATCGGGGTTTGCGTAGGAGGGCACGAGCGATGGAAAGTCGTTGCTTCTCTCCGCCGGATAGTTTTAGTCCGCCTTCGCCGATCAGCGAATCCAATCCGAGCTCGGAGCGCGTGATCAGATTCTGGCAGGCGGCCCGGTTCAGTACATCCATCAGATCATTTTCCGTTGCGTCCGGTCGAACGAACAATAAATTCTCCCGAATCGTGCCGGAGAACAACTGAGTGTCCTGGGTCACGAATCCGATCTGATCGCGCACTTCCTGAAAATGGATCTGCGGCTCCGGAGTATGATTGAAATAAATGGTTCCTTCTTGCGGTCGGTAGAGTCCAACCAATAATTTCATCAATGTGGTTTTGCCGGAACCCGATGGACCAACAAACGCAATGGTCTCCCCGCGCCGGGCTTCAAAACTGATTCGATTTACGGCTGGTTGACCGGCTTCCCGATTTCGGAAGAGTACCTGATCGAAAGCCAATTGCTCGAGCGGTCCCAATGAGATGGGCGACTCCGGCACGGGTTCAGGTTTTTTATTCATCAGATTTCCGAAGTTCTCTAAGGAAGCTTGGGCTTCTCGATACGTAAGGATGATGTTGCCGATCTCTTGCAGCGGACCAAATACAAAGAATGAGAAAATCTGCATGGTCACCAATTGGCCGGCATTCATTTCATTTCGGAATATCAGCCACATCAACATAAAAAGAATAACCTGGCGAAGCGTATTGACGAATGTTCCCTGTACAAAACTGATGCTGCGTACGCGTTTGACCTTGGTCAACTCAAGACCAAGGATCTTAAATGTGTTTTGGTTCAGGCGACTCACTTCCTGCGCCGTGAGGCCCAGGCTTTTCACCAATTCAATATTTCGGAGTGATTCGGTGGTTGCTCCGGCCAGTGCCGTGGTTTGGCCCACGATGCGCTTCTGAATACTTTTTACTTTTTTACTCAGTAAATTGGAAATCAGAGTCAGTAGAAAAATTCCCCCAAAGTAGATCAAGGGCAAGCTCCAATGGATCGCGGAGGCATATACAGCCACAAACAGAATTCCGATGATGACTGGGAAAAGTATATTGATGAAGGCGGCCACAAACTTCTCTGTATCCGTCCGAACTTTTTGCAGTACACTCAGCGTCTCCCCGCTACGGGCATCCTCAAATTCCTGATAAGGAAGGCGCATGGCGTGTTGCAGCCCTTCGGTGAATACCGTTGCTCCAAATTGTTGGGTGATGCGCGTCAGTAAATAATCCTGAAAGGCTTTGGCGATCCGGCTCACCATGGCCACACTGATGGAGATCATCAGCAGGGCACCGACGCCCAAGTAAGGCGACTCGTTGAAAGACCAGAAAAAACGCTTCGCGGTGTACTCATTGGTGTGCGTACTGTAATGATTGGCCAGATTGACCAGTTTACCCAATAGGATTGGGTCAATCAGCGAAAAGCCAATGTTGATGCCTGACAACAATAATAGCAAGACTACCCAAGCCCGGTGGGGGCGTAAATAATGAAAGAGAATCTTCATGTGGGGAAATCAATCAGCGAATATACGAAGGACGAGCTTGTCCACCCGGACCTTCGTCATGCAGAAACACCTTTGGCCAAGCCGTGTATGCTTCAATTAGACCTTTGGTCGATGCATGGGCCAACAGATTATCAGCAATGTATTGGATGGGGGTCTGCATCTCGATCAATTTTTTTGCTGCCGATTCGTTTATGGCGTACGCATACGTAAAATCATGAAAGCCTGCTTTTTTGAGATGGCCGGAGAAGGGGCGGGCATATAAATTCCGAATGACCCGGTGATCCCACTTCAAAAAGCCAACTGCGTGCTGTACGTGATAAACCAACTGTTTCCACCATCCGGCTAGGTTTCGCTCACCGTTCTTGCCCCAACCCCAGAATAGCAATTCCGCATCTTTGGGGAGTTCCTTCAATATCAAATCCACTTGTCTCAACGCAACAATATCCGGAACGGCATCGTCTTCGAGGATCAAAATTCGATGATGTCCTTTTATTAGCATATCGGCATAGATCAGGCGATGACTCCACGAACAAGCGATCTCACCCGCTTTCATTGGTTTATCGAACCGATGTCGCTTACGTGCCAGTGATTCATTAAAAATGCCCTCCTCTTGCAGTTGTTCGATGGTGAATCGGTTCTTGTCGGCGCCAAAAAAATAGGAATAGGTCAGTCCTTTAAAACGGGCATCGAACTGAGCTCGTCGGTCGGTTGCCGCTTCTACGCTTAGCACATAGATGTGATCGTAGTAACGATTCAGACTTTCAAAAGCGGATTGGCTTGTTTGACTCACCCCGCAAAGATACTTCCTATCGATTCCAATTTTCTCGGTCTAAACTCCGGTACTGGATCGCCTCGGCTATGTGCTCGGAAGCTATCGAGTCGGAATTGGCCAGATCGGCGATGGTGCGAGCCACTTTTCGAATCCGATCATAGGCTCGGGCAGACAAATTCAAACGTTCCATGGCCGATCGAAGTAGTTTCATACCCGCGTCATCCAGCGAACAGTGTTGTTGAATCATTCTTCCCTGCATGGAGGCATTGGAGCATTTTCTCGATTGGTCCCGAAAGCGATGTTCCTGTCGAACTCGAGCTGCCAATACCCGTTCACGAATTCGAAGGGAGGATTCACCGGCTTGTACCGAGGAAAGATCAGTATAGCTAACCGGCGTTACCTCCACATGTAAGTCGATCCGGTCGAGCAGCGGACCGGAAACGCGATTCAGGTATCGCTGGACTTGTCCCGGCGCGCAGTGACAGGTCCGATCCGGATGATTGTAATATCCACAAGGACACGGATTCATGGACGCAATCAACATGAACGAAGCCGGGAAATCTACGGCAATTCGAGCCCGCGAGATGGTCACCTTTCTTTCTTCCATCGGCTGGCGCATCACATCGAGCACGGTGCGTTTGAATTCAGGTAACTCATCCAGGAACAATACGCCGTGATGGGCCAGCGAAATCTCACCGGGCTGCGGTTGGCTACCACCACCGACCAACGCGATGTCGGAAATTGTGTGATGGGGGGAGCGAAATGGCCTTTCTCGGATCAAGGCGCTGCGGCCTGTTGATTTTCCGCAGACCGAATGGATCTTGGTTGTTTCCAAGGCCTCATCCATAGACAAGGGAGGTAAGATGGTAGGAAGGCGTTTGGCCAGCATGGTCTTTCCGGATCCAGGCGGACCGATCAGGATCGCGTTGTGCCCACCGGCGGCCGCGATCTCCAACGCTCGTTTTACATGATCTTGTCCGCGTACATCCGAAAAATCATAGGCTTCCTTGCCGGAAACAAAATCGGATCGGTCCCAGGAATCGGATTTTGTCTGAGGTAACGTGATTTCCTCTTTTTCAAAGAATTGGATTACCTCAAGAATGTGCGAAACGCCATAAACCTGAATTCCTTTTACCAGCGCTGCTTCGGGCGCATTGATGGCCGGGATCAATATACCCGTAAAACCGTCTTTTTGTGCTTGCCAGGCAATGGGCAGTGCTCCTTTGATGGGACGGATTTGTCCATCAAGCGCCAACTCACCCATCAAAATGTATTGCTGCAAACGTTCGCTTTGATGAATTTGTTCCGAGGCGGCCAGTATGCCAATGGCCATGGGCAGATCAAACGCTGTTCCGCTTTTTCGAATATCTGCCGGCGCCAGGTTGATCACCACTTTGGTGCGGGGCATGTCATAGCCATTGGTCTTGAACGTGCTTTCGATTCGTTGCATGCTCTCTCGGATGGCATGATCAGGCAATCCCACGATCAACGGATCCTTGGTACTGCTCATTCCATTCACCTCCAGCGTAATGGTGATGGCATCGACCCCTTGCACGGCACTGCCAAATGTTTTGATGAGCATCCGACGAAACTAGCTTGCGAAGTGCCGGAAGTCAATACGTATAAGCGGGGGTTAGCCTTTTTGGACCACAATCAATTTGTCGATCAGTAATTCCGTCTCGGGATCGACCACGATGGAGTCGATCGTGCCAGGTTCCGGCAGGATAAACGTTTCCTCGGTTTTAGTTACCTGGATCTTCACTCTTTTTTTATTTCCGGATCCAGGAGTCAGATCTAAGGTGAGCGGAAAGGAGAAGGGTTCTGTCGGTTGTAATTGTCGGATGGATAGGTTGGCTGATTTTCCATCGGCGGAATTTTCCCATTGGATCTGCAGCGAGGGATTCACTTTTTGCTTCAGCCATTGATCGAAGAAGACCGACCAATCCTGTCCGGTGATCGATTCCACTACTTTTCGAAAATCATCCGTATCTGCATTCTTTCCTTTGAACGATTCATAATATTGGCGGATGATCTGTTGGAAGGCTTGATCGCCTACTTGCTTACGGATCATGTGCAATACCCAACCGCCTTTTTCATAACTGTTGGCATTGAGCAAGCTCATGTAGTTGGCCACGGTGTCAATGACCGAACGAGGGGTACGACTCAAAAATTCATTGATCTTTTCGCGATCCGCCTGCAGTCGCCCTTTTAAAATAGAATCGCCATACCTCGACTCCATATAGCGATGCGTCAGATAGGTGGCAAATCCTTCGCTGAGCCAGAGGTGATGAAAACTCTTTTCCGTCGCCATGTTGCCAAACCACTGGTGGGCGATCTCATGCGCGATCAAGGCTTCTTCGTCGCGCTTGCCATTGACTGAATTTTCATAATAGAAGATGGCGCTGGCATTTTCCATTCCGCCGAAGATGGTTTTGGATTGTACGTTGGCCAACTTATCGTAGGCATAGGGACCGATGTATTGGTTCATCCATTCCAGAATGGGAAGGGCTTGTGCATAGGTTTTGAATCCGCTGGCGCTGTCTTGCGGAAATACCCAGCTGGTGACTGGTTTGGTGTTCCCAAAGAATCCGACCGTGTCGACGGCAAACTGGGCCACACCGATCACCATGACTTTGGTTGGGAGGGGCACTTTCTCAATCCAGTAATGGGAGCTATTCCCGTTGGACATCACCTGACTGGAATTTCCGGTGGGTACTCCATTGGAGACCACCTTATACGGATGTGGCGCCTCTACGATGAAATCAACGGAGGCTTTGTCGGCCGGATCATCTACGCAAGGAATCCACTGATGTGCGCGGTTGGGCCAATTGTCGGCAAAGAAGGTGCGCTCGCCGTGTTGATTCTTGGAGATGATCAAACCATCCCGAGGAATGCCGTTGTATTCGATCCAAATGCTTGCTTCTTCGTCTTTTTGTATGGGTTTGTCCAGATCGATTCGGATGCGGTCGTCGGAGATCCATTGAAAGGACAGTCGGCTCGGTTGATTCCCTTTTCGATCGCCATAACGACCTACTTGGGTCACCTGCATGCCCTTGCCTTTTTGATCGTATTTGCCCAGATCGATCTCGATCGATCGTGCGGATTGCTGGGCTCGAAATTCGATGTCTGCTTTTCCAAAAATTCGGTTGGAGCTGTCGGAAAGATTGATAAGGAACCGATAGTGCGTAACGTCAATGGGGTGTTGGGCTTTGGCAAACCCCGTCAAGCAAAGCAGGCCGATCAAAAGGGCATTTCTCATCCCTCAATATTACGGGGAATTTTATTCAGCAATGCTACCACCCCCTCGCGTTCCAGGATGCGATATCCGATCCGGTCTTGGCTGATGCCTTCTTTGAGTTGGTAGGAGAAATGCAATTCATCGGGCCGTACTTCGGTCTCGAAGTATCGAAACAAGATACCGGCGTCTTTGGGTAACGATTCTCCGATCTCATACAAGTGCGTAGAAAGCAGGGTGAGGGCTTGAGGCAAGCGAACGATCCCCTCGATTACGGCTATTGAACAGCGACGGGCATCTTCCACGTTGGTTCCTTTGAACAGTTCATCGATCAATACCAACCAGCGTCGACCATCCATCATGTGTTGCAGGGTCTTTTTGATCCGTTGTACTTCGTTGAAGAAATAGCTTTCTCCGCGTACCACATTGTCGGAAATGGTGACATTGCTGAGTAGTCCGTCGAACACGCTTAATTCTATTTGTCGCGCCGGTACGCCCATACCCAGGTGGGCTAGATATACGGCAATGCCGATGGATTTGATCAACGTACTCTTACCGGCCATGTTCGCCCCGGTCAGAAATAACAATCGATGTTGCAGATCGAGTTGCAAGTCATAGCCCACGGGCTCCTCCAATTGAATGTGTGTGAGTTGGCTGGTTTGGAAGTAGGGCGTATCGGATTCACGAAAAGTCGGAAATGTCAGTTGGAGTATTTCGGTTGCCCGGGCCATGGAATACCAGGCATCCATCAAATAATACAAGTTCAATAATTCGTGCAGGGACTCCTTGGCGGCATATCGGGTGATTCTTGCCCATTTAAGCGACGTGAGTAAAGAAGTACGAGTTGACCGATCTGCACTCACCAATTGTTTCAGCTCTGATTTTTTCAAGACTCGCTCCATCCGTAACAGCTCGGGTTGGAGCGGATGTTCGGATCGAAACGATTGAAGCAGGCCAAGTATTTGATTGCAACCTTGGACCAGATCGATCAGGTGGGGAAGACTATACCGAATCATCGAGTAATCGGCTGGATGAAGCCAACGATAAAGCAGATTGGATAGGGAGGCTGTATTTTCAGCGATTGGGTCCAATGGATATTCCAGCCATTTCTCCACCACATGCAGGGTGCCGTTGCTGATGCGATTGGGCCATTGATCCAGCACGCTGCTTAAGTGGGATAGGAATTGTTGGCGTTGTTCGATTTGCAACCGATCGGAGAGGGGGCGTTCGAATAATTGACGAAGTTCTTCCCGTCCGCCATCGGTACGTGTGAAGTTCAGCCGGTTGAAAACGGAGAATTTCTCTTCGGCGTGGAAGATCGACAGGTCGGAACGGGTGATCGGGTCTACGAGCATTGGCTCAGTTAACGTTCAAATTGCAGGCGTTGTCCGTTCTGAGATGCCAAGATCTGCCCATTTCCATAGGCCAAATGGCCATTGACAAAGGTATGTGTGATGGCGGCGGGGAAGGTGGTGCCTTCCAGCGGACTCCATCCGCACTTATACAACAGATTTGCTTTCTCTACCCGGGTGGTTGCACTCGGATCAACGATCACCAGATCGGCCCAATAACCCTCCCGGATGTATCCGCGTTCCCGAATCTGAAAAATATCCGCCACGGCATGCGCCATTTTATCGACGATCTTTTCCAAGGATATCTTTCCTTGCTGGTAATAGCTCCACATCAGTAGCAAAGGATGCTGCACCAAGGGCAAACCGGCATGCGCGTGATCGTAACTGCCATTTTTTTCTTCCCAAGTATGCGGGGCGTGATCGGTGGCGATCACGTCCAGCCGATCGTCGAGCAGGGCTCGCCAAAGTGCGTCTTTGTGCTCGGGTGCTTTGATCGCCGGATTGCATTTGATCTGGTAGCCCATACGGGCATAGTCATCGGCGGTGAAGTGCAAGTGATGCACACAGACTTCTGCCGTTATGCGTTTTTGGCTGCGGTGCTGAAGATTGGAAAAAAGATCCAGTTCTTTAGAAGTGGAAATATGTAAAATATGCAGTCGGGTGTCGTGCTTTTGTGCGATCTGGATCGCATACAAGGAAGATTTATAACAAGCTTCCACGTCACGAATGATGGGATGGTCGGCCGGACCGGGTTCATTACCGCCGTTGGCATAAAGCTGTCGGTTGGCACGGATGGTGGGCTCGTCTTCGCAGTGGGTAGCGATCAACAATTCACTTTGAGCGAAAATTCGATCCAGGGCGTTTGGGCTGTCGACCAACATATTTCCGGTGCTGCTGCCCATGAAAATCTTAATACCACAAACATCTTTTTTCTTTTCGTTGGTACGCAAAACCTCCTCGGCGTTTTCGTTGGATACGCCCATGTAAAAGGAGTAATTGGCCGGCGAACGCTGTTGAGCGATCGCATATTTGTCCTCCAGCAGCGATTGCGTCAAGGCATTGGGAATGGTATTGGGCATTTCCATGAAGGTGGTGACACCTCCGGCCAGGGCCGCGCGTGATTCTGTGGCGATGTTGGCCTTGTGGGTAAGGCCTGGCTCACGGAAATGTACTTGATCATCGATGCAACCGGGCAACAGGTATTTGCCGGAACCATCGATTTCGATGTGGTTATCTTTTTTGGAGATGGGAGTGGCTGATATCTGTTCGATGCGGCCATGGCGGATCCATACATCACGGGTGTTGACCGTACCTTCGTTCACGACCTGGATATTACGTATCAGATAATTTTGCATAGTTTACTTTATGAATCAAACGCAAATTAGACAATGTTCGCTGGCTGTGGTCCTGCTGCTGTTTTCGATTTCGGGTATTTCCCAGCAAGTATATTGGATGCCCGGAGATCCAATCAATCACACCCTTCGCCGTTTTGATGTTGGCCGTAAATCCACCGCGGTTCCCGAATTTTCCAAGACCTGGCCGGCGGGACGGTCCGAAAGCCTACAACGCGCTCAACTTTATGCTGTTACTCAAGCTGGTCAGCTCTCCGCAGCCGACCAATGGA
>Ga0102917_1000269_pt1 | contig 16981 bp, 6 predicted proteins | sample Colrivmet1562A02_FD_78201 | JGI IMG/M metagenome (GOLD analysis project Ga0102917, IMG submission 78201) | Estuarine microbial communities from the Columbia River estuary - metaG 1562A-02 | ecosystem: Environmental > Aquatic > Marine > Intertidal zone > Estuary | place: USA: Columbia River...
AACGGTGGAGCCGCAACTGTGGATGTATCCGCTACAGGAGGTACGGGACCTTACTCAGGTACGGGTCAGTTTAGTGTCTCTGCCGGGTCTTACTCCTACACCGTTACTGATGCCAACGGATGTAGCGATATTGCGACAATAAGCATTAATGAGCCATCGATACTTACCATTTCGTTAACAACGACAAATATCTCTTGTAATGGATTTAATGATGGAATAATACAACCTAACGTTTCTGGTGGAACACCGGGTTACAATTATTCTTGGTCAAATGGATCAACGAACAACTCTTTAAGTGGACTCTCGGCGAATTCATATTCATTAGCCATTACAGACCTAAATGGATGTGTCGCCAATTCATCAGCCACCATATCTGAACCAAGTACGCTGTTATTGTCGAGTACCATTACTGATGCATTGTGTAACGGAGATTTAAATGGTTCGATTGATTTAACTGTTACAGGCGGGACAGTTGGGTATTCCTTTTTATGGAATAACTCGTCTCTAACAGAAGATTTATCTGGAATAAGCGCTGGCACATACACTGTTGTAGTTACAGATAATAATGGGTGTACAGCTTCTCTTGTTTCAAATGTTAACCATCCAAGCACCCTAGCAGCAAATTCATTAGTAACTACTCCAATTACAGTTAATGGCGGAACTGGAATTATTACAGTAAGTGCAAGCGGAGGGACACCAAGCTATACAAATACAGGAACCTATACGGTAAGTGCAGGAACCTATTCATACACCGTTATCGACGCCAATGGATGTTCATCAATTACCACAGTAAACATAACAGAACCAAATCAATTGATTGCGAATGCGATTATATCTTCCCCGATTTTGTGTAATGGAGGAAATGCAACGGTTGATGTAACAGCAGTGGGTGGTCAAGGCCCATATACAGGAACAGGAACATTCATCATACCTGCAGGTACATATAATTTTACAATCACTGATGCATTTAATGTTACTGCGACTACTTCCATAATCATAAGCGAACCAAGTGCACTCAATACCACCAGCCAAGGAACAAACATTTCATGTTTTGGTCAAAATAATGGAATTGCTTCAATTTCAGCTAACGGAGGTGTTGGCCCTTATTCGTTTTTATGGAATAATGGTACTTCCAACGACAGCATTATTAATTTGGCTCCTGGTTCATACACTGTGATCACAACCGATGCGAATGGTTGTATTCAAAATGACACCGTTGTTATTACGCAACCTAGCGCCTTAGTTGCAACTTCTTTGGTAAGTACAGGTATTCTTTGCAACGGCGGCAATGCGGTCGTTTCAGTTACTGCTTCTGGTGGGATTGCACCCTACATTGGGACCGGTAATTTCACGGTATCTGCTGGAACCCATGTCTACACAATTACTGATCTTAATGGGTGTTCAAATACGACATCTATTACAGTTAGTGAGCCTAGCTTACTTACTTTTTCTACGGCTTCTACCAATGTAACGTGCAACGGAATAGCTAACGGTACTGCTTCAATTACGGCTTCAGGTGGTGTTGCACCATACACTTATTTATGGTCGAATAATTCAACTACTTCATCTATTTCTAATTTAATACCTGGCACCTATACGGTGGTTGTGACCGATGCAAATGGATGCACGGTAAATACTAGCATTACCATCACTGAACCAACTATTTTGACTGCCTCAAGTGTAATTACTTCCCCGATACTATGTTCTGGCGGAAATGCAGTTATTTCAATTTCGGCTACCGGAGGTACAAGTCCTTACACCGGTATTGGTAATTTCAATGCGCAAGCAGGAACTCAATCCTACACGGTTACTGATGCTAATGGATGTATTGCACAGACCAATATTATTGTAAATCAACCGGGTGTTTTGATCGCAAGTTCCGTGGTCTCTCAGTCAATCCAGTGTTATGGGGGAACTGGTCAAATAACGATTTCTGCCATCGGAGGGACTTTACCTTACGTTGGAACTGGAGTACAAACGGTGTTAACGGGCACGTATAATTACACCGTAACGGATGCGAATGGATGTACTGGATTAACAACGATCAGTATCTCTCAACCTACACAATTAACCATAAATATCGTTGGAACGAATCCGCTTTGTAACGGAAATTCAAATGGTTCAGCTCAGGCAACTATTAGTGGAGGAACGTCGCCTTACGCTTATAGTTGGTCAAATGGATCATCCACAAGTACAGCAACGAATTTAACCTCAGGAACATACACCGTTCAGGTTACAGATGCGAATGGATGTATTGTTTCAGGCAGTGTAACCTTAACTCAACCAGCAACACTGAGTGCAAACGCCACTATTTCAAGTGCGATCTTATGTAATGGCGGTACTGGTCAAGTATTAGTTAGTGCCAATGGTGGAACATCACCCTATTCGGGAATTGGTCAATTCAGTGCATTAGCGGGCAATGCTACATATACGGTCACTGATCTCAATGGGTGTACTGCCTCTGTTTCCATTAATGTTTCCCAGCCGTCTTCATTAATTGTAAATTCAGCCATTACATCGCCAATTGCATGTTTCGGGGGCAACGGAAATATCCTTGTCACCGCTACTGGTGGAACACCTAGCTATACGGGAACAGGTACATTCAATGTTTCAGTGGGAACCTACACCTACCCTGTGACCGACGCTAATGGTTGTTCAACAACCACTACCCTAACCATTAATCAGCCGACGGCTTTAGTTGCGAATGCGGTAATCAGTAATCCGATACTATGTAATGGTGGTAGTGCGTCAATTCTAGTTAGTGCCATTGGTGGAACCCTTAACTATTCGGGAACTGGAAGCTTTACTGCAATTGCGGGTGTTCAAACTTACACGGTTATTGATGCTAATGGATGCGCCAGTACTGCATCAATTAATGTTGTGCAGCCAACCCAATTAAGCAGCTCAATTTCAAGTCAAGATATAACATGTAATGGGTTAAACAATGGTTCAGCTATCGTTACTCCACTTGGAGGAACACCAAATTACTCGTACGTATGGAGCAATGGAGCAACAACGGCAAGTGTTTCAAATTTAGCACCCGGTGCATATTCAGTAACTGTAACTGATGCAAATGGATGTCAAAGCATTTCAAGTGTAATTATTTCACAACCAACTGCATTAACAAGTTCGGTGATACAAACGGCTAGCGTATTATGTTTTGGAAGTACGGGAACAGTTTTTGTTTCAGCAAATGGAGGAACCGCACCTTATTCTGGCCTAGGTTCCTTTACAGTTAACGCTGGAAATCATGTTTATACCATTACCGATGCCAACGGATGTACCTCGACATCTTCTATTTTAATCACACAACCAACCCTGCTAATCGCCACAGCGACTCAAACTACACCTATCCTTTGTTTCGGTGGACAAGCGACGGTTGCAGTAACAGGAACTGGAGGAACTGGAGCATATACTGGAACAGGCTCTTTTAGCTCTTTAGCGGGTAATATCACCTATACCATTCAAGATGCTAATGGATGTACCTCCACCACCACGATACTTATAAGTCAACCAACTTCAGTAACAGGTACATTCAATAATACAAGCGTAACATGTTTTGGATTGAGTAATGGTAGTTCAATCGCTAACGTTTCTGGAGGTACACCTGGATATACATACCTGTGGAATACAGGTTCGAATACAAATTTCATTAACAACCAACTTGCTGGCAACTATGTTCTTCAGGTAACAGATGCAAACGGCTGTATTTTTAACTTGAATACAACCATTACTCAACCTGCGCCTATTGTAGCAACGGCTAATGTTATTTTACCAATAGCCTGCTTTGGTGGACAAGCCATAGTCCTTGTGAATGGAGCTGGTGGAACACCAGGATATAGTGGGAATGGGACATTTAATGAATTCGCCGGAATACACACTTATGTATTGACTGACCAAAATGGATGTATAGATTCTACAACTATTAATGTAACACAACCGGCAGCTTTTACGGCAAGCGCAACGATTACCTCACCGATTGCATGTAACGGTGGTCAAGCAACAGTTGTAGTTGCAGGAACTGGGGGGACGGCACCATACACAGGAACTGGAACCTTTATTGTAACTCCTGGGACATATACATACACGTTAATTGATGCTAATGGATGCTCAGCTACAACAACAATTACAGTAACTCAACCCGCAGTTATCGCTGCATCAGCAACCATAATTAGTCCTATTCTTTGTAACGGAGGCACTGCTCAGGTTCAAGTAAGTGCGATTGGAGGTTCACTTCCGTATAGCGGAACGGGAATATTCACCGTAGTTTCTGGTACATTCAATTATTTAGTAACCGACGCAAATGGCTGTAATGCCAATACAAGTATTTCGGTACCACAGCCCACACTACTTGTTACGAATGTTGTTCCAACAAATATCACGTGCTTTGGAACAAATAATGGATCCGCTATCGTGTTTAATTCAGGGGGAGTTGCACCACTCTCAATCCTTTGGTCGAATGGGTCAACATCGAATAGTATTGCTGGCCTATCGCCAGGAAATTACTCCGTTACAGTAACCGACGCAAACGGTTGTCAGAACGTGAATCCATTTATTATTACACAACCAAGCAGCCTGATTGCTTCAGCAAATCAAATTAGCACAATTTTATGTTTCAATGGGAATGCGACCGTGACGGTTTCAGCCGTAGGAGGTACAACACCATATACTGGAATTGGGACATTCTTTCCAATAGCTGGAAATTATAATTACATCGTTACGGACGCCCAAGGCTGTGTTGATACAGCAGCAATTATAGTAACCCAACCAACTGCATTAGCTGTTACTGCAACAATAGTTAGTCCTATCGCTTGCTTTGGCGGTCAAGCAACGGTAAATATCGCTGCCAATGGCGGCGTTGCACCTTACACGGGAATTGGAAATTTCAATGTTTCGAGTGGAAATCAATCATTCACAGTAACCGATGCCAATGGATGTGCATTTGTTGTTTCATTATTTGTACCACAACCTGCTCCATTAATTTCTCCAATATCTGCTCAAAATGTCAGCTGTTTCAATGCGGGCAATGGGTCAGCCACAGCTAATCCAATTGGAGGAACGCCAGGATACCAATATACTTGGTCAACTGGTGGAACAGGACAAACCATCAATAATTTGATTCCTGGATTGTACACAGTAACTGTTACAGATGCAAACGGTTGTCAAACAACAAATCAAATTACGATAACCCAGCCTACCATATTATCAATCAATGCTACATTATCTGCTCCTGTATTTTGTTTCGGAGGAAACGCTGTAGTTTCGGTTAGCTCCAGCGGCGGAACGCCAACTTATACAGGAACAGGTAATTTCAATCAAGCAGCAGGAACGACCACCTATTATGTTACCGATGCGAATGGCTGTGTAGACTCCATAGCATTTACTGTTGTTCAACCAGCACAATTAATTGCAAGCGTTATACAAACTTCAAATGTGCTTTGTTTTGGTGGAACAGCCACAGTTTTAGTTAGCGCAACAGGTGGAACTCCATCCATAAGTGGAATAGGCAATTTCACGGTCTCAGCTGGATGGAACAGCTACACGGTTACGGATAACTATGGTTGCCAAGACACCACGTCAATATTTATCACTCAACCTACACAACTGGTAGCAAATGCTACCCAAACATCGGCTATTCTATGTAACGGTGGTAATGCGGTAATTAATGTTAGTGCTTCGGGTGGTACACCGGGTTATATTGGTCAAGGAAATTTCACGGTAATCTCCGGTACGTATACCTATACTGTTTCAGATACGAATGGTTGTACAGCAAATACTACGATTAGTATTTCACAACCCAATCCATTACAAGCAATCGCTACGGTTACCTCTCCAGTCGTATGTAATGCGGGTACTGGCGTAATAACGATTACTGGCAATGGAGGAACAGCTCCTTACACAGGAACTGGATCATTCACAAGTATTGCAGGAACATACACATACGCTATTGTTGATGCGAATGGATGTACTTCTTCTGTAACTATTACCTTAACTCAACCTCCTGTATTAACAGTAAGCTTAACACAAACGAACGTAAATTGTAATGGGTTTGCTACCGGTTCAATCACCGCTAATCCGGTTGGAGGTCAAGGACCATACACCTATTTATGGAGTAACAATCAAGTAACTCAGACGGTTGCCAATTTACTTGCGGGTTCTTATTCGGTTCAAGTTACTGACAATCTTGGTTGTACCGTTAATGGTAGTACTATCATTACCCAACCACTAGCACCAATACTCCTTCAAGAATCTCATACGAACATTTTATGTTTTGGAAACAACACGGGGTCAATTGATTTATCTGTTAGTGGTGGAACCTCTCCATATACCTATAGTTGGAGTAATAGTGCAACAACACAAGACCTTCAGAATTTAATTGCTGGCACATACATCGTTACGGTTACCGATGCCAATGGATGCATTGCCACATTGAGCATACCAGTTACCCAACCAGCCATCCCGCTTACTGTTGGATATACTACAACGAATGTAAGCTGCTTTGGATTGAGCGATGGTTCAATCGACGTTACACCGCTAGGAGGAACAGGACCATTTACTTATTATTGGACTACGGGACTTGCCTCACAAGACTTAAGTAATTTACCGGCTGGTCAATACATTGTAGCCATAACCGATGCAAATAACTGTGTTACATCCGCACAAATCACCATCAATCAACCGACAGCACCGCTCAGTGGAACTATAACGCAACTTCCAATCACATGTTATGGGGCAGATGATGGGCAACTTACTGCGAATGCGAATGGCGGTACTCCTCCTTATACATATACGTGGTCACCTTCAGGTCAAACAGGAAGTATTGCCACAATGTTAGCCCCAGGAACCTACGTGGTGTCTATCGTTGATGCAAATGGATGTACAGCTGCTGCGACAGACGTACTTGTAACACCACCATCCTTGATTGCTCAAATGAATATTTCAGATAACATCGTTTGTTTACCGTCCATCGCAACAGTTACCAATGCGAGTGTTGGAACTTTTAATAACGTACTTTGGACCTTATCCGATGGACAATCCTTTACGTCAAATCAGTTCACCTTGAATTTAACTTCTGTTGGTTGTATCGATATCACCTTGCTAATAACCAATGCAAATGGATGTACCGCGGATACAACTATAAGTGATGCAATTTGCGTTATTCCAGGCCCAACAGCAGCGTTTTCAACCACTAATCCTGAAATCGATTTTAGCACCGGAGAACTTTCATTTGTCAATAATTCCATAAATTACATTGGTTCAATTTGGCAGTTTGGTGATGGGACCTCAGCAACCCTTGATAATCCAATTCACACCTATCCTGCAGCTACCATTGATAGCTATAACGTGATGTTGGTGGTATATGATGCAAACGGTTGTACAGATACTGCCTATTCAGTTGTTGAGAGTAACGACCTGGTTCGATTAACTGTTCCAAATGGCTTTACCCCAAATGGGGATGGGTTAAATGACATCTTCCTTCCAGTAGTCAGCAATGCCGACCAAATTAAATTTTATAGGTTTGAAGTATACAACCGTTGGGGACAATTGGTTTTTGAATCAACTAAACCAGGAGAAGGTTGGGATGGTAAATTCAATGGAAAACAAGCTCAATTTGGCGTCTATAGTTGGAGTGTTCGCTTTGAAGTTCCAGAGAATGATCCAGTGAGCGCCAGCGGACATGTAACCCTAATCAAGTAGACGTTCCTTATATAGGAAACGCTTTTGAATCGATTCAAACGGGCGATAAATATAATATGCATAGCCATTATGGATACGGATTTTCTCCACGTACTTGTGGTAAATTCTATGTTTAGAGCGTATAACTCCGGTATGTAAGTCGATGTTTCCTAGGTAGGTTATGCCATCTTTTTCAAAAACAGCATATAAAGATTGAGTAGCTTGGTCTTTAAGAATAATTCGTTTCCATCCTGTTCTATCCTTGTGATAATGAAATAAGAGGGGTATACTTCGTTGGGACTCCCCAAATTCATTATAAACGGAAAGCAAATCAGATTGAAAATCTAACACATACATGCTATCTCGTATTTTAAACAAAGGGGCAAAAGGAACTTTATAATAAATAGATTGTGTGAAATAATTTGCACCAACCCAAATCTGAGCATCTACCCCAGTTTCAATTTCTTTTTGCTTGGCCCATAATCGGGTACGAACATCTACCCATTTATATTCTGATCGATATAACTCCATCATAAGTGGATCTTCGATATGTATTATTTTTCGGTAGGAAGAATCTACATGATCTAAACTGAAGTAATCAAATGCTGGATAAAAGGCGTTAAAGTTAGAAAAGAACAATTTGCTTGTTGTGGTATCTACGATAGGTAGAATATAATCAAGAAAGTAATTTTTTGGAATCGTGAATAAGCGGAGCGAATCAAAATCTATTGAAATGTGATATACCTCTTCTTGACAAATTACATGAATCTTATCACGATAGTCTTTAATTAAATTTATTCCTATGCCATTTACCGAAACACTATCCTTTATCCTACTCCCATCATACCATAAAATCGCATTGTTATGCCCTGAACGCTTTGGATAAACAAGTAATAAATAGTCACCATTATTGGTTACCTCAAAGTCTGCTACATGAAATTCAGTTGAGTTAAAAACCGTATCTGGAATACCAGGAGCTTTTACAACTACCTGATTCATGGATTGGCTTTTTATTGGTTTCAATATTAACTTAATAAAAATTGTATCCGTGGGATTTCTAATGGCTTGATATCTATAGGTTAATGGTTCATACATCGGATGAACAGTTGAAACAACTAGCAATTGTAATTCATCACTACAAACGATTTGAGCCTTTCCTTCAAAATTTGATTTCCTGGTTTGAATTGAATCACCGACAGTAAATGTTAGGTTTACATTAGGGATCGGCTCAAGTGAATTGCGGTCAATACATGAAATACGTACTTGATTTTGTGCAAAAGCAGAAGATAGGACAATCCAAGAAAAAAGGATAATGATTGGCTTCAATAAACTGGTTTATATAGTCAAACGCTAAACCGCAACGTTTAAAACACTAAACGAAGTAATTCCAACCAAAAGTATCCGCTACCTTACCAATTTTCAAGGCATCTAGGTAATCTTTGATTTTATTGGACAAGGTACGTGACTCCATTGACGGTAATTTGAATACCTCATCCTTATATCCAATAATATCAATTTGAGCTAAGGTGGCGGCTGTTCCTGCACCAAAGGCGTCTTGCATCGTCCCATCGCGCAAGGCTTGAACGACCTCTTCAACGCTAACTTTGCGCTCTTCTACAGCTATACCCCATTCAGCGGCTAACTCAAGGATTGAACGTTTTGTAATTCCTCTTAAAATGGTATCTTGATCTTCTGAGGGCGTTATCAATGTACCATTAATTTGGAACACAATATTCATAGTACCGGATTCCTCAATGTATTTGTGTTCTTTAGCATCCGTCCATACCAACTGGTGAAAGTTATGATCTTGTGCTTGTTTCGCAGGATATAAACTTGCCCCATAATTTCCAGCCGCTTTAACCCTACCCACACCACCTTGGGCAGCACGCGTATAATACGGCTCTATTTTAACTCGAACCGGTTCAGCATAGTAATTACCGACCGGGGATAGTAGAATCATAAACTTGTATGTATCCGATGGCTTTATACCCACCCATGCATCTGTAGCAAACATAAACGGCCTGATATACAAAGAAAACCCGGGCTTATTTGGAACCCATGCAGAATCAACTTCTATTAATTTACGAATTGATTCTATAAAAATATCCTCCGGTACTTCAGGCATGCACATGCGTAATGCTGACTCATTAAACCGCTTAGCATTCATGTTAGGACGAAACACTGAAAGTCTTCCATCTTCATGCTTATATGCCTTTAACCCTTCAAAAATACTTTGTCCATAATGTATGGCCGACATAGCGGGATGCATTGGAATATCTTGAAAAGGCATGATTTTGGCTTCTTGCCATTTTCCATCCGCATACTCCATAATAAACATATGGTCAGTAAATACCCTTCCAAATGGAAGATGGTCCCAATCTACATTATTAACTGCAGAAACGCTGCATTGCTCCACTGAAATGGTAAGTTCTGATATAGCCATCCGTTCAAAAATTGTACGCGAATATACGCCGAATTAACTATGTGAACAACTAAAATCAACTAAGGCAACGTAATAAATGTTACATTTACTCGTCTTTTTATCCATGCAAAAAAATCCAATCGACATCCTCTCAACCTTTTGGGGTTACAAGGCATTTCGCCCTTCACAGGAGCCTGTCATTGAAGCCATACTTCAAAAAAATGATGTATTAGCCCTTCTGCCTACTGGAGGCGGAAAATCAATATGCTTTCAAGTGCCTGGTTTGGCAATTGGCGGCTTAACCCTTGTGATTTCTCCATTAATTGCACTCATGGATGATCAAGTTAAATCACTAAAATCAAAGGGAATACGCGCCAGTTCGGTTACTAGTGCCATGGGATTTAGGGAAATCGATATCCTGCTTAATAACGCCGCCATGGGTGCGTATGATTTTCTTTATGTATCTCCTGAACGAATTCAAACGCCGATTTTTCAGGAACGCTTTAAGCAAATGCCTGTGGGTTTAATTGTTGTGGACGAAGCGCATTGTATTTCAGAATGGGGACATGACTTTCGACCCTCATACATGAATATTCGATTGCTTCGTGAACTAAAGGCTACCATTCCAATAATTGCGTTAACAGCTACAGCCACCAACCGGGTGAAAAAGGACATTTGTGAGGCACTTAAACTCGTTAATCCGGTAATCCATGAAGTAAGTTTTTACAGGGATAATTTAAGTTACGAAGTCATACATACCCCAAATAAAATGGGAAGTATTATTGCCTATTGCAACGGTAAGGATCACATGACAGGGATTGTTTATTGTGCAACCCGTAAAGCAGTCAAAGAACTGGCTAAAGTATTTATGTCCAACAAACTGAATGCAAGTATATATCACGGCGGTATGAGTCCGGAGGACCGCAGTGCTTCGCTAAATCTATGGATGTCAGGTTCCACACCGATAATGATTGCTACGAATGCCTTCGGAATGGGCATTGATAAACCCGATGTACGTTATGTCCTGCATTATGATTTCCCTGAGAATTTAGAATCCTATGTTCAAGAAGCAGGTCGCGGAGGCCGGGATGGTAACCAGGCACGTTCCATTGTGTTCATTGATGGATCTGAGGCGGATTCTTATCAAAAGCGATTTAATCTCAAGTTTCCTGAAATTTCTCGCATAAAATCGTGCTACGATCAGTTAATGAGCAACCTGAGAATTGCCATCGGATCCGGAAAAAATGAAACCTATCCCATAGACCTAAACCTCATCAGTCAAGAGTTATCCGTCAACTACATCGAAGTGTACAACATGTTAAAAATTCTTGAATTAAATCAAGAATTATATTTCAATGAATCCGCCTACCATCCACCTAAGGTTAGGCTCTTAGTTCATGGATTAGATCTATATAATTTCCAAATTAAGTACCCAGAAACTCATCCTGTTATTCAATTAATTGAAAGAATTTCAGGACAAGATGAACAACTTTCTGCCTCCTTTCAGGCAGCTAAAGCTGCAACTGCCCTAAAAATTTCAGAATTGCGCCTCCATGAACTACTCACGTTTCTTGATTTAAATGGAATTATTGAATATACTCCTGCTATTCACTCGCCTACCGTTACCTTTCTTAACGAACGAAGACCCGATGATTATTTTCAATTGTCCTATGAATCATATACCCAACGAAAGGAACTAGCAAAACAAAAACTAGATTCAGTTATTGCCTATTTGGAAACTACCAGTTGCCGTTCTCAAACCATATTGAAGTATTTCGGACAAGAAGCGACTCCTTGTTTGGCCTGTGATATATGTCAAAAAGCTAGTATTCCAATTGAACGAACCGAAGAATTCATCCTTGAAGCCTTAAGCATCCCGCTCGGCTACTTAGAACTACTTGAACGCATACCGCTACCAAAAGATGACTTAAAACTGGTTATCCGCGACATGCAACTAACTCAGAAAATTCAACTTATAGACGGGAAATTCTACCGTTAAATTTGAATCCATGTTAAAAAACTTGTTCTCAAAATCTTTTGGGCCTGAACTGATTATGCCCTTACTTTTTTTTATGTTTTTTATCGGACATGAATGTATTCCATCTAGCCTTTTGAATTGGACGATTGGTGTGCTTAGTTATATTTTATTCTTAACCCTGATTTGTATTTACCTAAAAAAAATCAGCCCCAACTACATACTTCCGATTTTCACGCTGTTACATGTAGTGTTAGGGTATAGCGCTAAAGAAAAATCAACTCCCACTCAAAATGAGTCAAATCAAGTGTATCGCATATTATCCTTAAAAGAAACACAGGCTAATTTCATTCAAGCCGTTGGACAGCGATATATGTTCAATAAGGGAAAGATCTATCCAACCGACGAACAAACAGCATGTCTAATTAAAACAGAATCAAGCATTGTACCGGGTGATTTAATTTTTACGGAAATACCCTCAGAAGCTATTAAAAACTCAGGAAACCCTGGTAGTTTTGATATCGAAACCTATTATCATACCAAAGGTATTCATCGCCAATGTTTAATGTATCAATCCTACCTGAAAATTGGACACATTGAACCCAATGATATATGGATTCACACCTTAAGAAATTGGCTTGAACACTCCTTTGAAAATCACTTAAGCGGTTCTTCTCTTGGGTTAGCTAAAGCACTCTTATTGGGAAACACCTCCGAAGTTAGTCAATCAAGTAAACAATCCTTTGCAGCTACCGGTGCTATTCATGTGTTAGCCGTTTCGGGAATGCATATTGCCTTATTTGCAGGGTTACTTTTATATAGTTTCGGGTTATTTTCACGCATTATATCTCGCTACTTCGCGATAATTTTCACGTTGATCGTTTTATGGGGTTACGCTTGGCTAACTGGGTTCTCCCCTTCTGTCATGCGTTCCGTAACCATGTTTACACTAATCCAAATCGGGCATATCGTTCAACGAACTACGCACCCTAATCACATTCTCTTTTGGTGTGCCTATTTAATGTATCTTTTTGACCCCGTTTGTATCTACGACATTGGTTTTCAATTATCCTTTAGTGCCGTTTATGGAATTCAAACCTATAAGGACCGTATCACATCTTTTTGGTCACCAACAGCTAAACCGTTGAAATTTATTTGGGAACATTCATCGATAGCACTTGCTGCCCAACTTTTTACTACCCCGTTGATTTTATACTATTTTCATACATTTCCTAATTACTTCCTACTAGCAAATCTTGGAATTGTCATACTCTCGGGACTTGCCATGTATCTTGGCTTTGGGTTTCTACTGTTAGGATGGGTTCCATTAATCGGATCATTATTGGGATTTGTTTTTAGTATATCCCTTAATGCCATGGATAACTTCATATCATTAATTGCTCAAATTCCTGGATCCGTTGAAGGTGGTTTTTCATTAACGCTATGTCAACTCCTGATGGTCTTTGCTATGCTTATTTGGATTCTGCATGGTAATTCCCCAAGGTGGAGTAAATTGTCCATTGCAATCCTACTCTTGGCAGGAATCAGCTTCAACCGATACATCAATCAAACGGAAACACACCTTTTGGTTTTGAAGGCAAAACACCCAATTCTTGTATACAAAAACAACACCCGAGTAACGCTAATTTCAGGGGCATTTAATTCTCAAAAAAGTATCGAGCGCGTACTTTCAGATTATCAAAAAATCTACCCTTTCCAGACCTTGCAAATCCGGATATTAACTAATAATCATTCGATACATATTAATCAATCAGAGATTCAATTAACACAAACCCAAGCTGTAATTAAAGGAAAAAATCCGTTTCGCATTGAATTTAGTCCAAATGGATCTTATTTACTACACACCTTAGACAAGAAAACTCAGGCAATTACCCCTGAAACTAAATTATCTATTTAATTTCCTGTCATGTTTAGAATATGGTTCACTGCATTTGCTGCATTTACAAATCCACCTGTTATACAAACCTGATTCATCTTTAGTTTTTTCTTACTTCCTGGCACAGTAACTTTCTTCTTGTATGGTGTGGTAGTACTCATTAGTACTTCCTTCACTTGTATCGCTGTTAAGGTTGGGAAATAACTTCTTATTAAAGCCGCTACTCCCGCGGTGGCTGGACATGCCATAGATGTACCAGATGCATCTTCATATTTACCATCAGGAACCGTTGAATATATATCTACTCCTGGCGCAAAAAAATCTACCGTGGTCGCTCCATAATTTGAAAACTCTCCTAGTATTTTTTTAGGCTTACGAGATGCCCCTGAAGCGCCCACATCAATCCAATTGGAGAAAGTAGTTCCTGATTTAGCTATGCGTGTGGGATAAGAATCCTCCACATCTTTATTTTTTGCATCATTGCCTGCCGCATGAATTAGCAACACATCATGATCCATGGCATACTTAACAGCCTCATCCACATATTCCTTGTGAAGAACGTAGTATTTTCCGAACGACATATTAATCACTTTAGCTCCATTGTCAACAGCATAACGAATCGCATTGGCTACATCCTTGTCACGCTCATCTCCATTTGGTACTGCGCGAAGCACCATAATTTTAGCATTGTTAGCTACTCCGTCGATTCCGATTCCATTCCCCCTCATTCCGGCAATGATTCCAGATACATGGGTTCCGTGCATCGCATCCGGTCCTTCATAGCGGTTACACCCATAATACCGTTGAGATAAGTTATTTGGATCGTCCCCTACCACAGCTGCCCTAACACTATCCGCATCTATAGCTGCCATTTTAACTTGCCCTTCGAACATCGTGAGTGCCCCAGAAACCTCATGATCCAATTGTTCAGGTGTCATTGAAATAAAAAATAACTTGCTTCGGCTTTGAATCGCTTTTTCTCTATCATTTTGTGGTGTATAATTATTCATGGTTTCTTTCGAAAACACCCCACCTGATGCATCTTTAACATGCTGAATAAAATCGGCAAATATTTTAATGCCCTGATATGACGCTGCATTTTTTGCAACCTCTTCATCGTACTTTTTCTTCATAGTTTGATACGATTCAAAACGTGCCTTATCCGCTTCAGGAATTTCATCAGCACGTTTAGATCCAAAATATTTCTGTTCAAGGAACACCAACCGTTTTAATTCGGTTGCTTCATCTTCAATATCTTCACTCTGACCACCAAGGAAAGACCATCCATGTACATCATCCACATACCCGTTATTGTCATCGTCTTTTCCGTTCCCGGGGATTTCATCTTCATTAACCCAAATCACATCTTTCAAATCTTCGTGATCTGTTTCAACACCACTATCAATTACTGCAACGATAACAGGAATCGACTTTTTTCCTGTTAGTATGTCATAGGCCTCATTTGCTGCCGTACCGTAAACTTTATCCTTTTTCGGACTTTTCAAATACCAGTTTATTTCTTCTTTTGGTTGTGCAAAACCAAGGGAATTAACCAAAAGAATTGCAGCAAAAATGCTAAGTAATGTTTTCATTGAAATTTATTTTAGGTGGCGAAGTTAATAAAATCCTATAATTAATTTTGATACCAATATAAAGGACATTTAATCCAATAAAGCAAACAATTATCTTAAATTTGTATCGAAAAAAAATCAAACAAATGATACAAGAAACACAATGCTTAATCGTTGGTTCAGGTCCTGCAGGATATACTGCTGCTATTTACGCAGCGCGTGCAGACATGAAACCGCTTATGTATGAAGGCCTTCAACCAGGCGGACAATTAACCACAACCAATGAAGTTGAGAATTTCCCTGGATACCCACAAGGTGTTAGTGGTCCTGAAATGATGGTTCAACTCAGAGATCAAGCGCTTCGATTTGAAACGGATATACGTTCAGGGTTTATTACGAAAGTTGATTTTTCAGGAGACGTGCATAAATGTTGGGCTGATGATGGTACGGAAATTCACGCGAAAACTGTAATTATTGCTACAGGGGCTTCTGCAAAATATATCGGACTAGAAAGTGAACAAAAATACCTTCAAACGGGTGGTGGTGTATCTGCTTGCGCCGTATGTGACGGGTTTTTCTATCGTGGACAAGAAACTGTTATCGTGGGGGCTGGTGATTCTGCTTGTGAAGAGGCACATTATCTTTCTAAACTATGTACAAAAGTTACCATGTTGGTTCGTAAAGATGAATTTAGAGCGTCAAAAATCATGGCTGAACGTGTAAAGAACACACCGAACATTGAAATATTGTTCAATACGGAGACAGAGGAAGTATTGGGAGACGGTCAACTTGTAACGGGAGTACGCGTTAAAAATTCAGTTACTGGAGAATTAAAAGAAATCCCATGTACCGGATTTTTTGTTGCAATTGGACATAAACCGAATACCGATATTTTCGCTGACTATATAAATCTAGACGAAACAGGATATATAAAATATGAGCAACCTGGATCTTCTAAAACCAATGTAGCTGGAGTGTTTGTAGCCGGTGACGCTGCGGATAAAACCTACCGCCAAGCCATTACAGCCGCAGGAACAGGGTGTATGGCCGCCTTGGATGCGGAACGCTTTTTGGCAAGTCAACATTAGATTTTTACTATAAACACGCAAAGGACAGCTCGCTGTCCTTTTTTTATTTTGAATCGGTATTTTTTTTCGGCGATATACCTTCGAATAAAATCACCTAACATTCAACAATTAATTTGAATTAAAGTGTGGCAAATCCAACGAAAAAAGTAAATTTGTCCGCGAATAAAACTAAACATCCGAACGCATGGATACAAGTTCAAATATAAATTACCTTCCGCTTTTAATGCAAATTGCAGTTGCAGCGGGGTTTGTGGTTTTCACCTTAGTAGCAACACACCTGTTATCACCACGTGTAAAAACGAAGGTTAAAGAAGAAAACTTCGAATGTGGAATAGAATCACAAGGAAACGC
>Ga0102917_1000272_pt1 | contig 16901 bp, 17 predicted proteins | sample Colrivmet1562A02_FD_78201 | JGI IMG/M metagenome (GOLD analysis project Ga0102917, IMG submission 78201) | Estuarine microbial communities from the Columbia River estuary - metaG 1562A-02 | ecosystem: Environmental > Aquatic > Marine > Intertidal zone > Estuary | place: USA: Columbia River...
AAGGAGATCTTCGAAGGTCGCTCTATCGCGCTTGAATCCGGTGGTGTTGACGTTGGCAAGGTTGTTCGCAATAACCGTCATGCGAGTCTGTTGTGCATCAAGACCGGTTTTTGCGACCCAAAGTGCGGCTTCCATTAGCGTATCTCCCGAAAAGCGTTACTGGTTCAAGCGCGCCATAGACTGGCTACGCTCGGCGAGATCGCTCGCTTGTTTCAAAACCTTGACTTGCATCTCGTATCGACGGCTCATGCTGATCATGTCGACCTTCGTCGAGAAGAGATTGTTATTGCTACCCTCGAGCGCTCCTGATTGCACCCCGGGGTTTTCCGCAACCGGAAACGGCTGGCCAGTCGCATTGGTATACAGACCGTCAGTACGCAAGCGAATATCATCAACCTGCGGTTCGACAATCTGCATGCGCCCGAGCGGTAGAAAAATGGCAGCCTGTTCACCCGGTTGCTTTGTAAAGATCGTACCGTCCGTGCCGACTTTGACTTCGACAAGTGCGGGTATCTGTAACGGTGCACCACCATCATCAAGCACAGCCTCGCCCGACCCGATACGCAGCGTACCGCTGGCGTCCACATTGAGGTCGCCGCGACGGGTATAGGCGACGCTTCCGTCAGCACCTTGCACGGCGAGCAGTTGAGTGCCACCCATGGCGACATCTAACGCTCGCCCGGTATTCATGACGGTCCCGGGCTTCATATCGACACCGTTACCAGGCGTAACGACCGGTACGAACCTCGACTCGAAACCATCGCCGTCGTAGCGGAAGGTCTTCAAAGTTGCCGCAAACGATCGTTTGAACCCAACGGTTGAAACGTTCGCAATCTCGTTAGAGATCTGCTGCATTCGGTGGGCGACCGAGTTCTGCCCACTCAAACTTGTGAAAACCAGCTTATCCACGACTTAAACCCTCATTAGCCCCGAATGTTGACGATCGTGCTCGTCAGGTTGGTAGCGGTTTCAATCGCCTTGGCATTCGCCTGGAAGTTTCGCTGTGCAGTAATTAACTGCACCAACTCCTCGGTCAAATCGACGTTGGCACGTTCGAGCGCACCACCCTGAATCGAGCCGAAACCGTCAGAGCCGGCTTCACCGACCGACGGTGGGCCGGAGTTAGACGTTGCGACATAGTTAGCATTGCCGATCTGTTTGAGACCGTTCGGGCTCGCGAAATTCGCCAAAATGATTTTGCCGAGTGCCTGCTGTTGACCGTTAGTGTAGTTAGCACGTACGACACCCGAGGTATCGATGCTAATTCCGTCGAGTCGACCGGAGGCGAAACCGTCCTGCGAGAGCGACAACACAGAGAACGGTTGCGAATACTGTGTCGAGAACTTTCCGTAGTCGACGTTAAGGACGATCAGGTCGGCGCCGTTCTGCGGATCGAACGGCGTGTACTTAGCGCCTTCCTTCGGCGACACCAACTTACCGGCAGTATCGAAGGTCAGCTGACCCTTGGTCAGATAAATCGGCGCGTAATTAGGTAGATTGTCCGGTTTTTTGGTCGTCTCGTTACCGTCCTTATCAATGTATAACAGGTTGCCATCTGCATCCTTCGCCTGAGCCAGAACCGTTACGGTCGGCACACTACCCCGGACCTGCGTCGTTGAGTTGAGACCGAAATTCGGGTGCCCGTTGACGTTGATGAAGGAGTCTTCAGACGTTGTTCCCGAGGTGAACGTGAAGTTCGCTTTGTCCGGATCGTATTCGACCTGTACCCCGTTGATGGTCTTACCGTCGGATGCAGCGATGCTGTTGATTCGATCTTCGAGCGCCTGCGCGAATGTCGTACCCGTGTAAGCGCCGGGAGGTATTCTGATCGTGCCGTCGATACCATCGACCGTCACGTTGACGATATTGTCGTTGGACGTCACCGAGAAGGTGCCGCTGATATCGATACCTGCCTTATTTCCAGTTGTGATCGCCGGCTTGGCACCGAGACCTGAACCTGCCGACGTGGTGATTTCGGTTTCATATTCATCCGAGATACCGAAAACATCTGACGCCCGCACGTTATCTGCCGAACTTATGCTGATAAGCGACCTCTCGCCCGTGGTGCCGGATGAGAAGACAAACTTGCGTTGATCCTTGAGATACTCGACCTTGATGCCAAAACGCCGTTGATCTTCATTGATGATCTCGTTGCCGTTCGGAGTCACCTCACCGCTACGCAATGAACCCTGAGTAGTTCCGGCGCCAACCAGCGTGTAATCGCTCGTGGCTGGGAACCCCAACGTATCATTGGGCTCGTTGGTTACACCATCGCCATTCAGCCGTCCAGTCACCTTCAAGCTCTGGACTTTGAATGCGTTGTCAAACGGTTTAAAGGTGAAAGATCGCGCCTTCGGATCGTACCCAACTTTGATCACGCCAGCGCCTATGTGCGCATCAACCTCGGTCTGCATCGCCTTGATGATGTCGTTATCCGAATTTGGGGCGTTCGGTCGATACAGATCGCTGGTGGGAAGACGCAGCGTGATACCCGCCTCCAGAGCCTCGGCGATCGACAGTTCTGCATCCGTCAAATCGCCGTTCTGCGCAGCAGCAGTATCCACGTAGTCTCCAAGCAACGGGCTGCCAGCCGGCAAGTTCTCGAGATCTAGTTCTGCAAACAATCGGAAATCACGATTATCGGAATCGATCGAGATGTACTTATCGTCACCGAAACTGTTGTTGACGGCCTTGGTCATTTCAGCCGCCAACTCAGTTCCCGACAAACTACGCCCACGGAGATAGTCGGGCAGGCTGACCGTGATCGGATCTGAATCGTCGACAGAAATCTTAAGCATATTGCGATTGCTTAATCCCTGCGCCTTTTCGATCGTAGACCCGATGGTAAGCGGCGTCGTGCTCGAGAAATCAGAACCGGCAAAACCGCCTGCTTGACCACGCATAGTGTTGGTAATTGAGATTGAAAACGTATCGTCGCCATCAATGTCAAAGAACGTCAATGACCCATCGATAGCCTTTCCGGTATAGCCCAAGCCTAAGGCCGCGAGCGCAGCTGCCACTGATTGTGCCGGCACGCCGGTACCCGTTGCGGGCGTTGCTGTCGTACTCGATAGCAATTCGTCAATATCCTGCGGCTTAATGGTGGTGGCGGTCGCCGGTGTTCCAGCTGCGCCTGCCGCTTGGCTATGGAACCTTATCGTACGAGAAACTGTCCCCTTAGTAAGGGTGACCGAATACTCTTGAGCTGGAGCGGCTTCTCCGCCGGTCGAGATCGAGTTCGTCCAAGTGCCACTGGCCGTTGTCGTGATTTCCGAGGCACCGATACGAATCGAGTTTCCATCAGTGCTACCGAAATCGAAGCCTGTGGCGCGATCGATGAAACCACCGGTCAGTCTTGCCGGCGTCGAATCGACCTTGTTAGTTTGATCATTGAGATAGTAGAGCGGGTGCGGCGCAGTTGCGTTGAAGGTCGGATCGAATTGCGTCGGATCGGTGGTTTGCTGACCAAACTTGTCTATATACAAAGGTTCGCTCTTATCCGTCTTTGCGGAAAGCAAAGCCGGCTTAATCTCACGATCACCCACGTAGATGTACGTCTGCCACTTGTTTGTCGGATCTTCGATCGTCGCGTTTGAATTCTTGACGTAATAGATCGTCGCGATCGACGGGTTGCCTAACGAATCGAACACCGTAATTGAGGTTGATCGGTTGAAGGTGTTCGGGTCGTTTCGATCAAATCGATAAACAGCAGCGCCCGATTTGTACTGTTCCTGTTGAGGAATGATTTCAGCGTCCGCCGGCAAGTTCACGCCGAGGTCGATCTTCGACGAGGCTTTTGGTAGACCTGAGGTGGTGGGCAGCTGCAATGACTTAGCCGAATCGAGCCCGGTTGCGACCACGGATCCGTCGTCGTTGACTGGGAAAACCTGGACGAACTGACCCGACGAGTCGACAACGTATCGGTCGTTGTTGACGCGGAACGAGCCGTTTCGGGTGTAGACAGTTTGATTGGAGGTCAAGTTCGGCTTCAGTACGAAGAAGCCTTGTCCCTGAATCGCCATATCCAAGGAGTTCTGCGAGAAGGCCACGTTGCCCTGCGAAAACTCCTGGGCAACACCTTTCAACAGCACGCCCTGGCCGATCGAACTAGAGGCATTCTGCAACGGCGAGGTGGCGAAGATATCGCCGAATTCGGCACGCGACTTTTTAAAGCCAATGGTACCGACGTTAGCGATGTTGTTACTGACGATACCAAGTTCGGCCGTCGCAGCATTCAAGCCTGTCAATGAAGTGTAGAACGACATTTCTCGATCTCCGGATTGGTGCTTCCGCTTAAAACGTTTGTGAATTCAATTTCAACGCATGGTGGTGACTTGCGATAACGGAACGGTTGCGCCGTTTTGCAAGTTCAGAACCACATCTTGTCCATTCATAGTCACGCTGTTTACAGGCGTGTAGAGCAGCGCTCTAGCCGACTCTGTTTTCCCAGCGCGTGTCACAGCGACGTCGACTTTGTACTGACCCGGCAGCGCGTTCACGCCGCCAGGTAGCGCACCGTCCCATGAAAACGGATAATCGCCCTTGCCAGCAGGACCGAGCTCAAAAGTCTCCATGACCTGACCGACGGCATTACGTACATAAACCACTGCGCCATCGACAGGCTCAGTCAGCCGGACTACGCCATCGAGTGGCACACCGTCCTGCAAGTCGCCGTAATTCCCCTCGGATAAGACCTGCCGACCGATCAAGGAACCGCTAGAGAGCATGCGACTCGAGACGAACTGATCACTCAGTGACTGCAGCTGCTTTGACATTTCGCCAATCGACGAGACAGTGGAAAACTGAGCCATTTGCCCCAAGAATTCGCCATTTTCCATGGGCTTCATCGGGTCTTGGTTTTTCAGCTGCGCCGTCATCAGCTTCAGGAAGTCTTCTTGCCCGAGTGTTCCCGAGCGCTGCACTTCCTGCTGCTTCTCGGACTCATAACTCAGTACACCGGGCGGTAGCGCCTGGCGACTCGAGTTCGGAATGATGCTGCTGGTCATCGCGGTTAATCCTTACTTAGTGTTCATATCGATCGTGCGCATCATCAACTCACGCGCCGTACTAGCTGTCGTCAGCGCCGTCTCATAGGACCGCGCGGCATCGAGCATGTCGGTCATCTCTTCAAGTGGGTTGACGTTCGATCGGTAGATATAACCGTCTTTATCCGCCAGCGGATTTTCCGGGTCATAGACTTGGGCATTCGGACGCTTTGTCTCTGAGATACCTTTGACTGCAACACCGAAGCCGCTCTCCAGCTGGTTGCTTGCGTTCTGCAAAACAGTCTGAAAAACAGGCCGCTTCGCGCGGTAAGCCTCATCAGCGGAGCTTGCAACGGTCTCAACGTTCGACAGATTAGATGCAATGGTATTCAGACGTACTGTCTGAGCATTCAGTGCACCACCTGAGAGCTTGAGTATGTTCGCGAGGGACATGAACGATCTCCTTTAATGCGTCGCTTAATCGCCGCGATACGCCTTGCGCATCCCTGAAAGCGCTCCTTCCGCAAAGCGCAGGGCGGCCAGGTAGCGGCCAGCAGCATCACCATAGGCAGCTTCTTCAACGTGAGTCTCCACCGTGTTGCCATCGCGCGAAGGCGCAAGCGGAATACGAAACAAGAGCGCCTCCTTGGTGAGTCGCTCCGGCGTTTCGATATGCTTCAGATGAGTCACCGACAGACGCGGCTGTTCGCCCGTCTCCGCCATGACCTTGCGAAAATCGACGTCACGCGCGCGATAATTCGGCGTCGTGGCGTTGGCGATGTTGCCCGCGATGACTTCCAGCCGACGCGCCTGTACGGCAGCGGCGGTTGGGAAAGCCCCGAGAACTCGATCCAGATTCGGCATGGCCTGTTAACTCCCGAAGTTCCTGAAAAACCGACTAATGGTTCTTCGCGGGAGAAGAGAAGCAACTTACGTGCCACTGTCGAGAATGCGCCGATCCGCGATCGGAAGAGGCAGGGAGCGGCAACGTTCACCGTCGAACCGGCAACGGTTTGCCGCGATGGAGCCGGCTCGGCCCCGCATACGCCTACAACGGTGACCTTATATATATACGCTGTCGAGGGTCGCCGCTCTTGCCTTGCCTTTCGAGGTTTAAACAGTCTGGCTCGTAAATTGCTTCATTCAGCCAACTAATTTTCAGGGTACCCCGTGATTGGCATGGGGCTTGCTTGATTACCTCTGCCGGTCAGAGTGACCGACGAGATTTCGACGGAGATCCAGATGGCTCTTACGATCAATACGAACATGGCCTCGATCAAGACCGAGCGGGCCCTGGCAATGAATCGAGGCGACATGGAAACAACCATGCAGCGCCTCGCCTCGGGCAAGCGAATCAACTCGTCACTGGACGACGCGTCTGGACTGGCGGTAGCCAACCGCATGCGTAACCAGATCGAGGGCTTGAACATGGCAATCCGGAATGCCAGCGACGGCATCTCGATGGCCCAAACAGCCGAAGGGTCGATGGAAGAACTGCAGAACATCCTGCAGCGCATGCGAGAGCTTGCCGTACAGTCCTCGAACGGCACTTACACGGCCGAAGACCGTAGCTATATCGCAGCTGAATTCGATGAACTGATCAAGGAAATGCGACGCGTCTCGACCCAGGCAGCTTGGGACGGCGATGTGAAGTTGATCTCAGAGGACGCGAAGCCGATGCAGGTTCAGGTTGGCATTAACGCCGCCGACTACATCCAAGTGCCGCTGAGATCACTGACGATTGAAAATCTGAATATGGCGGAAAAGGTCAACGTCACTGCCAGTTCAGGTACCGCTATACAGACAATCAACTTCGCGTCTTCGAATGCGAACATCACAGCTTCCAGCGTACCGCGCACTAATATATTGGATGCGGATGGAAGTATCATCGATGTACGTTTCACCGGAACACCGCTACCGAATTTCGAGTTGAAGCTGTGGGATGGATCTCGCGACACTCAAGGAAATCCCGACGGCGTCAACTACAATACTCTTTCGGCTGTCGCCGCGACATCCGTGAACGATTTGATCGATCAGCTCAAGGCGCACCCTAAATTTGACTCGACGGCTGTAGACTTGCAGTTCAAGAATGGCGAGATGAAAGTCGTATGGAAGATCGCTGGACAGCCGAATCCGATCACCGAGTTCACCGGCACAAATATCGCAGATGATGCCGACAAGCGGGTCAACTTTTCAGCTGCGGTTGCTAATACAACAACGGTAAGTGCTGGCAACAGTTACGTGAGCACTGCAAGCCCACCGTATTGGAAACAAGAATTCGATCTCAGCAACCTCGATTTCCATCGAGACACGACTCCCAAAAATGAGGGCAACAGCTTCGAGATCCAGATCGGCAGCCGAGTGTTGACAGCAGATAACGTCACCGATGTCACGGATCTTGTAACGAAGCTCAAATCCGACTCTGACTATCAATTCGTTCTGAAGGCAGCCGGTTTCGATCCTCAGTACGACATGTTCGATGTACAAGATAACGGACCGCTTGCCAATCCTCGCACTCAAAAGTTGGTAGTTAAGTTTGGCGAGAATTCCACCGAGCGAGCCTTCATACGTCAATCGGTTAACAACGTCACTATCGCCGATCCGGAGAGTGCGATCACCGCGCTCGACTACGTCGACCAAGCTGCTAAAGTCGTCAACGAATCTCGTGCTCGCATGGGTGCGACGATGAGTCGTATTGAGTACACCATCAACAATCTGATGAATCTGGTCGAGAACACTGAGGAAGCCAAGTCTCGAGTCCTCGATACGGATTACGCGAAGGAGTCTGCCAACCTCGCCAAAGCACAAGTTTTGGCGCAGGCCGGTACGGCGATGCTCGCTCAGGCGAACCAGTCGCAGCAGTACGTTCTCAACCTGCTGCGTCAGGGCTAAGGTTTCAAGGGCACCGGGTGCAAGACATGTCAAAGACGCTACTCGCGTTCGCGGCGTGTCTGGCACTCGCCCCTGCCCTCGCTCGCGGCGAGACTCTCGCCTCTGCGGCCGAGACCTTCGTTGAGCAATCGCTTTCACTGCCCGAAGGCAGTGTTCGCGCGCATTCGGTCGACCCCAAACTCTCACTCGGTGAATGCCAGTCCGGCTGGCAGTGGACATTCCCCTACGAGACTCGCACCACGGTGCAAGTCACCTGCCCGAGCGCGCCCGCGATGCCGAAGCGCTTTGTCGCCATCCACTTGCCGAATCTCGACGGCGCGCAGCGGCAATCCGTTGCCGCGCAAGCTGTCGACTCCGCCATCGTGGTTGCCGCGAAGGACATGCCTTACGGTCATGTTCTCGGCGAACAAGATCTGACCGTTTCTGTGGTCGAGCGCCATGGACGCCCGCTGTCGGCGACGCTCTCAGACCCCACGGCCCTCATCGGCCTGACCTTAACCCGCCCCCTGCGCCAGGGTGAACCCGTCGGTCGCCCCGACGCCCGTGCGCACACGCTCGTCAAACGCAGCGCGATGGTCACCGCCTGGTCGGAATTCGCCGGCGGACGGGTCAATTCCAAGCTGATTGCCCTCCAGAACGGCAAGTCGGGTGATTGGATCGAGCTGGAAAACCCGCAGAGTGGACGAAAACTCCGTGGCCGTGTGCAGTCGGACGGTTCGGTCCGACTGGGTAGTCAGCGATCGGCTGGGACAAGCGCGATCGCAAGCACTAAAGTTCTCTCTTCGACGGTCGACTAGACCGACATAGAAGTGGGTGAACGAACATGACTATCGACAAAATCCAGCCAAATGCCCTCTCCGTTGCTCTCGAAGCGAAGGCCGATGCTCTCGCTGTTCGCCAGCAACAGAATTTTGCCGTTCAGCAGCAGACGACGCAGCGCGCAGCCGATGTCGCGGTATTGCCGGTCAAGGTATCGGCGGCAGCCAAAGAGATGGCACAGGCCGTTAGACAGGTTGCCGGTGACGAAGCGTTCGATCAGAAAAAGGTCGATCGAATTCGCAAAGAGATTCTCGAAGGTCGTTTCCCGATGGATGAGGAGCGACTCGCCCGCAAGTTCATGGAACTGGAGAACGAGCTCGGCGAGTTAGGACGTTCATGACACCCAACCACCCCCCTACCGACAACTTCAGTGACCTTGAGTCACTCTGCAAGAAAATCTGCCACATCCTCGAGAAAGAGCACGCAGTCTTGCGCGGCCGTAACGGCCTGATCGGTGACGGGGTGCAGGAACTCGAGCAGCTGCACGCTGAAAAAGATCGAGAGATCGAAACACTCGAGCGCTTAAGCAAAGGCTTGGGCGCCATCGATCAAGTGCGCAGCAACCCGGACCGCGCTCAGCACGTACGCGAACAAATCGAGCGCTGCAAAACCTTACAGGCGAGAAATCATCAGGTATTCAGCCGCGTCGTTACGGCGCAACGTCGCATCATTTCTTTGTTGCGACAGCCCGACGAGGACGTGAGCTTGTACGACCCACGCGGTCGCAGTCGAGATTACACGTCGTTGCGACGCGCCGAACTCGCCTGATCGGGCTCTTTGCCCTGCATCCAATAGACCCAGGACAACACCACCGCGACGGCGAGATAAACGTCGCGCGGAATCGTCGTACCCACGGGTAGCTCAGCCAGTCTCGCCGCCAAAGCGGGATCGCGCATCACCGGCACACCCTGACGCTCGGCTTCAGCCACGATGGAGCGTGCCAACTCGTTATCACCACTTGCCACGATGAGTGGCACGGGATTCTCGCCGTATTCGAGCGCAATGGCCTTATCGACTGGCGGACTCATACCCGCACCGTGCGTAGTTGCCCTGGCACGGCCGAAGGCGGCGGTTTTTCGCCGCGCGGATCGAGCACGGCCCAGCGCGCAAGTTCGAGGCCTGCCTCTTCAAACCGACGGGCAAGTTCCTGGCGAGCCGACTCCCAATGCGTCGCGCGATCCGCTCGCGGTGTCAGCAACGTGACCGATACGCCGGCCGCACCAACTTGCTCGAGGCGAATGTCGATATTACCGTCGGGCAATTCGATACCCGAGAGCCGGATGCGCCAAGGCGGCTCTTGATCGTCGCGTTGTCCGCCTCGAGCTTCGTCATCGCGAACACGCCGCGGATCTTGCTGAAAAACGATCCACCACGCGCCGAGCCCGTCAGGTGCCGGCAACACGAAGGAATAGCAGAACCCGCCCGCTTGATGCGCCACATTCGCCGCACTTTGAAAACCAACGAGCTCATCGAGCGCCGCCCAGGCGTCTTGGATCGAGAGCCCCGCCGGCTGCCGGTAGATCGAGTCGAGCAACTGCCGCTTCACATCGGTCGCTGGAATGCTGCGTTTATCTTTGAGCTTCGACTCGTAAAAAAGCCCTGAATGCGCTAGCGAAATGGTCAAAGCCTGAACCCAACCCGTCACTCCGCGAGACAGCGACGATCCCGTGGTTTCGGCTTGAGGCATTTCGTTTAACTCAGTCGACGCTCCTGCTCTGTTCAGTGGCGACAACCTCAACAGCCAATCAGCCAGTGCACGTGGCGGCTCCAGCTTGGCCGCCAAAGATTGCACACCGAGCGCAGGTGGCGGTGTCGCGCGTACCGTTGTCATCGCGGCCGCGCCATCAGTTGGCGCGATCTCGCCGCCACCGGCAAGGGCTACCGTCATATCGCGCACAATCGGTGGCGCACCACCGATCCGCGCCATCGAGCGCCCAGCGAGCGGCAGCATCGGTACCAGCATCATAGAACCGGTTGGGTCTCGTGACACCTGCAAAGACAACTGCGAGTTCTCCGTCACGCCCGGTATCGGTCGCGTCGAGAAAAAACGATCGCCGACCTTAAGAATCATCTCGTCACTCTGATAGCGAACCGATGCCGACAGCAACGAGCCCGCCTGCCAAGTACCTGAACCCGAACCCGCATTCGGTAAGACGATCGCGCGATCGAGCGCCGGTACCAGATCGTTATCCGGTGGGACGGGAGCTTGGGGAGGAAGACCAACCGGACTGAGCATCGCGTTACCAGTCGATGTCTGAACTCAAAACTTGAGTGGGCGCCGAGCGCCCAAGTGCTGGAGTATAGTTCGAATATTCCGTTTTGGAGAGTTTGCCATGACAGGCTGTCGGCGTTCGTTGATCGCAGGGTTCATTGCAGTGCTCATCGCCACTGGGGTATCGAGCGCCGCCCTCGCGTCTGACCCACCGCCACCGACCAAGACGGCTAATTCAGCGCAACCGATCAAAACGCCGGACGCACGATCACGGGCTATCCCAGAACTCGTTTGCTCAGCCGATAGGTTGATGACGATCGATACTCAGTCGCTCGAAAGCAAGATATCGGATGAACCGTTTCGTTTGCGCTTACGAGGCAATCTGCTCTACACCGGGCAGCCCGCCGGAACCGAAAAATTCTCGAGCACGATCGCCCGAAACGATCGTCGACGCTGGGTCACCGCAACGTCGATTCTCACACTCGATGAAGACCTGGTTATCGGCACTCTCACGGACGTGAAGGCGAACACAGTCACCCTACGTCCGTTGATCTGCGAACCCTTCGATAGTTCCAAGCGCTGAGCGACCCATCACGTGCATCGCTGCCGACCCGCCAACTCACCAAGCCTCACTGCGCTGCTGATCTCCGCGCTGCTGACTGCCTGCGGTGGCGGTGGTGGCGGATCGAGCGCAGGCGGCGGCTCTAATCCACCGCCCACCAGCGAAGCGCCGATCCAAACTGGCAACTGGGTCGATGTTGCCTTCAGTGGCTTAAGTTACGTATCGGGTACGATCAACGGAACGACAAGCGCTACAGGCGGATACACCTATCGTTGCCCAAGCGGTTGCGACAGCATTCGTTTCACTATTGGTGGGATCGCCATCGGTCAGGCCACAGTAGTAGCCGCCACCCTCACCTTGCGTGAACTGCAAGGCGGCATGGAAGGCGGCGTGCTCTCGAGCGCGACGCTACGTCGTGGCCAATTCCTGTTTTCGCTTGATAGCGATGCGGATGTTAGCAACGGAGTCTCGATTCCAGCGGAAGTTGCCAACGTGCTCTCGACGCGCAGTTTGAACTTCTCGTCGTCGACGTTTGATACTGAGCTTGCGGCGATTCTCGATGTATTACGCAACGACAACCGCTTGACCGCCACCTATCGCGCATTGATCAGCGCTCCATCAATAGATTTCGTTCGAGCGATACTCGAACAGGGCGAAGCGATTGCGCGAGGCGTCTTCGTCGAGACGCCCGCGGCCGCAGGCGATGCCAACGAACTGCGTAAGTATGTCGTCAAGCTACCCGATAGCGCGCTAGCGCCCTACTTCGGCACCAGCACAGCGATCGGAGCTGCCTTCGTCAAAGGCATCAAACCCGCACTCGGTGGTGGAATCGCTATCGTCCCCGGAACCGTCACCGGCTCAACTCTCGAGTTCAGGGCGGTCAGTTCTCGCGGCATCACGGTGACAGCGCCGCGATATTTCGACGGCGTGGAAACTCGCAGCGCCAACGTCATCGTCACGGCCGAGCCCAATGCACTGCCCTCGATCGGACAGTTTTCACTCAATATCACAACGGCTGAACTAAAATCATTGACGACGCTCAAGACAAGCTCGAACGAGAGTTTCTCTGGACGTCCGACACCCATTGGCGCCTCCGGGAGCGACGGCGCTCGAAATCTCGATGAAGTCTTGAGGCCACGGAGTCCGGAGTTCGATCAGCTCGGTCTCGACCCATCGGGCTTGACCATCGCTGCCGACGGAACCACCTGGATCTGCGATCGACGCGGTCCGTTCCTGATGCAACTCGATGCGCAAAGTCGTACAACGCTACGGCTGGGGCCTGCTGGAAACGCGGGCTTACTGCCCGGCGTCACGCGAAGCTTACCGAGCATCCTCGAAGCGAGACAGTCGGGGCTCGGATGCGGCGGCTTGGCGATTCGACCCACCTCGGGCGATGTCGTCATGGCTGTTGGGGGCGCACTCGATGTCGGTGGGCGCACCTCGAGCACCGCCGCACTGATTCGTCTCGTCAGTTACAACCCACGTTCGAGCGCCGTACGTCAATTTGCCGTGCCCATTGCTCCGACTGAAATGTCACTACAGGTACTGGATCTTGATTCTTTGAGTGAGAATCGCCTACTTGCGCTCGTGCGCTATCGCCCTGGCAATGCGGATGCCAACTGGGAGTGGGAAGTGCGCGTCATTGACCTGAGTGCTGCAACAGACCTCACGAACCGATTGCTCACGAGTGGGCCGAATGCAGGGCTTGCGCTGGAATACGGCACTCCTTCTGCGATCGAAGCGAGCGGCGTGAAACCCGCCTCGACGACACGGGTGTTGAGCTTACGCCCGCTAGGTTGGCGGCTCGAGCGACCGGAGGGACTCGCTCGTATCGATAACCAGACACTGCTCATCATGGCCGAGGTCAACGGCGGTGTGACGAGCCGTATTCGCGGCGGCGACCCCCGCTTGCGGGTGGATCAACACCAAGTCGATCGTAATGGCCTCATCACGCCGCGAGCGAGCGGCTCCAGTACAGCGCCCGTTTACGAGGTAGTTCCCGCCTCGGCCGATCAGCGGCAGTTAGTGCTCTGGAACGTGAAACTCAAGACGGCGCTCAACTGATCAAGCATGCCTGTCCGGCTGCTTGCAGCGTACGACAAAGTTTCTCGGCATCAGCGCGCGTCGCAACGCCCGCTTTTAACAAATGCAGCCCTGTCGCGCCCTTGCCGCTGCGCCGGTAAACAGGCTGTAAATCGCGCAGTGCTACGTGACGCGACTGCAACTCACGCCAAGCCTTTTGAGCACCTTCCGCACTCGAGAAGGCGCCGAACTGCACGAATACTTTGGGAGCAGGCGGCGGCGTAGCTTTAGCGGGCGCAGGAGCGACAGCAGAAGCTACTGGAGGTTCTAACGAAGCGGCCGGGAGGGGCAGCGGCGGCACAGCGACCTCCGCCGAAGGCACGACAGCTTCTTCGGTTGAGTCCTCGCCCATCGTCGGCTCGACGCTCGGCGTCGCAGTCATAGCGGTCACCCGCTCTTTGGCTTTTCCCGCCCACAATCCTTCGGGGTGCTTCTGCAGATACTCACTATAAGCATCGACCGTGTCGGCATTACGGGCCACCGACCAATCCCGCTCGGCTAACAATGCTTCGCGTCGAGTACGCGCCTCAGCGGCATGCGAGCTGCGGGGATGACGCTCCTGATATGAGGCGTAGCCATCGGGAGTATCGAGGCGACGCGCTTCTTCCCAAGCCGCGTCGGGACGCGCGCAAGAGGCAGCCGCAACGCACAGTAAGAGCCCAACGCTCAGGTTACGCGCAGCTTTATTCGAGATCACGGACCAAGCGTACATAACGTCTCATCTCCGGGGCATTGCGGCCATACCGCAAGCCATTGGCAAAATTGACACTCCAATGACGAACTGCAGAGAGATCTTCACCCTCGTCACACCAATACGGAGCCGCGATGGTGTTCGGATAAATCCGCAAGTCGATCGTCGGTTTACCGCAATCGCGACACACCAATTGCTGAAGTTCCTCCAGCCTCGGCAGGCGCCAAGAACCCCCTAGTTCCCGAGTCGCGACGGTCGCTGCCGCGCGCGCCTCGGCGAGGCTCAATGCACGAGCGACTCCAATGCAGCTTTCGCCACTCCAACGCTGACCCACCGTGCAACGCATCCACTGCAGACGGGCATCGGCGCTGATGGCCGTGAACTCGGCCAATCGTGCCTTACTGACCGGTGCGCCAACGGCGCGGGATGCGGCCACCGCCAACACAGCCGCGCAACATGCAACCCACAGCCACATCGAGCCATGCAAGATTTTTCTGTGGACGTGCTGAGACGTGCGCATCCGGCGAGCGGTCGAATAAAGTACCATTTTGGAGTATACCCATTTACCCGCCACCTCGAGCATTCACTGAACTCGCATGGATATCGCCATACTCATCGGAATTCTGGGCGCTTTGGGACTTGTCATAGGCGCCATGATCAGCGCCGGCACGGTCGCCGCTTTTTTGGACTGGCCCTCGGCATTGATCGTCATCGGCGGAACCTTCTTCGTGGTGCTGGCTCGCCACTCGCTCGAGACTTTCGTTGCTCATCTCGCAGCGTTATCACGCTTGATCGCCAAGCCCCAGCTCGACGTGGGCCAATTGAGCCAAACACTCCCGGAGTACGCCACACTGATTCGACGGGATGGCCCGTTGGCGCTTGAGCCCCAGTTACAAGGCATCGAGAGTCCGCTCATTCGCATGGGACTGACTTTGATTATCGATGGCGCCGATGAGCTACGCCTGACGCAACGACTGCAGTTCGAGATGGACTCCGTCAGTCGTCGTAATGAGTCGATTATCGCGGCTTGGCAGACCTGGGCGGACGTAGCGCCAGCAATGGGTATGATCGGCACTCTGGTTGGACTGGTACAGATGCTGGGCGGCATGTCCGACCCAGGATCGATCGGCCCTGCGATGGCGGTGGCGCTGTTGACGACTCTCTACGGCGCACTCATTGCCAATGTCATCGCAACACCCATCGCGGAGAAACTGCGAGCGTTGCATCGAGACGAGATGATTTATTGCGAAGCAGCGGCGCTGGGCTTGCGCGCAATCGCGCGCGGCGAGAGTCCTCTCCTCATCGGCGACACCATCAATGCATTCCTTCGCCGGGATGTTCACGCACCGCCAACGCTGTCAGCCTGACCGACTGATGCGCGTCGAAAAAAGCACTCGCTCCGCTCCGCCCTGGATGGTGACCTTCGCCGATCTGGTCATTTTGTTGATGTGTTTTTTCGTCTTGATGTTGTCGTTCTCCACAATGAGCGACTCTACGTTTGCGACCGTTTCGAGCAGCATTCGAAGTTCGTTTAAGGGCGATACGAAAGTCGCGATGTCGGCTCCAGCGACATCGACCTCCTCAAGCGAAATCTCTTTCGTGCCGGCGATCAATGACGCGCTACGACTGTCACCCACAGCAGCTTTAGGCGATGAGGTACTGTCGAAGGATATACCACCGACGCTACTCGCCGATGCTAGTCGCCTGGAGAGCGGATTACGTGAATGGATTGATCGGAAAATCGTGGCTGTACATCCAACGAACACGCGGATCCTGATTCGATTCGACACACTCAGCTCAGGCGATACAGCCTCAAAGATTTTAGCCATAAACGGCATGCTCGCAGCGATGCAGCGCATAAGCGAACTCACACCGACACTCGGAAGTGAAGTCACGATTACAGGTGCCACGTCGACACTACTCGAAGCCGCTCGCAAGTCAGATGGCGATCCGATCGACAAGACAAATAGGGACGAGCTACTCGCACTCGAGCGCGAAGCTCGCTCTCTTCTCAAGGATGCGCTTCTGAACGAATCCATCAAGATCGACAGTCGTGGTCAGACTCTGCTCATCTCCATGGGAACCGAAGGCGCCTTTGGTTCGGGCGATGCCCAACTCACAGCGCAGGCTCGGCGCTGGACTCAAAAGATCAGCGAAGTCGCTCGGAACAGCGACGCTCTGATCGTCGTATCCGGGCACACGGACGATATGCCGATCTCCAACGCGAGATACCGTGATAACTGGGATCTATCGGCGGCACGCGCCATTGCGGTGGTTCGAGAGATGGTTCGCGTCCATCGGATTGATGCGGAACGCGTGCGAGCTCAGGGATTTGCCGATACTAAACCCGTAGTTGCCAACGACAGCGCGAGCAATCGACTGCGCAACCGACGAATCGAAATTTCCCTAGAAACGGGGTCGTCGACCGATTGATCGGCGACCCCGAAATTCACGCGAACTCGCGACGCGTTATTTCACCGGCGCCGGCTTCTGATCCTTGGCGTAGTGCTCGAGACTCGAGAGACTACGATCGGTGCTCCATTCGGTCGGCGCGTCGAAGTATTTCTTGTAGTTCTTCTCGCAGTAGTCGAGCACGTTACGCGACAGAATCTCCTCGAGATTCGCCGTCGTACCCATGAAGCAGGCGTACTGACACAG
>Ga0102917_1000284_pt1 | contig 16619 bp, 13 predicted proteins | sample Colrivmet1562A02_FD_78201 | JGI IMG/M metagenome (GOLD analysis project Ga0102917, IMG submission 78201) | Estuarine microbial communities from the Columbia River estuary - metaG 1562A-02 | ecosystem: Environmental > Aquatic > Marine > Intertidal zone > Estuary | place: USA: Columbia River...
CGTCTTCGTCAGGTATCAGACCAGACTCAACAAGAGCAATGGCGCTCTGCGATTCTGAACCTGTAACAATGCGTGGTGAGCAGCAGAGCAGTTTGAGCATGCCTACAGCCGTCATCTCTGCTCCTGCTTCGACGTCATCGCGTTCGTAGCCATCGAGCGTCGCACCACCGCTGCGATTTTGACGGCTCTCCATCTCTGAAACCCGCTTTGCGCGAATCTCGTCACGTGCTTCTTTGTGTGCCCTTTTAAGTACTGCTTGATACTCTGGTTTAGGGTCGAGTTTGATTGTTTGTACGCGAAGCTTGGGCAGAAACTCCGCTATTTCATTGAGCGTGTGTCGCACGTAAAGCACTTTGGAGCGTTTGCGTAGCTCTGGTATGTTGCGTGCGCCTTCATATCCACCGAACTTCCCGGGGTACGCATACCGGTTGAGAAAGTCAATTGGGGAGCCAAAAACTCCTGGGTAAACCAAGTTGATCAAGTTGTACCACTCACCTGGTTGGTTCTCTACAGGTGTTCCCGACAGCAACAAACGGCGACTAGCGCGTTGAGAGTACTGCTTAACGACTTTATGAGTCTTTGCTTGTTCGTTCTTTAAGCGGTGCGCTTCGTCGCAGATCAGTACTGAACCGGATATGAGCTCACCAATCTTTTTTGTGTCATCAGCCAAGATGACAGCCTGATAGTGAACTATGAGCCATTTAGCGTTCTTGGCAGCTTCGTACTGCGCCATACGCTTTTTCTTGTCACCGTCTACGACAACAACGTCACTCTCTGGGCATCCTGTAAATCTGAGGATCTCGTTTCGCCACTGGGTACGCACTGACGGCGGTACGAGCACAACAACGCGTGAGACGCTCTTGTCGTTGTACAGCAACTGGTGCCCAAGAGCAATGCCAATTGCAGTCTTACCAACACCCATGCTCGACCAAACACCCAGTCCTGTACGCGCTAGCGCTACAGCAAGATCTTTACGTTGATACGGGTAGAGTTCTAAACTCATTCCCTCCGGCTGAAAGCCCTCTCCGAGCCTGGCGCGCTCACCGTGATAGATCTCTCTTGAAAAGTCATCAGCAAAGGCAACGTCGTGGCCTTTTTCGAGCCATTTGCCTACCACGTCGTGTGCTGGGAACTTCTCTGCAAACACGTCAGCAGCACGTGTATCACCGCGTACGGTGAAAGCGCCGATCCTTGCGTCATAAGCAACAACAATCTCTGCTGGTTGAAGAATTTTAGCTGCGTCTTCTACAACACCACTTGCGCACAAGTCAGCAAGAGCTACTGCGGCGTGAGGCGGGTAAGAGACAGCGCCAGCTGCTTTTTCCCAACGGGCTCCGGGTATGGATACCAACTGGCGGTAGAGCTCGTCGTCACGCATAGCAATGTGCACAAGGAATGGACGTCTCACCGTGCCTGCGCGCAGGTGTGCGCTTTTGATAGTTACGAGCTGTTCTCCAGCTGGTACCAGATCGTCAGGGTCTGTTGAAAGGAGTCCTTCCCATCGTAATTCGCGTAGCTTCTCAAGAGATTGTGTGCAGACCGTTGAAGTCCAAGTCTTGGTGACAGGGTCAAACTGGGCGTCAGGCATCTTCTTGACGAGCTCGACGAGTCTCGGGCTGTATTTAAACCCAAGACGGAACACGCCGCCTTCACGTGCGACCGAGATCCTCTCTAGCGTTGCGTCTGTCATCTCCACACATAAAATCGTGCCTGTAAACCCAGAGATTCCACGTAGGTGAACGCTTTGACGGCGCTGTCACGCTAGGTGCCGACAATATTGTCATGGAGGATTTCACGCGGTACGGAGCAGCATGGCACCCACTTCGCACCCCGGTCGGAGTTCTAAGAGCCAGAGCGTCGCGTCTCGGCTCAGCGCTGCAAGCAGATGTAGGCGACCTCGACGCCCTGGCCTCTGCTATAGGCGCAGATTTGTGGATGGTGGCCCTGTCTGCTGATTCACTCAGTAACCCAGCTCGCTACGGAACACCTGCTGTTCGCGCTCTGGCTGCAGTTTTAGCCCGTTCTGCAGGTATCCCTAGAGTGAGTGCTGACTCTATTGTTGTCAACCAATGGGCTACAGATGAGATGCTCTTGCGCTGCGAACACTACGTCGCACACATAGGACGATACGGCCTCAGCGTCGCAGATGTACTAGGCAGAGTGGTAGCAGACCTGTGGCAAGGATCTGCAGATCGCAGAATACAAGCAGCTGTGGCAGCTCTCTTGAGTGTCACAGCAGACGCGTAGCGCTTAACTTAGAACGTATAACTCTAGAAAGAAGCGCAATACGCAAAGTGCCTTTTGTTGTGACACCTGGCTTCCAGAAATCAAAACCGCGAAAATGAACCTTTAACGCCACTCAACTAGTGCGCTGGCGAGAGTCTCACGAGATCGGTTCCACCTCTGCCGCAGCTGACGTGGAGACGCACCTGTACGTTCGCGCGCCTCAGCAGGCGAGAGTCCTTCAAGCAACAGCAAACGTGCCACCTCAGCGTCAGCGTGAGGCAGGTTGTTGATAGCACCCTCAATCGCTTCGCGTTGTGCGAGTGCGATGGCCATGTCGGCTGGGTCCATTGAGTCGACGAGATCAGAGATAGACAAAGTGCGGCTCTCGTCCCACGTCATCTCTTCGATGCTGGCTGGGTTGTTGAGTCTTGGAAGGATGCTGAGCGCTTCTTGCGGCTCACCCATGCGACCCGCAATCTCAGCGAGTGAAGGGACACGTCCAAGCTCGGCTGAGAGCTGCTCTTCAGCTTTCATAACTTTGCGATGGAAGGTAAGTAAGCGCTTGGGTACAGGGTTCTCAGAACGCACTCCGTCACGTATGGCACCCGACACGCGCTGGCAAGCGTAGGTAGAGAAGCGAAATCCTCTGTGTGGGTCGAAGTTACGCATCGCAACGTGCAGACCCTGCCAGCCCCAGCCAAGTAAGTCGGAGCTGGTTCGATCCGGGAAAACGCGTACTAGTTTGTTCGCTTCATGCCAGATTAAACGGATGTGCCACTGCGCATCGTAAGCAATCACGGACCAGCATAATTCCTCAGCATCAATTCCCATACGGGACAACTGCGAGAGTGCCTGCTCAAGAGACTGCATCTTGCGTGCGTTTGTCAGTGTGATACTGCGCAACTTCGAAGCAAGCGCACCTGAGTGGACGAGGTCGTCAAGCTTTTTAGCCTCGACTTTCGACCCACTGCGCGACCTTCCTTTTTGTGAAAGTACCTGGGCCGACCACTCTTCTGCCTGCTGGGCGATAGAGGCGATGATCACTTCCACTATGAGAGATTTTGGTTCGCGACCCGTGGTGTGGTCAGAAAGGGTTGCACACACACCTTTGGCGATGTCGTGCTCATTGAGCCAAGCAGCGCTACCGGCTGCTGCACGGGCCGACGCTGCAAGGTAGGAGAGAACACCTGGGACGTCTGGTTGGTGCATATCTGTTTTTGTGGAATGCTCTACGCGCATGACTAAACACCGTGCGCCGCGCGTCCCGCTTCGCAACTCGCAAGGTACACGGGTATGTGCACGCCGTTTGTGTACAGTTTTGGCGATTAAAATTTAGGGCCACCAACTCAAGTGCGTCACTGGCAACCAGAATGCGCCGATGCTGAACTCGTGATTAGAAAAGTAGTAACTGTTATTCTGCTCTGCGCTTTGTTTCACCCTGACGCAGTACAAGCCACAACGCAGGGAGACCGCGACGCCGTACGCGCGCATCTATACGTGTCAGCGGAAAACCGCACCGCATACGCACGCGCGCAAGCTAAGCTGGCTGATGCCCGCGCACAGCTTGTCGCTGTCGAGGATGCTCTCAGCCCGCTCTCTGGGTATAAAAAAGCCTACGAAGACGATTCACGCACTCTTGCTCTCTCGTTGTACGCCACCGGGAGAGCTGACCTAGATCTTGGATTTTTACTACAGTCAGACGACCCAATGGGCTGGGTGTCACGCCGTACTCTTTTGGCACCACTTGGCGTGTCTCGACAAACAGATAATCAAACGTACGTCACTCGTGTTGTCCCGTTAGAGCAGTCACGTGTTGAGCTAGAAAAGCAAGTGGTGGAACTCGCACCACTAGTAGACACATTACGTTCTCGCATGTCTAGTGACACTGCATTACTAGACAAGCTCGCCAATAAAGTTGTCAAACAAAAAGGCGACGTCTCTGTCCTCGGTACGCCACGCCTCACAGCAAAACAGATGGCCGACTACGCAGAACGTAAGTCCGCACCATGGGTGCTGCCAGTTAGCAGAGAGCAGTTAGCTCAGTGGTACCTTGAGGAAGGAATAGCAGAAGGGGTGCGCGGCGACATAGCTTTTTCGCAGGCTACGCTTGAGTCAGGCTGGTTTTTGTTTCGCGGGTCTATGCTTGATAAAACTCAGAACAACTTCGCGGGTATCGGCGCATGTGATTCATGTAAAGACGGAGAGAGCTTTGACTCAGTACACAACGGGGTGAGAGCTCACATCCAGATGATCCGCACGTACGCGGATCCAGATTACTCATCAAAGAAAACAGCGCACCCGCCTGTTGGTCGGATTGACACTAACGTCGTGAAAGGGTGTTGTTTAACCTGGGGAGAGCTTGGCAAAAGGTGGGCCTCAGCGCCTGGCTATGGTTTAAGAGTTGTCAGGATGTATAACGACATGGCCTCAGAGTACGACAACTAAATACCGGTGAGCTCAACGTAGTCCAGCCATAAATGCTCGCATCTTTGGCAGATGTCTACTCGCTCCCCAGACCATTGAGCACCTAAATACTTAGGGACGCGCGCGACGTGCATCTTGTCGTGACACTTTGGACACTCTCTGCCAGGTAGTGGATCCATGTAGGGAGCTACTTGCTCAAGTAGCTGCTCCATCAGATCGTCGTATCCGTGTGAGAACAGATGGGAGAATGGCAGTATCCGTGAGCTGCATCCACGACACGACCACACACCATCTCTTACTTCAAGATTGCCTTCGCAGTCTAGACAGATGTAAGTCGTGATAGGCGCAGAAGCAGTCACGCGCTGCGCGATCTGCTTTTCTACCATCGACCTCACTAAAGCGTGCATGTAACACACCGTATTGCTGCCGAGCGTCAAAGCCCGCCAGTTCTCACCAAAGACGGCTGATGTTCACCAGTAGCAAGTCCAAGGCCAGGTCCTCACCGATAGAGCTCTTAGCGTCGCTTTCTGCTTGAGACAATGCAGCAACAGCATCTCTCACGCCCTGAGGTCCGAGCTTCCTTGATAGAGCTAGGGCTTTTCTCGCAACAAACGGCGTGCAATCCAGCAGCTTCTCAACTTCAGACGGGGTTGAACACCCAGCTTCCATCACCAAGCCTGCGCGTTGTACTTCATTAAACAAATAAGAGAACACCGCAAAAGGCGATCCGTGGTCCTCACGTAACGCTCTTGCTAAGTCGCCAGCATCTAGCGCGTCAGTCACCGACCAGGGCACGCCGGCGCCAGAAGTAGTTCCTAACAGCACTGTGACCTGTCGTATTGTTGGTTTGACGACGTCAAGCATCGCCAGTTGAAACAACACGTCGTCGACGCGCTCTAGTTTCTCAGATCCAACACGCAACAAAAGCGCCATTGAATCAGCTCCGAGAGTGATGCCGTGTTTCTTTGCTAGCTCACTCACGCGCGCACCTGCTCCGTTACGCGCAATTGAGCAGCGATGCATCTGAGCAACTTTTGTCAGTATTTTGGCAGTCTTTGCAGGCATCTTCGAACAGCGTGCTACGACGTAAGCGTCAGAGGTCTCTGCCATAGCGACCAGTGCAGCCGCTCCAGCTTCAGAGAGCTTGTCGATGTTGTCTACTGCCAACACACGTGGGCCACCAAAGAGGGACGGACAGCTCACTGCACTCAGCAAAGAGCGCCCTTCGTCTGTCTCGCAATCAAGATCTTCACGTCCGGCTTTACCGTTGAGTAGTTCTCCCCATTTTTCACCAACTAGCTGCGGATCACTTCCTTCAAGGATGTGTAGAAAAAACGCCACCTCAGCCCTCGATCGTTACTATCCGTACTGGGTATGTCATAACCGAACCATCACAGTCCACAGTGACTCGTTCTGCGTCCAAAGATAAAAGCACACCAAGGTCACGACCTGAGATTGCACGCACGCGCTTCTTGCCAGAGGACCAGACAGAACGCATGTCGCGCCCGACACCACCACTTGAAATAGTTTCTTGTTTGGCGCTAGGAGGTGTTTCTACTGTGACTTCGCGTCGCGCAGTGATCTTCAAACGAAGTCCCCATGTGTCGCCGCGCAGGACACTTGTGATGACACCTGTCCAACACTCCCCTTCACGAAGTCGCAGTCTGGCTGCGAGGTTCTTTGGCAAAAACCCAAGTAACTCACCAGAAGAGCTAGTGACTGTGCAAGCCTGGGGGTCGTGTGGGTTGTCACTCACGGCGGTGATGGTGACAAAATCTCCCTCTACACAGCTACGCAAGGCTCCTTGTCGAAAACTCACTCCAGCGACGGGAACAATACTTGGTATAGGTAGCGGTGTCATATAATACATAGTGCTCAGCGACCTCATGTAGAGCACGCGCATTCGTGCTTCGTATAACAACTAGAACCTCTTTTTAGGAGGTTCTAGTGGTGAATCGAGTGATTCTTAGGACTTAGGTCCTGTACAAGCTCTGCATGCGCAACCAGCCTTCTTCTTCTCACGAAGATGAGCGGCAAGAACGTCTGCGACGTCCATACCGTTTGGTGGTCGTTTGCGATAGCAGCGGAGTTCTCGACTTTGTCGGTACTCCAGCATCGCTTCTGCCCATGGGTGACAATCCTCAGGGAGCGTGGTTACGTCGTCGGCTACGATGCCGTGACGAGCCAGTGCTCTAGAGAGTGACTCACCGCCCTTGTCTCCGCCTTCGTCGGCGTCGAAAGAGAGGGCCAGGTTGTGCCGTGAAAGCAGCCGTGCAGGTTCAGTCGGAGGAGCCGTTCCAGCTCCAGGAAGAGCGTACGATTCGAACCCGAGGGTACGCATCGCGAGCATGTCCTTAAAGCCTTCGACCACGTAGATGATTCCACCTGGATCGACTTCTCCGATACGGGGCAAGCCCATACCGACCAAATGGTCACTTCCAGAACCGCCTTTGAGACTCATGAACTTCGGAACGTATTTCTCGTCCCATCGTGGTTCTCTAAAGGTTTCTCCGCGAAGCTCAGCATTGCGCTTTTGCTCTACGTAGAGCCGGTGCGACTTGTAGCGCTTTTCGTGCTCAAGTGACATGCGGAACTGAAGACCTAAAGTCTGACCTCTGACGTGTCGGTGTGGTTCTGCCACGCAGTAACGCTCAGATATCATCCAAGTGTCACCGCGCTCGTGATCGCTTGCAACCAAAAGGCCGCACGCAATCAGTCGATCCCTACCAAACTCAGAAAGCAAAACGCTTCGCATCTTTGGAAAGTCCTCTACAACAAAAGCTCCTGACTCTAAGACTGCTTCAGCATCGATGCCAAAGCGTCCGTAGTAAGAGACCGCAGCTTTTTGGGAACCAAGTTCTCCGAGACGGTCGTAAACGGATGAATCCACTACGGCCTTAAACTCGTCAGCTTCGGTTTTGACTACCACCGGAGGTGGCAGGCTCTTAGAGGCTTTTCCCCGCAAAGACGCTTGTCGTCCAAGCAAAAGAGCAGTCGCATCCCTAAAGTCCACAGCACGTCTCTCCATCACCAGTGTCACAGCCCCGCTTTTGGGTCCGTGGCAGCTGTCAGAAGAGAAGCAGTGCCAACCGCCATCTTTGTAGAACTTAACGCGGTTCTGTCCAGTCTTTCCGCAAGTCGGACACACAGGGTGTCCGTTCTCGTCAGCTAGTCCGCAGATCTCAAATGCACGTTTGATGTCTTTTCGTGCAGCGTCGATCTCTTCAGGTGTGAATCTTCCCTCGATTATTTCTGGGCGTTTATCCGCCGCATGGTGTTTATTTGTCACCATGTTATCTCACCGTGGGCGCTTGCTTGCTCTAAACCAGTCATCTGCAATCATCGTGCGTTTATCTGCAGCCAAAGCACGCACGGCAGAGTTCCAAAACGCAGAGCCGCAACTAACGCGGGCCGATAACTAATAGTGTGTTTTACCGTAAAATCTCAGCGCTGCTACTCCTGGTAGCTCTCTCCTACCCCGCGGCAACACGCGCTGAGCCGCTCCCGCCTTCTGACTCTGGCGTAGGCCGTGTGCAAGTGGACTTAACTGGCGCGATAGCAGCCCCTGCAGATCTTGTCAGTTCTTACGAGAACTCCTGGCGTTTAGAGTCGGCAGCTAAAACAAAGTACGACTTTGAGGTAGTTCTATACGTAGAAGCGCAGGCCGTTCTCGCGTCTAAAGAGAAAGCCCTCTCAGAACTCAAAAAGCGCTCTGCTGGAGTTCTTGACGACGCGCGCACGCAAGCAGCTGCTAGTTACGTGTTGGCACCCTCCACACCAGTTGACTCTTGGCTATCAAAAACGCAGACACCTGCAGCCTGGGTCGCCTCTGCTATTGACCGCTCTTCGCGTGACTATCTCACCTTGCTCAGCTCAACAGAACGCGCATCACAAGAAGTTGCTCTAGCAAGCAAGGCTCTCGACGAACGGGTCACAGAGCTCTCCTTAGCTCAAGGGATCTTTGAAAAAGCCCGTGATGAACACCAGCGCGCGAAAGACGCTCTAACGACATACCGCTCGCAAGTCGCTCTTGCAGCTGATGGGTGCCCACTCACAGCACAACCCGGGACCCTCTCAGCAACAGGTGAAGCGATCGGCATATACCAACTCTGCGTTGATTCAGTCCTTCTCGCCCCTACTCTTGAAGCTGGTCGCGCTATCAAGTACGCACTTGCGCAACTAGGAGCGCCATACACTCAAGTAGCGCGTATGCAGGACGGCTTGTTCGATTGTTCCAGTTTGGTGATGCGCGCCTACGAAGCAGCTGGCGTTAAAACAGTGTCTCGCGGCGGGTACGGATGGGCGCCTACTACTTGGGTGATTCGAGGAGCCAGTTGGGCACATCACATTGAGTTATCAACAGCGCTCCCAGGTGACTTAGTGTTCCCACACCCGGGTCACGTAGCGATGCTGTTAGCGCACGGGCAGATGGTACACACGTCGCATCCGACTCTTCCAGCTCGCGTGCAAGATCGCTATAACAACATCTACACCGCGATGAGAATAGATACGGCAGTTCTGAACGATTTGTCAATCAGTATCACTAACCCGTGGGGCGGCTGGACACAGCCTGGCGTATCTGAAGTACCAGACGCAGCACCGTCAGACACAGGCACTCTCGAGCCGCCAACTCCTTCACGCGTGCAAGAGGACCTTGGCAGTGGCACATCGCTACTCGCACCGTTCAACATCGGTTAGCAGCAAAAAGGTATTTCAGCGCCACATATAGCGTCGCTGCGTGCCTGGCCCAAAACGCCGGTCACGGTTGTTATGAGACCGTTGGCAACGATGGTTCAAAGGGCCACAGCAGAGTGCTGAGGCGGGGACTTGTCCCCACAATTGAAACACAGGAGAAGAAATACTGTGAAAGTAGTTAACTACCCACTAATGCCGGTCGTGCAACTGCGCGACCCATCCAAGGTAACTGTCGAGTTCATCGACACAGCCAAGGATTTACCAACACTCGACGCTGCTATAACAGCGTGCGACATGATCGCTGTCGACACAGAAACACACGCAGGGATCACCCTTGACGATGGAATCTGGGCCGCTGTACGCGTCATCTCGATAGGAACCCGCACTAAAGACGAACAAGGCGTGTACTCGTACCGCAAGTTCGTCGTTGACGTGTTGGACATCCCAGTCGAGCGCCTCGCGCAGTCCATGGCACTCATCAAAGATGCCTACGCATGGAACGCCAACTTCGACCAAAGGGTGATGTCGTATCTCGGCGCTCCTATCGCAACCTGGCATGACGTGATGCTCGACGAGCAGATCTCATGGACAGGTATCGACGGAAGAAACTGGTATCTATCGCTGGCTGTCGCAGCAAAGCGTTACCTCGGTTACGACATGGTCGGAAAAGGTGACACACAGACGAGTTTCGATGGCGTATCACCTTTGACTAAAGCTCAAATTGAATACGCTGCTGACGACGCGCTGCTCACTTTGTACCTCGCAGAAGTCATTAATGACCGACTCGAAGAACAAGGTCTTACGCGTGTTTCGCAGATCGAACAAGGCGCCCGCCCTTTCATCGCAATGATGATGGAGGAAGGCTTTCCTTTCAAGTCTAAAGATTGGGAAACTGTCTTGATCCAAAAGCGCACTATCGCACTTGAGGCTCTCGTACAGATCGCGATCTTGACTGAAGGAGACTCCGATGCGTCACAGACGTTGAAAGAGGCTGAAGCGATCTTGAACGAAGCTGCACAAGATGACGCGTTTGCCCAAAAAGCTCGCGAAGTCGTGGCTAACCCGTCAGAGTCTCCTTTTGAGACACTCGCTCGAGTACAACACGTAGTGGAGGACGCCAAAGTGCGCACTTCGCCATTCGTTGGTCCTTTAAACGACGCACTCTCGAAATTGGGTCCGAACTGGAACACGAACTCCGAGTTCCAACTTCGTACAGCTTTGAACCGATTTGATCAGCAATCCGTCAACGCCCGTTTAGGACGTGACATGGGAGACGCCGACCAAGTCGACAAAGCCACAATGACAGAGCTCGTCGCTGCCGGTTCAACACTCGCAGCTTCCATCCTGCGCTACAGAGAAGCGATGAAGTACGTAACGACTTATGGCGGAGATTTCCTTCATTATGTTCGTGACGGACGAATTCGTTCTCGCTACAAGCAGCTCTTGACCTCTACAGGCCGGCTCTCTTCGTTCGAACCTAACGGTCAGAACCTCGTAGGCCCTACTAAAGAGTACATTGCTCCGCAAGATGATCGTGTGCTCACAGCCGCTGACTACAGCCAAGCTGAGCTCCGGGTTCTTGCAACTCTCGCCGAGGAAGAATCCATGCTGGATGCTTTCCGTGAAGGTGCAGACTTGCATGAGATGACAGCTAAGAGAATTCTTGGTATCGACATCTCGGAACTCAAAAAGACAGACCCTAAGGAAGCCAAGGCAGTTCGCACAAAGTGCAAACGACTTAACTTTGGTATCCCGTACGGTCTCGGAGCAGCCGCTCTTGCACGTCAGCTGACTAACGAAGGTGTTCCTACGAGCACTCAAGAAGCACAGGACTTGCTCAACGGTTACGACAAGCAGTACCCAAAGGTAGCTAAGTGGCTCAAGGAGTGCGGAAGTTTCATCGACAACCTCTCCAAGAACCCTGGACCTATCGACTGGGCGCTCAGCTTCAAGCTCTTGCGAGTTTGGCAGCAAGCCGAGTCAAAGCGTAAAGAATTTAAGCGCAAAAATAAGCGCCTTCCTTCTTCGCTTGAACTGGCCCAAGCCATTCATCCTCGCTCCAACCAGCTCGGACTCTTTGATGAGGCCGGACAGTGGGAGCAGGACGTCAAAGAACTCGAAGCCGACATTGAGTGGGCTTTTGCTTACGATGCACCGGTTGTTCTACGCCCAGGTGGGGAACCACTTGCGTGGGAGATCCGTACGCTCACTGGTCGCCGTCGTTTGTTTACGGTGGCAATGGACAGTGGTTTCAAGCGGTCAGAGACTGAGTCCGGTTCTTCCGGTTCCTCATCTGACAAGTTTGACGGCCTCGTCACTAGTGCGATGCTCATCGCAGCTACAACAGACAAGCCGTCTGCTGGAGCTATGCGTGACGCATGGGCCATTGCCAACAAGGTATCTCTCCCGTCGGGTGTTGCTCGTAATGAGCGTCAATCTGGCGAGTCAATGCCTGCTTTCAAAGAGCGCTCACGCAAAGCACGTTCGGAAGAGCGTTTGCGTTGTGTGAAAGCTTTCGAAGGCAATAAGCGCATTTTGAAAACTGCGTTTGTTGAGCATGTCTGTGATCAGATGGGCCCTCAGGCAACTGAGTACCTACTCAACCGAGCACTCGCGGATCAAATCCGTAAGTCCGGTAACGCTCTTCGCAACTACCGCATCCAAGCGGGAGTAGCGGATATCGTAGGTATCGCCATGACCAGCCTGTACGCCTTGTGCCAGCAGTACCCAGATCTTAAATGGGTACAGTCGGTACATGACTCGATCGTTGGAGAATGTGACGCCGTAAACGGTGCAACTATTGCAACCCTTCAGAAAAAACTGATGGAAGATGCAATGGGCGCTGTGTACAGTGGAGTTCCGGCCAAAGTCGACGCAGAAGTGTGCTCGAGCCTTGGTGAATCTGGAATCATTGAACACGTTTAGTTCAAAACTCGCGAAGATGGGGGCAACCTCATCTTCGCAGCTATACAGGGCCCAACACACGTTCGTAGCACGGTCTACGTGGGGCTTTAAGGCATCCAGGACGCCTCAACCACTTCCTGCACACTTATACAAGTGGACATGCACACACTGAAATCTATGGTCGAAGCCCAGGACCCTGACGACGTTGTGCATTTAGACGCCGTTACTCAGGTCTTGACTCACGAGAACTTTGCACCAGGGTGTGCCGACTTTCTCACGGTGTCAGAGCTGGTAGCAGCTGCGATGCGCTGCAGCCCACCTTCTAACTCGCCTCTTGACTATCTACAGTGGCGTTTGGGTCAAGATGATCACTCAGCAGAGTTGTTACGCATGGCCTGGTCACATGAACCCAGTCTAACACTAGGCGAGCTTCAAGTATTTTGTAAATCATTAGCAGGACACATGACAGACGCCATTGCGTTGTATAAACATCAGCCCGCCACTCTCTTTAGTATTGCTGAGTTCTTGGGCCCTTGCCCAGAAGCAGGCAAACTTGCAGTCGAGTTAGCTTCGTGCCTTCCAACCATCGACGCGATGCAGGCAGCTACCGCCCTTGTTCGTCAGACGAATCAGGATGTAAAATGACACGGTTTCTCACTCTCACAGCTCTAGCTGAGCGACGTCTGGTTACAAAGCCAGAAAATAGCCGAGTACTCGCGTCATTACCATCGCTCTTGAAAAAGAGATCTGCAGCGCTGCCTAAAGTGTTGCGAAACTCAACTGATACACACCACGCGTATATTAAACGATTACTCATAGGGTCCTCGTTGATCAGTGATCTTCCTGCGTCTTATTGTGCGGATCTAGTGAAAGAGTTATGCGCTCGCGAGATGCGCATGTGGGGGCAACCTGGTCTTGAGGCATTGCTTCATAAGATCGCAGAGCTAGAATTGACGCGTGAGCAGTTGCTCAAAATTGCGTTTGCTCTGCCCGAGTCCCACAGGCCGTATCTGTTGAGTGCTAAGAACGCGTCCGCACTCTTACTTGTAGGCCATCGCTTAGAGACCGCTCGCGCACAGTACGACATTCACACTAAGAGAATGGCTGGAAGCTTTGAGGAGTTCATCGATAAGGAGTGGCCGCACTCAGCTACCATCATAAACTACATTCGCGCCCTCGGTATGGATCCGATTCTCGGCATTTTGATGCAGGAGCTACCAGAGTCTCCCCAAGCTCGTGCTCTCATCGCACACGGACTCTCGCAACCGCTCAACGGTCGAACGATAGCGGACATGGCTGCCTTAGTTTCAGTACTCAGCCCCGGAAGCTTGGGTGTGCTCGAGCACATCATCGGAGGCGGAACGCTACTCTCTCTTGACGAGCTCATCGAGCTTGGACAAAGTCTCTCTACAACGATCTAGCAACTGCCAAAATCTGCCAGCACCTTAAACCTGCTGTTTGCGCGTGTTTGCGTCAGTAGAAGCCAAGCTCACATGTAAACAAAAGCACTGCCTCGAACAAGGACTCGTCAGAGCATTCAGAGGTTTTTAATCCCTGATATCTGCCCACTCAGCGACCCCTACTGAGAACAACTCACTGCCGTCACTTCGTGTAAAAGTACGTACTTTGTTTTTAGTCTGGACGCAGAACCCGCTCTCCATCTCGTCACGCCCACGTAACCAGGCAGCAGTGAGGTCCGTCTGCGCTGTAATTGCTGCAAATTGTGGATCGTTCGCATGAGATCCTTGAGCGAGTGCGAGGTGCGCGTACGTCTCAGAGGCGCTGTAACAGCCATCTCCCGCCTTTGATAGCTCGTAAGCAGCGACGTCCGAACACAAAGAAGGAGCCTGCATTATCGACCAAACCCGATTCTGTTGTCGAGCGTAGTCAGAAGATGGGTTATCACACTTGTACTCAACAGCGTCTCTATCCCATTTTGTGGCAGCAGATGTGTATGCCGATTGTGGAACTCCAGGAGATACTGCAAGGGTGATCAGTATGAGAGCTGCTGCGAGAACAGGAGCAGCCAACTTGTACGCGCGCGTCACATCTGCTTTGTGTGTAGCAACAACAGACACAGCAGCGAAGATACCTATAATCACAAAGATGTAGGCACCAGGATCCCACGATGGGTTCGTCTGCCCTTGCAAGCTCAGGATGACACTTGCTACGGGAATGATAACGATCGCAAGGATGCGCACTGCTCTGCGTTTTGCAAACAGCATCTCTGTGCTCGCCAGGATCAGTACAAGTGCGACATTGTTAGGAGAAAGGACGTATAGGACGTATCCGGTGGTCAGTGTCTGGTTTCCTTCTAGGAATGTAAACCACACCATACGACTAGCGGCAAAAGCCCACGCACTCCACCCCGCAACACCAGCCGCAAGAAGACGCAAGACGATAAAGGCGAGACTGCGTCGGGAGGACGCTTCAGCGTCGATAGGTTGTTCGTTGGCGTCGAGTTCGGGCTGTGTCTCATTTATGTCACTCATAACACGACATTGTTCATGAGTGTGAGTGATTGACAAGAGGCCTACGAGTGTTATTCAAGAAAAACGCCTGGAAACACACAGCTTTTAGTGTTTCCGTAGGAACTTTGGATGTGTATAAAGAATGACCACAAACGAATAATCGTCGGGCCATTCTGGGGATATCGCTCCTTGGGCGTCACTTTCGTGCGATGTCAGAAACAGAGAGCCGTGACGCTTTCTGTGTCCTAACTGAACAATACTTGTCCAGAGCCATTGCACTAGCGAGCTACTGCTCGGCAGAGTCACAGAGAGTTGAAAAAACCTCTCCGCTTCCTCCTCAACGTGGCTACCCACACCGCGAACGACCTCTCGGCCGCTGCGATGGGATAGTACCCCACATTAAGGCTGCATCAGGGCTGACCCGATGCAGTCCGCCCGTGAGGACTCTCTCCCTTTACGGGCAGAGAGTCCTCACGGGCGTCTCTGCCGGCAATACGTCGTTACACAGCACTGTACGAGCCATACTCCAAGGAGCAAGCGTCCTACTCAGGTTGCTCTTTTTGAAGTCGCGCTACGCCATTGCGGTGCTCAATTCTGATCCAGGTGCCGTCAGGGGATACAGCCATGAGGTTCGAGTCACGGAAGTATCGCATCACACCGGGCGCGAGGTAGAAGCTGGTCGCGCGGCAGGAACTCATGTCTTCTACTGTCAGAGCCCTCAGGGCTGGTGCAACCGCTCAACCGCCGTTCCCTGGGAGGCCACCGTCGAGACTCACGCAGGTCTACTGTAAAAGCTCAGCTACTTGTGCCTCGATGGTTCGATACTCAGCATCTGATACGCCACTGTTGAAGCGTGAGTTGATCTCCCCGATGGTGTCCCACCGACCGCTCTCGCCGCGCTGTATCTCTACGTTGTACACTGTAGCGCCTTGTGGTGTAGTCTTGTCGTCGAGCGCGATGATGAGGCTCTCATTGTCCCGGATGTGGTGTTCGTACCCTGCGGTGCAGTTCCCCATGTAGTTCGCGTTCTCTGTTAGAGCTCTAGGTGAGGAGATGACTCGTGGTGTTAGGACGGTGTCCTCAACAGTCACTGTGCTCTCGGCGAGTGTGTGGCGAAGTTTTAAAGTGTCGTCAGCGAACCCAAACGGCGCATTCGCTCGCCCGACGTCACGCACAGATGTGATGACGTCGGGGTAATCGACCGCCGGTGCTCCGTACTGCACAAGCGTGTTGTACGCGAGGTCTGCTGTTGTACGGAGCTCGAACGGGATGCCGCTCTCTATAGCGTGGTACTCGTACTGGTCGTCATGTACGCCGCTACGCCTTGCGAGAGTAGTCCCGGTGAGTCTCTCAACGGGTATACTCTGGTTCTGCTTTGAAGCAGAACGTACGTACGCTTCCTCGTCTTTGACCAACTGTTCCAAGACAGTAACTGGCGTGTTCAGGTTGCGAGCAACGTATGCGCGTACGTTCGCGATCTCATCTTTTGCTAGCTGCTCTAGGACGGCAACGGGTGTGTTAGGGTTCTGTCCGACAGCACCACGCACGTACTCGTCCTCATCTTTTGCTAGCTGCTCTAAGATAGTAACGGGTGTGTTTGGGTTGCGAGCAACAGCACTCCGCGCGCCTCCATAACTATCTCCGTCAAATGCTGGATTACCGCCAGCATCCCACGCGCTAGTTGCGAGTTGCTCTAGGACGGCAACTGGCGTGTTATGGTTCTCTGCGACACCGCGCCGTACGCGGCTATCACCGTCTTTGGCCAACTGTTCCAAGATAGTAACTGGCGTGTTGAGGTTACCCGCCACGGCAAGACGCACGTACTCGTCCTCTTCTTTCGCTAGCTGCTCTATGACGGCAACTGGCGTGTTATGGTTCTCTGCGACACCGCGCCGTACC
>Ga0102917_1000286_pt1 | contig 16558 bp, 10 predicted proteins | sample Colrivmet1562A02_FD_78201 | JGI IMG/M metagenome (GOLD analysis project Ga0102917, IMG submission 78201) | Estuarine microbial communities from the Columbia River estuary - metaG 1562A-02 | ecosystem: Environmental > Aquatic > Marine > Intertidal zone > Estuary | place: USA: Columbia River...
CCTTTATCGCCATATAATCCTATAGCTGGTAAACAATTATTATCTGGATTTCTAACCATTTGTGTTACTATATTTATAACTTGATCTTTTGCAGTTTCTAAAAATGACAATTTAGCATCTAAAGTATCCCTAACACACTTTATAAATCTTTTACTATCTTCTATACAAATTTTATTATTTATAGGTTTTTCATAAGGTATTGATAATAAAATATCCATCCAAGATTTATATTTTGCATATTCTGATGTATCAGTTGATTCAAAAGATTCCATAACTTCTAAACGTTTATATGCTATTATCTTATTCTCAAATGGCATTTTAGATTTTAAAATCTTTTGTCTATAATTATCAGAATATTCTATACTATTTGATTTTTCTAATATTTGTTTTTCCAATTCTATTAATTCAGAATTTATATTAGAATTTACATTAGACATTAAAAATTTTAAATTTGAATTATAATCTGCACTTAAAATATCAGAATTAATAAAATGATACATTTTTTCTAATAATTTTTGTTTTTGAGATTCGTGTATATCCATTTTTAATATATCCATTATATCCGGGACACGGTTATTATAAATAGTTTTGATTTTATGTAATTGACTATTTAGTTTTTTAATATCATCTTCTGACAAAACATCTTTTAATTTCTTTTTTATATCATTAATTGATTCAGCTTCAAAAAAATCACCCTCGTAAATTGCATCTATATAATTTAAATATTTATCATATTCATCTTTTGGGGCTTCGGATATTTTTTCATTTTTTGAAAATTTATTAACTAAATTAGCCAACGATGTCTTAATAACTGTTTCTAATTTTTGAGCTGTAGTTTTAATATGACTTTCATTTTCACTTTGACTTTCAATGTCATCAATTGTTTCGTTTGTTTCAATTTCTGATTCTGTTTCTGTTTCATTTTTTATTTCAGATGTTTTTTTCCTTTTAATTATCATATTAAAGACACCATCTTCCTTTGAAGATTTAAATGTATTTTTACCATTTAAATTATCGTCATTTAAATTATTGTCATTTAAATTATCGTCATTTATTATTTCTTCAATTTTGCGTTTTTGCCCCCTAGTAAAAACCATTATTTCTTTTAATTATGCTAAATAAAAATAAATCAGTTTTTTACCTAAAGATTTAGTTTAATTATTTTATAAAAAATACTAATAAATATTATAAAATAATGTCAAATAATATAGCTACTATAATAGGATATGCGTTGTTTGCAGTTTCCGAAATTGTCGCTGTATTACCTATACCTGCGAATGGAATGTTTCATAGTTTAGTAATAGGATTAAAAAATAGTGTATCTAAAATAAAATCTACTGATATAGAAATGGCTACAAATTTAATAATTAATAAGCCAGATATGGCCCATATTATTACCACATTAGAAGGTAATCCAAAATTAATTGACAGTGTTAAAACAGTGATCAATAACCCCGAAATTATCACAAATGTAGAAAACATTGCAAAAGACAAAAACTTACAATTTCTTAATTCATTATTAATGAATAATCCAGAAATTATAAATGATATAAAGGTTATTATTATTCAAAAAATAAATGATATGGTAAATGTTTAATTTTATTTTAATTTAAGTGATTCGTAACTTTTTCCATATTCTTTATTTAATAAGGAGATATTTTTTTGAGAATTTACCCATTTAAATGCAGGATCACTACCCCAGATATACCATGAAATAATTCCGTGTTTATTATGCCATTTTTTTTCATGGAGTGGTTTGCCAGCTTTAACCCACATTTTATAACTTGGGTAACTAGCGTATATATGTCTAGCAAACCAATTTCGCATATATCTTAAATCTTCAATTGGTATAAATTTTTGTGTAGATAATTGACGAGCACGTTTCCATCCTGTTTCTATTCCTCCACCAAATCCCAAGTCTTTTAATTTGTAAGAATACAATGCTACTTTTTTAACATTTTCTGGTACTGGTATCATAATATCACTCTTTTTTCCATAAAATTGAGCACCACCAAATTTAATATTGCCAGTATGTCTTATTTTTTGCTTTTCTCTTTTAGCTGACGCAATATCGCGTTTACTTATTTCCCGAAAAGTTTTAGGTGTAGAAAAAGTAACGCGTTTTGTTGGTCTACAAAGTGGGTATTTTTGATTTTTACCAGGACTTTTTAAGATACCTTTATAAAGTGGCAAACTTTTTCTACCACAAGGTTTATACCCAATCACTTTACCATTTGGATTTTTAATAGGTCTATTTAAATCAACCCAACCTTCTTTATACCATCGTTTTAATCCTGAATTTTTAGGTTTTTTACCAATGTATTTACCACCTAAACGTTTATATTCAGAAACAATCCAACTTGATTTATATATACCAGTTTTAGCTTGAAATTTCTTATCAGCCATCTTTTTAACACGCTTGTATAAATCCTTATCACTTGGTTCCGAAGACATATTATTATTATATCAAGTTATTTTAAAAATTTTAAAAAAAGAAAAAATTACACTTTTTAAAATTACATTATAAACTTTTTTTGGTCTAGATCCGTAGGTTACCTTTTAAAAGCTTATTCGTACAATTTAAACAAACATTTTTGATATTTCCGACGATATTTTTGAAATTTCATCAGACATTTCAGTAGACATTTCAGTAGACATTTCAGTAGACATTTCTGATATATTGGAATATAAAGAAGAAACATCACAAATATCATTTTCTAAATCATTTTCTAAATCATTTTCTGAATAATTATCATAAACATCATTTTCTGAATAATTATCATAAACATCATTTTCTAAATAATTATCATAAATATCATAAGAATCATAGTCATCATAAGTATCATTTTTATTGTTTTTATTATTTTCATCATTTTCCGCATAATAATTACAAATATTATTTAATAAAATATCTTTATCTTCGACTGTTTTTTCCATTTCTTTTTTTTTATGTTCGATTGCTAAGATTCTTTGAGTTTCAAAATGCTCAGATTCTTTTATAATATTCATAAAAATAGGGACTTCTGTTTCTACATATTGTTGTAGATCACTATTATAATACATAATTTTTTTTGTTTTTGGCGTATAGTTTATTTTTTTTGTTTTTGGCGTATAGTTTATTTTTTTTGTTTTAAAAAATGTTTCTTTGTCAAGTTTGAAAGAATAATTCTTGGAAAAGCTTATTTTTTTTAACATATTTATATATATGCCCTACTATATCCATCCCTGGTAAACTATTTTTTTTTCAATTTTTTAAAAATTAATTCTATCAAATGTTTCATTTAATAAAACCAATTCGTCTTGATTAAAAGATCTATCTATATATTCTATTTCAAAACGAATACTTAAATTACCAATGTCACCAGATTGATTTACCAAACCCTTTTTGTATATTATATACTCTTTTTTTGGATTTATCACTCCAAAACCACTAGTATTTAAATCAATAGGTTCACCAAAATGTGGTACTAATATTTTTTTACCTACAATCGATTCTCTTAAAGTCAATACAACTTTGTATTTTAAATGCAATCCAACCCTTTCAAAATGTTCGTGTTTTAAAATATTTACAGTTACGACAAAAGATCCTGCAATTTCATTTTCTCGAATAGGTTGTTCACCCCAATCTTTAAATATAAACAATTTACCATTTTCTACAGCCTTATCTATTACAATTTCAAAAATAGAATTTTCTTTAATAATACCACTAATGTCACATTTGACACAAGATTCTATTTTTGTAAACATTTTTCCAGATCCAGAACAACTACTACACGTAGTTTCAACTGTTTGTCTAAATGGTCCAAGTTGTATAGTTTTCGTTAATCTTCCTAAACCATTACAAAAATTACATTTGTTAAAACACGTTTTACATCCATACTTTCTTTCAACTTTTAATTTTTTAACACAACCATTAAAAACTTCTTCTAAAGTTATATTACATGTATAATGATAATCATTTTTCTTTACTGGTTTAATATCAAATGAATGATTAAATTGATGATGAAACTGATTAAAAAATGGATCTTGAGAGAAAATATTATTACGAATTGGATTATCATAATCTGATCTTTTTTTATCATCTGATAACACCTCGTAAGCTTGTTGTATTTTCTGAAAAACATCCTTATCACCACCTCTATCCGGATGATTTTTTAAAGCTAATTTTTTATACGCGCTTTTAATTTCATCAACTGATGCACCTTTAGAAATTCCCAATACATTATAATAATCGCTCATTCTTAACTTGTATTTAAATAATCACTTGTATTTAAATAAAAAAAATATAAATTAATTCAATTATAATAATTAAGGTAATATCAAAAATATTTTTATTTTTAAACAGTTGTTGTTAACGCTCTAAATTTAATTTTTGTTGACAACCAATCTGGTTGATTATCACTAATGTATTGTATTTGTCCATCTGATCTAATACTAAAATCTATACCAATATCATCCCCTATATATTTGTAATCTATAATCCAACCAGAACGTTTCTTTAATCCACGAATTTCATAAAGTGCATCAAATTCATCCGTAACTGTATTTATATTAACACATGCCATTGCAGAAAATGATTTTGTATTCGTAGAAGTAAACACAAATCCAGAAACATCAGTTGGAATACTAACATTATTTCCAGCATCAAATTCTCTTTCAGCTGATATATCCTCCATATTAGGTGTAACATCAACATCTTTTACAACTAATTGTTTACCTATAAATAACTCTTTGTTAATACTAACACCACCATATGCTACAAATGTAGATCCTGTAGTTAAATTTACACTAGAACTTGTATTACGGATCACAATTGTAGCTGTTTCTCCTATTAACAATTGATTATTTTGATATATCAGATCATCAGTTCCAATTATAGGATTTACACCATTACCTCTTAAAATAGTATACGGATTCAAATATGTACTGTGCGTACCACCCTTTGTAACTGCTAATGGTTTCAATGTAGTTAATGGTACATCTTTTATAAATTTTATTAACCCATCACTACTGTTAGAATTTGTATACATAAGATAACCCACACCATTAACTGTAGTCATATAAAATTTTATACCTGTATAATCTCCATTATACCTCGAATTAATATTCCACTGATTATTAGTAACTACTCCTTGTATTTCATACAAAGCCGATTTAAAAGTAGTCGGTACAGTTACATAAATAGTCATTTGAAAATAATACGCATTAATAGGTATTTGCAATCCAGAATGATTAATCTCGTCTGGAACAAGTGTATTGGCAGATAATGTAACTACATCCAAATCCGATGATATATTGATATTCGTTACACGTATAGTATAATCATTAGACGTATTTGTATTAATATATTCTATAACACTACTATTTATATCAGAACGAATTCTAAATCTAATTCCATTTGTATTACCAATACTATGATTATTAATATCCCAAATACCATTTTTTAACACACAATTTGCCAAAACTAAACCATAACGACTATCAGTTTCACTTGAAACATAAATTAATAATTTTACAGAATCCAAAATACTATTTGAAAAAGTTAGCGGTGTTATTTCTGCAAATGTAGATTGATTTGATAATAACGAATAATTTATCTGAGAACTAGTAGCATCTTTATAAACTAACGAATTTGTAGTAAATTTAACAAGAGTAGTACCCACTATATTCTGATTAGTATATTGAACATAGCCATTATTAGCATCTTGTCTTATATAAAAATCAACACCACATGAATTACCTATTAATGAAGATGTCAGTAACCAATATGTATTACAATTAATACCACGAATTGTATACAACGCTGATATATTATTACTTGTTTCTACATAAATATTTGTTATAAATGCTCTTACTGTATCATTCGAAAAATATAAACCAGGTACATCTGTTGGTACCGATACATTGTTATTTAAAAATAAATTCTGCTCTACAATATTTTCATTATTGTTTAAATCTAAATTATCAATAGCTGTATCTACATATATTTTATTTACTGCATCCAAATCAAGAACTGGATCTGCTACATTTCTAATATTTTTTATATTAACATCCAATTCACCACCAATAAAAACATCTTTTCCAAAACTTGCACCACCATAAGAAGTTAAAGTACCACCATTTGTTAAACTCGTCGCCGTTGTAGTATTATTTAATAATATTGATGAACTCCCCCCTAATGTTAATATATAGTCTTTGTAAATAAAATCATCAGTTCCTATAATAGGATTTGTCCCATTACCCCTTAATACAGCATACGGATTAAATCTAGAATGTCCTGTACCACCCAATGTTACTGTTAACGGTTCAAATAAATTTTGAATATTCTTTGTATATCGAATATTCACATCATTAATCGAATTGTTTGTATATTGTAAAATACCAGTATTTCCACTAATTGTATTTACGTAAAATTTTACTTTTAAATCATCACCTATATATCTCGAATTTAATCTCCAAATAGTTCCATCCAAAACACCAGCTATTTCATATAATGCCGATTGACCAGTTGTATTATCATTTGCTACTAACGATAACTGAAAATTAGTAACATTTTGAAATGTTAAATCATCTGTATCTATATTTGTAATTACACTAGTATTTGCATCTAATATAATACGAGTCGTTGAAGTCAAAAAAGAATTTTGCACTACTCTAACTACATAATCACTTGCAGAATTACTATTCTTATATTGAATGACACCACTATTACTTACCTGAAAATCTACACCTACAATATCTCCTATATTATGTATATTCCAATCCCATTTACCACTAGTATAAACAGAATTTATAAAAAATAAACCACATTGATCATCAGTAATACTAGAAACAAATAACATCAACTTAACACCATCTACCGATGTAAATGGATAAGATAATATAGATATATCTGTAAATGTTATAATATTACCAAGTAAATCTATATTTAATTGACTACTACTAGGATCTATATCTATATTTGATGTTGTGGAAAATCTTATAGATGCAAAACCAGTTGTATTTGTATTTGTATATTGTAAAAGTCCTTGACCAGAATTAGATCTTATGTGAAATTTAATACCTAAAGGTGTACCTATATAACTTGTTGTAATACTCCAATTATTATCACAATGTATACCACGAATCGTATATAAAGCAGTTGCTACATTATTATATTGCACATATACATTAGCCGTAAAAGCTAAAATAGATTCATCATAATAAAAAATTGGTATATCAGCAGGAACTAATACATTATTACTTAAATTAAAAATATTTGTAGAAATACCACCTCCTCCACCTCCACCATTACAACAATCTTCCATTAAATCATCTAAATAACGCTTATTTACAGCATCGTAATCATCGACAGGATCTGCTACATTTTTAATATTTTGAAGATTAACATCTAATATACCTCCTATATAAACATCTTTACTAAAACTAGCACCACCTAAAGAAGTTAAAGTACCACCTGAACCTAATCCAGAAGCATTTGTACTATTCTCTATATATATATTCGTATAAGAATTCAACCCTAATGTACCTGATGTACCGTCACCACTAAATGTCAAATTATCATACCCAGTTATTGCATTCCCAGATGTATTACTTATAATCAACTGACCAGATGTAAAATTACCAAAGTACCTATCCACGTATTCTTTATTTGCACCATCAGAATCATTTATAGGATCAGCTACATTTAAAATCCTATTATTATTTACATCTAATAATTCACCTATAAAAACACTTTTACTTATAGAAATACCACCATAACATACAAAACTATTATTACTAGTACTAAATAATGATAATGTAACACCATCATATATTAAATTTTCATAACCTCTAATACTACTACCAGATGTATCTGCTACAATTAATTGACCAGCTGTAAAATTTCCTGTTATATTACTTAAAGTACCAATTAAAGTATCAACATACTCTTTATTTACTGCATCATAATTATTTACTGGATCTGCTACATTTATTATAGAATTACCTGAAACATCAACTAAACCTTCAAGTATAGTATCCTTTTTAATATTCACACCACCTAATACTTGTAATGAAGGTATTAATTCACTAGCATCATTTGAATTCGATATTAAAAATGGTATAGATAAATTCAAACTTTGAGTATCTGTAGTAAAGAAATCATAACCACGTATTGCATCACCATTCGAATCTGCAAAAATAACTTGACCTGTAGTAAAATTACCAGATAATTTTGTAGCCACTGTATCTACATAATCCTTATTTACAGCATCTGTACCAAGAATCGGATATGCAACATTTCTAATACTATTATTATTCACATTTACACTACCACCTATATTTACATTTTTTGATATACTTGCACCACCAGCTATAGTTAAAGCACCACCAGAAGTCACACTTGATGAATTCAGTGTATGTTTTATCAATAAACCACCATCTATAATCACACTCGCTGTTGTTAAACTTGTACTTGGTGTAGTATAAGGTATACTTAATATACCATTTTGAAAAGTAACATCTTGTATATTCACACCATTATTTATATTATACTCTTTAATAATATCAAAAAATAAAGTCCCCGACCCCTCAATAGATCCATCACCTTGCTGAGACGGATTTGCAGAAGGAGCAAGGGACAAATTTCCTTTAATCAGAAATCCTTCTAAATTTTGTCCAAATCCAGGTTCCATTTTAGATTACAAATAATCTAACTCTTAAATCATAATAATATTTTTATTATCACTTTCTAACGATAGTTAGCACGTGAACATTTTATTTTTTCCCAAATTATTTTTCAATTTCCCATTTCCCATTTCCCATTTCCCATTTCCCATTTCCCATTTCCCATTTTCCTTATAATACATCTAAAAACAACATCTACAAAACAAGACAGAAAACTACACGATGATCAATTTGTGCAAAATATACAAATTATTTATAAAACTTTAATTTTAAAGATTCTATATTAAAAATACTTGAACTTATAATTTTTTTATAAAGAACCTCGTCAAAATAACTAGATGTGTATTTTTTAAATATATCATCCAAGTTATCATCCTTTATTTCATAATATGGTAAACCATTATCTTTTAAATATTCCACGTGACACTTCATATTTGTATTTTTATTATTAATTATTACAGGAATTACACCTAAATACAAACTTTCCCATAATCTATGAGTATCAATTCCATTACCACGAATACACAAACAAAATCTATTATTAGCTAATTCTCGCAAATATTCAACATAAGGTTTACTATTAGACATTTTTAAATCACCATAACGATTAATACTTTCTAAAACTTCACGTCTGTACGCGTAGGTGTTTGGATTTATATTCACATAAATAGAACGCGTTTTTTTAAATTTATATGTTTCGGCCATAACTGTATAAAATGTAACCAAGTCACCGTGAGGCCACATTGAATTTGCTATACCTATTGGTAACAATGATAATTTGTCATAATTATCACAATTTATATTTTGAGCATAAATGTGTTTAACATTATGTGAATGGATTAAAGTATTATATCTATTATCAAAAACGTGATCTGAATTATGAACATATAAAATATAATGAATTGAGTTATCCAAATGTGGGAAAATGTACTTTTGAAACGCGTCTAAAATATGAGTATATACAAATAACTTTACAGTATCAACACCTTTTTTCTCACAATGACCTTTAAAATATTCATTTAACAAGTCAATGTTAACATTTAAAAAATCACGTATTATAATCACATCTTTTGCATATTTATCAATATCTCTGTGAAAATTATAAATATCTCTTGTTAATATAACAAAATCACATAATCCCAATATTCTATCCCCTGTAATAATATCACCATACTTAATATCAAAAATACTTGAAAATTGATACAACTGTTTACTATGAATATGTAAATTTGCAATCAAACTTTGTTTGATGGGTCCTAAAGACCCTAAGGATTGTAAAGTCGGTACTTTTACTGCAATTTTCAAATGATCCAATTCAACATTTTCAGTAAGAAATGTATAATTGTCTGGTTTCATTAATGAAGTTTCATTTACAAATCCACGAGATGGATTGTCTAGTTTTGTCAATGGATTAGATGAATCATTTAAATTTTTATAATCAACTCCTCCTAAATATTGACCAATAGCAGCTCCATCAAACAATGTACTTTTAACGACGGTGTCGTTAAGTCTATCCAATTGTTCTGGAACAAATGGTAATTGTAATTTATCTTCATAAGATCCCAATATATCCATATCATTTATAAAATTTTGACTTGTATTTAATTCAACTGTAATATATTGTGTCAAATTATCAATACAAGTGTCATTTGGAAAAAATAAGATAGAAGGAACTACCCTTTTTATAGAATCTTGAACCATACAAATTTTAGAAATGGATTCCATTTTAAAATATTCACATATGTATTTATAAAGATCTTGTGTTGATTTATACAACATTATATCATTTTCAATGTGAAAAACATTTTGTAAACTAAACATTTCCATTAATGCTGATATATAATAAAATCTAGCAGTAGTCGATATCCAAAAACCACCTCTAAATTCAGATACACTAGGAAAACGTTCTGTTATCATCCTTTTATAATTATTAAAAGAACCAGATCGATCCATTCTATTATCTAATAATGATATAGGAATCACATTTAAAACATTTTCATAATATACATCATTATTTGTATACAAATCGTGATTAAATTTACTCACAGTCTTGTTAAAATTTTCAACTATATTATCATCCAATATAACATAAATTTTTGTTTTATAGTCATTAATTAAAAGTGTTTGATAAATACTATCATATATATAATCAGGTAATTCAGAACCAATGTGAATATAAACTAAATTTGTTATTTTTACCGTTTTAATATTTTCCATATATTAAAAATATATAATTATATCTTTAAACTGAAACGAATATATTTTTACATTAAATTTATTTTCTTTACAAATAGTAAATAAAGGCAAAAATGCATATTATTTTAAAACAATCGTCAAGAGAAGGTGAAAATGATCAAATCTTGAATATGTTTTATTGTCCAAATCAAACAATTATTCGAGATTGGGTTAAAAATTGGATCAAAACAGATATTAAAGCCAAAAATGAAGCAAGCGATGCTGACAAGCAACAAGATATAACATATGAAATTAATGACGCAGAAACAAATTTTCAATTAATAAAAAGATATAAAAAAATTCACAAAGGTTATATTTACAATTTATCTGAAAAAGTATCAGAAATTGATTATAAAATTTCTATATTAGAATTTAATGATAATTTATCTACTGAAACATTAGAAAATGAAAAATGGTCAGATATTAATAATGAAATCAATAATCGTGTTTTAAAACGATTAGACAAAAATAGTTTATATCAAATTATTATTGAATTAGAATCAAAAATCAGAACCAAATCTACATGGAATAGAACAGAATATGTAGGTCTTGTTTCTGAAATTATTAAAAATTTTAAAAAATCTTTATATAGTACTATTGCTAAAAGAATGAAACGCTTCGGTAAAGCTAACCCTTTTTAAAAAAAAGGTTAACCAAAAAACCCCCTTTAAACCTTTTTAAAAAAGGTTAACCAAAAAACCCCCTTTAAACCTTTTTAAAAAAGGTTAACCAAAAAACCCCCTTTAAACCTTTTTAAAAAAGGTTAACCAAAAAACCCCAACTTTTGATGTTACTTTTTCTAAAAGTAACTAATCTGTTTCTTTAGAATGTGTTAAAAAACGATTATATTCATGTTCAAATTTTTTTGATTTCAAATAATCCAATTCAATATCACTAATATCACCATTTATTTGAAATACATTATTGATTTTTGCTAAATTAGAATTAACAAAAGGAACACGAGAAGCATTATATACATCCATTTGTATGCCTTGATTATTACTGTTATCTTCTTCTCTTATAATTTGTATTTTCTGAACTTTATCAATAATACTTGGTAATGATATTCCATTACCACTAAATGTGTTTTGAAATTTTCTACTAATGTACCAATTAATATCTGGATTGTTTACTACCAAAGAATCGTATTTTTTTAAACAAGCAGATACATGTTGCTTTGCATTTATTCTATCTTTTCTAAACATACACATTTGTTCTTGTATATCATGATACAATTCACTAAATAATCCAGATGCAAAGAAATGCTTTTGACTTAAGACTTGTGAATTTAAAAATGATTGTAAAAATGATAAAATGGTAACTATATATAATACAACTTGTTTTGTTATTACTACCACAAAATTTACGTCCACAGAACTTTCATTTGGAAATAATGTTTGTATAGATAATAAACTACTTAATACTACTAATGCTATACTTATTATGTTATGTATAGTATTATGATAATTCGAACTTGCTTCGTGCATCCATTTATAAGATGCTGCATTTTCACCAATCGATATTAATAAGTTTTCGTTTTTATCATTCCAACCATTATTAAAATTCATCAAATCTATCTTATCATTAATATGTTTATCGCTAATATGTTTATCGCTAATATGTTTATCGCTAACAACTTCTATATTATCATCATCATTCATTATTTAACTATAAATCATATATTTAAATAAAATATACACGATATCCATAATTTACGATTAAAATATACACGACTTTAAAAAACCATTAGGAAAAAATCGAAATTATTTTTATAATTTATATGTATAAAGATAATATGCAAATCAAAAAACGAGATGGACGTTTAGAAAAACTTTCGTTTGATAAAGTTATTTATCGTTTAAGTAAGTTGTGCAATGATCGTTCACTTGGTTTATTACAAACCATTGATCCTGATATTATTGCACAGCGAGTGGTATCTAGTATTTACGATGGTGTCACTTCTTGTGAATTAGATGAAGAAGCTGCAAGAATTGCCATTAGTATGACTGAAAATCCAGAATATCAAAAATTAGCATCTAGAATTATTATTAGTAACGCACATAAAAATACAATTGAATGTTTTAGTGAAGTAATGGAAAAGCTTTATAATAATACAGATAAATTAGGAAATCCATCACCTGTTCTTGCAGATGATATAATTGAAATTATCAGAAAACATAAAAATATAATTAATTTTGCTATTGATTACAAAAAAGATTATCTGTTTGATTATTTTGGATATAAAACACTTGAACGAAGTTATTTACAAAAAATATTAAATAAAACAACAAATAAAATGGAAATCGTAGAAAGGCCTCAGCATCTGTATATGAGAGTGGCTATCGGAATCCATAAAGATGATATTGAGTCTGTTATTAAAACGTATAATCTTATTTCTCAACACTACTATACTCACGCAAGTCCAACATTATTTAATGGAGGGACTAGATTAAATCAATATAGTTCATGCTTCTTAATCGGTACAGAAGATTCATTAGAAGGTATTTTTAAAACTATTACAGATTGTGGTAAAATTTCAAAACTAGCTGGGGGTATAGGTTTACACGTTACAAATATTCGTGCAAAGGGAAGTTTAATTCGTGGTACAAATGGCCCAAGTGATGGTTTAATACCAATGCTCAAAGTGTACAATGAAGTTGCAAAATACATTAATCAAGGAGGAAAAAGAAAAGGTTCTTTTTCATGTTACGTTGAACCATGGCATTCTGATATTCTTGAATTTTTAGATTTAAAGAAAAACCAAGGTCACGAAGATGTGCGTGCAAGAGATCTTTTTTATGCAATGTGGATACCAGATCTTTTTATGAAACGAGTAGAAGAAGACTCCAATTGGCATTTAATGTGTCCAGATGAATGTCCTGGTTTAACGGATGTATACGGTGAAGAATTTGAAGAATTATATAACAAGTACGTAGAAGAAGGTCGTTATAAACGTGTAGTAAAAGCACAAGAAGTTTGGAGAAAAATTTTAGATTCCCAAATGGAAACTGGTACTCCATATATTGGTTATAAAGATGCAGTCAATAAAAAATGTAATCAAAAAAATCTTGGTACAATTCGATCGAGCAACTTGTGTGTTGCTCCAGAAACTATGATATTGACATCAAAAGGATATTTTCCAATTATCGATTTAAAAGATAAAGAAGTAGAAGTATGGAATGGTGAGGAATGGAGTAAAACTATCGTTAAAAAAACTGGTGAGGCTCAAGAATTAGTAAAAGTAAAATTGAGTAGTGGAAGTGAATTAGAATGTACACCATATCATAATTTTTATATAGCAAGAGGAAAACGTCCAAGTCAATATCCTAGATTAATTAAAATACAAGCAAAAGATCTTAAAAAAGGAATGAAACTAATTAAAACAAAATTTCCAATAATAGAAAAAGGGGAATCTGATTTCCCATATCCATATGAACATGGGTTATTTTCAGCAGATGGGACTTGTGAACACAATTCTGAAAATTTTTCTTTGCCAAGAATTACATTATATGGTGATAAGAAAAAATTATTACCTTATATACAAACTAGAATAGAAGTGTGTAAAGAAGATTCTAATAATAGAATTAATTGTAGATTGCCAAAAAATATAAAACCAAAATATACTGTACCAATAAATTATGATATAAATACGAAATTAAGATGGTTTGAAGGTTTATGTGATGGTGATGGTACAGTTGTAAAATCAGATCAATTAACAGGTATTCAAATAAGTAGTATTCATAAAGATTTTATAATTAATGTAAAATATATACTTAATACACTAGGATGTGATCCAAAAATACAATTAGCTTCTAAATCAGGATGGCGTTTATTACCAGATGGAAAAGGTGGTAACGAATCATTTTTTTGTAAAGATTTGTATAGAATTTTAATAACTTCACACGACGTTGCAAATTTATATAATATAGGATTTAGGCCAAAACGTTTAGTTATATCTGATATATATCCAAAAAATAATACAAAAAGATGGACAACAGTTGAAGAAGTAATATACACTCATAGAATATCTGATACATATTGTTTTACAGAATCTAAAAGAGGAATGGGTATTTTTAATGGAACTCTTACTGGACAATGCCTTGAAATTTCTTTATATTCTGACCATAATGAATATGCAGTTTGCAACCTTGCGAGTATTGCTTTGCCAAAATTTGTAAAATATGATGAAAATGATTCTCCATTTTTTGATTTTGAACATTTGAAAAATGTGTCAGAATATATCATTGAACCAATGAATAAAGTAATTGATAATAACTATTATCCAGTTCCTGAAACAAAAAAGAGCAATATGGCACATAGACCTATCGGGATTGGTGTTCAAGGTTTAGTAGATGTTTACGTAAAAATGCGTTTACCATTTGAATCACAAGAAGCTAAGAAATTAAACAAGGAAATTTTCGAGACAATTTATTATGGATGTTTAAAAGGTTCTATCGAATTAGCTAAAAAAGATGGTGCATATAGTTCTTTTAAAGGAAGTCCTTTTAGTGAAGGTAAAGTACAATTTGATTTAGCTGCTGAATTTGACGGTATAGACTTGGTAAATTACCTTTCAGGACGTTGGGATTGGAATACATTAAAATCTGATCTTGTAGAATATGGAGCACGGAATAGTATGTTATTAGCTCTAATGCCAACTGCTAGTACAGCACAGATAATGGGAAATTCAGAATGTTTTGAACCAGTTGATTCATGTATTTTTAAACGACGCGTTCTTTCAGGAGAATATATTGTTGTTAATAAATATTTAGTCGAAGATCTTATGAAATTAGGTCTTTGGTCAAAAGAATTAAAAGATACTATTATTGCAAATGAAGGAAGTATTCAAAATATAGATATTATACCAAATGACCTTAAAGCTTTATACAAAACTGTTTGGGAAATTAGTATGAAAAGTGTTATTGAACAAGCTAGTGATCGTGGAGTTTTTGTAGATCAAATGCAAAGTATGAATTTATTTATGGCAAATCCAAATTACAAACGTCTTACATCTATGCATTTCTATGCTTGGAAGTCTCACCTTAAAAGTGGAATGTATTATTTAAGAAGTAAAGCTAGTGCTAGTGCCGGAAAATTTTCAATCGATCCAGAATTAGAAAAACGTATTAAAGAAAAACAACAAAAAGGAGAAGCACTTAAAAAAGAAGAAGAAGAAATTATCTTGGCTTGTAGTAGAGAAAATCCAGAAGCTTGCACAATGTGTAGTTCTTAATATTTTAATTTCGTTGTACGTCCATTTCATTTTAAAATAAATTATTTATTTTAAAATTAATTCAAATCATAAAAAGAATCGTATGATGAACTTGTAGAACTATCATAATCACTAATTGATTGTAAATCCACATCTACCGGTTCGTGTGCGTCTATAATTGTTTTCATCAAATTACTCGAAATATCATCTGTTTCTTGTATTTTGGAAATTTCTATTTTTTTTGGAACTTGCATTTTGTCACTTTTTTGTACGGTCTTGTCTAAATTTAACAATTCTTTTAAAAGCTTAACGTCCATTTATTATTATTATTTAACAAAAAAAATAAATTTTAAAATAAAATAAATTAAAAATAATGTTTAACCTCTTAAAAATTCTCCACACTCATCGATAATATAAGATTTACATTTATACACCTTTTTAATA
>Ga0102917_1000288_pt1 | contig 16525 bp, 15 predicted proteins | sample Colrivmet1562A02_FD_78201 | JGI IMG/M metagenome (GOLD analysis project Ga0102917, IMG submission 78201) | Estuarine microbial communities from the Columbia River estuary - metaG 1562A-02 | ecosystem: Environmental > Aquatic > Marine > Intertidal zone > Estuary | place: USA: Columbia River...
AGACAAGAGACAGTCCAGACTACAAACTGGAAACAGGCAGCGAAAGCTGTAGTGGTAAGCATAATCCTTTGGTCCCAGGTTCAAGTCCTGGTGGGCCCACCAAATTGAAAACCCCCGTCAGAAATGTCGGGGGTTTTTTATCCTTATTGCTGAATTCAATATTGGATTTAAATGAAATAGTAAACGCCATCTTTCTTTCGTTTTGCCCAGCGAGAAATCTTTCCTTCAGCTATTTCTAAGATATTTGAAGCGGCTCTTATTGATTCAAATGACCCGACTGGTGTCATAACTCTTTTAGTGTTTTTGCATTTAATGTCAGATGTGTCGCTTTCACAGAAATGAAATTCACCTGCATATCGACCTGTACCATTTATCCAAGCCTTAATGGTTTGGTAGTCAACACCGAAGTGAATTGCAGCAGCTGACATTGTTGGAAAGCGTCCCTTTGGCGTCATCACAGCTCGTCGTGATGCCAAGCAAGTAGGTGGCGTAAGTGAAGCACATATTGCTTCATGGCTGCCATCTTCTGGACTGTACAGTTCTAGGTCTGCTTTATTTCCAAATATTGATCGCCGTTGCGACTCATTTTCTAAATGGTGGCATCTCGTATCACAGAAGATTGGTATCAGCTCAATACCTGCATTGTTTTGACAATTACATACTTACTTCATTCATCAAACTTGCTTTGGCTGCTTCGTCATCACTGGTTCCAGAAAGTTCAATTTGACCGCGTTCCATCAAATAAAAGCGTTGACTTAATTTTAGAGCAAGATGGATATTTTGCTCAACCAGCAAAATGGCTTGACCTTCTTTGGCTAGACCCCGCATCAAAACAACGATCTCTTCTACGATGAGTGGGGCCAAGCCCTCTGTAGGCTCGTCAATTAGCAACAGCCTTGGTTTCCCAGTGAGAACTCTGGCAATGGCCAGCATTTGCTGCTCGCCTCCAGAGAGAGTGGTGCCCATTTGTTTGCGTCGCTCGGCCAAGCGAGGAAAGCGTTGGTAGATACCATCCAACTTGCTGCGTTTTTCGGAACTACCCATACCCGGAGATTGCAAAAAACCCAAGTTTAGGTTTTCTTCAACTGTGAGTCCGGGAAAAATGCGACGGTCTTCAGGTACTAGGCCAATGCCCATTCGACTAATTTGATCAGCTGTTTTACCAGTCAAGGACTGCCCCTCAAACAATACCTCACCCGCGCTGGGTTTGACCCATCCCGCGACCGTTTTCATCACAGTAGTTTTACCCACACCATTTCGGCCAAATAAACCGACCACTTCACCTCGATTTACCGATATGCTCACACCTTGTAAAATGTGACTAAGGCCGTAATAGGTGTGTACGTCTTTGAGTTCTAGCATGGTTCACCTCTTAGTGTTTGTCGCCAAAGTAAGCTGTCTGAACATCAGGATTTGCACGCACTTCCTGGGGCGAACCGTCGGCAATCTTCATACCCTGTGCCATGACCACTACGTGATCAGAAACGCGCATCACCAAGTCGACATCGTGTTCGACTAAGAGCACGCTTAAACCAAACTCGCTAGCCAAACGGCGAATCAATTCAGCTGTTTCTTGTGTATCAGCATGACTCATGCCCTGAGTGGGCTCGTCCAGTAATATCATGCTGGGCTTGGAAGCCAGTGCGACAGCAATTTCCAACCTGCGCTGCTCGCCATGCGAGAGGTGCCCCGCCAAATCATTTGCTTTGGAAATCAATCCAAATTGAGAAAGTAACTCGTCTGCACGTGCCAATGCGGTCTGGCTTTTTTGAACGGGTGACCACCAACCTCTACCGCGTTCTAAGTATTGACCTGCCAAGCGCAGATTTTCATGAACGCTTAAATCAAAGAACAAATTGGTGATCTGAAAAGAGCGAGATAAACCAACGGCAAGCATTTTATCGGGTGAGAAACCCGTCACGATTTGACCTTCAAACTTGACTTGCCCGAATTTGGGGGTAATTGCGCCGCTGATCAGATTGAATGCTGTACTTTTTCCTGCACCATTGGGGCCAATGATGGCTGTAACTTGTCCACGCTGTGCGTCAAAGGTCAAATCATGAACAGCCTTCAGAGCGCCGAAGCTCACGCTCAAACCCTTCACGCTTAGAACAGTATCTTGGAGGGGTGTCTGAATCATGAATTGTCTCCAGTTTTCTTTTTCGACAAACGCGCTTCCAACACAGGCACCAAATAGCCTACGATCCCTCTTGGAAAAGCAATAACCACCACCACAAAAAGCAACCCAATCACAATGTGATGATGCACCGTGAATGAACCTAAAATCGATTTAAGAACTGTGAGCAGTCCTGCGCCATAAAGTGCCCCAATCAGCGTGCCTGAACCGCCAATAATCACATTGACGACTGCATTGCCCGAGACTTGGAAAAACATCAATTCTGGTGATACAAATCCACGCAGCATGGGATAGAGCGCACCGCTCAAACCCGCTACCACGGCGGCAGCTACAAATGCTGTAATCTTGAAGCGCAAGGCACCAAAGCCCAAAAAACAAACACGATGCTCATTCACACGAATAGCACCAAACAAACGACCCATCGGCGTTTGCATGACATAGCGAAGAACCAAATAAAGTCCACCAATCACCAGCCAAGTGACAAAGAAAAAACCCAAAGGGTTGTCAGTTTGAAGGCCCGGTACCACGGTGACAACTGGTACACCGGTCATGCCATCTGAAGCGCCGAGTTCGCGTGTGTTGTAGATCACCCTGGAAAAAACTTGAGCAAGGCCAAAACTAATGAGCGCGAAGTAGACGCCTTTTGATCGAATGGCAATCAAACCCCCGATCAACCCGGCGAACGCGCAAAATAGCATACTCACAATGATGGCGAGCCAAAACGAAGCAGCCCATTCTTTGAGAACTACTGCCGATACATAGGCCCCAAGTCCAAAGAACAAGGCTTGTCCCAACGGCAAAAGACCCACATGACCCAACAACAAGTCAACCGACAAGGCCAAGCCACCAAATATCAGGGCTTCTGTAGCCAAGCGGATATAAAAGCTGTCACCCATCACGGTGCCGATAAGGGCAAATAACAAGGCAGTGGCAAAAAACACAATGGCCAAAATCCGAACTGCATTGGGTTTGGAAGAATTAGAGTTGAATCGATCAAGCATGGCCAAGCTTTCCAAAGAGTCCTTGCGGGCGCCACATCAGAACAACAACCATGATTCCAAAGAGCAGTGTGTCATTCCAAACTGGAGATATCAATAGACTTGAAAGTGACTGAATCTGGGTCAGTACCAATCCAGCTAAAACTGCGCCTTTGATCGAACCCATGCCGCCAATGATGACCACGCTGAATGCCATCAGCACAAAGTCACGTCCCATGGTTGGGAACACAGAATAAATCGGCGCAAGGAGCACACCCGCAATACCAGCTAGCGCAACACCAAAGGCAAAAGTCAAAGAGTAGACCCGAGAAACAGGAATTCCTAGTGAGGCACTCATATCTTTGTCATGAGCTGCTGCCCGAACAATCGCGCCGATAGAAGTGCGAAATACCAGCAGCCAGACTGCCACAATAATGGCACCGCCCAAAAGCATGACAAACAGCCGGTAATTGGGGAAAAACAAACCGAAGAGTTCAGTTGCACCCGATATAGGCGCCTCAACGCTACGTGGGTTAGCTCCAAACACAATCTTGATAGCGTCTTCCATCACAGTAGCCATGCCAAAAGTTAGCAGCAGTGTCAGGGTATGTCTATCTTTGCTATGAAACACCTGTTGGATGAGTCCACGTTCCATTGCATAGCCCATGGCTGCCATGAGGAGAGGTGTGAGTAAGAAAGCCCACCAAAACGAGACCCCCATGCCCAGAATGACTACTACAGCGTAAGCGCCTAAAGCATAGCATTCGCCATGAGCCATATTGATGACATCGAGTAAGCCAAAAATAATGGTCAGGCCTAGCGCCATCAAGACAACCGCCACCCCAATGGACAAGCCATTGATTGATTGCGGGGCCAAGACAAACTGTAGCCATTCAAGGATGGAGGTCATGTTGTTAATACCTTCAATTACTTAGAACTTTGTACAGACATCTGGGCCAATGGCATCGGCTGCAGATACTCTCGACTGGATCTCAAACTTGCCGTTTTTCACGATGATGGCGTACATGTCTTGCATGGCCTGGTGGTCGCCACCTCGCATCGTCTTGACACCTTGAGGCGTACTCCATTTTAGGTCACGCATCGCAGTTCGTACTTTGTCGGTTTCAGTGCTCTTGGCTTTTTCCACTGCGGCTTTGTATAAAAATAGAACGCCATAACTGTCTGCGCCATAGAGGTCGGGGTCAGACTTGTTTTCAGCTTTGAATGCTGCCACAAACTTTTTATTCTCTGGCGAATCAATCATGGTGGAGTAACCTGCACCCGTCACAAAACCTTCTGCGGCTTTGCCAATTGCAGCCAGGTTTTGTCCAGTCACAGTACCTGATGCACCAACGATCTGAACGTTGCGACTGACACCAAATTCAGACATTTGGCTAAACAAGCGAACGGTGTCGTTGCCTGCTACTGAGGTGTAAATCACATTGGGTTTACCTGAGCGAATTTGGCCAAAAAAGGGCGAATAGTCTTTATTGTCGAGCGGTGCAAACAACTCGCCCACCGACTTGGCTCCTTTTCCTTCGGCCGCTGATTTGAAGGCGGCTACAGTACTGCGCCCCATCTCATAGTCTGGACCTAGATAAAACACTTGTGCACCTGGCTTGGTGGAGGCTACCCATGCTGCAAGCGCTGCAGACTGCATACCTGCGCGAGCATTGACTCGAAACACGTTGGGACTACACCTCTCACCAGTAATAGAGTCTGCAAACGAAACCGTAGTAGCCATCAACTTGTTGTTGCGCTCGGCAACTTGCCCTACAGCCAAGGTGGATCCACTGTTGACTGTGCCTGTCAAGAAGTCTACTTTGCTCGTTTGAAAAAGTTTCTCAGCTTTTTGCACAGCGACTGAAGGGTTTGCCTCTTCGTCTTCATATATCAGCTCAATCTGACGTCCCATCACACCACCGCTGGCGTTGATTTCTTTGGCCGCCAAATTAAGTCCCCATTTAACCTGCTCGCCAATCCCAGCATAGGTGCCGGTAAGTGGGGTGACCACACCAATGCGAATCGGGCCGCTTTGGGCCAGGGCAACTGTACCCAGTCCAGCCAAGGCCATCATGGCCAAGATTTTTTTTGCTTTCATGCTTGTCTCCTCAAATATAAAAAAAAGTAATACAGGTACGGCTTTCAATAGCCTGAGAGTTCCTCTTAAAAGCTCAGGACATATGAGACCGTCTTGAATGTCACAGCCCAACAAATATCGGACTGCGTTTTTCATGAAAGGCTTCTACGCCTTCCTTGAAATCTTGTGAACTGCGCAGGCGGGAATAGCATTGGCCTTCGAGTTCGATGGAGGCGGTGAGGCTTGCATCCTCTGTATCGTTAAGTAATTTTTTGGCAGTACGTTGTGCCAACGGTGAAAATTCAATGAGTTCATGAACCAAGTCATCGATTGATTTATCCAAATCTTCGTCGGGCACGATGCAAGTCGCTACACCCCAATCGAAAGCTTGCTGGCCAGAGATGCGGCGCGAGCGCATCACGATGTCTTTGGTGCGCGTGATTCCCACCATTTTCTGCAGTCTTGCCGAACCACCAGAACCAGGAATTTGTCCTAATTTTTGTTCAGGCAATGCATAGAGCGTAGTGGGTGTGACTATCCGAAAATCACAGGCTAAAGAAATTTCAAAACCTACGCCAAAGCAATAACCTCGGTTCGCTGCAATAACAGGCTTACTGCAACGTGCAGGCGCCGCTATATTCCAAGCTAATTTGGAAACATGCTCTGGACTGGCCTCCAAAAAACCCTTGATTTTTCCACCACTAGAAAAATGCTCGCCCTCGCCACGCAACACAATCACACGCACAGTGTCATTGGCATCTAGCGCTTCAAAGGCGATGCGCAGTTGTTCACGTTGAAGCATTGTGATGACGTTGTAGGGCGCACGACTTAAGACAATGTCTGCGCGCTGCGAATTTAGATCTATATCGACACGAAAGCCGTCTAACTCTTGGCGCAACGTGTTGGCGGGGTGTTGGAGGTTATTCAGGTTCATCATGAGTCCTTTATGAGTTATGGATGTAGTGCACAAGTTTCAAAACGGGGGGAGGACTGGCGCATCTGGCTGCCCGCATGTCAGGCTGTAGTCGCCGGCCACTAACTTGCGTCGAAGTACCTTGCCAACGGGTGATTTCGGAATCTCTTCGACAAAAACGTATTCACGTGGTCGTTTGAAATTAATGAGGTCTGATAAACGGCAATGCGCGTCTAGTTCCTCGCTGCTTACCTTGTGTTTGTATTTGACAAATGCCACAACACGTTGACCCCAGCGCTCGTCTTTGATGCCTGCCACCGCCACCTCGTCCACTGCGGGATGTAGAGAGATAACTGATTCAATGTCCACTGGCGAAATATTCTCACCACCACTAATGATCATGTCGTCAACACGACCCGTCACAAACAAATCACCTTCAGCATCTACGTAGCCTGTATCGCCTGTAAAGTACCAACCCTCACGCAGGCTTTTTGCATTGGCGTCGGGACGGTTGTGGTAGCTTTCGAAAGCCTCTTCGGATGCGAGGTCAGCGATGATTTGTCCTTCTTCTAAAGGTATGGCCAAATCATTGGTACTTTTCGCATCGAACTTGATCACACGCAGCCGGGTATTGATACCTGCACGCCCTGCGCTGCCTGGCTTGCCCACCGCATTTGGATTGATAGAGAATGTGTAGATCTCGGAACTGCCGTAGTGATTGACAAACAAATCTGGCTTGAACGCATCTTGAAGCCGCAGCAAAAGTCCATCATGCATGGGCGCTCCGGCAAATCCCAAGCGACGAACGCTGCGCACGTCTGTTTTTGCGAAACTCGGGTGTGCTAGCAAATCGTGGTAAAGCGTCGGCACCAAATAAAGATGGCTAACGCGCTCATTAGCGATGTTCGCCAGGGCTTGCTTTGCATCAAACTTATGCATGCAGATGAAGCAACCGTCGATCAGGGCCATCGCCAAGAGAGATCTGACGCCCATGGTGTGATAAAGCGGCATCACGCCCAACGTGCATTCAGATCGCCCGTATTGATTTTGAGCCACATGTGCTAATGCTGCCATGCGTTCTGCGCGATGACGGCGAGGTACACCTTTGGGAAGGCCTGTAGTTCCCGATGTAAAAAGCATGAGTGATAAATCATCCGAATGTGCAAATGGCACAGGCTCTACCAAATTGGAAATGCAATCGGCATAGGGGATGGGTGTTAATTGAGGCGTCGCAAGCCCAGTCAAATTGGCTTCATCAACGCAGCCTATCTCCACAGCTATGACTTTGGAAAACACGATTAAAGCTTGTAGCACTGCGGCACAGGAAATGCTCTCGTACACAACAATTTTTGCTGCACTGTCTTGTAAGGCGAATTGAACCTCCTCGGGCTTTGCGCGCCAATTTAGGGGTGTCATCACCACACCAGAAAACTGGCAGGCCCAATGCAATGTGGCAGCTTCTTGCCGATTTTGCAACACTGAAACCAAATGGTCGCCGTGCTTTAAACCCAACTGAGCTAACGTACGCTGCAGCGCACCAATGCGTAGCAACCATTCACTGTAAGTCCAGCGAATATCGCCGTCGACCATTGCTAGCGCATTTGGAGAACGCTCGGCACTCTGCAAAAATGTTTTCCCCAAATCAAGCATGGGCAACCTCCATCACAGCTTGCACAATGGGTGTGTAGCCAGTGCATCGGCATAAATGTCCAGACAACATCTCTCGAACCTCTTGCTCGCTTGGTTTTTTGCCAATTTGTTTCAAACGCTCCAACCAATCTACGCAAGACATCAATATCCCTGGCGTGCAAAATCCGCATTGCAAAGCGTGATGGCGCTTAAACGCTTCCTGTAAAACAGACAAAACCCCTTCGGTTTGCGTCAAGCCCTCGACGGTTTGCACCTGAGCGCCATCGACTTGCACAGCCAATATCAAACAACTGCGCTGGGCTGAACCGTTGACTTGTACTGTGCAAGATCCGCATACACCATGCTCACAACCCACATGTGTTCCGGTGAGGCCAAGGTCGTGTCGTAGCAAATCTACCAGCAGCGTACGGGTATGGGCGTGAGTGCTGTGATGTTGCTCATTGACTTGCAGTGAGATTCGATGAATCTCGCCTGCGCGCAGAATGTCTGTGCTTTGCTTGGAACCACTCATGTTCTCTCCCATTTCATGCTGCTTTGCGCCAGCGCCTGATCCAAGGCCTGTCGCCCCAAGTTGCGCACCAAATGCCTGCGTTGGGCTGCGCTGAGATGCAAATCGTCACGGGCTTCTAAGCTCCAAGCGAATTCGTTCAGAGCATCATCCAAATCAGTTTCTTGTAACGTCGGCCAGTCTTGAGCTATTGGGAAATCAGCAACGCCGCCCACGGCGATGCGCAATCCATGCGCAGAAGCGACGACTGCCACCGCACAAAGGGCATAGTCGCCATGGCGATGCGAAAATTCCTTGAAACCAAATCCTTGACCAGCGGAAGCCAGCGGAAAGCGAACTGCGGTCAAAAGCTCATCACTTTTTCTGGCTGTACTGAGCATGCCGGTGAAGAAATCTTGCGCCTTCAACACTCGTTCACTTTTAGCGCTTTGCAACACAATCTCACCCTGAAGCGCCAAGAGGCACAGTGGCAACTCTGCACTGGGATCGGCATGCGCTACCGAGCCACACACTGTTCCGCGGTTGCGAATCTGAAAATGCGAGATGTATGGTATGGCTTGGTACAGCAAGGGTAAATCAATGGCTAATCCACTGCGCCATTCCAAACTGGCTTGTGTCACTGCAGCACCTACTTGAAGCACGGCACCATTTGAACTTTGCACCAACGTAGTCTCTGCGAGAGCATGGCTTTGCGATATATCAATCAGAACGCTGGGTTGTGCCAAGCGCATATTCAGCACTGTCATGAGCGATTGACCACCAGCCAAGATTCGAGCATCCTCACCATGTCGTTGTAGAAGATCGCAGGCTTGTTGTGCAGTTTCGGCTCTCACATAGTCAAAGGAACGGGGCTTCATGCAGCACCTCCTTTGACCAGTCTTTTGATTTTTTGCCAGCAAGCTTGCCACCACGTTTTGTCATGGCTATTTCTCGCTTCTATTTGTGTTTGTGTACCAGAGCCGTTTTGACTCACTTGTCTGGCCAGAGACTCAAACAATTGGCCAATGATGAGACGTGAAGCACCCTCTAACATTCGACTGCCAACCATGGCCACTTTGCCACCCACTTGTGCTTGGTATTCGTAATGCAGACGCGTGCCATCCTGCACGGCGGTCAATCGCACCAAACCTTTTCCTGCACCCGTACCAACTGAAGACTCACCGCTACCGGATAGCCTCAAACTGTTAGGAGGGTTTAACTCAGAAAGTTGCAATTGCACGGTGTAACGCGCTTTGATGAAACCCACCCCTACAGTTACCTCAGCGCGATAAGAATGCTCACCATCGGCTTTTAACGCGTGGCACCCGGGAATGACCCGCGCCAACGACTCAGGGTTGAGCAGGGTATCGAAGACCTGCTGAGGTGCGGCGGCAATATCAATATCGCCTGTTGCTTTAAGGACCATTCCGCCTGGTTTACCAGATGCTGACGATGCGCTTGCCTGCTCAATGTCCGCTAGCGGGGGAGCTTTTTTAGCTGATGCTTTACGGGATGGCGGGTCATCCACTCTCAAAGCTTCAAGTACGCGTGCTGGAGTCAAAGGCAAACGCACATCCACTTGATGGTTCAAGTAAGCTGTATGGCTTTGCAAAGCATTGGCAAAAGCATTGGCCACACATACTGGCGTGCTCATGTTGTTTCCCTCGCCCAAGCCTTTGGCGCCAAGAGGCGTAAAGGGTGATGGAGTTTCTTGGTGGATGATGATGGGGTCCATTACCTCGCAAGTCGTGGGCATGAGGTAGTCTGCCAATGTGCCTGACAAAAAGGCACCATCTTCGCCATAACAAAATTCTTCGTACAAAGCTGCGCCGATTCCTTGCGCAAAGGCGCCTCGAATTTGTCCATTTGCGAGGGCTGGATTCAAAATTTTTCCTGCATCGTGGCCGGTGATGTAGTGCTCGATCAGCACTGCACCGGTAGCTTGATCTATTTCCAAAGCACAAAGATCAAACACAAAACCGTAGGCGCATGAGGTGTTGACTCGATCTTGCTCATCAGGCGCACTCAGTACCTCGGGGCTCCAATGTGCGGTCACGCGCAATCCGGGCGCAACTCCCGCTGGTAGCAAAGCTGGCGCCCAGTGCGCAAGTGCGGCCATGCGGTTGAAGGCCTGCGCATGTTGGGCATTATTTTCTTGGCGTACCTGCCCCTCAGCAAATACGATGTCTTTCATCTCGCATTGCCATTGGGCAGCTGCTATGGCAGCGATTTTGTTGCGCAACTTGCAAGCAGCCAAATGAACAGTTCCCGCCACCGCGCCTGCAAAACGACTCGAGTAATTTCCAGAGGCAACCGACCAAGCATCTTTGGCAGTATCCAGTTCGACATTGACCATCACGTCTTGCGGTCGCACGCCCAGAACATCCGCCACGACTTGAGCGCAAACAGTCATGTGGCCTTGCCCAGCGGGAGCAGAGGCAATTACCACGTTCACGCCACCCAGCAAATCTACACCCACCGTAGCTGTCGCAACTGCACCATTCTTGGGGCCAGCCTTGGCACGTTGCTCAGGGCTCAACACTGTGGTGATATAGCCCATGTTCGATATCGAAGGTTCGACGATGGCCGATATACCAATGCCGTACAAACGACCTTGAGCTCTCGCTGCAACTTGCTTTTCGTAAAGGCCAAGGTCGTGCGCCTTTTGCATCACGGCTTGCGCAAGCGCATGGTAATTTCCAGAGTCAAGCAAAGCACCCGCCGCGGCTTGGTAAGGAAACTGATCAGCTTTGACCCAATTCCGTACACGTAGTTCGAAGGGATTGATGCCGATCTCTTGCGCAATCACATCCATCAAACGTTCTAAGGCGAAATAAACCTGCGGTCCACCAAACCCCCTCACCAATCCTGTGGGGGTTTTGTTGGTCAGCACAACCCGGTTACGAGCGGTCAGATGCGCAATATCGTAAGAGCCTGTGAGAGCACCATGCATGCGATAAAACGTGGCTGGCTCGGGTGCGCGCAGATAGGCGCCTACGTCGTCTGCCTGATCCCAATGCAAGGCAAGTATTTTGCCGTCCGACTGAACATCTGCAGACAAAGTCGTAAGTCGCGCTGTAGCTGAGGTGGCAGCACTCATATGCTCCAACCGATCTTCCACCCACTTCACGGGTGCACCTGCTTTGCGAGCAGCCAAACACATTAGCACGACATAGGCGAAAACAGACTGCTTGACACCAAAACTGCCTCCGGAGTCGCGCGGCACTTTGTGACGCAGCTTGTTACTGGGCACCTTAAGCGCCATGGCCATGACCGAATGCAGCGAGAAAGGTCCCATGAAATTCGAGAGTACTTCATAGCCTTCGTCGGCTCCCAGATACTCGGCTAAAACAACACCGCACTCCATGGGTGAACAACTGTTGCGCGGGTAATTAACAGTGGTGGTAATGCGTCGCAAATTGGCATCAGTTGGCATATCACCATAGCTAAAGTGCCGCTCTGACACGACATTGCTGCCCACCGCTTCATGCAAGAGAGATGCACCATCTGAAATACTTGCTTCTATGCTACCAACCGCTGGGAGGGGCGCGTATTCAACCCGGATCAATTCAAGCGCATCTTCAGCGACATAGCGATCAGTAGCCACTATCACAGCAATAGGTTCGCCTACATAGCGAACACGATCGATGGCCAAAGGTGTGTAGGCAAGTGGCTGCTTAACGGCAACCACAAATGGCACAGACCAGCGTTGTACGTCTTCCCCAGTCAGCACAGCACGAACGCCTGGTAAAGCCAAGGCGGCGCTCACATCGACCCCCAACAACTTGGCATGTGCATGGGGTGATCGCAGCACGCAAGCATGCAACGTACCCGGCTTGGTGGCAACATCATCAGCAAAAGCGCCACGCCCGCGCAACAAAGCCGAATCTTCATGACGCGGCAAAGATTGGCCCACGAACCTATGGGTCCCAGGGGGTCTTTGATGACTATCTAAAGCAGAGGAGAAAACTGACATTCCAGAGTACTTGTGCAGAGATGAAACTGCATACAAGTATCTGGATCAAGGCGATTGTCGACAAATAACATGGTCTGAAAAACAACCAAATCGTCTGATCACTTACCAAAACGTCTGGTGAAATTTTGATTAAAGTTATTTGATCATTTCGCAAAGATCAAATGAGTATTGGATTAAGGGGATTCAAAGCCGATTGACAGCGTCAAACAGGCTAACTTTTTGACGGTAATCTCGCGGGGTGATGCCTAAATGTTCGCGAAAAAAACGTGAGAAGTGACTTGAAGCAGAAAACCCTAAGTCGTGAGCAATATCTGCCACCGCTTCCTTGTTGAGTGACAAGCGTTTGACAGCCGCCTCAAAGCGCAAAACGTTGGCATAGATCAAGGGACTCACCCCCACATCTCGTAAAAATAAGGTGTAAAAGTGCGCACGTGACAGGCCCACTTGTTGGGCAAAATCACCAGCATTCAACGACTGACATTCTTCTTGCTGCATGAGAGCCATGGCGTGCCGAATTCTAGGATCTTTGGCCACATGGGGACGCATGCGCATTAACTGGGGCAATTCATGCCACTGTGAATGGCTGCGAATGATGTTGATGACCAGGTCGAATAAAAGTTGTTCAAGCCGTGCAGCGGAGAACTCATCGCTCCACCAAAATTCCAATAGAAAACTTTCAACATTTTTGAGCATTTGTTCGCTCAAAGTAGCGGTCGATTGCATGAAAAAATGAGGGTGTCCACTTGCGACCAGAGATCGCTGGATTTCTGCCAACCAGCTAGGCTCAACATAGAGAGCCAGGATCTGCGTTTGTTCTGGGCTTTGGTGCTCGTAGGCGTGATGCTCCCATGCATTAACCAATACCGCTTGTTTTTGTGTCAAAGGAGTGAGCTGCCCCCGTACGCGAAAGGCGCTGTCCGCACCACCGACTTTAATGAGAAAGTGACAATGATGGTGGGCATGACCAATCAAGGAGGTGCTCATGTTGAGCAATGCGACCCGACCGAATCGACCTTGAAAGATTTTGATGGCGCTGGACATGGGTTAATGAATTTGGGTATTCAGGACGTGAGCTGTCAAATATTAATGTGGGTCGTAGACTTTTGTACTATAGATTACCCTGCTAAGCGACCATGAGAAATCATTCTATATGAAAAGATTGCTTTTCACTATTTAGAGGATTGGGTCGAAAGGTTAAGGGTGGCTTCCTCAAACTGAAGCGTTGAGCAGTTAGCCTGTTAGGGGCTTCCTCATACTGGAGTACCAGAAATCGTCAGCCCCTAACAGGCTAACTACTCAACTCTCTAACGCAGAAAATTTCTGAACACCAACACTGCTGTTCGTAGTCTGGGTGAGCAATCACCTTGAAGGTGTAGAGACTTGACGGCACCCACCTACGGCGCAAGCTATGGTGAAGGCAAATGCTAGGGAGTAGTGAAAGCTACACAAACCGGAATCCTTTGGTCCCAGGTTCAAGTCCTGGTGGGCCCACCAAATTGAGAGAAACTCATGTCAGCGATGACATAGGTTTTGTCTTACGTACATTACAAAAATCAAAAAAGATTGTTAATCGATTTTTGCTCCAGAAGTCTTTACAATCTTGGCCCATTTTTGAACGTCAGATTCCAACATCCGCGTAAATACTTCAGGTGTTGTGATCAAGGTGTCTGCACCTTGGTCTTTAAAAAACGCTTGTGCTTCGGTTGTTTTTAAGATGGCAATGACATCTGCATTGATTTTATCGACCACTACTTTGGGTGTTCCAGCAGGGGCCAAAATGCCCCACCATGGGCTCACATCAAAATTTGGATAGCCCAATTCTGAAATGCTTGGCACATCGGGCAAACTGCTGTTTCTTTTTGAACTAGATACAGCAATGGCTTTGAGTTTGCCGCCGCGAATGAGTTGAATCACAGATGGAACCGCACCAAAAGCATTGTCAATATTGCCACTGATCACGTCTGTCATTGCTGCAGAAATTGCCTTGTAGGGTACATGAACCATATCAATGCCAGCTTCCACTTTGAGCGACTCAGACAGCAAATGATTGATGGAGCCATTGCCCGAAGTGGCATAGCTTAACTTGGATGGCTTGATTCTTCCTTGTGCAATCAGTTGTTGAAAATTTTGAATAGGCGAGTTGACGCCAACAACTAAGAAAAAAGGCGTGGTAGCAACAGTTGCAACAGTTTGAAAATCTTTGACAGAATCAAAAGGAATTTTTGGATAAAGGCTAGGGTTGACCGCTTGTGATCCTGCATAAGTTAACAACAATGTATATCCGTCTGGTGCAGATTTTGCGACCAAGTCGGTACCAACCACGCCCGCTGCACCCACTTTGTTCTCTGTGACAACAGGTTGATTCCAAATCAAACTCAGCTTTTGTCCTACGTATCTTGCAAAAACATCTGTCGCACCGCCGGCTGCTTGCGGAATAATGAGCTTCACTGGTTTACTTGGATAGTTTTGAGCTTGGCTGGAAAAAACCAGTGTTGACAAAACAATGTAGATACTTGCAAGAATAAATTTTTTCATTTTGGATCCTAACTTACTGCTGATTCCACGGGCTTTGAATATCTTGAATGCCAAGCTTTTCGTAATTTTTATCACAGCCGTGCAGGTGCCAGGGGTGCTCACCTTTTAAGATGAGTTGGCGAACTGCATCCTCTTTGTTTTTTCTCTCAAGCGCGCGCCCAACAACCGATTCGGCTTGTTGCCGTGGAATCACAATAACGCCATCACCGTCGGCAACAACCAAGTCGCCAGGCTCAACATAAACACCATCGCACACAATAGGTGCGTTGACACTGCCATGTCCAATTTTTTGAGGTGAACTCGGTCCTATTTTGGTAGCCCAAACCGCCGATTGCATTTCAATTAAATCATCGGTGTCACGGATGAAACCATCAACGACAACGCCCGCGAGTCCTTTTTGTTTGGCATAGAAAGCGGCCATATCTCCCCATTGAGCGCCAGACTCTGGACACTGCACCATGAGCACATCACCTTTCTGCGACAAATAAAGTGACTTGTGCATCATCAAATTATCAGCAGGAGGGCAATGTGCTGTAACTGCAGGGCCCGCGATACGCACCCCTGTGATCAAGGGACGCATGAGGTGACTCATAGTGTGCGCCTTGGCCAATGTGCCTCCCATGGCCTCGTGTAAATCTGACACGCTGGTTTGCAGTGCTTGTGCACAAATAGCTGCAGAAACACGATTAACTTGTGTGTAAACCGTTGAAGTTGTCATAGCGTCAAATTAAAAATCAAGTTTTAAAATAGGTAAGGGTTTTGTTCTGATGTTGATCATCTATGTCGATTAAATCTTCACCAATGACCATTACCAGCTTTTTGGTCTGTGGCAATGGATAACTATACGGTCATTTTTGTCTTTTAACCTATCTCCTGTTGATTTATTGCCTTTGGTTCTAGGGCACGCTTGCCGTGTTATCCACTTACCTTTTTTAGCCACTCTTTAAAACGTAATTTGAGATCTCTCGAATTTTAGGTCTGAGTTGATCTTCATCTTAGGTTAATTCGTGCTCATAGGGGTTTCTAGAGTCTGGACGGATCTGCGTATGTTGAGTTAAATTTTTTCAGCAAGCATGTCAAATCTATTGATCATCCTTGACAAAAGTCAGGCATCAAAAGTGTGTTCTTTGAAGTTCCGATAAGGCCCAGTTTTAGGGTAATCACTCACACTTTTTATTAGGTGCAGATTAAAGTAGCTGGATAACGTATTGCGCAGAATCTTTAAGGATTTTTTCTATGACAGCGAAATCGATTTTATTTCGAGGTTTATACCCAGCAACAGTGACGCCCTTTGCCGAAGACCTGTCAATTGATGTCCCCTCATTGAGAAAACACTTGAGAACAGTTGCTTCGACTTCTGGTGTTAAAGGCATTGTTGTTAATGGGGGGGTCGGCGAGATTCTTCAACTTTCTCACGATGAACAGGTTCTGATTGTTAGAGAGGCCGCTGCAACCGTTTCACAAGGTCAGACCGTCATAGCTGGCATCTCTAATTCAAGCGCAAAGAGGGCTGCGGTCGAAGCACACGATCTTAAGGCTGCCGGAGCGAATGCGTTGCTTGTGCTGCCGCCTTTTGACGTGCGAGCTTACAACCGTTTGCGCGGTCACATACCCTCCATCGTTGCCTACTTTCGTGAGTTAGGTGAAGCGGGTCTCGCCTGATTCGCGAAAAAGGCATTCGTCTAGAACCTTGAAAAGTTTTTTGGTAAATCCTTATTCCAGAATTTTAAAAATTGCTTCCACATTTGCTTCCACACTGCTGCAGACCAC
>Ga0102917_1000291_pt1 | contig 16441 bp, 14 predicted proteins | sample Colrivmet1562A02_FD_78201 | JGI IMG/M metagenome (GOLD analysis project Ga0102917, IMG submission 78201) | Estuarine microbial communities from the Columbia River estuary - metaG 1562A-02 | ecosystem: Environmental > Aquatic > Marine > Intertidal zone > Estuary | place: USA: Columbia River...
CAGTATCTTCCCGTTGGGAAGAAATTCAAATCGGTGTTTTTTCGGCAGCAGTAGCAGATTATCGTCCAGCCCAACAAGCGACGGAGAAAATCAAAAAATCAAGCGAGGGTTTATCCATAGAACTTATAAAAAATCCTGACATTTTAGCTTGGGCGGGACTTCATAAATCGGAAGGCCAACTCACTATTGGGTTTGCTTTAGAGACTAACAATGCCGATGAACATGCCTTCGAGAAATTAACTCGTAAACAGGCAGATGCGATCGTTTTAAATGTATTGGAAGAAAATGAAAAATGCTTTAATTCTGATACCAATAAAGTTCGTATCTTCGACGTTAAGGGGTTAGCTTGTGAGCTACCTCTCGCTTCAAAAACAAAGATTGCGCAAGGAATTATAGATTTTATTACAACAATTCATGTATGAAACAACTTATCGTTTTCTTATTAGCATTTACCATTACTCCATTTCTTGCTCAAGAGCTCAATTGCAAGGTTTCTATAATAAAAGAAGCTAGTCTCGAGGTTAACAGTACAGAACTTGAGATTTTCAAGGAGTTGGAGCTGGTATTGACGGAATTGATGAATAATACACAATGGACTAAAGATCAATTTAAAACAGAGGAGCGAATTAATTGTAACATTCAACTTCAAATCAATAAAATCCCTACCGCAGGGACATATTCTGGAGCGATTCAAATTCAGTCAACACGCCCTGTGTTTAGTTCAAATTATAATACCTTATTGTTCAATTTCAGAGACGAAGATTTAGCTTTTTCATATTCAAGAAACACCTTAATTACCTATACACCCAATCAATACCGTGATAATTTATCGTCCATCATGGCATTTTACGCCTATTTTATTTTAGGCATGGATTACGATTCGTTTTCTTCAAAAGGAGGGACTAAGTATTTCAATGAATGTCAGCAAATTGTATCTAATGCACAGAATTCTGGTGCACCAGGCTGGAAATCAAGTGAACAAGGCAAAAGAAATCGTTTTTGGTTAGTAGACAACGTTCTTCAAGCAGCATTTGAGCCTCTGCGAGAATGTAATTTTTCGTATCATCGAAATGGTATGGATCAAATGTATGAAGACAAAGTCAAAGGCAAGAAAGCACTCTACGAAGCCCTTTCTAAACTTACACCGGTAGTTCAAGTGCGACCTAATTCTCCGAATGTTGTAAATTTTTTATTGTGCAAACGGGATGAATTAAAAAAGATACTTTCTGATTCTGAACTTAAAGAGAAAACTGATTTTGTAACCTTACTTAAGCGTATAGATCCTTCTAATTCTTCGAAATATCAAGAAATACTAGAATAATGCTCAGGCGTTTAATTATCCGAAATTTTGTATTAATCCATGAACTTACACTCGATTTTAATTCGAGTTTTACGGCAATTACCGGTGAAACGGGTTCAGGAAAGTCCATTTTATTAAACGCGCTCGGTCTGATCAAAGGTGAGCGTGCTGATTTTAGCGTAATTGGACCCAATGATAATCGAAGTATTGTAGAAGCTCATTTTAAAGCCACCGAGGATATTACCGCTTGGTTGAATGCGAAGTCACTTGAACCGTGGGAGGAAATTATTGTACGTCGTGAAATTCACAAAGATGGCAAGTCAAGAGCATTTATTAATGATACTCCTGTAACCTTGCAGGAAATGAAGGCGCTCGGCGAACAATTATTTATCATCCATTCTCAATACAATACGCTTGAGTTAAAGAATCAAGACTATCAATTGTACCTCCTGGATGCCTTAGCCTCAACTCAAGACGAATTTGCCTCCTATACTAAAGGTTACCTAGAATTGAGCAAACGTAAAGCTGCCTTGTCTGTTAAAACGCAAGAATTAGCGTTGTTGGAATCTAAAATGGATTATGAACAATTCATTCTAACAGAAATTCAAGCACTCAATCTTGGCAGTCTTGATTATGAAGAGTTGTCAAGAAAATTAGAGATTAAGGAAGAAAGTCAAGATTTAATTTCCGACCTAAGCGCGCTGATTTCGTTAAGTGAAAGCCCCATGTTGAATGAATTATCTAGCATGGCAAAAACAATCGAGCGACACGAAGATAAAGCGAATTCACTTCAGGAGATTAGAACCATTATTCATGAAATCTCTACACGTTTTTCTGAATTGAGCTACTTATCGAGTAAAGCGCTTCAGCAACTTGAAACATCGGACTCGGATGAGGAGGAAATGCTGTCACTGGTCGATGAGTTTAATCGCATCTTAAATAAGCATCGTCTAGTATCTCAAGAGGCCCTAATGGATTTACAAAGTGCACTCGAAGGACGAGTTAGCGAGTTAGAAGAGCTAAGCGTATTTATTTCAAATGAACAAACTGCTATAGGTCAACTAGAAAAGCGTTTGATTAACAGCGCTATGCTACTAAATGAAAAAAGAAAACTTGCACTTCCACGGATTGAGGAGTCAATTCAATCTGGATTAATTGCCTTGAAGTTAACCGGGGCGCAATTATGGTTTAACTTAATTGATACACCAGACCTTAATTCACGCGGTAAAATAGAGTTAGAAATGTTATTCTCAGGAAATAAGGGGATGAGTCCAGTGCCAATTCAAAAAGCAGCAAGCGGTGGAGAATTGTCACGGGTTATGTTATTGTTGCAACAATTGATTTCTACAAAACTCCAAATGCCCAGTATATTATTTGATGAAATCGATACAGGTGTTTCAGGAGAAGTGGCTGAGAAGATCGGAAAACTCTTAAAAGAAATGGGGCAGGGGCGGCAGTTATTTGCCATTACACATTTACCTCAGGTTGCAGCGCAAGCTGAGCATCACCTGGTGGTTCGGAAAACGGAAATCGATCAACGCACACAAAGTACTGTAAGTTCTTTATCACCAGTCGAACGTATCACAGAAATCGCCCGGTTAATGAGCGGTGAAGTAATTAATGATGCGGCTATATTGAATGCACGTAAATTATTGGAAAACAATGAGATATGATCAATTCTTTACCCCTGTAAAAATTGATAAAATCAATCAAATTGATTCATTTAATCATGCATTTGGTTTTATAGGGAGCTGTTTTTCAGATCACATGCAACATCGTTTTAGACATCATGGACTGAAGGCTTGGATGAGTCCGTACGGAACTACTTATAATCCATTATCGATTGCTAATCAATTAATTAGTTCCATAGATTTAACTAATAAGTTCAATATTCATACGCACGAAAACAATTGTTTTTATTGGGAAACCGCGCATAAAATTGTCTACAGTAATCCACTTGAATTAGCAACAGCGGTAGATGCTATGCGAATTGATTCAAAGAATGCGTTACGTCACCTGAACACCTTGTTCATTACCCTGGGGTCATCGTGGGTTTATGAATTATCTAATTCTGGTTTATTAGTTGCTAATTGCCACAAAGTACCAGCCGCTAACTTCAACAAAAGATTATTGGACATCAATGAAATAACTGCTGCGTTAACTGAATTAGTCACTTCATTAATTTCCTTTAATCCGAATATACATGTGGTATTTACAGTAAGTCCAGTAAGGCATTTACGGGACGGGATTATTGAAAACACACGAAGTAAAGCGCGCTTAATCGAAGCATGCCATCAACTGGTTGAATCCAAGACCATGTGTTCGTATTTCCCTTCGTTTGAATTACTAATGGATGAATACAGGGATTATCGGTTTTATGAAAAAGATGGAGCTCATCCAACCGAATTTGCCGTTGATCTTGTTTTTGATAGGTTAATGGATGTATTATTCACCGAACCATTCAAGAAGGTCTTGTTGGATGTGTCTAGGGTTAGACAAATGGAACAACATCGTTTTTCAGTACAAAGCAATTCAATAGACATTGAGAAACACCAGAAACAAATCCTTCGCAGCAAGGAGAACTTGGATGCACACCATCAAGTAGATTGGTGATTATTGCTTTATAAACCGAGTAGGGGAGTATCCTTCGGCTTGAATAATGTACATTCCTGAAGCAAACGATTCAACAGAAATCTCTGTACCTTTTCCTGAATACATTAAACTTCCTGTTGGACTGTAAATTTGAACTAATTCGGAATAATTCAAATGAATTATACTGGCAGCCGGATTGGGGAAAAAGCTTAGGAATGGCAGTGCGGGCTCATCGATGCTGGTATTATCCAATGATCGGACCTCTATATCATCGATGTATAATTTAAATCCATCATAGGTTCTTAAAACAAATGCCAAATAAATACTTGCATTGTCATATCCTTGCGCCGTCAAATTAACTTCTCTTGATGTCCATTCAAAATTCTCGCCGGTTACAAATGCTATGGTGTCGGAAAAGCTTGACGCTTGGTTATCTGTAGTAGATAAAAGTACCAAGTAATTGTCAGGATAGGAAGCATCTTGCGATTTAGCATTCCACGTTAGATAATTCCCAAAAGCACCTAAGTTAATTGCCGGAGTAATTAACCACCGATTCGCAGTGTCTGGATTCTCAAAGAATGAAGTAGCTGCCGCCACGGTATCTAACGCATTCTCAGGGTCTACCACCGCAATCCACGCAGCATTAAATTCAGAAACCTGGGTGTTTGGTGTGTTTAAATCTAGGTCTAACATGGAAAAACTGCCTGGAATCCCTTGTTGAAAATCATCATTAAACAGCACGGTTCCTTGACCAAAAGAACTAAAACTTAATAAAAGGAACGTATAGAAATATATGCGCATAACACAAAGGTAAGTTTAATCTACCAAAAGAATGAGCACATCCTTAAATTCTTGGTAAAACAAGTCAAAAGCAAGTAAGCGTTCTTTTAGGAATCTATAGATCAAAGGCCAATCCTCTTGAGCGTAATAATTAACATCCGAATGAACCCATTGAATTCGATCGAAAACAAATCCTTCTTTAGCGGTTTGATTCCTTAACCAATATCCTTTGTCTCCGGTGGCATTTTCCATCACTTGTTTGAGTTCCATTAATTGTTCCCAAAAAATATCACGAATGCCTTCATCTTTGAATTGCACATCGAAATTCAAGTATGCACCCGTATTGTCGCAATGAAGCCTTAAGTAAACATGTTTAATATCTGTAGGATACTTAAGCCAATTGATCGCTCGACGGTGTTGCGTATTATGCCTACGCATCTCCTTTTTGAATCCATCCCAAAAGAGCTGATTGTATTGCTTACGTTCTTCCTTAGAGAGCATTATTGATTTCCTTTGGCGTGGTCAGCCAAGAATTGTTGCAAGCCGATATCAGTCAACGGATGTTTTGCTAATGCTTTTATTGCACTCAACGGTCCGGTCATTACATCTGCGCCAATGCTTGCGCAATGAATGATGTGCATTGGGTGACGAACAGATGCAGCCAAAATTTCAGTACCAAAATCATAATTATCGTAGATGGTACGGATTTGCTGAATTAGGCTTAATCCATCTGTGGAAACATCATCCAATCGACCTAAAAAAGGAGAAATGAATGTAGCACCAGCTTTAGCAGCTAGTAGTGCTTGTCCCGCAGAGAAAATCAACGTACAATTCGTAGGTATCCCTTTTTGAGAAAAATACTTAATCGCTTTTATGCCTTCGGTAATCATCGGTATTTTAACAACGATATTGGGATGTAATTCAGCCAATGCTTCCCCTTCACGAACCATTCCTTCATAATCTGTAGCGATGACTTCCGCACTAACTGGGCCATCGACAATATTACAAATTTGAACGTAATGATTTAGAATGTTATTAGCTCCGGTAATGCCTTCTTTAGCCATTAAGGAAGGATTCGTTGTTACTCCGTCCAAAATACCCATATCATTGGCTTCACGTATTTCGGCTAGGTTTGCGGTGTCGATAAAAAACTTCATATTTATTTTTTCTTGTTATTCTTTTGTGCTTCAATAGACTTTCGTTGCATTTCCTCTAAACGCTCTTGAAATTTCGATTTCTTTTTCGGGGAGTTTTCTGCCTTGGCTTGTCTAGCCATCATTTTAACTTTCAATTTATCTTCATTAACGAAAAATCGTTTAATGGCAATCATCAATAGAATTGAGATTAAGGTAGAAATAAAATAGTAGTAACTCAATCCGGAAGAATAATCATTGAAAAAGAAGATCATCATCACTGGAAATATATACATCATCACCTTCATGTCTGGCATCCCCGGCTGAGTAGGTTGTTGCATATTACCGCTATTCAAGTAGGTATAAACTAGTGTAGTTGCGGCCATCAACAAGGTAAATAAACTCATGTGATCACCGTAAGGCCATAGATTGAATCCAAAATCCCAAACAGAGTCGTAAGATGATAGGTCTTCTGCCCATAAGAATCCTTGTTGACGCAATTCGAAAGCAGCAGGGAAAAACCGGAACACGGCAAGTAAAATCGGCATTTGAATCAACATAGGCACGCACCCCGCCAACGGACTAGCTCCAGATTCCTTATAAAGTGCCATTGTTTCAGATTGCTTTTTTAGTGCATCGCTCTGATCAGGATATTTCTTATTTAATTCCTCTACTTGAGGTTTTAGAATGCGCATTTTAACGGAAGAAACAAACATCTTCCATTGTATTGGCATCAAGATTAACTTTATGATTAAGGTTAATAACAGAATCGCTAAACCTGCACCGATACCATTGCTTACTAATAAATTAAAAATGGGTTGTACAGCATATAAGTTAATCCATCTAAATAATCCCCAACCATAATTCAATATATCATCATACCCTTGATCATAACTGCGAAGTTGATTGTAATCATTTGGACCAAAATACCACGTAAAAGATGCATTGTTTTGCTCAAAATTCGGAGCTAATACAGTGGTCATTTCTTTGATATTTGTGAATTCGCGTTTGCTGCCTTCACCGAAATTTTTAATATTAAATCGACCATCTTCTTTACGGAACCCGTAATCAGGATGAAGTATGGCAGAGAAATAACTTTGCTTAAACGCAACCCATTCGATGTCATCTGTGGCTTCTGAAAAATCATCTGAGGTTTCGCTTAAGTAGTCTAATCCATCATTTTTTTGCTCAAAACACACTGTGGTAATTCGACGTTGCTCTTTTAACTTACGTTCTGTTCTACGAAAATTCATTGCCCACTTCAAGCGAACCTTATCCATTTCCAATTTAGAGAACCCTTCAAGTTTCAAGTTGTAAGTCAATCGATAATCATCTTTAATTGAATAACTGACTAAAATGAGTTTTTTTCCTTGACGATAAGAGAATTCCATATTATTTCTAATATGAGTTTCATTCACTTTAAACGTAAGGTTCTTTGTGTTTATAACCCCAGGAATTACGATGAAATTTGCGGCATCATCTGCTTTAAAAAGACAGAGAGATTTAGAATTCTTTTTATCGAAATCGTCATACGAACGAAATTTTCTAAGATAAACAGCCTCCACATTGGCTCCTTTTGAATTAAGCACAACAGTTAGATGGTCGTTTTCTAAATTAACCTGCGTTGCTTTTATCGCTTGTTTCGGACGCAGCACATTTCCCGATATGTTATCTTTAGGTGTATCTGAAGATTTTTTTGAATCGTTTTTATCCTTTTTATTACGTGCATCATTCGCTGCCTGAGATTTCTCCTTAGCGGCCTGTTCTTTTTTAGCCTTCGCAATTTCTTCTTTAGAAGGTTGATTTATTAGTGTGAATACGGTTAAAAGTAAACCGATGAGTACCAACCCAATTGTAGTTTTTCTATCCATCATTTTATTTGTTTTTTATGGCTGCATTAATAAATGCAGTAAATAGGGGATGAGGGTTATCAACCGTACTTTTGTATTCTGGGTGAAATTGTACACCGACAAACCATGGGTGATTTTGAACTTCCACAACCTCCACTAATCCTGTTTCCGGATTTCTTCCCGTGGCAATCATTCCTGCACCTTCAAGTTCATTTAAATAGTCACTATTCAGTTCGAAGCGGTGACGGTGCCTTTCACTGATTTGGTCTGCATGATATGCGTTGGCTATATTAGAACTTGGTTTTAAATGACACTCATAAGCACCTAATCGCATTGTTCCGCCTAAATTTTTGAGTGTTTTTTGTTCTTCCATCATGGAAATAACTGGATGTGCTGTTTCTGGATTGATCTCCATGGTGTGCGCATCCGCATGGCCTAATACGTTTCTAGCGAATTCTATAACAGCACATTGCATTCCTAAACAAATTCCAAAAAAGGGAATATTGCTTGTCCGAGCAAATCGTACCGCTTCAATTTTACCCGCAATACCGCGAGAACCAAAGCCTGGAGCGACCAAAATCCCGTCCATTTCACCAAGGATGGTTGCACTATTACTTGAGTTGATGGTTTCAGATTGAATCCAGTGGACATTTACCTTCGTGTTGTTAGCAACCCCTGCATGGATAATTGCTTCTGAAATTGATTTGTATGAATCTTTTAATTCAACATATTTACCTACTAAGGCAATATCTATATGGTGTTTTGGATTCTTTAATTTATCCAAGAAATCTTTCCAATGTGTTAAATCAGGGGCTTGTTTCTTAGATAAGCCGAGTTTATCCAATACTACAATGTCTAATTCTTCGGCTTGCATCAATAAAGGTACATCGTAAATTGTAGACGCATCTTTGGCTTCGATTACCGCATTAATGGACACGTTGGTGAATCGTGCAATTTTCTTGCGAAGCGCCATATCCAGCGGATGTTCAGTTCTACAACATAAAATATCAGGTTGAACTCCAAGTTCCAATAGTGCTTTAACGCTGTGCTGGGTTGGCTTCGTTTTTAACTCACCTGCCGCAGAAAGATAAGGAATCAGGGTTAAATGAATTACAATACAATCCTCTTCAAATTCCCACATCATTTGACGCACCGCTTCAACATACGGAAGCGACTCAATATCACCCACCGTTCCACCGATTTCCGTGATGACGATATCGTATTGTCCGTTAGCGGCTAACTCTTGAATTCGATCTTTGATTTCATCCGTTATGTGTGGTATTACCTGTACGGTTTTACCTAAATAATCCCCGCGACGTTCCTTTTCTATGACATTCTTATAAATACGACCCGTAGTAATATTATTTGCTTGAGAGGTAGGAACGTTTAAGAATCGTTCGTAATGACCTAAATCTAAATCGGTTTCAGCACCATCATCGGTCACGTAACACTCGCCATGTTCGTATGGATTTAAAGTGCCTGGATCGATGTTAATGTACGGATCAAGTTTTTGAATTGTAACTGCATAGCCTCTGGCTTGCAATAATTTAGCTAATGAAGCGGAAATGATTCCCTTACCTAAAGAAGATGTTACCCCCCCGGTTACAAAAATATACTTTGTGGATTTTGACATAAAATAGTAACTACGGGGTACAAAATTAAAAGAACTCAACGAATGAGTACTATAAAAAACAAAAAACTATTGACGGGTTTTCCACGTCTTATACACCATTTCATGAGAAGGCCGATTGTCTTCAATGGATGTTAAGGGGGCAACGGGTAGGAGGGAGGAATGACACGATGAAGGTAATGACTGATATAATGCAGTCCCTTCGGTCTTCCATTCAATCATTTCTTGAGAAATCTCCTTAATTATTCTTCCGGGATTGCCCGCAAACAAATGGTTATCTGGAATAATTTCTTCGGCTTTCACAAAACTCAAGGCACCAACGATAGAGTTTTTACCAACAATTGCACCGTCCATTATTACCGCATTCATCCCTATAAGGCAGTTGGATTTTAAGGTAGCACCATGAACCACCGCGCCGTGACCGATGTGTGCTCCGGATTCAAAGGTGATGTGTTTTCCAGGAAACATATGAACTACGCAGTTTTCCTGCACATTACAGCCGTCTTCAATGATAATACGCCCCCAATCTCCACGGATTACCGCACCAGGACCTACGTAACAATCTTTACCAATGATGACATCTCCAATTACAGAGGCCGTATCATGAATATAACTGGAGGGATCAACCACGGGAATAAACCCATTAAACGAATAGCAACTCATACTTATGTTAAATAGAATTTCGAATGAAATGTTACTTTTGAAGAAAATTCATACCATGCAAAAGTATTTATTAATCCTCATCATGTTTATGGTGCTTCAGGTTTTTTCTCAAACTAAGGTGAATAATGCACGTTTCAAAGAATTGATGTTGGATTCTACGGCAGTGATTTTAGATGTGCGTACTGCAAATGAAGTACAGGATGGAAAAATTCCGGGTTCTTTAAATGTTAGTTATTTTGCTAATAATTTCCTTTCAGAGGTCGAGCGTTTGATTCCTAAGGATCGAATTGTTTTAGTTTATTGTGCTGCCGGTGCAAGAAGCGCAGAGGCTTGTAAACAATTGAAGAAAGCGGGTTATAAACAGTTGTATGATCTACAATCTGGGTTTAATGGCTGGGATTGAATTAGACATCCATAAGTCTATTTAACATAATATTAATTATATTACAATGTGCCTTCAGATTTACGATTAGCTTTGTGTAATGTTTAAATCAACTCCATTTACTGATCAACAGACCTTGCATGAATTGCAGTTTCATGATATCTTGTTCCAATTAAATAGTTTGGTCGTTTCTAAATCTGCTGCGGATCGTGTAAATAAATTAATTCCTTCAAATCGCTACGCATTAATTCATCACCAATTAAAACAAACAAAAGAACGTTTAGACATTATTTTGCAGAAACGTACTTTTCCGGCACTTGAGTTTGATGAATTATTAAATGAAATCAAATATTTGGGCATTGACGACGCAGTGCTTTCGTTGGAAGGATTTATTAGAATCCATGATGCGAGCAACCTGGTGAATGCATACCTCAAATTCTTCGAACATAGCACCACGTTTAGTACACTAGCTCAAGTCTTTCAAGACTGTTACCATAGCGATGAACTGATAGAACGTATCACTAAAATCATCGATGTAAAACAAACTAGGAATATAAAGGATGATGCAACGCCTGAATTGGCACGAATTCGTCATGAAATTAAGATTATACGACAAAAAATCAATCGAAATTTCGATCGGGAAATGCGCAAACTCATTAAAGATGGATTGCTCGGTGAAACCTACGAATCGTTCATTGATAACCGAAGGGTGCTCACGGTGCAATCAGGATTTAAGCGAAGGGTTCCGGGTACGATTTTAGGCGCCAGTAAAACTGGAAGTCTTACCTATATCGAACCGAAAGTAAATCAGGAGCTTAACCATGAATTAGCCTGCCTCTTTGACGATGAGAAAAAAGAAATTTATCGCATATTAAAAGCACTTACCGCTCATTTCAGGATTCATTTGCCTTTGATTCAAGCATATCAAACAGCTTTGGTTGGGTTTGATGTCATAAACGCTAAAGCGAGATTAGCTTTTCAAATGGAAGCTACCCTACCCGCGCTCTCAAAGGAACTAACGCTGCACTGGTCTCTCGCGTATCATCCGATTCTAAGAGAAAATAATAAAAATCAAGGAAAGCAAACGATTCCTCAAGAATTTTCTCTCGATGAAACGCATCGAATGCTTGTGATTTCTGGTCCAAATGCAGGTGGAAAAAGTCTTACCATGAAAACCTTCGGCTTGTTACAATGCATGTTACAAGCAGGCTTACTCATCCCTGTTCATCCAGACTCTAGGGCTTGCTTTTTTCAGCAGCTTTATTCAGATATTGGAGATAATCAATCTATTGAAAATGAGTTAAGTACATACTCTTACCGTTTGCAACGCATGAAGTTCTTTTTGGAGCGAAGTAATCCGAATACTTTTCTGCTCTTAGATGAGTTTGGAACAGGGTCTGACCCAGAATTAGGGGGTGCATTAGCTGAGATTTTCTTTGAACGGCTCTATGATAAAGGTTGTTTTGCTATCATAACCACGCATTATGCAGCAATTAAATTTAAAGCAAGTGAATTGGCTCATGCAGTAAACGGGGCCATGAAATTCGATATTAAATCCTTGAAACCATTATATCAACTGGAATTAGGGATGCCTGGTAGTTCCTTCACGTTTGAAGTAGCAAGCATCAACGGAATCCCTGCCGACATTCTTAAAGATGCGAAACAACGGCTTTCGGAAGAAACCAAACGCTTCAATGACTTGTTATCTACCCTGCAACAAGAAAAACGGTACCTTCAAAAAATGATTAAAGAGCACAAAAATGCGCAGGAAGGCATGGTTGAAGAATTACGAAAAGTTCGTGAACAAGCAGATTTCTACACGCGTAAAACGAAAGTTTTAGGGACTCAGTCAGATGAGCAAGCCAAATGGATTCAACTCGGCCAACGGATGGAGAAATACATCAATCGCTTTAATCCCAGTCTCCGCAAACGAAAGGATAATGAGGTGTTGATGGAAGAAATCCGAGCGTTCTTCATGAAATCAACCGTTAAACCATCGGTAAAAAAAACAAATCCTTTAAAGAAGAAAAACGAGCTCAAGCCTTCGCCACTGGTGTTTAAGGTTGGAGACAAAGTGCGTATGGCTGGAACCAAGCAAGTAGGAGTTATTGAAGCCATTGAAAAGTCGAAAGCTCAACTGCTCGTGAATAATATGAAAATTTCAGTACCACTCGATAAGCTACTGCCCTTTTAATCTATGAGCAATCACATTCCAACGTGCTATTTAAATTCCAATAACGGGAAGTCGACGCTTGGCATCGGTGATGGCCCTTGCTTTACCCTTGCCTGCCCAACACAACTCCCTGCCTTAGATGCCTTTTTATTGGAACATAAAAACTCCTATGTTTTTGGATACCTTTCCTATGAACTTAAGCAGCATGTGGCTCACATACCAAGCAAGGATAATCTGAAGCTTCCCCTCGCCTATTTCTGGGTTCCATCCGTTGTCGCGGAAATTAATCAGGATGAAATCAACTTAGTCCAAGGGAATGATGTTACTTTAGTTCATGAATTCATCGCAACCTTAACGCAAAGTTTAGCGCCGGATTTAGCGCCGTTTCATGCCCGGACACCAAGAGAAAAATATATAGACCAGGTTGATGAAATAAAACGACTTATTCAGCGAGGAGATTTGTATGAAACAAATTACTGCCAAGAATATTTCATAGAGAATATTACGCTTTCTTCTCCTCACGGCCTGTACAACTTAGTAAATCAACGAACAGAAGCTCCGTTTTCTGGATTATTTATTGCCGATAACCTATGGCTTGCGTGCGGCAGTCCAGAACGTTACATACAGAAAGAAGGGGACATCTTAACGTCGCAACCCATTAAAGGCACCTCCCCTAGAATGAGTGACTTCCATGCTGATGAAGAAGCGAAGCAAGGGTTAATACATTCCAAAAAAGAACGCGCTGAAAATGTCATGATTGTTGATCTGGTGCGCAATGACCTTTCAAAGATCGCAGAACCAGGCACGGTGAATGTAGATGAACTGTTTGGGTTATATTCCTTTAAAACCGTGCATCAAATGATTTCTACCATTTCTTGTAAGCTCAAGCCATCCATTGGATTTACAGACATTCTAAAGGCAAGTTTCCCGATGGGTTCTATGACGGGTGCTCCTAAGCAAAATGCGGTGAAGTTTATGGACCAATTTGAGGATGCTAGACGTGAAATTTATTCTGGTAGTCTTGGATATTTTAGACCTGGCGGGGATTTTGACTTTAATGTGGTAATTCGATCTTTAGCCTACTACCCTACTGAAAGCTATTTGAGTTGTGGGGTTGGTAGTGCCATTACCATTGGGGCAGACGCAGAACAAGAGTATGAAGAATGCCTCTTAAAAATCGGACGATTGATACGGTTGAAATCAGATGAATAAGGTTCAAGAAATCATATCGAAACACTCAGCTTCTCATTACATCCTTGCATGCAGCGCAGGCGTTGATTCCATGGTTTTGTTCCATACGTTTCTCGCGCAACAATTGCCTTTTTCTGTGGCCCATGTGAATTATCAATTACGCGGTGAGGACAGTGATGCCGATGCTCGAATGATTCGAGATTTGTGTTTACAACACAAGATTTCATTTCATGAACGAACCCTTGATTTGGGAGAACGATTATCACTTCAAGGCGGGAATTTACAACAAGAGGCCCGAACGATTCGCTACCAGTTTTTTAAGGAATTAGTTGGCGATGCCTCGGATGTTAATATCGTTACTGCCCACCATCAAGACGATCAAATTGAGACCTTTTTCTTGCATTTATTCAGAAGCAGTGGCTTGGCAGGCTTAGCCGGAATGCATGAATTGCGGGGAGGTATTTTACGTCCATTCTTGCATATTTCGAAGGCTGAAATAATCGATTACGCGCATTCTCATGGGATTAGTTGGCGCGAAGATAAAAGTAATTCAGATCGCAAATACCTACGTAATGCCATCCGTTTGGATATGATCCCAACACTGGAGAAGCTCAACCCATCCCTAAAAGAGCAGGTGCTCGTCGTTCAAAACGCATGTTACCAAAGCTATCTTGAGATTTCTGAAAACGCAAAAGTACGCGCTACGCAATGGAAAATGCAAGGATTCATTCCGCTTAATGAGTTAGCGGAAGATCCAGCCTTACTCATTGAATCCTTTAAATTACTTGAAATTGAACCTCGATTTATTCCATCGATCATCCAGCTTTCGGAAGCAGAAAACAACAAACGTGTTCAATTAGAAAATAACTCATTGGCTTATAAGGAGCTAGTAAAGTTCAACGACAAGCTTTACCTGATTAGTCACGCACCGTGTGTTGATTTTTCTTTTGTCACCACTCAAGTTGATTTTTTACCGGACCAGTTTACTACTTTAACTTTTTATTTAGACCCAAATCAAGTAAAAGGTGAACTCAAGTTGATGCGAGGAAAATTAAATGAGTCCTTTATACCCATGGGTATGCATAGCGCTAAAACAGTAAATGCCATATTGAAAGACAAGGGTATCCCGGCTTTTCAACGCCTTGATTGGCCCGTACTGTATGTTGAAGATCAGCCGATTGGCATTCCAGGGGTAAGTTTGAATCGCGCATTTACACCGAACCCTTCACTCCCCTCCTATTTAAAAGTTACCTTTGTGGCATGTTAAGCACCCCGCTTCCCGAAGCATTTGTTGATTCCATTCGCTTGAATTCTCCGTTTGGTGATTCGCTACTTGATGCCTTAGACCAGTCGGCTCCGATTTCAATTCGAATCAACCCAAGGAAAGCTGGGGTAAAAGACCTATCTGCCTTTAGATCGGTTTCATGGTGTGCAATGGGTTATTATTTGGAAGAACGGCCGTCGTTCACCTTAGACCCGAGCTATCATGCTGGAGTATATTACGCTCAAGAAGCGGCATCCATGGTGCTCTCAGAGCTGATTAATCAATTAACCTTACCTGAGGGAGCATTCATACTTGATTTATGTGCAGCTCCGGGTGGTAAAACCACAGCGATGCTTGATGCTTTACCAAATAAATCGGTAGTCCTTGCTAATGAAATTAGTCGGCACAGAAGTAATATTTTAGCAGAAAACCTAAGCAAATGGGGAGTAGCAAATGTGTTGGTTTCTAATGATTCGCCAGAAGCTTTTCGTGAAATAAAGGATTGCTTTGATTTGATTCTTGTGGATGCCCCCTGTTCGGGAGAAGGCATGTTTCGAAAGGATAAAAATGCACGTGCTGAATGGAAGCCTGATGCTCCTGTGCTTTGTGCAACTCGTCAAACCGAAATATTAAATCATATACAAGAAGCCATTAAACCAGGTGGTTATTTAGTGTATTCTACGTGTACGTTCAATCAATTGGAAAATGAAGACCAAATATCACGCTTATTAGCCGAAGGGTCCTTTGAATTGGTTTCATGGAATGCGCCATCCGCTTGTGTACCTGGTCGAAGTATGCTCGGGCACTATTTTCTACCTGGCACTACCGAATCAGAAGGATTATATATTGCCGTTTTGAGAAAAAAAGGCCCTGTTGTTATAAATCTTGCGCATAACGATCGAGCAACTAGTAAAAACACGATTTTTGATATTTCCTTAACGGAAAATCAGGCATTACTTGAAGAGCGAACCGGTATGCATCTAGTAACCAAAGATACCTTAGCCCTACTAAATGCCCTTGATAGTCCACTTCGGTTTGTGAAAAAAGGAGTTAAAATCGCAGAGCATAGTCCGAAAGGATGGATTCCTTTTCAAGAGCTAGCCTTGATGAATTCAATAGAAACAAACATTAAACGCATGGAGCTTACCGAACGTGAAGCCCTACAGTATTTAAGAGGTGAAACCTTTCCTGTTCAAGCTCAAGAACTTGGATTTTATATGGTGACTTATAAGCAAATGGGCCTTGGTTTTGTTAAGCACCTTGGTAATCGATTCAATAATTTATATCCTAAAGAATGGAGAATTCGAATGCAACTCTCGTAACGGAAGAGAACGCTTATCGTGACCTCTTTACCTATATCCAACAACGGGTTAAGCTTTCCGAAGCTGACAAAGCGTTTATTATGCAGCGTTTTACCCTGCGCAATATAAAACGTAAAACCTATTTTCTGCGTGAAGGTGACTTGGGATTTGAACAGGCTTTC
>Ga0102917_1000296_pt1 | contig 16311 bp, 11 predicted proteins | sample Colrivmet1562A02_FD_78201 | JGI IMG/M metagenome (GOLD analysis project Ga0102917, IMG submission 78201) | Estuarine microbial communities from the Columbia River estuary - metaG 1562A-02 | ecosystem: Environmental > Aquatic > Marine > Intertidal zone > Estuary | place: USA: Columbia River...
CATTTCGCCCAAAACACCCATGGTCGCGATGAGACCACTGTCTGCTCGATAGTTGTCAGCGAAGTAATAGTGACCAGAATGCTCACCTGCGAATACGGCCCCAGTCTCGGCCATGATCTGCTTCATGTAACTGTGACCATTCTTTGTTCTGATTGCGGTGCCGCCAAGTTCGCCGATTACTTCGGGCACTGCGCGCGAGCAAATGAGGTTGTACAAAATAGTTGCGCCTGGATTGAGCCGCAAAAATCGTGATGCAAGTAAAGCCGTCGTGGTACTACCCGACATTCCCTTACCTAATTCATCTACAACGAATACTCGGTCTGCGTCGCCATCAAATGCCAACCCAACGTCGAAACCACCCGACAAAACGCGGGCCTGCAAGTCGCGCTGATTGGCTGGCTGAAGTGGGTCGGCTGGGTGATTAGGAAACGTTCCATCCAACTCGCCGTACATCACTTCAAGTTCAAAAGCGCTCAAACGGTCGAACACCGCAGGCACAACAAGCCCACCCATTCCATTGGCGGTATCAGCAACAATTTTGAGAGGGCGAAGCGTGTCTCCGGCAATGAACCGAACTACATGGTCGGCAAACTCGGACAACATGTTGACGTGATCGAGTTTGCCTGCAGTTGCCGCCATCGCAGGTTCACGACCTGCCAGCACCTCGGCAGCAATAGTTTTCATTTCACGCAAACCGTTATCGATACCAATTGAGCGAGCGCCCGAAAGACAACACTTGATGCCGTTGTACTGTGCCGGATTGTGCGAGGCAGTGAACATTGCACCCGGCATGTCCAACTTGCCGGACGCGTAATACAGCAAGTCACTCGAGGCAAGCCCGAGGTTGGTGACACTCACACCGTGCGCAAGTAGACCACGCTGAAATGCATCGACCAGATCTGGCCCACTCGGACGCATATCGTGCGCAACAACAACAGCCGAGGCTCCAGTGAACTTTGCGAATGAAACACCAAATGCATAAGCGGCTTGCGCATCCAGTTGGTCTGGCACAACGCCGCGAATGTCATACGCCTTTACGATTGCATCAAGATTGGCCACAACGAGACAGGCTACTAATAAAAGCGCTTCAAGTTGCGTCGATAAATGACGATCCAAGCAATGCCAGCAAAAGTAAGCAGGTATGCAAATACGTCGCGCATCGACCAACCAAAGTTCATTGAAACCTCAGTCGAAGTTGGGATAACCACCATCAAGTTTGGCGCTACTCGATATGGCCCGTCAGCACCACTCACTTTCCAGTTTGGAAAAAAACTCACACGCACCAACACAGGTACGCCAACTTTGTCCACATTGAAGTTGATTGAATCCTGACCAATATCGATATTGCTCACCACGACCGGTTCGAGCGCGACGGGCGCGATGGGTGCACTAGGCGCGACAACATCTACTCGCCTACTCCTGGAACCTGGTTCGCCGTCTCTCTTTTCCATTTCGACGACAGCTTGAACACGCTGCCATTCGTCGGGGCCGGCATCGGCAACGGGTGTAGTCCACAAATCAGGCTGTTGAAACCAACTGGTTCCAACTTCAAGCCAACGCTCACGCGGATCGTTGTCGGCAAGGTCGACAACCACCGGCTGCACAGCCAACGGCACAACGATTTCGCTTTGCGCAACTCGATACACCACCCAAGGGCCAGAGCGAGCAACTTCGGTGAGCGCCTCTTGCCCAGACGCAGCCGCAATCGCCTCCGGTGTGAAGCCCATGAAATACTTCACGCCAAGCTCTTGCAAATAACGAACACCCTTTGCTGCGTCGTTGTTGTCGTACCGCAATTCGCGAACTGGATTGCTACTTTGCTTCGACATCGCAGCAGCAGTGATGAAGTGATACGGAGTAGAACCGGCCGCTTCAAAGAACAGCCCCTCCATCGACCCGATGCAACCATCGGTCCAAAACGGAAGGAGCATCAACGACATTGTCGTTCCATATTTGTTCAGTTCACCATTGTTCTCCCACAGCGCGCGACCGCAACCTTGTTGCGGATCCTGCCCAAGTGCCTTCATGGTTTGCACTACACCGAAGTATTCGCCGTACGCAGCCTTGCCCTCATAACCAGTGAAATTCCATCGTGCCCATCCATCGACAAAACCATCATTTGCTGACGGACCCCTGAATGGACCCCACACATACTGCGATTTTCCTTCTGCCGAAACTTGCACGCCACCAAAAGGCAATTCCTGAAACCGAAAACCAAGAACTAGAGCGACGAAAAGAGTGAACCCCGCAAGCACAGAGAAGTTGAAACCGAATTTGTCTCGAGCGGAAGGAATTTCGCTTGAAACTCCCTCGTCAGATGGAACACTTGCCGCATTTCCACGCACCATCTTTTCGAGCGTCAAGACTCGATTCACAAAGACGAGAAATTCGAATACACCGATTGCGAACAAGAAATATCGCAGCAAGTAGAAAAAAGGAAGGATGCGCGGGTTCCACAACAGACCAATTACAGGAAGGCTGTTCTGCGCTACGAAAACACCGATTGCCAGCAATATGCAATACACGCCCATCCACGTGATGATTCGATTTTTCTTCCTGAAATGAACGAAGAAACCGATCACCGCAAATGCCGTGATCAAGATGTCCCACACAATGTGTAATGGGAAGAACATCGCTACAAATGAATCCGTGGCGCCACTTGGTCGCGGCTCGTACTTCATATCGGTCATGTACGCATGACTGCCCACGAAAGGCACGATCCAAAACGATGAGAGCAGAGTGGCAAGCGCCAAAACTTTGAGACCCAGTCCCAATTGTTCGCGCTTGGCCCACACAACAAGCATCAGGGCTACGCCACCAAAGACAAATAGTAAGACGATGCCGTGACTCAGTGCCGACAGCGCAATGAGCACCGCAGATGTAACAAAGTATTTGCCCGTGAACAAACCGCGTGCGAAGAATGCAAACGCAAGCACTGCTAGCGAAAGAGAGATTGAAAACGAAAACTCGCCAGCCATTGTCGAGGCAATATTTCCACCGTAAATAGTGAAGCTCTCGTCGTACAAGAAGATTGTGGCGCCAATCGCCATCAATTCGGGAAATGGGTATGCAAGTCGCGCGAAGCGGCCAAAAAGCCACGTACAAAAAGGCAGCGTCAAGATGCCAAGCACTGCCACAATTTTGATTGCGATGCCGTATGGCAAAACCACATCGATCAAAACGATCATTAACGCTGGGATCACCATGTAAAAGCGATACACCGGCAATCCGGAATACCAATCCATGCTCCAGCCAGACAATTTGAACTGAGTGAGTAAATGATCGCGAAGAAATGCTGGGGCCCAAACATGGGCCCCCATGTCCCCGCCCGTGGGTGTGTTGTTCCTAAAAATGAGTTCTGGCTGCATGGTGAGGAACAGCAAAATCGTTGCCCCGCCAACAACAATGATGGCCGACAGTCGCTTCCAGTACGCCGAATTTGCTTCGAAGCGTTGTGTAAAGCCCGCCCATCCGCCCAACGTTTTCGCTTCGGCCTCTATGCCGCTGTCACTCGGGAAAGTTAGGTCGTCACTCACGCGCAATTGAGCCTAGGTCAGAAGCACCAGCAGGAGACCTGCAGCATTAAACGACATATGGGTGACGATCGTAAATCCAACTCGCTTAGTTCGATGGAAGGCGAACCCAAGTATCAACGCAAAGGTAAACAGGCCAGGAAACTCGATTGGAACCAGATGCACAACTGTAAAAAACGCTGAGCACAAAAATACAGCAGCAATCGAACCAAAACTGCGTGCCATGGATTGCTGCAGCAAGCCTCGATACACCAACTCTTCAACTATGGGCGCGCCGATTACTACAACAACGGCGAGTAGCAACAACCACACTCCATCAGCTCCGTCCACGAGATTTTTCGCTCGTTGCGAAACCTGTTCGGGATCAAAGGTTTCCGGAAACAATCGCCGAAACGGCCACGTTGCCAAATTGACAATCACGAGTTGCGAAACAACGCCAATCGGAATTCCGATCAGATCAGACCACGCGAAGCGCACCGAATAATCGTCACGAATGTTGCCATGCCCCCGTGTTCGAGAAAGATAGACCAAGACACAGATGAATGGAACCCACAGCGTTAATGCTGAAAGCCCAACAAACCATGTTGGGGCATTGTCTGGATCGGTTTGTCCAGTTGCGCTAGAAAGCGATACACCGAGGACGACAGCTGCCCCGTAAGCAATCAACCAGCCAATGAGCGCGGCCGAAAATGCGATTCGTTTTGCATCTTCACCAGACCCGACCGCGTCGCTAGCTTGCGGAGCGGGCCAATCGTTGTCTGTCATCCAGCGAGACGATTAGGAATGACCATCCGAAAGCGGTTGCGTCGGTCCTCTAACCGCCAGCCACTTGGCACGGTCAGTCGTTTTCCATGCTGCTCGCAGAGATCGTAAGCATGTGGGTCGCGCTCCTCTGCCAAGTCGTCGATCCAAACCAAAGCGCGGCTGTACTGATACGTCAGGGTCAGACTCGACTCGTGCTTGCACGCCGTCTTGGAACACTTTCTTGCCACATCCAAACGCTAACCATTTCGACCGCGCCGTTGGTGGATTCACGACAGTGACGGACGCCGCCGAGCACGATGGGAACCGTGCAACTTCTGGCCGTAACATAAGCACCGTGAGCAAACTTCCACCACCACCACCACCATCTGGAAAGCAACCCCCACGACGAGGAGTTACTGGTCGAACGGGCAAAAACAATAAAAACTCCGCGCCACAGCCTGGCGCTCGTTCGTCAATGCCCCGCTGGGCAGTTTGGGCACTCATCGCCGTAGCGGCCGCACTCATCATCGGGCCACAACTGTGGCCAACATCGACTGCCACAAAACTGACGTACACCGAGTTTCTCGAAGCCGTCACCAAAGGCGAAGTGCAAAGCGTCGACATCAACAACCTCAGCAACACCATCAGTGGCAAGTTGGCCGACGGAACAGAGTTCACCACGACGGGTGCAGTCACCTTGTCCGATGCAGACGAACAACTGCTGAAACAACAAGGAGTCGACTATGGCTTCTCCACGCCAACAGGCAACTTCTTCACGAACTTGATTCCCATCCTGTTGCCGTTCTTTTTGATCATGGGCTTTTTTATCTGGATGCAACGCCGTGCAATGGGCCAGGCCGGCAACATCATGTCAATCGGTCGCAGCCGCGCAAAAAACTACAACGCCGATAATCCAAGCACCACGTTCGCCGACGTCGCCGGATACGAAGGTGTAAAACAAGAAATCAAAGAAGTCGTCGACTTCCTTCGGATGCCAGAACGCTTCAAAGAAATCGGCGCACGAGTGCCAAAAGGAATTCTGCTGGTTGGCCCTCCCGGCACCGGCAAGACACTGTTTGCCCGTGCGGTTGCAGGCGAAGCCGGTGTTGGCTTTTTGTCGGTAACTGGTTCCGACTTCATGGAAATGTTTGTCGGGGTCGGCGCAAGCCGTGTTCGCGACCTCTTCCAACAGGCAGCAAAAATGGGACGCGCGATTATCTTCATTGATGAAATCGACTCAATCGGTCGCAAGCGTGGCGCCGGGCTTGGTGGCGGTCACGACGAGCGCGAACAAACGCTCAACCAATTGTTGGCTGAAATGGATGGCTTCGAAACAACAGAGGGAATTGTTGTTCTTGCAGCAACCAACCGCCCCGATATTTTGGACGCCGCACTTCTCCGACCAGGACGCTTCGATCGCCAGATCATTGTTCCGCTACCAGAAGCCGACGAGCGCCTTGCAATCTTGAAGGTGCATTCCACCGGCAAGCGCATGGGACAAGACGTCGATCTCGACACCATGGCCCGTGCAACGCCAGGCATGAGCGGCGCCGACTTGGCCAACCTCGTCAACGAAGCAGCGCTGTTCGCTGTTCGTCGCGGTTCGACACACATCGAGCGAATCGACTTCGAAAATGCGCGCGACCGAGTGGTTCTTGGTGCACGTCGCGAAAGCCTCGTGCTCAATGCAGAAGAAAAGCGTGCTACCGCATATCACGAAGGCGGACATGCCGTACTCGCAACTGTCTTGCCACACAGCGACCCACTGCACAAAGTGACCATTTTGCCTCGCGGCATGGCGCTCGGTGTTACTTGGTCGCTCCCCGAAGAGCGTCACACATACTCACGCGAGTACTTCCAAGATGTCATCTGCAAAGCAATGGGTGGCCGCGTTGCCGAAATGATGGTCTTCGGAAACCTCAACAGTGGTGCAGCAAACGATCTCGAACAGGCCACAAGCATCGCACGAAGAATGGTTCGCGAATGGGGCATGAGCGAAGCAGTCGGCCCGATGGCATTTGCTGGCCAGCAACAAGTCTTCCTCGGTGAAGATTTAATGACCAGCGGACGCGAATACTCCGACGAGATGGCCCGCACGATTGACAATGAAATCGGACGCATCCTTCGCGAGCAAGAAGAGCGTGCACGTGTCACGCTCGAAAAGCACCGTGTGGGTCTCGATCTTGTTGCTCAGGCGCTGCTCGAACAAGAAACTATCGACGCCGCACTCGTCTCTCGTCTGATTCAGCAGGGCCTCGGCGAACCTTCCCGCCAAACAACGCCAAACAATTAGTGGCAGTGCTCGTCGGCCGTCTTCTGGGCTAAGCCGTCACGAGCGCGAGCAAGTGCGGCCCACAAATCAGTTGCACTGACCGGGCCAAGAAAACTTGCATGCACAACACCTTGTGCATCGACCATGAGCACAGCAGGGACAGCATCAACTGAGTACTTCTCGTGCACGGCACGTTGTTCAGTGAATTCGGCAATGTGCACCGCCACCGATTTCGTTTCAAGCACTAAAACCTTCCGCTGAATGTCGGCACACGTGCTGCAGGTGGCAGACGTAAATGCAACAACGAGCCACTCATGAGCGGGGTTGACGAAATCGTTTCGATCAACCTGCATCGGCAGCGACGAGCCTCCCCCAGTTGGTGCCTGCGGAGCACGGCGACGCATGATCAAACTCGCTGCTACCGCAACTATCAAGACTGCGCCAACAATGATTAAACGAATCATTTACCCACGTCCGGTGAAGGGAGATGCGGAAGTGCAAGCACCGCTGCCCGACCGACAAGATCGTTGCCCCTCGATAACAGCCGCTGAACAACTACTTGCACCGTGGATTGAATCACTATTTCAGACTGTGGCAATCCTGCAGGAACAGCGACGACGACAACGCCGCTTGCGGGCACTGGAATGGACTCCAAACCGCTGAGCGCAACTGTTCCGGCCGGACCTACTTGCGAAACGGTTACAAACCCTTCAACTGGAGTTGCGTTAAGAACAACGAGCGAATCAGCCAAGCCCGCAGAGACACCACTTGGCGCACTCCAAACGGTTGACGCCGCGCCTGTTGGTGCGCCAAGCAATACAGAGGTACCAACACTGTTACCAATACGACGATTGACAACTTGCTCAACCACAACCCCACCCTCATCGACGAGGTCGTTTGTAGAAATCACAATTCCGTAATAGCCGGCCGGCAGACCAGGAATATTGGCGGTGTTCAGGAGCGTCACACGACCAGCAGGCGCAGTGACGACCGCTGGCTCAAGACTATTTGCCGAGTCGGAGCCGTTGATAAAGACAACGCTGAGCGAACGGTCGATCTTCGTTGGGTTATAGATAACGAGTTGTTCGCTATTGCCATCAACTTTCTCGCCATCAGGGAACGACCACTGAGTACTGAGGGCAGACGCACCCAGGCTCATCGAGTAGCCCAGACGTCCCTGACCCAAATAATGCTGCGAACGACCAGCAATCAACATGCCCGACGAAGCCCGAACCGAAACAGCCAAGACAGGTTCATTCCGAGCACCCTGCTCGTCCATCGACAACGTGATCACCGACTGCGGCGGAATGACGAAGCCCTGCAAGTTTGCAGGAGTGCGTTCGGTTTCGCTCGTAACAAATGAAATGTCAACAACAGTCGCATCGCTGAACGGGTTCGTTAGCACGATCTGTTCAATGCTGTCTGCACCAGTGAATCCATCCGCGAAATACCACTCGGCGGACGGCCGGTTTGCACACAACGTCACAACAGATCCCGCGGGATGACTAATCAGTTGTTCGACTGTGCCGACCGAGCCGAGAATCTCTACAAGGGCACTGACAAACGTTGAGGAGATTCCGCCGCGCGCATCGACGAGAGTTTTCGATCGTGCAGGAACTGATACCGAACTCGATACAGGGGCCTGCCCGCTGCTCAGCAACGTCACCGTCGCAGTGATCTCCGCATCCGATGGATTAGCAATAGCAATCGCCGAGTTGATGCCGTCATCATTTCCTGGAACGCCAGGACAGAACCAACTTGTAGCAAGCATGTCGGCTGATGAAACCAGAGGCATTGCAACTTCTTGAGTTTTCTCTTCGGCTACATCTATGGGTGCAATCGTCGATCGACCATCAACAAAAATTAAGGCGAGAACTGCGGAAACAGCGGCAACCAACAAAATCAATTGGCGCAAGGTCATGTGCGACACCCAGGAAGGTCGTTGGCGAGTCACTTTTGGTCCTCTGTTTCCTCATGGAAGACGATCTCGCCCAACCGAGTAGATGCAATGCGGCGCTTAAATCTTCCCAAGTCAAACAATGCAATCACGACAACAGCCCACAACAGCGCCTGAAATGCAACAAGCACAAAATGTAAAAGCGGTGTGTCAAACGTAAGTCGTGCAACACCTTCAATCGGTAAATCAAAAGCCGAGGTGCCACCGAAAGCAACGCGAGCTTTCACTTTGACTCCCTGGATATCCAACGCAAGACCATCATCAAATGGCACCGCTGCGTGAACCGTACCTACACCGATCTGCGAAGGAACACTTTCAACGTCTCCGCTTCGAGCCAATGGAGCAACGCTTGCGAGTTGGCTTGAGAGCAGCACTTCCGAACCAGCCTGCTCGCTGACGAGCGAAGTGTTTTCATCGATAACGGCCAACGATGGAATGTAAGCAACGTTTTCAAATATCACCAGATCATTCGCTGTGTACACCCTGCGAAAATCAAGTTGCGCAGACAAGCTTGCAAGCAAACCATCTGGCGCAGGTAGCGGTCGCTCAACCGTTGATGCACCACCGTCAACAATTGGCACAACGATGTATCGAATTGCCAATGGTGCAAGCAACCTGCCTGCGCGCACTGTCTGATCGGCAATAACTGCGCTAAAAGCGGAACTAACTGACTCATCGAGCGAACTTGAGATTGGCATCCAGTGGTCGCGGAGCGTCAACTCGCCGTCATCGGACACCGCAAATGCAACCGCATCGTTGATTGCTTTTCCTGCCATTGGCAGCACTTCGCTTCGCCCAACGAATACGACGTTGTAATCACCGCTCTCTGGGTTCGTGGGCAATTGAGTGAGCAACTGCGACAATGTTGTTTCGGGTTGACCCCACCTGCCGTCCACTACCCCAGTAATTGCTGGCACCATTCCAACGGTTGCCGCAACAAGTGAAAGCGCTCCGAGCGACCTCCATAACCCATTCGGACGTATCGCAGTTTCATCAAACATGATGTTTGCCAACGTCGCGGCACCCAGCGCCAAACCACACGCGATGATTGCAAGCATCAAACCGGTTTCTGGAAGTGAAAGATTTATAGTCCCCGAATCGTTAAGCACGAGCACTGCCCCAGTAAGCACCACCATCATCAGTGCTCGAGTGGACCACACCACCATTTGCGCGCGTGCAACCACGATCGAAATAAACGTCGGTGCGTAAAGTCCAAGTACAAGTACACCGATAGCCCACAGCCCGCCATCGAGTCGAGAGAGATTCAACATTCCAACCTGCTTGGCGGCATCAGGATGCTGACCAATGACTTTGTCCAACCAATCGGCGACAAAGAACTCTCCAGACCACGGCGAATGCAGCACAAATGCTCCGACAACACCGACCGACACAAGCCGAAAAACCCCAAATGCTGATGACGCAGCGACGCGGCTGATGGTGTCGGAGATAACCCAAACAATTCCCAGCCAAATTAAGACCAACGCAAAAGCAGGAGTAAATGATGTAACGACTGCAGTGAGCAAAACAGCGCCTGCGAGCAGCTTTGTAAGTGCCGCGCCGGAGGGACGCGCGCCTACTTTGACAAACATTCGGATCATCCACGGCAATGCCGCGTAACACAACAAGACGCCCCACCGCCCACCCTCAATAGCCACATATGGCAGCGGCGCAGCGGCGTAGGTTGCCATGCCAATCGCACGCGCGCGAACAGAAAAGAATCCTGCAGCAACGCTCCACATTCCCCAACAGCCCATCAGTAATGCGCCGATCACTGAATACGTCTGCAGTGCACCAAGGCGGCCCAGAAAACCAATTCCCGCCAGAGCCAACAATGCAATTCCCGTTGGGTTTGCACCCGCGTGACCAAAACCAGACTGCCACCATCCGCTCAAGTACGACGACAACAATGCCGAAGGCGACTCGGTTGCGCCACGAAGAGGAAGGAACTCACCAACCGGTGCTATCCCGCTGGCGATCAAACCGCGACTGCCAAGAACAATGAGCGCCACAGTTGCCAAAATGCCGATTACGACACCCTTCGTGTTGGACGTTTCGCCATCACGTTCAAGTGCAAGTGGATTTTGCGTAAATCGCATCCTACGCTTTCTGATGAAAGAAGAGAGCCGCGCACTACCCCGAATTTGTAATTCGTGTATTTCGCGAGGCGCAATGCGGCGATAGGGACGAACCTGTGCGCGCCGCCGAATGATGTACGGGACATCGACTACCACGGCAAGTGCAGCCCGCATCGCGATCAACGAAGCACGCAGCCCACCGCCAAAAATACTGACAACAGTTTGGATGAGTGTGGCAATAAGCAACTGCACGAGCACAAATGGCAATTGAAATCTGCCGGACAGTGTGGCGATCGTTCGCACGCGATGACGTGCTTCAAGGGCAACACGCGAAGGCTCGTTTGTTCGACTGTCAAAACTGTTGAGGTGACGTGCTTTTGCTGCGGGAACGATTACGACACGAGCGCCGCTGAGGTGAACACGCCAACACAAATCAATGTCCTCACCGAAGAACCGAATGTCTGGAGCAAAACCCCCAATTTCTCGAAACAAGTCGGCGCGTACAAGCAAGCATGCCGAATGAAGTGCAAACACGTCGCGAACCGCATCGTGTTGCTCTTGATCTTTTTCGCCAACATCCGCGATCGAACTGACCTCACCAATTCGGTCGACACCAAAGCCCACGCTTTGCACAATGGTCGGGTCGTCCCACATCACCAACTTGGGGCCAACGATGCCGGCATTGGATCGAAACATTTCCTCCATCAGCCTGCTCACGGCATCCGGCTCCAAGGCGACATCGTCGTGCAGTAAGCAAAAGAACCCACCGTCGCCCTCCACAAGACGACCAATCTCGTTCATCAATGGCCCGTATCCCGGGTTTCCGTCCACCGTTCGAATGATCGCATCGGGCAACTGCTTGCGAATCTCCTCGGCCGTCTGCGAGCCAGAGGTAACGAAGAACAGCGTCTGCAGGTTGGGGTAATCCTGTTGAGCCAGGGCCTGCAGCGTCTCTGCAAACCACGCACCGGGCTCGTGCACCACCACCGCCGCCACCACGGGTGGGGCAATCTGTGTCGTGGCCGACCCGCGCGAAACTGTTGGGTTGATTGCCACGGATACAGGCTAGTTCCGCGATTTTCCGCCAAACTATCAAGTGCTTGCTAAAGTTAGCAGTATTAGGTACACTTGCTAGCACCCCATCACTACCGACGAAAGCAGGTTCTCATGCCATCGATCAAGCTTCCAACCATCCACCGAATTGATCTCACCAAGTTTCAGGTTCCGCAGGTCAACTTGCCAAGCTTCCCCCTTCCCCAAATCCCAGCCGACAAAGTTGTTCAATCAGCAAAAGATTTCGCCTACACCACCATCGGCTTCGGTGTACTTGCCTTCCAAAAGTCGCAAGTTCGCCGACGCGAACTTACCGACATGATCCAGGCACAAGTTCCTCGCGTCACCGAGCAAGCCATCGCACAAGCAGAATCTGCGGTTTCCCAAGTAATGACCCTTGTCAATGCTCGTCGTACTAAGGCAACAATGCCATCAGAAGCAAAGGACACTTCCAGCACCAAGTAACCTTCGGTTGCTTGAGTACTGCACCCATTTCTGACAATCCGACGCCGCAGGCGTCAAAAATTGCGTTGCCTGAAGGCACCATCACAGTTGGCATCGGCTTGTTTATTGCCGGTATCTCTGCCTACATCTTTTTCAAGATTGGGCAGCAGGCTCTTGGACAAGATGGCTTCAAACCAATCGTCGCGATGTGGTTTATTGCGTTTGCACTAGCCCCAGGATTTTTCCTGCCTATCGAGCAGGAAGTCAGCAGGGCAATTGCGCATCGTCGAGCGCTCGGCCAAGGCGGCCTCCCAGTTATCAAACGGATTGCGCCACTTGCAGTAATCATTTTGCTCATCCTTGTAGTGGTCATAGCGATCTTTTCTTCAAGCATCAGCACGAACATGTTTGAGGGTTACGGAATTGTCACCTTCTGCCTTGTACTGACACTGGTCTCCTATGCGCCAATGCACCTCGCGCGCGGCATCTGTTCTGGCACAGGAAGATTTGGGGCGTACGGGATCATCATCGGTGCCGACGGTGCTGTGCGCGTGATCGGCTGCGCTGTGCTTTGGCTTGCAGGAGTAACACACGTAGGGCCGTACGCATTCATGATCGGTTTCTCTCCAATCGTTGGTGTTGTCGCAGTTGGTTTGGCAGGGAAACTTCGTGTCGATGACGGGCCAGAGGCGACGTGGTCGGAAGTAACCCCCAACTTGGGCTGGCTACTGATGGGATCGCTATTCGCTGCAGCACTCGTTAACGCAGGGCCGATCACAGTAGATATCTTGGGCAGCTCCGAGCCCGCCGAAGTAGTCACACGATTTGGCAACGCTGTGATTTTTGCACGTATCCCGTTGTTCCTGTTTCAAGCAGTTCAGGCCGCACTACTCCCTCGCCTTGCAAAACTTGCCGCACAACGCAACCTGTCTGAATTTTCACGCGGTTTCCGCCAACTGATGATTCTGGTTTGTGGCGTCGGTGTTGTTGGAACAATTGGCGCATTTCTTGTTGGTCCACAAGTGCTCGATTTGGTTTACCAGGGCGGCATCGATCGACGAACCATGACGCTGCTTGCGCTTGCGAGCGCCATGTATATGGTCGGTCTCGCAACTGCGCAAGCCGTGATCGCACTGCGGGGCCACGCAATCGTTGCGCTGGGATGGTTCGCTTCGTTTAGTGGTTTCGTGCTGATCGCTTGGCTCTCAAGTAACGACCTCTACCTTCGAGTGGAAATGGCCCTCGTCGGAAGCTCGTTAATTGCGATCGTGATATTTGGTGCAGCATTAAGAAAACTGATGGCGAGTGACGCGATTTTTGACCCAGAGTCAATTCTGGATGCGTTTGCCGAGCGCCCGCTCGACTGAAAACCTTATTTTTTTAACCGACGCGTTTCGTACGCAATGTCGTGTTCAACCATCATTTCGACAAGCTTGTCGAAACCAACTTCTGGCTGCCAACCCAACTTGGTTTTTGCTTTCGATGGGTCGCCTATCAATAAGTCGACTTCTGCAGGGCGCAGGAACTTGGGGTCGTGGCGAACATAGTTTTTCCAATCGCCTAGGCCGACTTTTTCGAAGGTAAGCGTGAGAAACTCTTCAACAGAGTGCGTCTCTCCAGTGGCAATTACGTAATCGTCTGGCTCGTCTTGCTGCAACATCATCCACATTGCTTTCACGTAGTCGCCGGCATAGCCCCAGTCGCGCTTTGCGTCTGTATTGCCGAGCACAAGTTCTTTTTCGATGCCCAACTTGATGCGTGCTGCAGTGTTCGTGATTTTTCGGGTAACAAACTCGAGTCCGCGACGCGGACCTTCGTGATTAAACAGAATTCCGGACGAAGCATGGAGGCCATAACTCTCGCGATAGTTCATGGTGATGTGGTGACCAAATACCTTCGCAACGCCGTAAGGCGAACGAGGATGGAACGGAGTGAGTTCGGTTTGGGGCACTTCGCGTACCTTGCCAAACATTTCGGACGATGAAGCCTGATAAAAACGAATTGGATTGTTTTGTGCGCCACCAACCATGCGAATGGCTTCAAGTGCTCGAAGCACGCCGAGTCCGGTCACGTTGGCAGTCAGTTCGGCCTGGTTGAACGACATTGCAACAAAGGAGATAGCACCCAAGTTGTAAAACTCATCGGGCTGTACTTGTTCTAAGGCCGTTACGAGGCTGGTGAGGTCCGTAAGGTCGCCAGGGATGATTTCGACGTAAGGGAACTCGTCGCGCAGCAACTCGGCGCGCGGATTGTGCTGCCCTTTCATCATGCCAAAGACCTTGTATCCCTTGCCATGGAGGAACTCGGCGAGATGACGTCCGTCTTGGCCGGTAATTCCGGTGATGAAAGCTTTGCGCATGAGCGTCAAATCTAGCACTGGGTGCACATGGTTCTGGATCGTTACGCTTGGCACTCGTGATTGCTGTACTTGCTGGAGGCGTTGGAGCGGCTCGCTTCTTGCGCGGTTTGGTGCGATCAACACAGGCCAGCGAGATCACCGCGATTGTCAATACTGCAGATGACACCGTTTTGCACGGCCTAAACATTTCACCCGACATTGACACCGTCACCTACACACTTGCAAACGCGATTGACCCCGTGCGCGGATGGGGGCTTGAAAACGAGACGTGGACGGCAATGGAGGCTCTCGGACGTTACGTTGCTGTCAGGCCTCCACTTTCTGGTGCTGCACCAAATTGGTTCAATCTTGGCGACAAAGATTTAGCCACACATTTTTACCGCACTGCACGACTAGGCGAAGGTGCAACACTCGAAAAGGTCACGAGCGAAATTGCGTCCGCATGGGACATTGGTGTCCGACTCGTACCCATGACGAATGACCGCGTAAGGACAATTGTTACCCTGGCGCAAGATTGTTCGGCAGGCCCCGCAGGAACCGAAATCAGTTTCCAGGAGTATTTCGTTCAACATCGTCATGCGGTTTCGATCTCGAAAGTTCGATTTGAAGGAGCAGAATCGGCGAGACCTTTGGGCTTGGAGATTTTGCGGGATGCCGACGCCATCATCATCGCACCGTCTAACCCCCTTGTCTCCATCGCTCCACTCCGCGCAATGGCTGGTGTTGATGAAGCACTTATCAAGCGTCGTAATTCGGTGGTGGCAATTTCGCCGATTGTCGCTGGCGCAGCGCTGAAAGGCCCGGCCGACCGATTGATGACCGAACTTGGTCATGATGCCAGCGTGGTTGGTGTTGCCCGGCTGTATTCACCAATCTGTTCCACCCTGATCATCGACGCAGCCGACGAGCATCTTGCGTCAGCAGTTGAGGCAGAAGGGATGCGCTGTGTTGTCACGAATACGATTATGAGCACACCCGAAATTTCGGAACAGCTTGCAAAAACAGCATTGGAGTGTGCGTCATGAACAAATTGACTGCTTGGGGTATCGAGGGAATCGGCGAAGTTGTTCCGGGCGACCAAGTGGGCGACATTGTCGTTGATGCTTGCAGCGGTGAGCCGAATGGCCCATTGCAAAACTTCGACGTGATCGTTGTTACTCAGAAGATTGTTTCGAAGGCTGAAGGTCGGCTCGTTGCAATAGATCCCGACGACCCCGTCAGCCACAAACAACTAGTCGAGGACGAAGCGGTACGAATTGTTCGACGACGCGGAGACCTCATCATCACCGAAACAAAACACGGATTTATTTGTGCCAACAGCGGCATCGATCTCTCCAACGTAGAACGTGGCTACGCCGCGCTTCTGCCGATTGACAGCGACCGCTCGGCGCGCCGTGTTCGCGACATCGTGAAAGCGCGTCTTGGTATCGAAGTTGGCGTCATCGTTAGCGACACATTCGGCAGGCCGTGGCGAAACGGCCTCACCGACGTAGCTATTGGTGTAGCTGGCATTGCGGGTGTACTCGATCTGCGCGGCACCCCAGACGCTTTAGGCCGCGTGATGCAAGTGACCGAGGTGGCAATTGCAGACGAACTTGCCAGCACTGCCGAACTCGTGATGGGCAAATCCAACGGAATTCCCGTAGCGGTCATTCGCGGAGTTGACCCCAGTTGGTTTCGCGATTCTTCAATGCGAGAAATAGTTCGCCCCGCCCAAGAAGACTTGTTCCGCTAAGAGTTTTTCTTCCTCGCAAAGATCTCTTTGTATACGGAGAGCCCATCAGTCAGCGATGTCCAGTGCGACCACCCAAGTTGAATCTTGGCGCGCGTCGGCGATACCGCTATTCGTGAAATATCGTGTGGCCTGCGCGACA
>Ga0102917_1000299_pt1 | contig 16281 bp, 16 predicted proteins | sample Colrivmet1562A02_FD_78201 | JGI IMG/M metagenome (GOLD analysis project Ga0102917, IMG submission 78201) | Estuarine microbial communities from the Columbia River estuary - metaG 1562A-02 | ecosystem: Environmental > Aquatic > Marine > Intertidal zone > Estuary | place: USA: Columbia River...
AAGAGTTATTAGAAAAAATACAATCTCATGTAAAGGACTTTGCAGTGGTCTACGATGACTATTATGAGGACCCAGATAAGAGGAACTACATTGTATCAAACGAGAAGTTAGAAGCAACAGGATGGGGCCCGCAGTGGGATTTAAATAGAGGTATTAAAGAACTTATAATGGCATACCAAATGATAGTTCCAAAAATGGGTTTTGAATTTAGAAACGGGTTTCCTTTAGGTTACGCAAATCAAACATAATATGAGCAATAAATGGGATGAGTTTCAAATTACTCCATCTAAAAAATTTGGTTACGAAGTACCGACATATACTCCATCAATTTATAGAGAATATAGAGGTGAGATATTTACAACTTTCCATTCAGAAGAACATCCTGTAATGACACAAATACATTATGATAAAAGTGAGATTAGTATTCATGGTAGATTCTCAAAATCATACAAAGGTGTATTAAGAGGATTACATTACGATAATAAGACTTGGAAGTTAGTACAAGCAGTAGTTGGAGATATTTACCTAATTGTTTTGGATATGAGAAAAAATAGTCCTACTTTTGGAGAGTGGGAATCTTTTATGATAACCGAAAAAGATAGAAATCAAGTATTAGTTCCACCTGGATTTGCAAATGGACACTACGCATTAACCGATTGTATGTTTCATTATAACTTATTTTACAAAGATGGTTATGTTGATGCAGACGAGCAAGGTGTAGTTAAGTGGAACGACTCTGAATATCAAATGGAATGGCCAACAAATAATCCAATATTACAAAAAAGAGATAGATAATGAAAAAATATGATTTAATTATAGGATTTGGATGTTCTTTTATGGAAGGAGGTGGATTAGATAATCAAACAATTCATATGAGAATGCATGGATTGGAAACCCCTATTAGTCTTAATGAAACTGAAGAATTTAGATATAAAAATAATTTTATAGCATACCTTGCAGAATTATATAATTGTGAATACATCAATTTTGCAGAATCAAGATGTCCAAATGATTTAATATTTGAAAACATATACAAATATTTTAATAATAATGTTTCAGACAAAAAAATATTATTAGTAGGTCAAATCAGTTTATTTAATAGAATTTATGCATATTATGAACCAATTGAAAAATTTGTAAAAGTAAGTGCATTACGATGGGAAGACCACCCATTTAATTCCGAACCTAAAATGAAAGAATTATATGATTATTTTGAAAGACATTTAAAATATATTTATAATGAAGATGCAGAATATAAAAAAACTGTAAGAAATATAGAAACATATACTGCTTGGTTAACAGAAAAAAACGTAGATTCCGTATGGTTATCATATGAAGGCCGTCCTGAACAATTTGTAGAATCCAAAAATTTTATAAAATTTGATGGTGATAATTTAGGTGCGTATGTAGAAAAAAATAAATTAAGATTAAAAGATGACCCAATTTTAAAAACGGATGATTTACATATGACAATCAATGCACATAGATTGGTTGCAAATAAAATTTATGAAAAAATCAGAGGATAAATTAAAAAAATACATTTGCACTATTCCATTTATGCATATGGAAATACATCAAGAAAGAAGTTATTTATGTTGTCCTTCTTGGTTGCCACATCCAATATTTCATAATGATAGAGAAATAAAAGAAGTATGGAACGACGAACTTGCACAAAAAATACGCCAATCAATTTTAGATGGTGAATATGAATATTGTTCAAAAACATTTTGCCCCTCATTAAATGAACTAATAAACACAGAGGGCCCACCTCCTTTATTTTCTAATTTTGTTAAAAAAGAAAAATTTCCACATGAAATAAACCATTGGGATATAAAAAATTATGTAGTAGAAAATACACCCATTATTTCAAAAACTCCTGGTGAATTAAATTTTACATTTGACAGAAGTTGTAATTTAAAATGTCCATCTTGTAGAAGTTCACAATATATGGCAAATCAAGATGAAGTAGAAAGAATAAATGATATATTAGATTATATAGAACAAAATTTTTCAGAAAATGTTAAAAAAATATTTATTACAGGCAGTGGTGACCCATTCGCATCAAAATCATTTAGAAGATTTTTAAAAAATTTTGATAAAGAAAAATTTAAAAATTTAAATATATTACATCTTTCTACAAACGGAAATCTTTTTGATGAAAAAATGTGGGATGAAATAAAAAATAGTAGAGATTATATAAAATATTGTGAAGTAAGTATAGATGCAGCCACTAAATATACTTATGAAAATGTTACAAGGTTAAATGGTGATTGGGATAAATTGATGAATAATTTAAAATTTATAATATCATTAGATTCTATAACATGTTTAAGATTTTCATTTGTAGTACAGAATAAAAACTACAAAGAAATTATTCCATTTATAGAATTAATTTATGAATTAAATAAAGAAAGAATAAAAAAATTTGGAGAATGGTCATCTGTGATATATTTTTCAAAAGTAGATGATTGGTATGTAATGCCACCTCAAGAATTTGATGAATATGCAGTCTGGAAAGATTCTCATCAAAACTATAACGAATTTTTAGAAGAAATAAAGAAAATAAAAAATTATAAAAATAAAATAACAATTCAAACAAATTTTAATGAATTAATATGATAAAAAATTTAGAACAATATCCAATAGTAAGAACTGAAACGGAAATTGGATGGACACCGGAAAAACTCATTCGTTTTGAAGAAAGAATTGTTGAACATTGGAGTAATGCAAAAATACGAGGCCCAATTCATCTATCCAATGGAAACGAAGAACAATTGATTGAAATATTCAAAAGAGTTAAAGAAACCGATTGGGTATTCAGTACATGGCGTTCACACTATCATTGGTTATTAAAAGGCAATTCAGCTGATTATGCCGAAGAACTTATCTTACAAGGTAAATCTATCACCCTATGTGACATAGACGATAAATTTTACGCATCTGCAATAGTCGGTGGTACTTTATCCATTGCATTGGGTGTTGCAATGGGAATCAAACAAAAAGCTAGTGATGAAAAAGTATTTGTATTTATAGGTGATATGTCATTTGAAAGTGGTATATTTTATGAAGTTCACAAGTATGCAAGAAACTTTGACTTACCAATTGTATTTGTTGTAGAAGATAATGCAGTATCAACTTATACACCAACCGAAGCTACTTGGAATAAAAAACGAGAAGTACCATCGGATGTAATTTATTATACATACAAATCAAAATTCCCACACTATGGAACTGGAAAGTGGATTGCCTTTTAAATTTTATTTTGAAAACATAGATAAGTTTGGCAGAATTATACCAAATAATTTATCCAAAAATGAATTAGATGAATATAATGCATTATGTTCGGAAAAATATAATTGGAATCAATTTGTTATGGATGGAAAAACTAAAAAAACAAATCATACATTTTTTATTTCATATATAGTTCCCAATGAATTGGCAACAACCGATATAAATGAAAAAAATTTAATATATTTGTGTGAAGCATTTACTCCACCATCTTTTTATGGTAATAAGTTTGTAGAAAATATGTCTGAAAATGTTTATAATAAATTAAAAAATAAAGAAATAATTGTTTTATTTAATTGGTTTAGTGAACCACAATATGATGAAATTTTTAATAGTATTATGGAAAAATTATGTAAAGAAAATAATTTTAATCCATCTAATTTCGTAGTATTTACAAGTGGAAATAATATTGTTAACACATCAAAGTTACACTACATATCAGACCACTTTTTCATTTCTACTTCTGCAAATTTTTTAAAATATTTTTTACAAAATAAAATATTTAAACCAAATCAATTTGATTATGTTTGTGAAATTGTAAATCAAGATGTTTTTGATAATAAAAAAACAAAACATTTTATTTCATTAAATAGACATGTTGATAGACCACATAGATACGGATTGGGATTATTTTTAGAAAAACATAATATGTGGGAAAAAGGAAATTTTACTTTTTTAGTTTGTGATAAACCTAAAAAAAATGATGAATTAATTGAAGTATTTGATGAAAATACTGCAAATGATTATTCAATATATGGAGATGCATTTCATAAAAAAATACCATTGGAAATAGATACACAAAAATTAATGAATAATGTTCAATTTGGTAATTTTGGAACATCACACATATATTATAAACCCATTTACGAAAATAGTGCATTTAATATTATAACGGAAACCACATTTAAAAACAATACAGTTTTCCTATCAGAAAAAACATTTCATCCAATAATAAATTTACAACCATTTATAATGTTTGCATCAAATGGACAATTAAAAGAATTACAAAAATTAGGATTTAAAACATTTGGAGATATTATAGATGAAAGTTATGATAACGAAACCAATTCAAAGAAACGATTTGAAATGGTATGTAATGAAATAAAAAAACTTTCTGAATTAAATATTGATGAAATAAATGAATTGTTTTTAAAATGTAAAGATGTTTGTATATATAATAGAAATCATTTACTATCATTTACAAAATATGATGTTTACGAAAATAGTATAGAAAAATTAAAAAAAATAAAATGGAATTTACAGGAAAAAAAGTTATTATAACCGGAGCAAACGGATTAGTTGGTTTACCGGCAGTTAAAAAATGTTTAGAAGAAGGTGCTGCAAAAGTATACGCAGTAGACCTTAGATTTAGTGAAAACTTAAACTTTCTAAAAGGACAATATCAGGATAGATTAGTATTGGTTAAAACCGACCTTACATATCTTTCTCATTGTGAAAGTTTATTTGCAGATGAAAAAATAGATATCGTTCTACACATAGCGGGTGTCAAAGGTTCACCAGCAAGGTCATCAACTCAACCTGCGGATTACCTATTCCCAATGTTGATGTTCAATACCAATATGATTAAAGCATCATTTGACGCAAAGGTTGATTGGTTTGTATATCTTTCATCGGTAGGAGTTTATAAACCGGCAGATGTAATGAATGAGGGTGATACATGGAATCAAGAAGAAACTTGGGCATCCACACCATCTCGTTTAGACTGGCATCCAGGTTGGACAAAAAGAATGGGTGAATTAACTTTGGATTCATTAAGAGTTCAATATGGTTGGAAAAATTGGACAGTAATTAGACCTTCAAACATTTATGGTATTAATGATAACTTTGCACAAGATGCAACTGTTATCAGTTCTAATATTTGGAAATTATTTAATGTGGAAGGTGAAGAAATGGTTTGTTGGGGAGATGGTTCATCACGTAGAGATTTTGTATTTGGTGATGATGTTGCACAAGCTGCAATTGATGTAGTTAAAAAAGAAGTTAGTGATATCATTAATTTTGGTTGTGCAGAAGCAGTAACTATTAAAGAAACAATTGAAACCATTGTTGAATGTTACAAAGAAATTACCGGTAAAATAAAAGTTATTACATGGGATTCTACAAAAACAAATGGTGACCCAATTAGATGTTTAGGAGCTGACAAACAAAAGAAATATGGTATTTTACCACAAACCAGTTTAAAAGAAGGATTAACTAAATCAATATTAGAATATAAAAGTAGATTATAATGAAACATTTAATCACATCGGGTTGTTCTTTTACAAGTTTAACAAAACCAAACATAGATTTTCCTGTTGAAATAGAAATACCATTACAACATAAACGTAGAGATATGTGGACTTGGGTGGATTGGATTAGACATTATAATGAACAATCTTATTCAGTTTATAATTATGGATGTCCTACAAACGATAATGATACGATAGTTGAGAGTACACTATATGGAATTAATAAATTGTTAAAAAGAGGAATTCCTTCAAATGATATTGAAGTTATAATACAATGGACGTGTGCGACTAGAAATTCTTTTTTTATTCCAAATGGATTTATTGATAAAAACAAAATAGTAAATGCACATACTAATGATTTTGTAGATGAAAAAAGATTTAAATTTGAAAAAGGATTTAAATATTTAACGGGTGGATATAATAAAACGGAACAACCCGCAGAACTAAATGATATTACAATGAATTATTTAGCTTTACAATTTTCTCATCACGAACGAATTATAAATTGGTTAAAAAACATAATATTAATTTCAAGTTATTGTAAAAGTAAAGGAATAAAATATAAATTTTTTCAGTTAAATAATAATATATCATCTTATTATTATAATAGATTCAAAGGCCTATCGCCAAAACAAAATAAAATGAATACTGAACCACATTTGCCAATTAAAGAGGATTTATTAAAAACAAAAGACATTGAATATACTTGGGATGATACTATGTTTATAGATAATCCATATATAAACTATTTAGTAGAACAAATTGATTTTAATAGTGATTTTTGGTTTTATGAAATAAACAATCACCATAAATTCGGTGGTAGTTTGGAGTGGACAATAAATGAATGGAATGATAATATTGAAGATGATAGTGGATTTGAATTGAGTAATATTGTTTATTATGAATTAGAAAATAAAACTGAAGAAGAAATTAAAGAATTTTTCAGAACAAAATCATACGGACATCCATCATCATTAATGTGGAGAAAGTTTTATTTTGAAATTTTAAAACCAAATTTTTTATGAAACATATAATTTGTAGTGGTTGTTCTTTTACAAGAGCAGGTCGGCTAAATATAAATGTAACTTCTGATAATTTTTTAAAAGAAGATGACCAAACCGGTGATTCAAATGAATTTAACTACTATCCACATTGGATTCAAACACTACATCCAGAAACAAACGTAATAAATTTGGGTAGTGTAACTAATGATAATAAAACAATAGCTAGAAGTATAATTTATAAAATAGAAAAACTAAAAAAACAAGAAATACCATTAAATGATATATCGGTAATAGTTCAATGGTCATCTTTTTATAGAAATTCTTTTTTTGTATCACCATCTAAACAAAAAGAAAATCAAAAGTTAAAATTACCACAAGATAGAGGTAGATGGAGTGATGAAAATTCACATATAAATGATTTTGTAGAAGAAAAAACAAATTTAGGTGAGCATGGTTATTATTTTTTAACTGGTGGTTTTGGTATGGGACATGTAAAAAACCCAATTAAAGATTTTGCTGAATTATATTTAGGCCACCTACATTCATATGAGGAAAGATTACTTTCGTTTTTAGAAACAATTGTTATGTTACAGATGTATTTAAAATCAAATGGAATTAAATATAAAATGTTTAATATTGCAAACAATTTTTCAGATACATATGTTTTAAATTGTATAAATGGTGGAGGTTTTCCTGATTTCAAACCAACAGGCGGCAAACGTAATCAAATGTATGAAATTATAAAAAATAAATATATTCCAAATACATGGAATGATAAAATGGAATATTTTTCAAATCCATATTTAAAATATTATTATGATATGATAGATTGGGATGGTTTTTGGTTTTACGAAGAAGAAAATAATCATAAATATGGTGGAGTTACGGAATGGGCCATTAAAAATTTTAATATAAACGACCCGAACAGAGATGTGAATTTTAGAAATGCACTTTTTATGGAACAAATAATAAGAGATAATAAAGAATATACCGAAGATAATTTGATTGATATATATGAGGACTGGAGGTGCCCACTTGGACATGTATCTGCTAGAATGTATAAATTATTTACTCAAAATGTAATTTCAAAATGGAATCTTTTTTAAAAAAACAATTATTTGAAACCGGATATATTTCATTTAAATTAAAAGAATTTGATGAAAAAATTTATAATTCTTTAAAAGTTTTATTTCCTCCAGGAAGTTTAAATCCAAAACAATTTAATAATTTAAAAGCTTCCATAATAAAAAGAAAAAATAATGATATTGACCCCAAATGGCCAAACGTATCAAATGGTAAATTTGAAGAACTTGAAGAAATAAAAAAAGAAATAATAAAAAATTGTAACAACGATTCAAACAATTCATACGGATTAGACCAAATATGGTATTTTGATTGGCCATATGACCCCAAATGTTCAAAAACACCACATTCAGAAATATTAAATCCTATTTTTAAATATTTTTATGATGTTGAGTGTGATTCGGCAAATTCACAAATAACAATGTATAATGATGATTGTTTTTTAATAAATCATAGAGATGGTGACGGAGGATACACAGGAGACAGAAAGTGTGCAATACTCATATATCTTTCTACGGACTATGAAAATGGTAAAGGAGGAGAAATGGTTTTAAGTAAAGATAAAAATAATGAAGAGTGGATAGAACCAATATACGGAAATGTTGCTATATTTGATTTTACAAAACACAACATATGGCATAGAGTAGAAAAAATAAATGGATATAATAGATATTGTTACATAAATTTTTGTTAATTTCAAAAAAAAATCGTATATTGAAAATATGAATCAACCTTTTAAAATATTTAATTTAGATGATAAGACAAAATCTTATTTAAAATCTTTATTACCCGCAGAACCACAAATAGATAGAATTAGAGCATCTGTTGATGGAATTGGAAATCCGACATTACAATTTAAACCAAATGAATTTAAATCATTTGAAGAATTTGAAAATAAAAAAAATGAGTTAATAAAAGAATACAAACCATCGTTATTAGGTGGTAAAAATTCAAAATTATCTCAAATTTGGTATTCTATGAAGTATGATAATACTAGAAATCATATTGCAGATATTCTTAAAAATATAATAAAAGAAAATTATAACATAGAATATCCAATGGAATTTATGTGGGAATTGACAATGTTTACGGAAGATTGTTACATAGAAGAACATATAGATGGAAATGATTCAAATAGATTGGCAGGAATATTAATTTATTTAAATGAAGATTACGATAAAGAAAATGGGGGGTTATTAAAAGTAACAGACCCAATTACAAAAGAAATTACCGAAGTTGTTCCAGAATTTGGACAAGTCGTTATAATTGATTATACAAAACATTCGGTATCACATGAAGTTACACCTATAAAAAAAGGAAAGAGGTTAGCTATCTGTGCATTCATACACAAATTATCACATATGGCAAAGAGCAAAAAAGTCCTGGTTACAGGCGCGAGTGGATTTATAGGTTCACAATTGGTAAAAACATTAAATGAAAAAGGATATTGGAATATTAGAACCACATCTTTTGGTAGAGATTTACCTTCTTCTATAAACAATATAAATAATATAGAACATTTTAAGGGAGATTTAAGAGATGCTGAGTTTTGTGAAATGGTAACAAAAGATGTAGATGTTATATTTCATTTAGCAGCAAATACATCAAACGCATTGGATACAAAATTTAATCCTTTATTACATGTTACTCCAAATATTGAAATGAATGTAAATTTGATGGAACAAGCTTGGAGAAATAGTGTGAAAAAATTTGTATTCATTTCTTCTAATACAACTTACCCTGATATGGGTAGTGAGTTTTGTACCGAAGATATTAATGTCCATGCAACTCCAATGTTACCAGTTTATAAAGCAGTTGGTGGAATGAAAAGATATGGTGAAATGTTATGTGATTTCTTTTCAAATCAAATCCATAATCCAATGCAATGTGTAATCATCAGACCTTCAAATGCATTCGGCCCTAATGATAAATTTGATTTTGAAAAATGTCACGTTACTCCTGCAAATATCAGAAAAGTAGCAGATGGTTTAAATCCAATCCCAATTTGGGGTGATGGTACGGAAGTAAGAGATTTATTACATGTTGAGGATATGGCAGAAGGAATATTGTGGGTTGCAGAATCAACTAATGAATATGGTATATACAATGTATGTTATGGTAGTGGTTATAGTGTTAATGAGGTCTTAAATTGGTTAAAAGAAATGGATAATAATACAAACCCAGTTGAATATGTAAATAATAAAGCACCTATGATTCCGGTTCGTTTATTATCATCCGAAAAGGTAAATAAACTTGGATGGAAACCAAAAAGAGATTTAAAAGAAGCTCTTAAAGAAACTTTAGAATGGTATAAAGTAAATAAACATTTATATAATCCAAATTCAAAACCATAGTGAAAGATATAATCTTTGCAGGATGTTCTTACACTTGGGGGCAAAGTCTGTGGTACGAAGCAAACTTTCCAAATGATAATCACCCAAGAGATGGATTTTTCTACGGAAATAAAGTTTGTGAAGAATGTTATGAATATATTGTAGAAAATAGATTTGCAAATCAAGTTGCAAAATATTTTAAAAAGAATGCATTAGTAGCGGCTACCAATGGAGGTGACCTGATACAAAGTATTAATTTTGTTAAAAATAGAATTTCAGAAAATACTTTTAATGGTAGAAAAACAGAATTAGTAATATTTCAAACTACACAATTTGTTAGACACGATTCTTTAATTGATTATCAAATAGAAATGTTAGAAAATTTAGTTCTAGATTTAGAAAAACAAAATGTACCTATTAGATTTGTACATTGGATTTGGCCTGATTTGACACAAAATGAAATTGACTTATATATAAGTGGTGTAAATACAAATTGGGGAAAACTGGCTCCAAGGTTTAGTAAAAACAAAATACCAGTAATAAAAGATGCAATGCCACCAAATGATTCTAATAAATTGGCATCGGAAATAATACGAAGTAGAACAATAAAATTAAATGGTAATTTTAATTTTCAATATATAACGGAAATCGGTATGGCAACTAAAAGAAATGATTATAATAAAATAAAAGATTATACCATTTATGGTAAATTTGGTATGCCAAAAGATGCAGTAGCACCGGATACTCACTTTAGTCAAGAAGGACATAATTTTATAGCGCAAGAAATAATAAAACATTTAGAAAATGAACAACCCAGAATATTCTCCATATAAAGATGCATTAACAAATGCGATGACGGAGTTAGCTAAATTAGAAGATACGATTTTTATAGGACAACAAATAGTTTATGCCGGTAACCCAATGAGTACAACTTTGACAGAGGTACCAAAGGAAAAAATGATTGAAGTTCCTGTTATGGAAGAAACACAATTAGGAATGAGTTTGGGAATGGCTATCACTGGAAAAACAGTTGTAACATTCTATCCTCGTTGGGATTTTATAGTATCCGCAACAAATCAGTTAGTAAACCATTTAGATAAGTTTCAATTAATGACGGAAAAAAAAGTTAATATAATTATTAGATTGGGAAAAGGTTCTGATAAACCATTAGACCCCGGTCATCAACATAAAGGAAATTATTTTGAAGAATTTAAATCTATTTGTAAAAATATAGAATTTCACGATTTAAAAACTCCCAACGATATTGAATTGGCATACAAATATGCAACCAAAGAGGGTGGTATACATGTATTAGTAGAATATCCTGAATTATATTATAGTTAATGAAACAATTTATTTTAAAAAAAGGTAAAGTCATTTATGATGAAATATATGATGGTGGTGGAAGTTCTTTTGGTATTAACGCACTAAAAGACGAAAAAGTAAAATCAGTCATAAAAAAAGGAAACATATTAGAAATGTGTTCAGGTCCAGGCTTTATGGGATTTTATTTAAACTTTGAAGGATATGCGGATTATTTAATTTTATCCGATATAAACGATGCACATGATTCATATATTAAAAAAACAATTGAAGAAAATAATTTAACAAATACTAAATTTATTCAATCGGACGGATTTAAATCTTTTTACATTCATAATAATTTTGATACAATAATTATGAATGCACCACACTATTCATCACCCAGAAATGGTGGATATGTTAATAGAGAAGAGGAACTAATTTGTTTAGATTTAGATTTAGAATTTCATAAACATTTTTTTAAATATGCTAAAAATTATTTAAAAAAAGATGGAGTAATTATATTAATTGGAAATATGGGTGGAATAAAACCAGAAGAAATAATTGATTTAGCCGGAAATGATTATAATTGTAAATTAATTGCATGTAACAGATATGGTTGGATTAGAGATTCTAGATTTTATGTTTTAGAAATAAAATTAAATGGATAATAAATTAGAAAAATTAATTTTAGGATACGATATTTTGTTTCCTTATTGTGAAGTTCCAAATTGTTTGGACCCGAACGATTTACAATTTGCAAAAGATTGTGATTATTATTATGATAATTCTCAAACATATTTTAAAGAAAAATTAAATAAAGAATGGTATATTCATAATGGTAGATTTATGGTTCATTTAAACGATGAATCAGGCCACCCTGGATATTTTGCAATAGATAAAAAATCTACATATGATATTATTAAAGATAGGGAAAGAGGAAAAAATTATGATTGGTATTATTTAATAGAAGCGTATGGTGATTTTGATAATTTTTTAGGTTTATCAAATTCAAACACACAACCTTTTAGTGAATTTATTCCATCACATACTTTAAATGAATTAAAAAATTATAATGGTAAATTGATTATTAATTTTGCAATAGATGGTGGTTTATCTACATTAAAAGTTGACAGATTATATGAATGTCTTTTAAATTTAAATATTCCAAAAGAAAAAATAATAATATTACATAATGATTTTAATTTAGAAAAATTAATGAAACCAATTTTTGGTGAATATATGCCAATATTAATTCACTATTGTTGGTCATTGAATTCTAAATCAGAAGAGTATTTCAAAAAAACACATCAAGATGAATTTCATTTTTGGCATACGGCCGATAGAAAAACAAATTATAGTTTTTTAACAAATGACGAATGTAAAGATTTATCCAAAAAAACTCATAAATTTTTAAATTTAAATAGAAGATTAAGAATTCATAGAATAGATTTATTGTATTTTTTATGGAAAGAAAATATGTTGGATGATGTGTTAATAAGTTATGATAGTAAATTATTTACACATGATGGATTAGATATGATAAGAAAAAAGTTATCCATAGAAGAATGGAATGATTTTTATCATTATATCGTACACACATCTCCTAGAATTGTTGATTACTATGATATAGAAAGTATTTGGGGATATGGATTTGAAACAAAAGAAATATATGAAAAATCATTGATATCAATATTATCTGAAACATTTTTTTATGAAGAAAGTGGGTACTTGAGTGAGAAAATTTGGAAACCAATAGCACATGGCCACCCATTTATTTTAATCGGCCCACAAAATTCTTTAAAATTTATTAAAAAAGAATTTGGTTTTAAAACATTTCATCCGTTTATAAATGAAGCATATGATGCAATTGAAGATGGCAATTTAAGAATGGAAATGATTCAAAAAGAAATAAAAAGATTAAATAGTTATTCATTAGAAGAATTAAAAAAAATAGTAGAACAAGTTATACCGATTATATTACATAATAAACAAAAATTACTAGAATATGGAAAAAAATCTATACCATTAGATTATGTTCATTATTTAAGAATAACTGGAAAAACGGAAGAAGCGGAAAAAATATTCAATAAACAAAATCAATTATTATGAAAAATCCAATCAAATTGTTAAAAAAGTGGTATGAAAACTACAAGATGAAAAAACGAATCCAAAAGAAATTAGAAGAATTAAAAAAAAGAGACCCATTCGTTTATAAGAATTTCTAATAATTTAGAATATTTATAGTTATGAATTCATTATTAGAAGCAGATAAACCAAAAGTTACACAATCAATAATCATTTATGGTGGTCGTTTTCAACCATTTCATAAAGGACATTATGCAGCATACCAAAATTTAGTATCAGAATTTGGAAAGGCAAATGTATATATTGGAACATCTAACGATACAAGTTCGGACAAATCACCTTTTACATTTAAAGAGAAAAAAGAAATTGCAACTAAGATGTTTGGTATACCAGCATCTAGATTTGTCAAAGTAAACAACCCTTACAGACCCGTAGAGATACTTTCTAAATACGATGGTAAGATTACACAATATATTGCAGCAGTAGGAGAAAAGGACGCCAGTAGGTTAAAGAGTGGATATTTCAAACCATATAAAGGTAAAGCTGGATATGGTTATGATGAGGTTGGTTATTACTATCCAGTACCTGCAGAAGCAAATCCAATTAGTGGTACGGATGTTAGAAAAAAATTAGGAAGTTCAAATAAAGAGGTAGCTAAAAAGTTTTTCTTAAAAGCATATCCATCATTTGATAAAGATATTTTTAAAATGATTACTACAAAATTAAACGAAAATGGAATGCCAGGTGGAATCGGTGTTGGATTGGTTTTGCCAGGTGGATATATCAATGGTGCATCAACAGGTTCTAAAAATGAAATTATAGGTGAAATTGAAAAAGATGTAAACGAATTTATAACACAATATTTTAATGAAGGTATTTCCGAATCAAAAGAAAATTCAATAAATCATTTTGTAGAGTATGCAACTAAAAAATTAAAGTTAAACGAAACTCCAAAAATTACTTTATTAAGTGGTAGAGAATATTCAGAAGCAAAAACCAGTTTAGGTGGGTATAATCCAATGTCTAAAGAAATATATGTTGCAATAGAAGGTAGATTAACTGCGGACATACTTAGAACTCTTGCGCATGAGATGGTTCATAGAAAGCAAGATGAGTTGGGTTTAGTAAAAGATGAAATCAAAGATGGTGCAACAGGTTCTCCAATTGAAAACCAAGCACACGCAGTAGCCGGTATCTTAATGAGAAATTATGGTAAGATAAATAAACAAATCTACAACGAAGATATTAGTATGGATGTGGATAAAGGTGATACCGTATTGATGGGTAAATTCAAAAACAAAAAAGTAGTTGTAAAAGATATTGATAAGGATGACTACGGAATGCCAACAATTAATGGTAAGAAAGCAGCAACATTTAGATTAGGTGATAAAGGACAAAATATATTCAAAAAAGATGAAAATATTGATGAAATGAAATCTACGGATATACATTTTATGAATATGATAAAACTATATAGAGATTCAACCTTCAGAAAAAGAATCAATGCATATCTTTTTGGTAAACCAAATCAAAATAATCCAAACGCAGTAGCAAAAGCACTTCGTAATATGGGATATGATGAAATAACTCAAATGGAAAAAGAATTAAATCTTAAACCAGATTTGAATGAATCATTATTATTAGAAGGTGGTGCATACGGACATATGTCACACCCGTTTGATGATATGGATTTAACGTTTGGTGATTTAAAAGATATTATTTCAAAAGCACTTAATGGTGATTTAGGTGTAGTTAGAGAAAAAACCGACGGACAAGCATTAGCAATCAGTTGGAAAAATGGTAGATTGATTGCAGCTAGAAATAAAGGTAATTTAGCAAACGCCGGAGCAAACGCAATGGGTATAGAAGATGTTGCATCTAAATTTGGTGGTAGAGGTGGTTTAACAGATGCATACAATTTTGCAATGAAAGATTTATCTGCAGCAATTAGTGGGTTATCAGAAGCACAAAGAAAAAAGATATTCAACGAAGGTAAATGTTTTATGAATTTAGAAGTTATATGGCCAAAATCGGTTAATGTGATTCCTTATGGTCAAGCACTTTTAGTTTTTCATAATACAACTTGTTATGATGAAAAGGGTGTGGCAATTGGGGCGGATGGTGGAGCAGCGGGAACTTTGGCAGGAATGATTAAGCAAGTCAACGCAGACATTCAATCTAAATATACAATACAAGGCCCTCCAATAACATCAATACCAAAATCAGATGATTTGAGTTCAAAGCAAGGTAAGTATTTATCAAGACTTAAAAAACTACAATCGGAATTTGGATTAAAAGATTCCGATAATGTTGCAGACTATCATCAAAGTTGGTGGGATTGGTGGATTACATCAAACGCACCTATTAAGGTTGATAAACTTACAAAAGAAGCATTAATTAGAAGATGGGCATTTGGTGATAAAGGATTTAGATTAAATACAATATCAAATTTAGAATTACAAAAATGGGCAATTGACCATGATAAAGTAAATGTTGTAAAACAACAAAAAGATAATATTAAACCATTTGAAGAAATATTTTTAGGTGTAGGTGCAGATGTATTGGAATTTGTTGGTAGTGTATTAACAGTTCACCCTGAGAAAGCAATTAGAGCAATGAAACAAAAATTTGCATCAGTTGCATCACAGGTTAGAAGTGGTGGCAATCCTGCACAAATACAAAAATTAAAATCAGAATTAGAAAGATTAAATCAATTGGGTGGTATTGAAAAGATAGTAGCAAATGAGGGATTAGTATTTGTTTATAATGGTAAAACATATAAACTCACAGGTACTTTTGCACCATTGAATCAAATACTTGGCATTTTTTACTCTTAATTTGATATATATTATAATAATAAACAGTTACAAAAAGGAAGATTAGTATGGCAAAAAGAAAAAGTTTTGATGAAAAAAACAAAAATATTCACAAATC